>ERZ1034917.1616-NODE-1616-length-13054-cov-78.032002_pt1 | contig 13054 bp, 19 predicted proteins | sample MGYA00520605_ERZ1034917 | MGnify/ENA primary metagenome ERZ1034917 (study PRJEB33766, sample SAMN09781784) | gut metagenome | biome: gut microbiome | host: Homo sapiens | place: Madagascar | study: EMG produced TPA metagenomics assembly of the PRJNA485056 data... | reverse complement strand
CGCGCACCTCTCAGATCCGCTGCACGCGCAGCGCCACATTATTGACCGTAGCAGCGGCACCGGTGAGTACCAGCGTCAGGGCGGACCCTGCCGCGCAGCAGACCTGACGCACAAGCGCGGGGAATGCCAGCACGACAGGAGCACCGGCAGCGCCCGCAGCAGAAGCGGTAGCGCCGGGAACGGCAACGCCGTCCTTATAAAGCGTCACCGTGACCGTGCCTGCTGCCGTCGGTGCGACGGTGATAGACGTGTCGACATCGTAGTAACCGGCGCCGGTGATGTTGACAGCGTTGCCGTTGAGCGCCACATCACAGCCGTAGCGTCGGATAAGGCCGCCAAGAGGGATGACACCGTCGACCGCGACCGCGGTGGGCGTCTGCATAACAGCGTAAAGAGCGGATTTACAAGACATTTTTATTCTCCTTCCATAAAAAATGGCGGGGCTTTTGCCCCGCCTGTTACCCGGCCACAGGGGCCTGCCATGTCCCCCGAGCGGGGAATATGGTCTTAAAGGTTGACGTTGCCGTTGCAGCCGCAAGACGCGGGGATGATCTGGCCTGCGCCGGTCGAAGCCACGCCGTACAGCGCGGGCTTGGTCAGCATACGGCCCTCGATCGCGTCCAGGCGGCGGTTAAAGCCGCAGCAGCAATCGGAGATCTTCGCTGCCAGGGCGTCCGTCTGCTCCTTGGTGAAGATGCCGTTCTTGAGGTTCTGGTTCTCCATCTTGAGGTCGAAGATGGTCTCCTGCAAGCGCTGCTCATAGATGCGGCTGGCCTGGCTGGTAATCGCCTCGGTGCTGGCGTTGATCGCCATGCGCGTGTCGTTGCTCTGCTGCTCGATGAGATACTGCGTGCGGGACGTGTCGATGATCCCCTGCTTTTCGACCTCGCAGTTGCTCACGCGGTTGCAGCCGGTGTCATTGACGGGATACGGCATATTGCCGCGGCCAAAGCCAAAGCCGTTGCCAAAGCCGCCAAACAGCGCCGCGATGACGATGATGATAAACAGTACCGCGAGCCAGCTCATGCCGGTGCTCTGATCGTTGTTCATGGTGCATTCTCCTTTCGTCAAAAATTATTCCAACGGCTATTTCAGCCGGGGGAATTTGGTTGAGCGCCCCGTTTTGCCATTCTGTGGGGCCTGTGAGGCGTTCTGTGCGCCGCCGAGTATTTTATTGGCGTCAGAGCGCAAAGCCTCCGGTGTCGTGCCGAGGAGGCCGCACAGGGCCTTTGCTTGCATTGTGCGCCCATAGCGCGCGTAGAGGCTGTCGGCAATGCCTGGATCAAGGCCGAGCCTGCGCGCCGCGCTCTGCACGCCCTCCAGCGTGTCAGCCGTCCCGCTGATCGCCTGCTCCGCTTTCATTGCCGCGCCTTGCAGGTCGGCGCTGGGAAACATTCTCGCCGCTGTCGCTAAGAGTTGCTTGAGGTCCATTTTCCTTCAGCTCCTTTACCTGATCGGTCAGATTTTTGATGACCGCAGCCATGTCGCTCATAGCCGACTGCATTTCGCCCATTAGCTCCTCCTGCGTCTTGGGCGGAGTGATGACGCCGAGCTCAACAAGCTTGTCGTAATACTGCTGCGTCGTGCCTTCCAGTTCTGCGTAGGCGGCAGCCGTCTTTCCAATGAGCTGCTGGCGGTTGCCGAAATAGTCGGTCTGGAAAATATCGCCGTTGTCGATAACACACATCATGCAGTTTCCGCCGCTGTATCCGGCGATTGCAAACTGGTCCATGCGCGCACCTCCTTTTGTTGTCTCAATGATAACGAAAAAGAGGCCCCGCAAAGAGCCTGAAAAAGGTCTTTGTAGGGTCTCTTCTTTATGTGTTTTTGATACCGTCCGCGATTTTGCTGTATGCCCGGCGTCGCCGCGTCTTCACGTACTCCGGTGAGACGTGCAGCGTCTCCGCGACTTCGACGCGGCTCTTCCCTCGCACGTCACATTCAATAAGGCAGTATGCCTCATCGGGCGGCAGCTCAAACGATAAGATATACGCCACGGCCCGCCGCGGGGCCATAGAGGATAATTGCGCGCGGATCGCTCGGTGCTGCTTGTCCATGCTGTGCACCGGGGCTTGCAGAGCGCTCACGCGAGGGGAGACATTGCAGGCCTCCCGCCCGTTTTCCTTTCTGTGCCCGATTCGGACACAATTATTTCATCGTCGCGAGTTTGCGAATCAGGTCGCTGCCGTACTTGTACGCCGCGAGATAGTCCATCGTCTTGTCCTCCAACCCCGCGCGCTTTTTGAGCATTTCACGGTAGCTTTCATCGTACTTCGGGCGATATGCGCCCACCACGAGCGACAGCTTGCGCTTTCTGCGATACACGCCGTCACCGTTGGACTGACTGCCCGCCGCACCGCTCGAGGTGTTACCCTCGATGGCCGTCACGTACTGTCCGCTCACGCTCTCGCAGATGCCCGTGTGGTCGGTCTTGACCTTCGTGTTGGGAAAGTCGTAGACCAGCACGTCGCCCGGACGATAGCCGGACGTGACCCATTGGCCGTGGGCCTTGGCGTAGTTCATCAGCTCGCCGCAGCTCGCGGTCTTCCCGCCGCCGTAGAAGAGCTGCTTGTCCACCTGCTGAAAGCACCACCACACGAACTGCATACACCAGTACACGCCGTCCATGCCGTATGCCTTGCCGTACTTCTGGCGGTTGCCCGGCTGCTCCACCGTACCGATCTCGCGCTTAGCGACAGCGAGAATGTCAGTTGCCCGCGCCATTGTCGTCACCCTCCATGCGCGCCTTGTAGCTTGCGCTCGATACGCCGATGAGCGCGCCGATAAAGAGCGCCACGGCGCTGATGGTGGTTGTTACCTGCTCCACGTAGCCCCAGCCCCAGACGCCCGCCAGCGCCGCATAAAGACCGCTGCACGCGGGCAGTACGATGAGCACAAGCCACTTGAGCACATCGTACACCTTGTTACTCATTTCAAACTTCATTGTTCTTCTCCTTTCGTTTCCGTCCAACGATAATTTCTACCAGTGTCAAAAGCCCGGTAAAGGCTTCGATGATGCCGCCCGTACCCAGCAGGTACGGGAAGATGTTGTCCCACTGCCACCCCTTGATGCTGTAAAAGATGACCGTGTAGATTACAAAAGTGGCAATGAAAATGCCAACGATAATCAAAATGATGTTCCTCGTTCGCAATTTTGACGCTTTTTTAATAAGGCGCTTCACGTCCTGACCTCCCACTCGTCGACCTCGGACTTGATTTTGTCAATGAAACTGTTGCCTCCCAGGGCCTTATAGCCTTTATAGAGGTACAAAAAGTCCTCAAGCTCGTACTGCCGGATGAATTTGTCCTCTCTGTGCCGGTAGTATGTATGCAGCATGTCGTGCCGCAGCTCACACTTGAGCGCATCCACCAGCTTGTCAAGGCCGAGGACTTTGTTGCGCAGCGGCTTGATGAGCAGCGCCAGCGCGCCGAGGATAACCGTGATCTCCGAGCACACCGACGCGACCCTTGCCAAGTCTCCCATATCCCGCTCCCTTTCTGCGGCGCGTTACACCGCCTTAAAATAATTCCCGACCAGCTCGTGCGGCAGGTATTGCAGCGTGATCTTGCCGCCCGCCTGCTCGCCCGTGCGCTCGCAGAGGTACACCTTGCCGTCCTCGCCGTCGAGGTAATACTTGCCGTATTCGTACTCCATGCCGCGCGCTGCGGGAATGGGGTCATTTTGCGTGCCCGCGTGCTCGGCGTCGATGACCGCCCAAAGCGCGGGCGTCTTGTCCGGCGTATAGTCGACCTGCGAGGTATGACCCTGACGACACTTGTACACCTTGCCGCCGTAGCTCCTGCGGTCGCCCTCGGCGTAATCCACGGGGTACGCCCATGCCGTGATGAGTTCCGGCACGCTCGCCGCCTCGCCGTCGCTTAGGCTGACCGCTGCCTGCTCGATGATGGGCCGCAGCTCCACCGCACGGGCGTATGTGACCGGCGCACCCGCAAGGGCGGTGACGGTCGCTTTGGCGCTCTCGGTCTCCGTGGGCTTGCCCATCTTGATACTGACCGTGCCGTCGCGGTGGTCGGTGATGGCCCCGCTCAGGCTGTACGCGCTGTTGTCCCACTCGTTGACGATTTCCTCGGTCTCGCCCGTGGGCTGGCCGTCCTCGTCGTACTTGGGTACGGTGTCGCGCTGGACGATGCTCCACGGCGTACCCGAGGGCAGCAGTGCCGCCGCGTCCGTGGCGGTCATCGTCAGGCGGATGTTTTTGACCTCGCGCTCGTTCCATTCGCGGTCTTTGAGGATGCCCGTGATGGTCGCGGGGTACTCGGTGTTGTTGACTTTGATGTATGTTGCCATGTAATCACTCCTTTAGTTGATGGTAAAGTCGATCTTGGAGAGGTCGATTCTAAGCGCGCCACGCTCTACGAAACGGTCGCCGCCGGCCGTGAGACCCAAGAATCCGCCACCGTGCGCATACCACGCCTTTGCGGAGTTGTCGGCGTCGGCAGCACGGAGCCAGATTACTTTAGATACAGCACTCGTTATATTCCAGAATAACTTCTGTATATCACTATTCGCAAACGTACCAGCCGTATTCGCACTCACACTACCAGCAGTGCCACCAAAGTATTCCTCAATATCTTCTATATCTAACGCATACACATAGCGTTCACCAACAGTAGCTTTCAGTGCTTTGGAGCTATAATTAGCATAGGATGCGTGAGTGGTAGCATTATAAGCATACGAACTATAAAAATACTGATACTGATAGATACTCGTCGGCACAATAGCAGCCTTTGCAGTATCACTCAACGTCCCATACCACGTCGTATTCAGGTGGGTATCCAGCGTCTTCCCTGCATACGTATTCGTATTTCCACTATCAAACGCAAGTATATTATCATCCCACATCCACATCACCGTGGCAACCGTACCATCCATCTTTAGCACTCGGTACAGCCTGTCCGTGCCGTCCAGATTCATGGTGATGAGGTCGCCCTTGACCGGCATGGTAAGCGCGCTCGGGAATGTGATATCCCACCCCGTGCCATCAATCAGCGTCCTGCCCTTGAGGATGTTGTACACCGTGCCGTTTACCATGCACTTGCCGCCCTTGACGGTGTAGGCCGTGCCGCCCACGAGGGTCTTGTGCGCGGTGAGGTCGACGGTGACGACGTTGCCGCTGTCGTCCACGAGGGTGGTGGAGGGGAGGATAAGAGCGGGGCGGATGCCGAACGAGTCGGACGCGTTGCCGATGTAGTAGTTGCCATCGGTGTAGACGTACCACACGTAGTAGGTGCTGTTAGTGTACGGGGAGCGGACCCCCCAGACGGAGGCCGAGCCGTTCAGGTACGCAACTCGCTTCGAGTCTGCATTATTGGTGACGCACGAAGCAAAATAGCTCAGTACAGCACCTTCGCCAGAGTCTATATAGTTGAGCTCGTAGTGAACTTCAGGGGCGCTCAGCAAGAAGATCTTGCAAGGCAAACCGTTTGCTCCTTGCTGCGTCGTACCGCCAGAACCGCCGTTCTTTCGGTACGGTATCTTGACCTGTTTGATAATCCCTTGAATATTGCTGTCGAATAGGCTGAGAAACGGCCCGTTAAGGTAAGTGTTGACCGTGCTGCTCTCATACTTGTTCTCACCAGAACTGTTCCACTGTCTGTTCTCGTAGCAGTCCTTCATCAGCAGCCAAGTTCCGTCGCAGCTCGCATCATACAAGCTGCTCGGCAAGCCTTGATGCACGACGAGGAATTCTTTCCGCACGCCGCCGACGTTAAGGTACACAGACGAGCCGACCGCCAGCGTGCCGATCGCTTTGTTCGCCATGTCCCCCTCCTTAGCCGTACAGCCAGTTGATGGCGTAGTTCTCGGTCGGCGTGGTCTCAACGTTCACAAGCGTCTGCTTGACGATGTTGCCGCTCGCGATGTAGTCGCTGCCGCGCGTCGCTGCCACGATGCCGCCGCTGCCGTTGCCCTTGAGGATGGCCGACGTACTCGGCACACTCACGGTCGGCACCGTCACCGCGCCCGTCTTGCCGTTGACGCTCGTCACGGGGTACGGCGGCGGGTTGCTCGCGCTGTACTGCTTGACGTTGTCCACGTTGGCAAGGCCGACCTCGCTCTTGCTGTAGCTCGGCTTGGTCTTCGCCTTTGCCCATGCAGGCACGGTCGGGTCGCTCTCCGTGTAGCTCTGCAATGCGCTGTCCGCCTTGCCCAAACTCGTCTGCACGTCGCTTGCAAGGTCGGATTTTGCCACTGTGGACTTAAAGGCCAGACTGCCGAGGTCGGCAAACCACTTCGCAATTTTCCCGAACAGCACAGAAAGCTTTTCGCCCGTGGCGATATTGGCGCGGGTAGTCGCCGCCGTGAACGCCGCCGTGACGTTGCTGCCGTCGCCGGTCTTGTCCAGCTTGTTGGTGAGCGCCGAGTATACGCCGCCAGACTGCACGGGGTTTGTGCTGCCCTGCGTAGGTGTTGCGTCAGTAGTTACCTTGACGTCCTTGATGGCATCGTCAACGTACTCAAAGATGTCCGTCCGCTTGCCATGCGGGTCGTAGACGCTTGCGAGCATATCACCCGTACCAGCGCCTGCCTCACCGCGGCAATAGCCCGCGTCGTAGCTCGTGCCGTCCGACAGCGTCACAATGAGGTGATAGTCACTTTGCCGGATGGTGATGCCCGTGATGGTAGGCGCATCCGCGCCGGGTTTTCCCTGCGGGCCTTGGATGCCCTGTTTACCCTGCGGGCCGGTGTCGCCGGTCGCACCCTTGTCGCCTGTCTCACCCTTGTCACCCTTTTCGAGCACAAGGTTGAGCACCTGATTCGGGGCTTCTCCGGTAATGGTCGCGCTCGCCACCTTGCCGGACGTGACCGAGCCGATGGTCAGCACATTTGCGGGACCGGTCGCACCTGTTGCGCCGGTGTCGCCCTTGCTGCCCTGCGGGATGCCAAGCGCCAGCGTACCAGTCGACTTGTCATAAGTTGCCGTTGCCGAGCTTCCTGCGGGCAGCGTTGTCACCGTGACCGATACAACGCTCAAAGTGACAAACTTCAGCAGCGTTTCGCCGTTCAGCCTTTTCGCCACGCCGCCCTGCTCAAGTACAAACTGGTCTTCGTTGGTGATCTGTAACGCTTGTATGAGGTCAGAAATCGCTTTATCAGCCATTGGTCTCCTCCTTTGCTTTCTGCGCGTCCTGATCGGCTCTCATGCGCTCCACTTCCTGCGCGAGGATTGCATACGCCCTACGCAGCTCGTTGCGCACTGTGTACATCTTGTCGACCTCCGCCGTGGAGATCGTTACCGTATCCAGCACGTCAAATGCCATGCGCATTGCCTGCATTGCCTGTTCCATGTTTTATCCACCTCGTTTCCAGATACCGTTAGTGCACAGCCATAGGATGCCTTTCACCCATCTGCCGCCCGTGTAAATCCATGGAGCACCTTTTGCCCATCGATTGCTTGTGTATAGCCACATACTGCCGGATGTGTCCTGCGTCCAGTACGCGTATAGCGTGTAAGTAGGCCCGGGCGAATAGTTATGTCCGTATACAGTGATTTTTGCCCCTGCCGGATATACTTGTCCCGTTGTCCCGTTGAGCGTCCACCCGCCGAAAATGTAACCGGGTCTTGTGGGCGTGGTGTATGGGATGTAAAACTCAACATACGAGGTGGTGCTCTGTTGTGACACACTCTGCGTCGCAGGGGCGCCGGAACCACCGTTCGCATTAAACGCGATTTGCGCGTAGTATGTTTGGGTTGGCGGCTGCGGAGCAGTATTTGCTGTTGTAAAATTGCCATTTTGCTCAAAACTGTCTCCGCCAAATCCACCCGGGCGCATTACTTGCAGCCATGCGAACCATGAGTAAGACGTTCCAGGGGTTAGGCCAGTAATAACGCCGGAAAATGTGTTGTACCCGCCACTCGTCTGGGGCGACGTGAAATAGTATTCTCCGGCACCTGTCACGGAAACGCGGATGCGCTTCGCGTACGAATAACTACTGTCACCGCCGGAAAACTCTCCGCTGACGGTTGCTTTCGTCCCGTCGTTTGGGTCCGGCGTAATCGTTACCCATAAATTAGCCATGTCAAGTCACCAGCTGGATATAGAGCTGCCCATCAACACCTGCGCCGGATGGTGCGCTATAGCCATAACTTGCAGACGCAAGGCATAACGCCGCCGAGCCGAGCTGCACGCGCCCGGACTGCACCGTGATGTTGCCCCCTGTCCCGGCAGACAGAAACAGATTGCCCGCCGACTGGATTTGAATACCGCCCTGACTGGTTAGGATACCGAGACCGATGCCCGTAGTCGTGTACGCCAGATTCAGCGCGCCGACAATGCTCTCATCGGATGCGAGCAAGCCCACCGTGCCGCCGAGCAGCTTAGTGGCCATTACTGTACCTGTCATGATTTTGCTGCCGTCAATATATGTCGAGCCAGGATATTCCCATGCAGATACTTTTTGCACAGCGCCATTTGCCGCCGCTTGTGCGTTACCTGCTGCTGTGATGGCCGTGTTTGCGTTACTATTTGCCGTGTTGATGCTGTTTTGTGCTTTTGTATCGAGATCGCTAAAGGTAATGGCCCCGGTCAGGTTGAGCTTATCCGCGCTGATAGACTTTGCTGCAATGCTTCCCGTCTCGATGCTGCTGCCCTTGATCTTGGTCGTGCCGCTCTGGTCCGTCACCGTAAGTCCGTCCAGCGTGGTTTTGACCTCGGTGTACTTTCCGTCAATGCCCTCGACCTTCAGCATGATCTCCTCGCTGGTCTTGGTGATGAGCGACCGCGCCTTTGCCATGTTGCGCTCGATCTGCCGCTGCGTCGGAGATTTGTACGGGTACTCGTCGTCGATCTCATCCGCGTCCGGAGCGGAAATGTCCGGCGCGAGCATCGGGTCAAACGTCATGTCCAGCGCGATAAGTGGCACGTAAAGCCCGTCTACCGTCACCGCGTCGCCAAGCTCCACCGCAGGGTCAAGCAGCGCTTCGCTGCCCTCGTAGCCGATGTGCTTGTATCCTGAGACTTTGGCGAGGATCGCCGCCGCCATCGCATTCGTGCCGTCCGGGTTTAAGGCCGTCAGCGTCCGCCCGGTGTCCGATCCGGACACACCGACCACATCGCCGTTTTCGTCCAGCAGCTCGACTTTGGTAATGGGCTGCGACGCGATGCCGGGGGAAAAGTCCGCGAGCCGCCGCCCTAAATAGGTTTTGTCCATGTTGCCCTCCTTACACGAGGATGCGCACACCGCCAAAGGTGATGGCGCTGCCGGTCTCCGTCACCAGATAATTGGTTTCTTTCGGCATAGAGTTGAGACCGACCAGCAGCAGCTTCCCCTCGTCCGTGATGATCCAGTTCCCCGCGTTGGCGACGGCGATACGCCCAAGCGCCTCGCGCATTGTCATATCGCCCTCGTCGTCCACAGGGTACTGCACAGGAAACGCCGCATCCAATACCGTGCGGCTGTCCACTGCCACGCCCATGCGCGCCGCGATGTCGGCGACTGCCGTCGCAGCCGGCATTGGCCACGTCTCCGCGTCATAGCTGCTGTCGAGCCATGTCTCCTCGGCTTTGAGCATCGCATCATACCCGTGCACACTCAAAACGCCCGTTTTTCTGTCGGTTTTCCGTGTTGCAAAATAGAAGACGCCCTTCGGGATCCACTCGCTCACCTGCTCGCCCAGCCGCAGCCGCATGTAGACCTCGATTTTCGCCTGCCGTGGGATCGTCCCTTGTGGATAAATTTCAAAGTCGATTTGCCGCGCGCAGCAATTTCCGATGCCAAATGTGGAGTACAGCCCTCCATAGACCATGAGCGACTTGCGCACGATCTGATCTTCGCCGTACTCTACCCCTGCTATCTTGAGTTTCGCTTCCACGGCGTGTTCCGGATTGGCAAGCATCTGCTGCCAAAGATCACTCACTGTATGCATTGCGTCACCTCTGCGTAAAGCGCAGCGTCTGCCCGCTCCAGAATCGTCCGCTCACGTCCTGAAGGAGGAAACCGAGCTGCAAATCGTCAATTGTCATATTCTGTGTTACGGGCGCACTGCCAAACCACGGATTGTTGTAAGTGATATTGAGCGTGCCGGCAGACAGATCCTCGGCAAGCTGCACAGCCTCGGCATCCGAAATGTCATTGAGCGGCGCGATGCAGTATCCGCGCCGGCGGACGACCGTGCTGTGCCGCACACGGTCCATTGTCTCGATCTCTTCGCTGTAAACAGGCGTCGCGCCCGCGAAAAATCCATACTGGTTAAAGCAATTGGACCGGTCCTTGCCGTTGATCTTAAAAACGATGTCTTTCATTGGAATGCCCTCTTTGCCTGCATCTGGTATTTTGTCACGCTGCGGCCGACCTCTTTCCCGTCCAGCACAACGGTGGATTTTACATTGATCGTCTGCGATGTGCTCTGCCCGCTCTTCCCGTCAGCGGTGCGCGATTCGTGCAGGCGCGCATAGCCCGCAGAGCGAGAGTTTGGCGACGGATTGGCGTCATACGCGGCTTTTGCCTCTGCCGCGCGATCCCCAATCTCTTTAATGACCGGGATCTTGTTGGCAACATTTCCCAGCCAGGTCACTGCACCCTGCAGTGCTTCGATCCAGCCATCTACCGTATCAATGGCGATATTCACAGCACCGGCAAAAGTATTTTTGATGCCGGCCGCGACCGGGGCAAGGCGTTCACCGAGTTTTGCCATCGCGTCGTCCACGTTCTGCTGGCTTTCGTTGTAATCGATCAGGTCTCCGTTCGCGTCACGCCACGCCTGACCGGCGTCCGGTAGGTTCTGGGACGATAGCTGATCCAGCACGATCTGCGCGCGCTCTGCGGTGCCGTTAGCCGCCTCAAGCTTCGCGTTGAATTCGTCCTCATTTTGCCCCGCCCAGTTAAGCGCGTCCGCAAAGACGCCCGTCACCTTGCCGGTCTGGATCGTCTCGTTGATGGCCTCGGCAAGCCCGTCGATTGGGATGCTGTCGCCATAGGTGGCCCATGCGCCCGTCGCCGCGTCAACCAGCGTGATGAGGTCGCTCTGGCTCAGGCCGATGGCCTGCAGGTTGGCAAGAGTCGTTGCGGCCGTCTGCGTGTCGCCGAGCACGCCGTGGAGCCTTTTATAGGCTTCCGCCGTTTCGTCCGCCGTGTATCCGGCCTGCTGCGAGCTGATCTCCAGCGTGCCCATGATCTTGCGGTACTCCTCCGTGTCCTCCACGATGCCGATGATGGCGTCGCCCACGGCCTTGGCTCCTGCGACGATCGCGCCGCCCGCAAGGAAACCCTTGAGGTCGCCCAGTTGGCTGAGCAGTCCGCCTCCGTCGCCAAGATTGTCGCCCGCATCCTTGACTTCGCGGCCGAACTCGTCGATGCTGCTCGCGCACTTGTCGGCGCTCTTGCGCGCTTCGTCAAGATACTTCTCGTTTTCATCCAGCGCATCGTTCATGTCGATCAGCTCTTTTTTTGCCCGGTTAAGCTGCTGGCGGTAGTTGTCTGTCCGCTTGTCGTTCTCTCCGTAGGCATCGGCCGCGTCCTTGACCGCGCGCTCCAGAGCTTTGACCTTCTCGGCCTGCTGCTCCTGCTCGCGGCGCAGTATCTTGTTTTTGGCGGTCAGGGCGTCCATGCTGTTCGCCTGGCCTTTAAATTCCGCGTCCACAAGGCCCATTTCGCTGCGCATCACCTTCAGGTTGCTGTTCGCTTCGCTCAGCGACCGTTTAAATTCCGTCTCGCCCTCAACCGCAAGCCTTGTCGTGATTGTCCTTGTTGCCATTCAGCAGTTGTCCTCCTCTCTGCGCAGGCCGCGCCGCTGGATCTCCAGCTCCTGCAGGTCGAGCACCTGCCCCGGTGTCAGCAGCAGCCCCTCGCGCACACTAAGATGCAGGAACTGCGTCAGCAGATCCAGCCACCAAGAGCGCGTTATTTCGCTTTTGCCGTTTTTTTTTGCAGTTCTTCGAGCCCGAGGTCGCGGACGAGCCTCTCGCGCTCCTCCTCGCGGGAGAAACCGAGGGTAATCGCCTCGCGGATGGCGTCCTTTGCGCCCGCCACATCCAGCGGCCGCAGGTGCGCCCGGAAATACTCCACCGGCACGATCGGACCGCGCTCAAGCCCCTGCCAGCGCCGCACAAGCTCGCCCTGCTCGGCGAGCTTGCAGAGCAGCCAGCAGGTATTCTCAAAACTCGCCTTGCTCTGCCCCTCGATGTGCTTGGTGATAAATTCCTCGTAGCCAAATTTGTCATAGGCGTCAAAGAGCGCCTGCCCGTTCAGGCACAGGTAGAACTTGTGCCCGTCCAGCTCGTAGGGAAATGTTTTCATATTTTTCCTCCTAAGGAAAAAGAGACGCAGCGGGTGCCGCGTCTCTTCGCTTTTCAGCCGCCCGCTGCGGCCTTGATTTTTTCATTGACCCACGCCGCGGCCTTAGCCTCGGTGTCAAACTCAGGGCTTTTGTGCCTGTACTTGCCGTAGAGCGGCTCAAAAACGGTAAACGTGAGCTTGGCATTGCTCAGCACGATGCTGTCGCCCTTGGTTTCGTAGCTCTCGCCCTCCATGTTGGCCTTGACCTTGGGGAAGAAGACGCCCTGGTAGTATTTCGTCCCGTCGTCCTTCATGCAATTTGTGTAAAAGGCAAGGCTGCCATAGGGCGCAACGTCATTGCTGCCAAACTTGAGGTCTTTGTCCCCGTCCGTCGTGCCCAGCTCTGCGCCGGTCAGCGCCGCTGCGTTTTCGTTTGAAAGATACAGCGTTTCTACAGCCAGAGAACCATCCTTGAATTCCACGATCTCAACCTTCTTCACATTGTCGCCATGGCCGCTTATGCGATTGAAGTTGATCGTCTCGGTCACCTTGTTCAGCGCGCCGAGGTTTGCCGGCGTGCCGAGCTTTGGGGGCGCACTTGCCGTCTCGGGATCAGTCGCGGCAAACGGCGCCCACTGGATCATTTTTGCTCCGTACTGCATGGTAATCCTTTCTACAGCCCTTTTTCTTCGAGGTAGCGGCTGTACACCTCAAACTCCGCCGCCGTTGCGGCGTCCGCGCACGATTCGTTCGCGGTTCGGATAAAATTGCGCGCGGGAACGCCTTTCTTTCCGTATTCGTTCTCATACGCGATCTCGG
>ERZ1034917.1608-NODE-1608-length-13117-cov-4.837544_pt1 | contig 13117 bp, 16 predicted proteins | sample MGYA00520605_ERZ1034917 | MGnify/ENA primary metagenome ERZ1034917 (study PRJEB33766, sample SAMN09781784) | gut metagenome | biome: gut microbiome | host: Homo sapiens | place: Madagascar | study: EMG produced TPA metagenomics assembly of the PRJNA485056 data... | reverse complement strand
GTCCGACTGGGTGAGCGAGTGGGCCTACGCCGAGCTTTACATGGGCTTTCTGGCAAACTACTCCCTCACGCAGGCCTACTACGAGTCCGCCGACCTGCTCGTCATCGAGTACGCGACCACGTGGACGCGCCAGGACGACCGCTTCGCAATCGACGTCGACTCGCACGTGGTGGCGACGGCGGACGGCGGCGACGACGAGGGCATAATCCTGCTCGGCGGCGGCTCGAGCCGCATCCTCTCGCAGGAGTACTGGGACACGGTCGCCGCCCCAGGGCGCATAGAGGTGCCCGTATCGGCGCTGACGCAGCACCTGCGGGGCAAGACCGTCTGGTTCGACGTGGCCTTCAACCCCGTCTACCGCCCCTACGCCATAGCGCGCAGGGGCATCGCGCAGGCCGAGTTGCCGGTCGGCGACAAGTCGGAGTGCAACAGCTGCACCCTGGCCGTGGTCCCGTCGGAGGACCCGTACGCCGTGTGGCTCAAGACGGGCGACGCGGGCGACCTCGACTCCCCCATAACGGAGGTGTCGGTCAAGTGCCGAACCTCGACGGGGTACAGCTCGCAGGTCAAGGTCAAGGTCGGCGAGGTCGCGAAGATGCGCGGGTGCCCGCTCAACTCCCCGCTCCTGTTCGAGGGCGTGGGCGGCAACGGCTACAGCGTGTCCAAGAAGGTGACGACCGTCGCCGCCGACCCGATCAGGGCGATGGGCGTGTGCGTCGTCGACTCGGCGTCGTCCGACTCGCGCGCCGTCATCCGCTTCAACCAGAAGTACCGCGTGACCTCCGAGCCCGATGGCGACACGATGAAGCTCGCGGGCCGCGACCGCCCGAGCTCGTTCTACGGGCAGGGTGGCGCCACCAAGGTGGAGGTGTCGGGCGTCCTCGTCGACGAGGACGGCACCGACGTCGAGAACATGGTGCGCGAGGGGGACGTCTACGTGAGGCTCCCCGACGGGCGCGCCTACCGCTGCAAGGCGTCGGCGACCATCGACTGGGACTTCAGAAGGCTGCGCAACGTCTCGCTGTCCGGCGAGGAGGTGGCGCCGTGATCGACTGGGGCGCCTCGGGGCGCAGGGACTCCTACGAGCTTCGGCTCGTCGACCCGTTCACGCTCCAGGAGACCGGCGACACCGTGAACGCGGTCTGGGGCAAGTCGCAGCTCTCGTTCAACTACTACGGCGACAACATCGCCACGGGCACGATCGTCACCGATAAGGACACGATAGACAAGCTGGTGCGCGTCTACCACACGGCGTCGGTCGGGGGCGACGAGGTGACCGAGGTGCTCGGCACCTTCTTCGCCGACTCGTCCACGGCCACGGCGAAGGCGCACTGCATCGAGCGCACGCACGCGTGCTACTCCACGCTCTACCGCCACAACGAGGACTCGTTCGTGTTCGACTTCGCGAGGGGCGCGGGCACGAACATCTTCGGCGAGATGCGCGACATCGTGGAGGCGGACGGAGGGCGCATCTGCTCGCTGCAGGGCGTGGACACGGGCAAGCAGCACACCGTCGACATCTGGTTCAACGTCGGCGACAACAAGGGGGACGCGCTGCGCACCATAGCGGGCTGGTGCGGCTGGGAGCTGGGGGTCGACCCGTACGGCTACGTGACCGTCGGCCCTTACACGCCGCCCCCGCAGAAGGCCGTGAAGTACGTTTTCGAGAACGGCGCGAACTGCACGTACCTCTCGGGCTACGACTTCTCGAACACGAACGCCGACGCTGTGAACCGCGTGCTCGCGTACTTCAGCCGCAACTCCAAGCAGGATGACGAGAGCAAGGACAACTACGACCCGTGGCCGCTGTCCGACTCCGCCTTCGTCGACCTGCCGGCGCGCAACGAGTTCTCCTACGAGAGGATAGGCCGCCACCGCACGAGCGTGCTCAAGGTCGGCGACGCGTGCAGCCACGACGACCTCGTCGCCCAGGCGCAGCGCGAGCTCGACGAGAACAGCGGGGCGTACTACAGCTTCCAGATAGAGCACGTCGGGATCCCGGGGCTCCGCGTCGGGGACGTGGTGCGCTACGTCAACACTCACGACGGGAGCTTCGACATCGACGTCGCCCTTATAGTCGCCGAGATGCAGATGGAGCTCGGCCCCGGGTGCAAGTGCAAGACGACTTTGAGGGAGGTGCAGTAGATGAAGATGAGCGAGATACAGGCCGCGCGCCTCATGCTCAACGGGCTCGGTCGCGGCGGCTCGCAGGACGCCTCGAGGCAGGCGAACGGCTACGGCTCGTCGACCCAGGCGCGCTACGGCACCGTCGTCTCGGTCAACGGCGACGGAACGGTCACCATCGAGCTAGACGGGGGCGGCGGCCAGGTCACCCTGCGAACCGACACCCCGCTCGCCGTCGGCGACCGCGTGACCATCGTCGTGCAGGGCGGCGTGTCCATGGTGTACGCGCTCTCGGAGACGAGCCGGCGCATCGACGCCTCGGTCGAGGAGGCCAAGAAGCAGTTCGCCGCCGACAAGGCGCGCATGGACGAGCACGACAAGGCCATGGAGCAGTACGAGAAGGACATGGCCGCCGCCAAGGACGAGCTGGCGGGCATGGACGGCAAGATAAGCGACGCCGTGAAGGAGGCCGTCTCGCAGATGGAGACGCCCGACGGCGGCAACCACATCTACGCTTCCGCCTCCGAGCCCACGGCCCCCGACGGCGGCTTCCAGTCGGGCGATTTGTGGTACCAGACGAACAGCGACTCCCAAATCGCCGCCGTGAAGGTGTGGAACGGCTCGAAGTGGAACGATTACGACCTGGTCGCGAACAGCCTGCTCGTGGCGGGGTCGGTCGGCTCCACCCTCATAGAGGACGGCGCGGTGACGACCGCCAAGATCGCCGCCCAGGCCGTCACCGCCGACGAGATAGCGGCCAACACCATCACGGGCGCGGAGATACGAGCGGACTCCGTGGACGTGAACGAGATAGCCTCGGGCGACATCTACTGCAAGCGCCTGTCGGCCGTGAGCGGCACGGGCTACGTCGAGATCAAGAACGGCACGGTGAGCATGTTCAGCTCGAGCAGCGAGACGCTGTTCAAGCTCGGCGTCGTCAACGGCTACGCCTCCATCCAGTCCGTCGGCAACCAGTTCATCGCGCTGCGCGGCAACAGCACGGCCTACGGGTGGCTGAAGATAGGCAACGTCGTCGACGTGAACGGCTCGGGCTCCGACTTCGGCATGAAGCGGACGGGCGGCGGCCAGGGAACCGGCTGGTACTACGCGTGGCACCAGCTCTACAGCAACTCGTCGGGCAACACCGGCACGGTCACGCTCTCGTACGGCGCGAACAACTTCTCGGTGCTCGCCATCTTCTTCAAGGACTCCGACAACAACTGCGACGTCACGTTCGTGCGAATGCTCTCGTCGACCATGCACGCGGACCTCACGAGCTCCTACTACTCGTCAGGGTACGGCATGTACATGGAGTCGCGCACCGTGACGATAAGCGGGTCGAGCATCACCAACTACAACAGCCGCGGCGGTCGCGGGTTCATCAACGAAGGCGGATCTAGCTACAACGCGGCGAGCAACACGGGGCTCATCAAGATAGTCGCCGTCTACGGCCTGAAATTCTAGAGAGAGGGGGGTCCGCATGGCACTGAGCAAGGAAATCGAGCTGGCGAGCGGCGTCGCGGTGCGCTACCACCGCGTCGTCTCGCTCAACTGCATCACGAACGTCGCGAACCTCGTGGAGGTGGCGAGCTACACGTCGGCCGCGAAGCGGGCGGAGGAGAAGAGGGCGCTCGAAGCGGGCGAGCCGATGGACGTGTTCATCGAGACAACCGTCTACGAGGCGCCCTACGACCAGGGCATGACCATCGAGTCGGCCTACGGGTACCTGAAGACCCTGCCCGAGTTCGAGGGCGCGTCGGACGTGCCCAAGGGCGGCGGGGCCGACCAGGGGGTGAGCGAGCAGTGAAGACCTACACGACCCCGACGGTCGTCATCGACGTGCCCGACGGCGCGCAGGCGCTAGCCGACGCGGAGCGCGTCATCGTGGCCGCGAGGGGGCGGCAGCTGATAGAGAAGGACGCCGCGAGCGTCGACGGGACGGCGGTCGCTGTGCCCTACACCCAGGCGGAGACGGCCGCCCTCGGGGCGGGGCTCGTCGAGTTCGAGGTGACCCTCAAGATGCCCGACGGGACGGTGGTCAAGACGGAGACCGCTGCCGCGCGGCTCAAGGAGGCCGTGCTGGGGAGGGAGGTGTGACGTGCTCGAAGCGAGAATCGCCGAGCAGCCGCGACCGCTCTCGGCGCGCATCCGCGGCGAGGGCGCGCTCAGCGCGGGGATCGGCGCGGCCTACGTCCCGGGCGGTTTGGACCAGCACCGCCCAGCCACGCGCGAGCTGATAGGCGAGGTGGTGGTCGGAGGCGGGCTGGACGTCGAGGAGGACGGGCTGCTGTCCGTGGCCGACTCGGTCGTCGCGGGCGACTACGCCACGGCGGCGAACAAGCCGCGAATCAACGGGAAGACGCTCTCGGGCGACGTGGTTCTCTCGGACATCGGCATCGAGTTCGCGACCGACGCGGACATACACGCGCTTTTCAACAAGTAAGCAAAGGAGAGGGAAGACATGGCAGATTCGAACGACAGGACCGTGAAGGTCGGCCAGCTCGCCACCTTCAAGGCCGACCTGGACGACGTCTTCGTCGCGCAGGAGAACAAGACGGGGAGCACCACGGTCAAGAAGGTGCTCTCGGACAACAACCTCACCGACGCCCTGGTGAACAAGATCAACGCGGCGGGCGAGTCCAACTTCTCGGGCAAGTACGCCGACCTCACGGGCAAGCCCACCATCAACGGGCACGAGGTCGCGGGCGCGCTCACCCCCGCGGGGCTGGGGCTCGCGACCCCCGACGACGTGGCGACGGCAACGGCCGACATGGCCACCAACGCCTCGGTCGAGGCGAAGGGCTACCAGAACGCGAAGCAGGTGTCCGAGGCGGTCGCGGCGGGCACGAAGGGCATGGTCACCGAGGCCTCGCTCGCCCAGAAGGGCTACCAGGACGCCTCCCAGGTGAACACGGCGGTTTCCACCGCCACGAAGGGCATGGCCACGCAGTCGTGGGTGCAGGCCCAGGCCTACGACACCTCGTCCTCCGTCGACGGCAAGGTGTCGAAGGCGAAGGAGGACATGCAGAAGGCCATCGAGAACGCCGTGACCTCGGCGGTGAGGGCGAGCGGCAGCTGCGCGTTCGCCAAGCTCCCGACGCCCGCGAAGGGCATCCTCGGCAACCTCTACAACGTGACCGACGCCTTCACGACGACGGACGCGTTCGTGGAGGGCGCGGGCAACCGCTACCCCGTAGGCTCCAACGTCGTGTGCGTGCTCGTCGACGGCGCCTACAAGTGGGACGTGCAGGGCGGCTTCTTCGACCTCACGCCGTACATGCTCAAGACCGACATCGAGTTCGCGACGGACGACGACATCCACGCGATCTTCGCGTAAGGGGGTGGCCGCATGGCGACCTCCGATGAGAAAGTGGTGAAAGTCGGCAGGCTCAAGGCGTTCTGGGCCGACGCCCTCGCGAAACTGAGCGCGACGTTCGCCGCGAAGTCGCACGAGCACGACGCGGCCACCAGGTCGGCCGCCGGCTTCATGTCCGCCGACGACAAGGCGAAGCTCGACGGGCTGTCGGGCTCGGGCGGCTCCGACGACCTGCTGCTCGCGCCGCTCTCGGACACGCGCGAGCTGGAGGACCTGGCCGTCCAGAGCGGCTCGTTCGACAACGCGGGAAGCGGATGGAACACGTTCGTCTTCCCCGAGGCTTTCGACGACGTGCCGCAGGTGCTCTGCGTCGCGGAGAACGGGTACGGGGTCGAGGTCAAGGGCGTGCAGGCCGACAGGTTCCTGTACAGGTGCGTTGCGTCCGATGCTCCCGGCGTGACCGCATCTAAGTCCGAGTACTACGTCTTCAACAGAAAGAGCGTGTCGACCAACTACCTGGTGTCCGTGCCGCTGGTGACGGACGTCAGCGTCAGCGGAGGAGACTCGGCATCGACGAGCTGGCCATGCAGGGTCATGTGGCTCGCAATAGAATACGGAGGCGATTAGCAAATGGGATTAAGCAAAGGATTGAGAGATTACCTTACCGTGAGCCAGATGCTCACGGGGAACAAGCGGAAGGGCATCCAGCGCATCAAGGAGATAGCCGCCGAGTCGGAGAAAACGTTCGTCGAGATCCTGAACGTGCTCACGTTCGGCGCGTGCGAGGGCATGGAGACCGTCGCGCAGGTTGCGGCGAGCGATTCGGCGGCTCAGGCGATCGCGAAGAGCTCGACGGCGAACGGTTTTGTTATGGCTGCGGGGCACATGCCGAAGTTCTTCGGCTCCTCGGCGTACATGGCGGCACTCGTCGAGGACGAGTCGGCGATGTCGAGCCTCGCGGAATCGGACGACCTCGCGGCCGCGATCGGCACGTCGGTCGCGCTGTCGGAGATCACGGGCAGCTCCATCGCGATGACGGCCATGATGGCGTCCGCCAACGCTCGCTCTAAGCTGTTCGCGAGCGACGCGGCGGTGACGGCCATGGCCGGGGCCAGTGCGTCGCTCGATGCCATCGCGGCGTCTTCGGATGCGTCGCTGACCGCGTACGGGAAAGACGCGCTCTACCAGAAGCTTAAAAACAACTCGCAGTTCGCCGCGAACGTCGCGCCGACCTACGTCTCGAAGTTCGCCTCGCTTTCGTGGGCTGAGGTAGGCAAGCTGTCGCCGCTCGCGCAGGCGAACAAGTCGGCGTTCGCGGGCTGCGTCGGAAAGGGCAAGTCGGTTTCCATCGAGAACTACAGCTCTCACACGTTCAGCGTCATCGGGGTCGGCACCGACGCGGGCAGCGGCTTCACGTTCTGCTGCGACGACATCGTGGCCAACCGCAGCATGAACAGCTCAGGCACTACGATCGGCGGCTGGGAGAGTTCCGGGATGCGCTCATGGCTGTCGGGGACGCTGCTCAAGGCGCTGCCGACCGACCTGCAGGCGGCCATCAAGGCCGTCACGAAGAAGAACACCGCGAACTACGGCTCGGCGACCACGAGCGACAAGCTGTGGCTGCCCTCGTTCACCGAGGTCGGCTTGGACTCGGGCACGACCGAGGGCTCGAAGTACCCAGCTTTCACCGACAACAACAGCAGAATTCGAAAGAACAACGGTTCCGCCGTCTACTGGTGGCTCCGCTCCGTCTACTCGTCGAGCGGCTTCCGCGGCGTGGACTCGGGCGGCTCGCTCGTCAACAGCAGCGCCTACGGCGAGATCGGCGTGGTCCCCTGCTTCTGCATCTGACAATCCGCCAATCCCGCAGGCTACCGCCTGCGGGACGCTCAGGAGGTGAACGATGTCGGTACCGAAGTCGAAGCGCAGTGAATCCTCGATGGAGTACATCGCGAACGCCGAGAAGCTCGCAGCGAAGGCGTTCAGGTTCGCGAACGGCCTGCCGAAACGCTACGCCTTCAGGCTCGCGAACCCGCTGTTCGGGCACGCCGAGTCGGTCGTGTACCACTGCCGCGCGGCCAACCTCGTCTACGTCAACTCCCAGGCGGCCTACGACAAACGGCGCGGGCACTACGTCGACGCCGAGGCGCACCTGCTCCACGTGGAGACGTTGCTGGGAATCCTCTTCGAGGTGACCGAGCAGCTATACGAGAGCGGGGACGCGAGAGCCCCGAACGAGAACGTCTACGGCGAGTTCGCCGACCTGATAGAGCGCGAGCGGAAGCTGCTCTCGGGGTGCAAGAGGCGGGACGCGCGGGCGTATAATAAAGGCGAAGCAGGGAGCCGGGGAGCTTCCCGATAACCAGCCGCGCCGTGCGGGGTTTTCGCCAACAACTGGTGGCTCCGCTCCGTCTACTCGTCGAGCAACTTCCGCAACGTGAACTCGGGCGGCTCGCTCAACAACAACAACGCCAACAACGAGAACGGCGTGGTCCCCTGATTCCGTCGGTTCGACGGCAATCCCGACTCAGTAACCCCGAAAGGGCGAAGACCGCTTGAAGAATTGATAGAAGGGGGCGGCTTCCCGTGCCTTCGATGGACGAAAGATTCGACCTCATGGCTTCCTGCTTCACGCTTGGGAACCTCATGGACGCGGCGCGCGAGTGCTACAGGGGCGTCGGCTGGAAGCGGCAGGCGCAGGGGTTCATGAACCGGAAACTGACTAACTGCCGCAAGCTGCAGATCGAGATACTCGGCGGCACGTACGAGCCGATGGAGGTCGAACGGTTCGCAATCGTGGAGCGCGGCAAGCCGCGCCTCATCAAGCCCGTGGCGTTCCGCGACCGAGTGGTCCAGCGGTGCCTGTGCGACCAGGTTCTGACGCCCGCCATCAAACGGGCGGTCATCGACGACAACAGCTCGTGCCTGGAGTGTCGCGGCCTGTCGTACGCCTACGACCGCGTGAGGGCGCACCTCGCCGCGTGCCCGCCTGAAGGGTGGGCGCTCCAGTACGACTTCCACGACTACTTCCATACCGTCGACCGCGAGCGCCTGCTGTCCATGCTCTACGGGCTCGTGCCGAGCGGGCGGATGATCCGGCTCGTCGCGAGAATCATCAGCGAAGACTCGCCTGGGCTCGAGCTCGGGAGCCACGTGAGCCAGCTCTGCGCGGTGCTCTACCCGACCGGGCTGGACGTCGCGGTGTCGAGCGCGCCGGGCGTCGCGGGCTACCACCGCTACATGGACGATGGGATTGCGTTCTGCGAGTCGCGCGAGGCGGCAATGGGCGCGCTGTCGGTGCTGCGCGAGTCGGCCGATTCGCTGGGCCTCGCGCTCAACGAAGGCAAGACCCATATCGAGCGGGCCACGCACCCGCTCGTCTTCTGCAAGGCCCGCTTCGAGAAGACGTCTGACGGCGCGCGGATGAGCATGCGCAAGCGGCAGACGCACCGCGCAGTCAGGCACGCGAGGAGCGTTGCGAGGCGCGCGGAAGCGCATCCCGAAATCGACCTCGCTCCCGTCGAGGCGGCGCTCGCTGGGTACGTGAACAAAGGGGACGCCGACCTGTCGTGGCTCGTCGGCAGGGCGTTCGAAGACTGAAACATTAAATGGAGGTGCCTAAATGAAAGCTAACGGAATCACAGCCTACGACTACTCGCAAGCGGGCGACGCGCTGAGCATCGTGCTCGGCTGCACGGTCGGCGAGGCGCTCACGTTCGACGCGTCCCGCATCGAGGTCAAGACCGACGACGGCGACCTCGTGGAGGCGTTCGCGGGGTACGCGGTCAAGTCAGCGACCGTTGACGCGCAAACCAAGCGCGTGACGCTCTCGCTCCTCTACGACGCCGACGGCATCGGCGCGGGCATCAACGCGCTCGCCGCCGAGAACGCGGCGCTCAAGTCCCAGCTCGCCGACCAGCAGCAGCAAATCGAGGACCAGGCAGGTGCCATCGAGGAATTGGCGGCGGCGCTTGCGGGAGACGGGGAGGCGAAGTAAATGGCGAAGTTTTATTACGGGCGCATCAAGCGCGGGAAGCTGACCATCGGGGACGTGCCCGAGAAGTGGCGCGACCAGGTGCAGGCGCTCCTGGTCGCGGAGGCCTAGTTGAAATCGCGTCAGCGGTCTGCTAAGATTCGCGGTGAGGGCGCCCCAGAGGCCTGGGCAGCGTCTTATTCGTTCAAAGCCGGGCTACTTTCCAGGGTGTCCCGGCTTCTTTCTTTCAGACACGCGGTTCGCCGTCATTCTCTCTTCACGAGCAGAAGCCCGATTATCCCGATGACAACCAAAAGCACGTTGCATGCGGCGTTGATTGAGTTTGCGTCCATGGGCATACCCCCTAACGGTAGGTGCTGCCCAGGCGGCGAAGCGCCCTCGAAGGCGCATTGTACAGCAAGAACCCGAACCCGAGCCCCTCCCGAGGGGCTTTTTTAGTGCCCTAAGGGGGTGATTGCATGCCAACCGACGAGACCTACGTGCACGCGCTCGACGTCTGGGGCGGCTTCGGCCCGTGGTGGATGCTCGTGGCGGCGCTCGTGCTGCTCGCGGGCGTCATCGCGTGGCGCTCCATCCCGCTCGTGGACGAGCGCAAGAAGCGCGAGCTCGCCATCCGCGAGGAGGCGCAGCAGATACGCCGCGAGGAGATCGCCCTGCAGAACAGGCAGCGCGAGGACGACGCGGCCAACAACGCGCGGTTCGCTGACGCCATGAACCGCACGGCGGACAGCGAGAACGCCATGGCGGCGGCGCTCAACGCCATAGTGGCGAAGTTCGACGTCTCAAGCGAGCGCAGCGCCCATATGGGCGAGCAGGTGGAAACGATTGCGCACCAGGTGGAGGACATCCACGCCATCACGGTGCGAAACCAACATTAGGAGGTTCGAAATGAACATCAACTGGAAAGTAAGAGCGAAGAACAAGTCCTTCTGGGTCGCGTTCATCCCCGCGCTGCTGCTGCTGGTCCAGCAGGTTCTCGCGGTGTTCGGCGTGACGCTGGATTTGGGCAACCTGCAGGAGCAGCTCGTTGGCATCGTGGGCACCGTGTTCGCGCTGCTCGCGCTGCTAGGCGTCGTGGCCGACCCGACCACGGTCGGCGTGACCGACTCCATCCAGGCGCTCGGCTACGACGAGCCGAAGGACGACTTCGCCGACGCGAAGCACGCGAAGGAGGGCGAGTAGCATGCACATCGCCATCGCAGGCGGGCACTCCGCCAACGCGCGCGGCGCGTCGGGCTACATCGACGAGTACGACTGCGACCGCGCGTTCGTGGCGCAGCTCATCCCCGCGTTCGAGAGCCAGGGCTGGTACGTCACCGACTGCTCGAACGACGCCGCGACCGTCAACGGCGAGCTCGCCGAGGAGTGCCGCATCGCCAACGAGAGCGGGGCCGACCTCTTCATCGCCGTGCACTTCAACGCGGGCGGCGGCACGGGCACCGAGGTGTGGCACTACCCGGGGTCTTCCGCCGAGCCCTACGCCGAGGGCGTGAGCGCCGAGCTGGCGAGCGCCCTGGGGCTGCGGAACCGCGGCGCGAAGGCCACCACTGGCCTCTACGTGCTCAACCGCACCGCGATGCCCACAATCCTCGTCGAGGTGTGCTTCGTCGACACAGAGCAGGACGCCGACGCCTGGCACACGACGAGCTGGGACGCGCTCGTGGGCGCGGTCGTGCGGGGGCTGGGCGGCGACTACGAGGCCCCCGAGCCCGAGCCGCAGGGCCCGACGCCCGAAGAGGCCGAGGCCGAGCGCGTGGCGGGGCTGCCCGACGCGCTCAAGGGCTACTCCGACCTGTGGCCGGGGGACTGGTGCATCCAAGCGGCGCAGAAGGCCGTCGAGCGCGGCATCATGCGCGGCACGTCCCCGACGACGTTCGAGCCGTGGGCGGTGCTCACGCGCGCCATGGCCGTGTCGGTCGTGGCGAACCTCGTGAAGGCCGACGTGGAGCCGCTCCCGTTCGACGACATCGCCGAGTGGTACACCGCCGCCATGGTGTGGGCGGCTAAGGCGGGAATCGTCAGCGGCAGCGGCGGCAGCGCCCGCCCGAACGACGCCTGCGCCCGAGCCGAGCTCGCGGTCATGCTCTGGCGCTCGCAGGGCGAGCCCGACCCGCACGGCACGCCCGCTGGCTACCCCGACTGGCACGAGGTTCCGCAGTGGGCGCAGAAGGCATGCGCCTGGGCGGTCGAGAACGCCGTCATGGGGTCCAAGGGCGAGATGCGCCCCGAGGACCCGTGCACCCGCGCCGAGGCCGCCGCCATGGCCACGGCGCTGTAGCTCGAACCTGCTAGGACCTACTCGAACCTGCTAGACTCCAAGGCGCGCACATCCGCAAGCTGTCACGCGCCTGGACATACGAGGCCCCGCATCGCTTTCATCGGCGGTGCGGGGCCTTTTTCGCGTTTGCGGACATGATCATCTGCTGCAAGTCGGAAGTAGCTACGACATGCTCTGACATACTCCGACAAGCTCCGACAAGGTCGGACGGACTAGGGCATAGGCTAGAGCCTAGACTAGGTTAGTCTACAACCGCGATCATGAAGAAGGGGGAGCGACCGGGTGTCGTGCCGCCCGTGCGAAGCGGAACTGGGGCGCTTTCTGGCTTAAGCTTGGTGCGAGAGTTTTCAAAATCCTCAACCATGGTTAGCGCCCTATCATTGCCTAACTTTTGCCTAACTCTCAAAAAATGCCCGCGATTCATGCAATTCTCGCGATTCTCGCACACAAAACTGCAGGTCATGGGATGGTTGGAATCGCTAGACAACATCGACAAATAACGGCGATATGTGAGCCATCATTCCCCGTCCTTGGAATCGTGAGGAATTTGACCTGGGATTTTATCAAGACTCTCTACTCGCTTTCTCCTAAAAGTCGGAGGATGACTCACATATCGCCGGTTTTTGTCCCTGAAGAGTCGGAATCGGGAAAGAACACTTGGCGGCAGGCAAACGAACGGTAAGTACGCCAATTGTCGGTATCGCGACGCGGCAACGCCCGCCGCCGGTGCGCGACCCCCCCTTAAGGGCGCTGGTCACACCTTATTCGGGAAGAGGTTGCCGAAGCTCAAGGTAGCACCACCCAAAGCCAGCGCTATGATTCGCGTCGGTTTTCCTCTTTCCCCAGTTCGCGCGCTTGATATTCCGCCTCTATCTGCCGAGCGAACTCTTCCATCTTGCGCTCGCCTTCGCTTCGAATGCCGAAAAGCGTGCGGCCGCTCGATACGCGCGGCTGCTCATCGCCGCTCATCTGGATGCGAAGCTGCTCTTGGATGCGTTTCCATTTTTTCTCGAAGTCGTCCATGCGACCATGATAGCAGCCCTCGCGAAACGACCGAGCGAAAAACCTCAATGCCGCTCGCCTTAACTTTCGCACGCTACACTGTCGATTTTTGCATGCCGTGAGCAGCCACGTTGCTGAGCCGTTAGAATACGAGACCCCCATTCCATGCCTTTTGGCAACAACTGAAGAACTCGAATTCCACCCGGGACTGCCTGGGTGGAATTTTTCTGTCCCAAATACGGGATAGGGCGGCGCGCGCGAAAATTGCCCGAGCGAGCGGGCTCGCGCGCAACACACACGAAAAACGACGAGGAGGAAACGCACCCTTGCAGCGCGACAAAATCAAACCGATCCTGTTCAGCATCATCAAGCATTCCACCAAAGAAGAGCTCAAAGAGCAGCT
>ERZ1034917.1600-NODE-1600-length-13173-cov-9.750267_pt1 | contig 13173 bp, 10 predicted proteins | sample MGYA00520605_ERZ1034917 | MGnify/ENA primary metagenome ERZ1034917 (study PRJEB33766, sample SAMN09781784) | gut metagenome | biome: gut microbiome | host: Homo sapiens | place: Madagascar | study: EMG produced TPA metagenomics assembly of the PRJNA485056 data... | reverse complement strand
TTGCCGTATTTATAAAAATAGTATGGTGCAGGTGCTCTGCATCTGCCGCGATCCAACTGCGTAAGTTGGGCGTGCGTAGCACGAAATCCCCCGCCGGAGCGGTCCAATCCGCTCAATGGCGAGAACTTGATTCATCAAGTTCGAGAGCTCCGGCGGAATTCCCTGCGGTCATGCGCTGCCCCGTCGGCTCTCGGACCTTCGTTCCTCGTCCGTTAGCGGTCGGAACCGCCGATGGTGGAGAAGAAGCGCGCCCTCAGACTCCACGGCAGGGAGAAACAAGTTTGCCGTCTTATTCCATTGCACAAAAAGAAATTAGTGGACGCATATTTCGCATTTTCTTTTTTTATATCTTGAACTCCCCCTGTTTTCCTGTATGTTACCGGAAAACGGAATGCGTTACCATGCAAGAGGATATTATAAAACCGGTAATCGGCAACCATCTGGAGGAATGCAATGATTTTCCGGTTCTCGCAAAAGAATGCAGAGAGGAAGATGATATCATCGCTTACCGGCGTCTCAGCGGCATCTTCCTTCAGGAAGAAGATTTGAGCAGAATTTCGTTTGAGCATGTAATTTTTGAAAACTGCCGCATGATACACTGTTCCTTTACCGGAGGAAATTTTACAGATACGGTCTTCCGGTCCTGTGAACTGTCCAACTGTGATTTCAGCAGTTCCTGTTTCTGCCGCACAGAGATTCAGGCAGTCAAGGGCATCGGGGCGAACTTCAACGAAGCGCGTCTCTTTCATGTGAAGATTGCAGACAGCAACTTCAGCTATGCCAACTTCAATGAAGTCAAGGCGGATCATTTTACCGCATTGCAGAGTGATTTTTCGGAAGTTTTCCTGACCGCCTGCAGGCTGAAGAACACTTCGGTTCGCGAAGTCCGCTTCGATAAGGCGAATTTCTATCGCACCTCATTGAAAGGAATTGATCTCACCACCTGCCGGATTTCCGGCATCATCACCTCCCTGGAAGCCGGTGAACTCAAAGGTGCCGTCGTGAATATGTTCCAGGCTGTCGAACTGGCGAAACGGTTTGGAGTCATTGTCCGGTAATTATTTCAGGTTCAAACGGCTTGCAGAGCGGATATGCTCTGCAAACCATTCACTTTTACCAGCCGGAAATTACGGTGAACGGGCGCTCCGCTCTGCCGGATGGCGTTTCCACGATCAATCTATAGTTTCCGGGGGACAGTTCGTCTGTCGGCAGAGTAAAAAATAAGCGTGCCCGCGGCGCCAGACGCTGTTTTCTGAGAACTTTTCCTGCCGCATCAAGAATCTTCCAATCAAGACAGCCGCCTGTTGATGCATCCCGAAACACAGCCGCGGCAACGGATTTTTCTCCGGCAGCGACGATTGACGGAGATTTTTCCATTTTGAAATTATCCAGCAGTTCCAATGTCCGGTGTTTGCGCCAGAAAGTCTTTTCATCTTTCCGGAACCCGATCAGAAACGCCGCCTTATCCACTTCCGGATTTCTGGCGAGAGGACACTTTGCGGTAACGTTCTCATTTTTTCCAAGAGAGATTTTCCGGTTGAAAAACTCTATCGGCGGAGTATCACCCACGGCATAGGCGGCAATCAGTTCCCCTGCCCATGCTTCAGGGGAATGCAACGAAACGACAGCTTCAGCCGACGGTCCCAATATTGAATCCGGCCATTTCACACTTGTAATCCCCGGCAAATCATCTGCCTCGGCAGTTTTATGCATTATGCCGAAACGCGAGGGAATGGCAAAGATTCGTTCATAAGTCCGGCTCCATGCCAGCATTTCACCGGGAGAATGATATTTTTCACGAAAAAAGTTGATCCGGAAGGATTTTGCGGAAGGCTTGATATCCGCATTATAAAAAGGGATGGCAAACTCAACGATCCACTCATTTTTATTGCGGGAGACCGCACTTTTCCACTGCAGATCATGGAACTGCATCGGCTTGCCGACTCTGCCCGGAAAAACAATGCCGTCATAGCGCCCTCCTGCCCAGTTCACGACATATTGAGAAAAGACTTCCGGATTCTCCGCGTTTCTCAGATAGACCTCCACGCAGTCATCCATCCACACGGGACCGTCATATTCCGCTGCCGCCTTTTTCCTTGCCAGATTCTCCAGATCGGGCTCGTTGCAGATGAATGCGACATACAGATTTTCCGCATCACATGCCGCCAGAATGCGGGTCGGGTGCATATTCGGAAATTTCGTGTTGTTCTGAACCAGCTCCGGAATTACGGCGGCTGTCTTCCACGCGGGATCATCCAGACGTCCGTCGATGACCGGAGCCACACGGCAAGTCGGCAGCTTCAGTTCAGGAACCGGCGGCAGTTCTTTTGCTCCGAGAAAACCGATTCCTGCTGCAAATATTATTGAAATAAAAGATTTCATCGGATCACCTTCTCAAGTTTCATGATTTCATTCGCCATCAGAAGACGCAGATTTTCCAGCATTTCATTATCGACTGTCCGGAAAGAGATTGCATCATATGCCAGTTTTCTCGTTCCGCTCCAGCCGGTCTGTTCCTCCAAAATCCAGTTCAGCACCCGTTCCGCCTCCTCTGCTTCTTTGAGTTTCCGCTTTTTCCCTTCGGCAATCAGCCCACGCAGAGTCGCCGCGAATTTGTAGTCGAGAATTCCTTCGCGAAGTCCTTCCAACTGCAAAGTGGACCATGTCGCTTTTTTATCCGCGGCGGGGCGCTTGTATGCCATGGCATAGACAAAGGCATTGGTCTGCCCGAATTCGTCCATTTCCCAGTTATAGGTCCATGAGACATGCACAGGGAAACCGGATTTGAAAAACAGCAGTCCCGCATAATGGCGGTTCGGCGCCACCGCCCCCTGCGTTCCCTCGTAGGCGCCCGCTCCCAGAAGCCAGAACCCGACACGGAGCATACGCCCGATCGCAGTCAGTTCCCTGAAACGTTCAGGATTGTTCATTGATGTCCCGTTGATGGAGGTCAGGAGTCCGTAAGCGCCCATTTCCGTAATTCCCCGGGCATCATAAACGGTCGCCGTATTTCTGATCCCCGCCTTCCGGACCAGAGTCGTTTCCCAGAGAGCCTGTTTGACTTTGCTCGTCAGATAGGGTTCATCCCATCCCTGATAGTGCCATACGGAGGCCGGCTGGCCATACAGCTTCATCCAGCGGTCAAGATCGGACAGACGATTCATGAATCCCGCCATCACGCGCGGTTCCTCGCACTCCTCATAGCAGGCGGCGTTCGGATTGCGCGGCGGCCGTCCGGTCACCTCATGAATCGTGCGGTGAATCAGGACAGGTCCGTAATCAAGAACGTTGATCCTCGTTTTCATTCCCGCCTGATTGAGCGCATCCCAGAACTCCCTGACCTCACGTTCTCCGTTCAATCCCATGTGATGTACGATTCCCGTAATCCCGAGATCGGCGATTTCGCGCACAAACTGCACACGTTTCTCTTTTTGGGCGATGATGTTCGCATACATCAGATAATCAATGTTCTCCGGCAGAGAAACTCGAATCGGCAATATCTTCAGTTCCAGAGGCAGACTGCGGACTCCATCCGGAAATGTCACGTCAATCTTTCCCCGGTAAGTCCCGGGGACGGCAGACTCCGGCTTCCCCTGAATCCACACGATCAGGTTGTCTCCGGCATTCAGTTCCGTCCCGTTGAACTCCTTGATCCGTTCAGGAATCACCTCATACGCTTTTGTTCCCGGTTTGCGGAGACGGATTCCCTGCTCCACAAAGAAAACCTCCCACATCTTTCCGTCAATCACGTCTCCCTTCTCATTTTTCAGATTGCCGAATGTAATCGTCTTCACTTCTGTTTTCCGTGGTGCATGAATCATGAAATAGAGATTACAGTTCTCGCCGGGGACAGTAAACTTCCTGAGTTCCGTGATTTCTTCATCCGCGCGCGGAATGCTGTTGATGGAACACTCCTCCGGGTTCCGCCGGTAGAATACGGGAAGTCCTCCGGCAAAGGACCGCGGCTCGTCCGCATACTGGTAACGCGGAGAATAAACAAATGTTTTTCCTGAGCGGACAATTGATTCGGCCGACCCGCCCGCGCAAACGGCAAATGAAATGCCAAGCAGGAAGACCGTCAGTTCTTTCGAGAAATTCATAAGATGCCTGTTTCCTTATTTTGCAAAACTTACATTGCCGGAAATATCTCCGGAAAAGCGGACTGTCTGCGGCAGATCACCGTAAATCGCCCGCAGGAGACGCAGATCATTCACGCCGTCGATCAGCCGAAAATACGCAAGCTTCGTGACAGGATTGACCAGTTCCGCATAGATTTTTCCTCCGATTCCGAGTTTCAGCGCATCGTTCTTTCCGGTAAGACGGGCTGATGTGACTCTCAACGGAACAACGGAGGCAAGATGCGCATCTTTGAACTCAAATGTTCCGGTTTCACCGTAAGCGAGAATCATGACTCTGATTTTATCTGCTTTCGGTGTAAAAACCTTAGCCAGCTCTTTCCAGTCCGGAGAACCGTCGCACCCCAGAAGACTCTGCGCGATGATCTTTTCCCCTTCCAGAATCCGGAATCCTGCAACCGGCAGGGAAAGCCCCGAAGCCTTCGCATTCATTGCCATTCTATATTTTCTGCCCGGTTCCACGGCTGCATTCCAGACCGCCTGATTTGAACCTTGCTTTCCCATATTGAAAATCACCCCGCCTCCGGGCGACGTCGCAATACCTTTGACATACCGGGGCTTTGCAGTAAGAAGATTCACGGGAACCTCGGCAGAGTCGCTGAATGTGATTCCGTCGGCGGTAATCTTGAAATCCGGTGAATCAAAGTCAGGGAACAGCGCGCAGGATGCGGGCGGAACCGAAGGCGCAGGATGTTTCTCAAGATAGGCATTCGCCTTTTTCATCGCCGCCAGGTAACGGTCCGCGGATTCCCGCAGTGCATATTCCGAAGGATTGATCCCGTCTGTTATGATACGCGGATTCTTCGAGAAGAACATCTCTCCGTAATAGAGCCAGTAGCCGTCGGACTGCTGCGCCGCCTCCACAGTTTTCGCCCCGAGCCCCTCCGCATTGTAGCTTGAAATCGTCAACCCGGGCAGATACAGAGCGGGCCAGCCCCATTTTCTGAGCTTCTCCTGATTCTCCCGGCTGTGCTGATTATAGCCGATAAAATATTCCCCCTCCCCTGTAATCAGAACCGGCATCCCGGGAGTCGCCATTCCGCGTGCGACTCCGTTTGTGTACCAGTTCCCCATTCCGGGCATCAGCCCGACCAGAAAATCCGGCTTCACGGAACGGACTTCCTGCATGATCTCACGCAGTTTGCGTGCCAGACGCACCTCCAGAACCCCTTGATAGTCCTCCAGCGTATAACCGCGCCTGACAATATATTCCAGACGTTTTCCCGCCTTGGAAAGATCAACCTCTTCGCCGACAGCCTGAAAGAACTGTTTCATGCAACTGTCGCAGTAACATCCGTCCTCCGCACCGCCATAGGTGAATCCCGGATAGCCGCCCGCGTAAAATTCCTGATCCAGCATCATTCCGCCGGAAGCGTCAAGTTCCTTGTAAACCCCGGCAACGATTTTCAGCGTCGGCTTGATCAGCCGGTCCCAGTAAACGGAATCCAGCGGGCACGGTGTCTTCTGGACTCCATATCCCACACTGCGGCACTTTTCATACGCAGTACGATCCATGAGCTGTTGTGTTTCCTTATGATACCACATCAGCGGAATCGGAATCAGTCCGTGAGCCTTTGCCACGGCAATTTCATTACGGAGAAAACGCAGGCGCGGCATATTGTTTTCCGACACCAGAGCCCCGTTCTTTCCGGTATCATCCGGCTTGACTCCGCTGTGAATGCCGCTCCATCCCATCACCATATTGAAGCCGGTCTCACGTAATTTCTCCGCGCGGGACACAGGCTGCGCGGCGGAAGAATTCATACGGATTTTCTCCCTGCGCAGTTTTGTCACGACGGCAGGCTCAGGAACAGTGTCTTCATAGGAAACGGAGGTCAAAACGGCTTCAGGACGGCATTCCACGGTATTTTCCGCAGCATACCAGACAGCAGGCGTAAAGTCCGCCTTTATGATTCCTCCGTCCGGCTTGAAATATCCGAGGATTTTTCCATTCAACCTGATACAGAGAGGTTTATCGCTTCTCAATTCCGCCGTGACCGTTCCTCCGGATGCGGCACCGGATGGCAGCCGGAAAGTCCTGCCGTCCTCTGGCTTCATGACTCCGCCGCAGACTGTCATTACGGCAAACAGAAATACTCCCGTCAATAATGTTCTCATATAAAATCTCCCTGATTGGTTATAAGCTGTCGACATATTTGAAGAACCCCGTTGCGGCGGCATCGTAATGATTCGGGGCATTGCCGTGGTTGAACATGGCTCCGTCGAATTTTACGAATCTCACATGCCCGTCGAAAAAAAACGTGTTGTATTTGTCATGATGAAAAGCAGGATAGACATTCCCGCGGATTTTATAACGTCCCTGCATATCCAGCGACGGATTCGCAAAAAACATGGCGATGGAATCCGCTCCGAGCGCATTTTTACTGTTTCCGTTATGCAGACGCGGCCGCGCAACTCCGTCCATGGGACTGACACGCATCATGTAGTCGGATCGCTGATCACCGCTTTTGCCATACTTTTCCATCCACATCCTGTTGCGGGGATGTCCGTCCGGGCAAAGAAGCACCTTATAAGGGACCAGGTCCATTTCCCACAGATGCCCCAGCAGCCGGTAATTCGTTCCGACTCTGATATAAGTGGCAAAACCGTAGCTCATCCACGCAGGATTTGCATTCTGCGGCAGATAACCGTCATACGAATCCGAATAAATCGCAATCGCCGTGGTGAGCTGTTTCAGATTATTCCGGCAGTTGGACTCTTTTGCAAGATCGCGCGCCCGCCCCAGTGCGGGCAGGAGCATGGACGCCAGAATCGCGATAATTGCAATAACCACAAGCAATTCTATCAATGTAAAATTCCTCATATCCGTCCCTTTCTTTGTTTTCACCGGGTGATTCCCTGCCCTTTGAGTTAAACCGCCGGACTCCGGCAGAACGGTGTCTGAATGCATGTGCTTCATTGAACTGTAACCTCCATTTATATTATGTTCTGTTTCTGTATGGAATTCCGGGAAGATAATGTAATGCCGTCCATGAACTGCGGACGAATCTGCATGGTCACTCCGCTGTCCAGTTTTCCGCTGATCGTCTCCAGCAACAGCCAGACCGCCTTGCCGCAGATTTCCTCCAGACGGCAGTCCAGGCCGCTGACGCTGACGGGCGCCAGTGCAGAGGAACTGCCGTTGTTTCCGCCGGTAATGCCAACATCATCAGGGACTTTCAATCCCAGCCGCTCCAATGCCGTGATGGTGCAGTATGCACGCCAGTCATCCACGCATACGAACGCATCCGGGCCTTCCGAACTGCGGAACATGGGTTCCAGATAGGGAAGATAATCTGCAACACTGATCTCCTTTTCCAGCATCCCATTGAAAGACGGACGCTGCCAGACTGCACAATATTTCCGTTCAAAAGGCAGTTCCAGTTCCTTGAGCGCTGTCCGGAACGCATAATAACGTTCCAGCGAAATCGGCATGTCGATTTCATTGGTTACGAAACCGATCCGGCGGTATCCCGCCCGTTTCAGGCGCTCCACAGCCTGATAACAGAAGCTGCCGTTATCACCTTTGACACAATGTCCGTCAAGGTCCGGATGTCGGTATTGAATCGCCACATTCGGAAGCGGCTCAATCCAGCGCCGGTAGAATTCCGGAGTCACCGGACCGTGAAAGACGATTCCCGCAACATCATTGTTTGAAAGGCATGGCGGCGGCATCCAATCCGGTCCGATATGGGAAATCAGCAGATTATAACCGTTCGGATTGCAAACCTTCGTGATTCCGTTGATCATCGGGGCATAAGTCCCCGGATCGAAGAAGACATCGCGCGGCAGCGCCGTTGCAAAAGAGAGAAATACGATCTGCCGTTTGGAGACCACCACCTCAGATCGCTCCTCAGGCATGGTGACAAATGTCCCGCTTCCTCTTACCTTCCGTAACAGCCCGGAACGGACAAGATTCTCCAATGCGACCCGTACTGAACCCCGGCTGATGGAATAACGTTCCGCAAGTACGGTTTCAGGGCAGATCTTGCTTCCCGGCGCCAGACGCCCGTTCGTAATATCCGCACGCAGTTCAGCTTCCAGCGGCTCATAAGCCGGACCAGAATGCAATGGTGTGAAATCTGCCATAATCTACCCTAAAAAAAAGTTGTTCAAAACTTGTTCTATAATTGATTATACAACATTTTTATTTTTTGTCAAGACCCTTTCTGCAAAAAAAACTTATTTTTTAATGGAAATATGCCTTTAAGACACAAAATACACCAAAGGGGAAAGTCGATGAACTTGCCGTTTCCTAAAATATTATAGTGCAGGTGCGTCGCATCTGCCGCAATCCAACTGCGTAAGTTGGGCGTACGTAGCACGAAATCCCCCGCCGGAGCGGTCCAATCCGCTCAATGGCGAGAACTTAATTCATCAAGTTCGAGAGCTACGGCGGAATCCCCTGTGGTGATGCGCTGCCCCGTCGGCTCTCGGAACTTCGTTCCTCGTCCGTTAGCGGTGGAACCGCCGACGGGGGAAAGAACATGAGGGCTGCGCGCCCTCATACTCCGCGGCAGGTGAGAATCACCTGCACCTCGGCAAACTGAGTTTGCCGTCATGAAAGTTCAAATGATGTTTTATTGCCGGAGCCAATATTTTTCAATAAAAAAATTTTTTTCTGATTGACAATTCAACAGAGCAACATTATTTTAATAACCAATGGTCTATTAAAGCCCTATGGTCAATCATACAGGAGATCAAACAATGGAAAGTGTCAAGCTGGCTCTCAAAGGCGGTCCCCGGGAAATAAACGGGGAAAACGAAAAAATCTTTCACTGGCCGATTGTCACAGAGGAAGATTTCGAAGCGGTAAAGGCAGTCATTGCCGATGGAGGCAAACCGAGCTGCACGGACATTACGATGGAGTTTGAAAAGGAATGGGCTGCCTACAACGGCGTGAAGTATGCCCTCGGAACCTGCAACGGGACAGCGGCGCTGGCGGCGGGGCTGTGGGCTCTCGGAGTCGGCGCCGGAGACGAAATCATCGCACCGAGCATGACCTACTGGGCGACCTGCGCATGTGCCATCCAGCTGGGGGCAAGCGTGAACTTTGCCGACGTCGATCCTGAAACGCTCTGCATCGATCCCGAAGACATCGAGCGCCGGATCGGTCCGCGCACCAAGGCAATCGTAGTCGTAAACTACGGCGGATATCCTGCGGACTGGGACGCGCTCCTGCCTCTGGCGAAGAAATACGGACTGCGGATTCTGGAGGACAATTCACATGGTCACGGCGCCATGTACAAAGGACGCATGTGCGGATCGTTCGGCGATATTGCCGGCGCCAGCATGATGTCATGCAAGGCATTCGCAATCGGGGAAGCGGGAATGATCACGACGAATGACCTGGACCTCTACAAGCGTTGTATCGCCTACGGGCACTATGAGCGGACTTTCGCAAGCAAATACAATACCGATGCCGTCCCGATGGATCTTCCCGACCTGTCTCCCTATGTCGGCATCCCGATCGGCGGATGCAAGCACCGCATGAACCAGATGTGTTCCGCCATGGGACGGGTTCAGCTCAAACACTATCCGGAACGGATTGCGGAGATCGACAGGGCAATGACTTATTTCTCCGACCGTCTTGACGAACTGCCCGGACTGCGCGCCGTCCGTCCGCCGAAGAATTCAGGCATGACCAAAGGCGGCTGGTATCTTCCGCTCTGCCATTACGACGCCTCAAAACTCGGCGGGCTCAGGCTCGGCAGATTCATCGAGGCGCTGAAAGCCGAAAGCGTTCCCTGCAACCCCGGAGCCAACAAGCCGATTCACGGCAATCCCTATTTCCATACTCTCGATTACTTCCGCATGGGAACTCCCACCGTCGAAGCATTCGGCCGGCGCAGGCTTGAAACCAATGTCGATTCACAACTGCCTGTCACGATGGGAGCGGCGGAAAAGATTTTCATGCTTCCGTGGTTCAAACATTTTGACATTCCCGTGATAGACACTTACATTAACGCTTTCAGAAAGGTAATCAGCCATGCAGGAGAACTTCTGGAAGACCGGAACGGCGAGGCAAAATAACTGCATCCGCCATTTCCCTTTGCAGAGACTCAAACAACATCTGAAAGAATACAAGGATTCAGCAAATGAGAATCATTGATGCGCACAATCACCCGGACTGGCACGGGCACGACTTCAATAAAAGCCTGGAAAACATGGACCGGTTCGGAATCGAAAAGACCTGGCTCCTGAGCTGGGAAAGCCCGCATTCGGACTACTGCCACAATTACAGCCAGCTTCTTCCGTCCGGTGTGCTGGGAAGCGGCAGGGAACCCGTTCCGTTCACCCGCTGTCTCTCCTACAAGGAACGGGCGCCGGAACGCTTTATTCTCGGCTACTGCCCCGATCCGCGGGAACCCGACGCCTGCCGCAGGCTCATCGCGGCGCACGACATCTACGGGGCGCAGGTCTGCGGCGAACTCAAAGTCCGAATGATGTACGACAATCCGGACGCCCTGATGCTCTTTCATGTGGCGGCATCCCTCAAAATGCCGGTCACATTCCATCTCCAGTATGATACGCGCAGGAAATGGGACGATCCGCGCGAGGAGTGGTACGGCGGCTCCATCGACACGCTGGAGCGTGTGCTTCAGGCATGTCCCGACACCATCTTCCTCGGGCACGCCCCCGGTTTCTGGATTCATATCTCCGGCGACGATCTCAGCCTCAAAGACACGTATCCCGAAGCAAACGCGCCGGTTCTCCCCGGAGGGCGCATCCCCGAACTGCTCCGCAAATACCCGAATCTTTACTGCGACATCTCCGCCGGGTCCGGGCGTCTCGCTCTCAGCAGGGACCTTGACTTCACGAGAAAGTTCCTGATCGAATTTCACGACCGCATTCTCTATGCCCGTGATTATTTCGACAACAAACATCAGGAACTGCTGAACTCACTCTCCCTGCCCGTCCCGGTTCTTGAGGACATCTATTTCAGGAATGCGGAACGGCTGCTGGCGGAATGAGCTCCGGACAGACTCCATACGGCAAGGCGGCAAAAAACGCCTTGCCTTTTTTTGTCCTATGTATCAGGCAAAAAGTCGGCGGCAAACGAGCCATAACATATTGACATTGCACGCAATTTGTTTATAATATATGTCAAGGACGCAAATTCATGAAACAAGGTTCCGGAGCACGATTATGAGCAATTCAAGATATCCGACACTGGCGGCAACTCTGGAAAAGCGGATCGCACAGGGAATCTACCGCGACAGGCTTCCCACGGTAAGGGAGCTCGCCGCGGAATTCAAGGTTTCCAAACAGACGGTGACGCTTGCTCTGCGCCCTCTGATCGTAAAGGGAATCCTGAAAGCAGAGGGGCGCAGGGGAATCCATGTCGCCGCTCCGGTCAAGTCTCCGGGCATCATCGGCATCGTGGCAACGGGTGATATGAGCATTCTGGAAAACGATAAAAAGCTCAAGGAGTTGCAGGAGCAGATCAACAGAGACGGATTTGAATCCGTCCTGATCGGAATCACCAACTGGATCAGCTCCCGCAGCGTCTGCAAACTGCTCAGCGATCATTTTTCCGGGATCATCTTCACCAACAGCACATTGTCATTCGAGATCGCGGAACATCTGGACAGGCTCCTGATCCCGTTCGTTTCATGCAACCGTCTTCCGGTATATCCCCATATCAATTATGTCGAAACCAACTGGCGGGGAGCCATTCGACAGCTCGCGGAGGACCTTGCAGATATGGGATACCGGAAACTGGGGCTTTTCTTTCAGGGAAGGCTGGAAGGCTACAACCGGATCATCGGAAAAGAATGGCGCAAGATCAAGGAGGAACTCAGCCTGCCCCTGCTGGAATGCGACGGAATCAGTCTGGATTACCGCAGTTCCGCCTTTGAGAATCTGCGCGGATTTCTGGAAATTTTGCAGAAAAAACAGGAATATCCGGAACTCCTGATCCTCTGGCTTGGTCTTGATGAAAAAATAGTGAAACTGCTGACGGAGGGTTCGCTGCGGGTGCCGGAAACCACCCGCATTCTCGGATACGCCAAAAACGGAATGCAGTATCCGAAGCAGTTCACAGCGTTCAATGAAGAGGAGTCTTATTCAAAGACGCTGTTTGCGGCTTACGAAGCCCTGCGGGAGGTAATGATCGCACCGACAACGAAAAGAATTCACAGGTTCATAAATTACACAATAGACATAAAATCAAACTTAAATAAGGAGGAAAAAGAAAATGTCTAAGAAAATCGGGAACAGGGTGAGTTTCACCCTTATAGAGCTCTTGGTCGTGATAGCGATCATCGCCATTCTGGCGGCAATACTGATGCCGGCTCTGAATGCGGCACGGGAAAAGGCACGTGCCATATCCTGCGCATCAAACCTGAAACAACTCGGAACAGGTATCAATCAGTACTGCGTTGACAACACGAATGTAATGCCTGTTACTACTGCTACTTACGATATCAAGAACAACTGGTTCAATAAGCTTGATGGGTATGTAGGAGGTGCGGAAACAGTAACATTTAAACAAACGAATGGTTCCCAAGCAGAAGGAGCTGCACTGTTCAGCAAAAAAACGGTGTTCCGCTGTCCCTCGGATAAGACACCATATCTGACGACAACAAATCAAAGCGGAAGTTTGAGTTACGGGATGCCCTACTCAAGCCAAGCGGCAAGTTATCCAGGTTTTGCGGGTGCCAAAGTCAGCAGAATCAAGCATCCAACCCGTCTTTGTACCCTTGCGGAAACAATTTATTATTTTCGTTTTGATGCCTATAACGGAAATCGAAACGCTGCGACTTTTGAAGCAACAATAGATCCGAAACAAGTCTCAGTATTGAATAATACCACAGGTCAATGGATTGCACGTCAACATAATGGTCAGACAAACATGGTATTTTTTGATGGTCATGTAGAAACGCTGAAACGAGTATGGTTTGTAAACCCCTCTGGTTCAACAAGCTCACGTCCGATCATTCTTCAGGCAGTCGGGATGTGGCTGATTGAAGGAACTTGGGCAAATGATCGTTACAAACTTTAATCGCAAAATATTTCAGATAAAGAAGAAAGG
>ERZ1034917.1598-NODE-1598-length-13193-cov-6.808571_pt1 | contig 13193 bp, 14 predicted proteins | sample MGYA00520605_ERZ1034917 | MGnify/ENA primary metagenome ERZ1034917 (study PRJEB33766, sample SAMN09781784) | gut metagenome | biome: gut microbiome | host: Homo sapiens | place: Madagascar | study: EMG produced TPA metagenomics assembly of the PRJNA485056 data... | reverse complement strand
AGGCCAGCGTCGACGAGCACCATGTCGTCGCCGCACTCGAAGACCGTCATGTTCTTGCCGATGCCGTCCAGACCGCCCAGCGGGATGATCCTCAGGGTCGGGGTCTTTGCCATGTGTTTGGTAAACCTCCTTGGTTGTAGGTGTGTACGTCAAGCGGGCACGCCCGCGTCTACTTGTCTGTGGTGGTGCGCCCACAAGGCGCCCCAGGGCGAGAGACGGGCAGGAGCCCATCTGACGCGACTCTTCATTATGCAGCAAGGGGAGGACTCCGTGGAGCCCTCCCCCATGCGTTCTACCTAATTACCATGCCTTGTGGCGCGTTGCCGAGGCCTAGCCCTCGTGGTGGCGGCGCGGGGCGCGGCCGGAGCCGGCGTTGCCGTTGTCACCGGGGTGACGGCGAGGCTTGCGCTCGCCGCGCGGCTCGTGGTGGTCGGAGTGACCGCCCTTGGAGCCACCGGGAACCTCGGGCTTGTCGAGACGGTCGAGACTGATCTTGCCCTTCTCGTCGACCTCGAGGACCTTGACCTTGACCTCGTCGCCAATGGCCAGGACATCCTCGACCTTGTCGACGCGGCCCTGGGCGACGCGGCTGATGTGCAGCAGGCCGTCCTTGCCGGGCAGGAGCTCGACGAAGGCGCCGAAGGGCTGGATGCCCACGACGCGGCCGGTGTACTCCTCGCCCACCTCGGGCACCTTGACGATGGCCTTGATGCGAGCGGCGGCGTCCTGGGCGGCGCCGTCCGTGCCGGCGATGAAGACGTTGCCGTCCTCCTGGATGTCAATCGTGGCGCCCGTGTCGTCCTGGATGCCGCGGATGACCTTGCCGCCGCTGCCGATGACGTCGCGGATCTTGTCCGTCGGGATCTGGATCGTGATGATCTGCGGGGCCGTGTCCTTGGGCGTCTCACGCGGGGCGGGGATGGCGTCGAGCATCGTCTTCAGGATGAAGGCGCGGCCCTCGTGGGCCTGGTGCAGCGCCTGGGAGAGGATCTCGGGCGTGAGGCCGGTGGCCTTGTTGTCCATCTGCATGGCCGTGATGCCGCGCTCGGTGCCCGTCACCTTGAAGTCCATGTCGCCGAGGAAGTCCTCGAGACCCTGGATGTCGGACAGGACGACCGTCTTGCCCTCCTCCTGGATGAGGCCCATGGCGATGCCGGAGACGGGGCGCTTGAGCGGCACGCCGGCGTCCATGAGGGCGAGCGTGGAGCCGCACGTAGAGGCCATCGAGGAGGAGCCGTTGGACTCCATGACCTCGGAGACCACGCGGATCGTGTAGGGGAACTCCTCCTCGGAGGGGATCACCGGGAGAAGTGCGCGCTCGGCGAGGTTGCCGTGACCGATCTCGCGGCGCTTCGGCGAGCCCATGCGGCCCGTCTCGCCGGTGCAGTACGGCGGGAAGTTGTAGTGGTGGATGTAGCGCTTGCCATCGACCGGCTCGATGGTGTCGAGGCGCTGCCACTCGTTGAGCATGCCGAGGGTGCAGACGGACAGAACCTGGGTCTGGCCACGCTGGAACAGGCCGGAGCCGTGCACGAGCGGCAGGTAGTCGGGCTTGACCATGAGCGGGCGGATCTCGTCGGCGGCACGGCCGTCAACGCGCTCGCCGGTCTCGACGACCATGCAGCGCATGGCATGCTTCTCGAGGCTCTTGAGCTCGACGGGGATCTCGCGGCTGTAGAGAGCCTGTTCCTCCTCGGTGAACTCGGCCTTGATGGCGGCCTTGAGCAGCTCGACCTTGCCGATGCGCGAGAGCTTGTCGGCGTCCTTGAGCGCGGCGCTCATCTCGTTGTAGTGGGCGAAGACCTTGTCGTGGACGTAGGGCACCGGCTCGTCGTAGACGTACTCGCGCTTGACGATCGGGCCGTTGACCTGCTCGCACTCGGCGAAGAACTTCTTCTGCTCCTCGCAGAAGGCGGCGATGGCCTCCTGGCCGAACGCCATGGCGGCGAGCATGTCCTCCTCGGAGATCTCGTCAGCGGAGGCCTCGAGCATGGAGATGAAGGAGTCGGAGCCAGCGAGCTCGAGGTCGAGGTCGGAGGCGTCGCGCTCCTCGTAGGTCGGGTTCACGATGAACTCGCCGGTCTCGGGGTTGCGGCCGATGCGGACGCAGGCCAGCGGGCCCTCGAAGGGCACGCCGCCCACGGTGAACGCGGAGGAGGCGGCCATGACGCACATCGTGTCGACGGGGTTCACCTGGTCGGCGACGAGCGAGGTGGCGACGACCTGGACCTCGTTGCGGAAGCCGGCCGGGAAGCTCGGGCGCAGCGGACGGTCGATCATGCGGGCCGTGAGGGTGGCCTTCTCGGAGGGACGAGCCTCGCGCTTGAGATAGCCACCGGGGATGCGGCCCACGGCGTACATCTTCTCGATGAAGTCGACCGTCAGCGGGAAGAAGTCGTAGTCCTTGCGCTCCTTCGAGACCACGGCCGTGACGAGCACCGTGGAGTCGCCCTGCTTGACGAGGACGGCACCGGTGGCCTGCTTGGCCAGCTCGCCGGTCTCGAGCACGTAGTGCTTGCCGTAGAGGTCGAACTCGTGTGTAACCTTTGCCATTTCTTTCCCTTATCTCCGCCTGCCACGTTGCAGGCGGGCCGTCTGCGGGCCCCGGCCGCGGGTTGCTCCCGCTACCGCTTGGTCTGGCCCGGAATGCCCGGGCAAGCCCGCTGTGCCCAGACCCTTGGGCACGCAATATGAAAAGGGGCGCCAGAGGGCGCCCCGTAGGTCCACTTACTGGATGTTGTCGCGAATGCCAAGCTTGGCGATGAGCTCACGGTACTCGTTGATGTCGTTGCCCTTGATATAGGAGAGCAGGCGGCGACGCTTACCGACGAGCATGAGCAGGCCGCGGCGGGTGTGGAAGTCCTTCTTGTGGGACTTCATGTGCTCGGTGAGCTCCTTGATGCGGTCGGTGAGGATGGCGACCTGGACGGGGGCAGAGCCGGAGTCATGCTCGTTCTTGCCGTAGGTCTTGATGAGCTCGGCCTTGCGCTCCTTGGAGATGGTCATGTTGACACCTTTCTTCTGATTTCGCCCCAGACTGGGAGAGCCGCTGGTGTGGGCGCGCCTCCAAGTGAGGGGAACTGACAAACCTTTAGGAGGATAGCACAGGCGCGGGCGAACGGATTCGTAAACACAAGACCGCCACGGATATGGCGCCGGAAGCAGAGCAAATTCAAAGCTCATCCTACGTCAGTCGAACGTATGCTGTTGCCATGACGAATTCGGAGCACATAAGGTCCCTGCCGCGAACCGTGGCATACCTCGGCGCCGTCGACGATCCAAACGCGCTGCCGAGCCTTTTGCTCGAGGACTTCGACGACGCGCTGCATGCCTATGCACGTCTCGGCGGCGTTGGGGCGCCCCAACGCGTCGAAGACGCCCGCGATGCCGATGCGGTCGTCTTCGCGACGAGTACACGTCGCCCAACCCTCGTCGACCTGTCGGGCCTCTCCCCCAGCGCGCTCGTCTATGCGCTCATCGCATGTGATGGCGCGGAGACCGACGAGGCCAGGCTCGCCATGGAGCGGCTGCGCGGCCTTCTCGAGCAATCGGGGGCCACGCTTGCGGGCTGTGCCCTCATCCCCCTTGCAGGCCAGCTCGAACGACACATGGAAGGTCCCCGAATGGGACACGCGCGCAGAAACGTCTCCGAGGCCACCGACGAGCTCGTCTTGGCCTTGCGCTGCGCCGCCACCCCGGGTGTGATCGAGGTACGCCAGCCCTGGCCGCGTGTCCTCCATCGACTGGGCACCGCCTTGAGGTGCCTGGGGCTTTTCAGCTAGCCAAAAGCCTCGTCGGCGAGCACGGGCCCTCCGTGGTGCGCAGCGTCTACCTCGACACGCCAACGCTCCAGATAGCGCGAACCTGCGAGGAGCACCCCTCCTACCGAGAGAAGCTGAGGCTTCGCGCCTACGGTGAGCCGCACGTTGGCGAGCTCGCGTTCCTCGAGCTCAAGAAGAAGCTCAACGGCGTGGTCTACAAGCGGCGGGTGCAGATGAGGCTACGCGACGCCCTGGCGCTGCTGAAGGGCGAGCAGCCTCCCATCACGCAGATCGAAAGGGACATCGGTGCCGCGGCGGGCCGCTACGACGGCCTTGGACCCATGGCCTACATCGCCTATGACCGCGAGGCGCTCTACGAGCTCGGCAACCGCGACCTGCGCATGACCTACGACCGGCGCGTCCGCGCTCGATGGGATGCGCCGGCCCTCGACCTCACGGGAGGCACCGAGCAGCTGCTCGAGGACGGCCTGCCCATCCTCGAGATCAAGAGCTCGCGAGCGCTGCCCGCGTGGCTCGCAGATGCCATCTCTGAGCTCGGCCTCGTCCAACGGCCCTGGTCAAAGTACGGGATGGCCTGCCGGACGCATGGATACGGGGCCGCCATCGGTACCTGCCACCGAACAGCCCGCCAGAGGCCTGTTGCACATCCCTACGCCCTCCCCCTCGTCCCCCACTACAACTGAAAGGAGACCTCCATGACCGATTCCATCTTTGCAACCAACTCCACGACAAGTGTCGACATCGGCGCCCTGATCATGTGCGTCATGGCGTCGCTCGCGCTGGTTGGAGCGGGCGTGCTCGTGCCGGAGACGACGGAATTCACTCGGACTCCGACCTGTACGTTCTTGGCGGCACCATCGACATCACGCAGAGCTATGAGGGGCTCGAGGGCGCCACCGTGACCGTCACGGGAGGGGACGTCTCGATAACGTCCTCAGACGACGGCATCAACGCATCGGGCGCGTCCGACGATGACGAGACGTACGTCTCGGGACCCACAAGTGACGGTGACGGGGCCCTCGACTACGCCGGAACGGGCACGATAGCGGGCGGGGTCCTCATCGCCGCAGGGTCCACTGGCATGGCCCAGAACATGGGCAAGGCGTCCACCCAGCCGTCGATGCTCGTGACGCTCGCGGGGCAGGACGGCTCCACCATAACGGTCACGGACGAGAGCGGAAGCCAGATCGCAAGTTGCTCGCCCAACAAATCCTTCTCGTGCGTCGTTGTCAGCACGCCCGAGCTCGAGGTGGGCGCAAGCTATACCGTCAGCGCGCCCGGACGCCAAGGCTAGAGGCCCAGTGCCAGCATGACGAGGCCAGCGCAGACGCCGAGCGCGTATATAAGCGCCACGATGGCGACGTTCTCGCGTGCGTTGTCATTCGTACGGAACAGCACGAGGTAGCCGGCGCCCCCGGCAACGAGGGTACCGGCCATCATCGGCGCAAACCCAAGCGCGCCATCAATGTAGAGCTGCGTCACCACCACGGATGCCGCGCAGTTGGGGACGAGCCCCACGAGCGCCGAGGCAAACGTCGAGAGAACCGCGTTGCTCGAGAAGAACGCCGCGAGCGCGTCCTCGCCAACCCAGGCTATGGCCGCATCGAGCAGAAGCGTCACGGCGAAGATGAAGACGATGACCTGAGCCGTGCGGTACGCGGAGTTCACGACAACCCACTGCGCAATCTGGCCGCGCGTGAGCGGCTCGCCACAGCCACAGCCGCAGGAGTAGGCGGATGGGTCCACATCCTCGCCCACGGCCTCGTCCGCGGCCTCGCCCTCGTCATCCGCGGCGAGATAGGTGCGGCCGAGCACGAGGCGAAGCACCGCGTCGACGCAGAAGCCCAGGACCACGCCGAGAACCGCCTTCGTGAGAAGGATCCGAGCGAGCAGGGCGGCATCGAGCTGCTCGGCGAGCAGCAAGGGAACCATCTCGTCAGAAGTGGAGAGGACCACGGCAACGAATGTGCCGAGCGTGGCGATGCGGTCGGCATACAGCATGGCCCCCATGGCGGAAAAGCCGCACTGCGGAACGATGCCGAGAATGCCGCCAATGAGCGGGCCTGCATGGCCCGCGCGCTGGATGGCCGCGTTGGCTCGGTCTCCCGCAAACAGTTCGAGCAGGCTCACGGCAACGTAGGTGAGAAACAGGAACGGCACGAGCTCGGCCGTATCCTTGAGGGCGTCGATGACGACGTCGAGAACAGCTTGCATCTTAGGTTGGACCCCCGTCTGAAACGTCTTAACGGGTTGGCATGATAGTCAGCCAGACGTCTGAATGACTGCTCACACACTCACCGTGAAGACGGCTCCACATGCGAGGCGCGACATTGGTACCAGGGCCGGCTTCCGACGTCACAGGCTGAGCGCGAACTCGAAGGCGCGAAGACGCGCGTCGAGGTGCGTTGCCGCCCACGTGTGAGCCATCGCCAGAAGCAGGCTCGCCATGGACGGGTCGATTTGCGACTCGAGCAGCGCGTTGAACGTGGAGCCAACGAGGGCGCCAACCCAGGCGAGGGTAGCCGCATCGACCGGCTCGGCCCCCTCGACCTCACGAGAGCAGCTCTCGCACAGCCCGCCGCCCGCCAGCGCGGAGAACCTCGTGACCGAGGGCTCCCCGCAGGCCACGCACGAGTCCACGACTGGCCGCCAGCCCCCGTGCGAAAGCACCTTGAACACGTAGGCCGCCACCACCACGTCGAGATGGGGCTGGTCAGGGGCCTGCTCGCAGGCGAGAAGTGCCCGAGAGCAGATGGGGAAGAGAAACGGGTCCGGTGCGTCCTCGAAGCTCGTGAGGCGGGCCACCTCGCACACGACGCTCGCGGCGCTCACGCGCGCAAGGTCTCCCCTGAGGGATGCGTGCGGGCACGTGAGCTGGGCCTCCGCGACCACGTCGAGGTTTCGCCCAAGCGCGAGGAGCAGGTCGACCTCGCAGAAGAGCTGCACGCGCGCCGCGAGCTTGCCTCCGGGCTTTCTCGCGCCCTTTGCCACGGCACGGCCCTGGCAGCCGTCGGCCTCGAGCAGGGTGAGGATGAGGTCGCTCTCGCCCAGCTTGGTTCGGTCGATGACGATGGCCGAGGTATGGCGCGTGCGTCCGCGGGCCACGGCTACTCGGTCGCCTCGTAGCCCAGACGGCGGATCTCGTTCTGGTCGCGACGCCACTGGGGACGCACCTGGACGCGAAGCTCGAGGTAGACCTTCGCCCCAAGCAGGCGCTCGATGTCGGGGCGAGCGGCCATGCCGATTTTCTTGATCATGGAGCCGCCCTTGCCCACAATGATGCCCTTCTGGCCGTCACGCTCCACAAGGATCGTTGCGCTCACGCTGGCGTGGCCGTCCTTCTTCCACTCGATGTCGTTGCAGACGACCGCGACGGAGTGCGGGACCTCGTCGCGGCAGTTGAGCAGGACCTTCTCGCGAACGAACTCGCTCACGAGGTCCTCCTCGGTGGCATCGGAGTCCATGTCGTCTGGGAACCACTTGGGGCCCTCCGGGAGTTTCTCGCTCACAAGGGCGAGGAAGGCGTCAACGTTGAAGCCCTCCGTGGCACTCGTGACGATGACGTCATCGAAGTGCGCAAGCTTGCTGGCGGCCTCCACCTGGGCCTGCATCTGGTCGGGCTTGGCGATGTCGGCCTTGGTGAGCACGAGGACCTTGGGCGCGTGGGCCTTGTCGACATGGGCGGCCACCCACTCGTCGCCCGTTCCCACCGGCTTCGTGGCGTCGACGAGCATGGCAACGACGTCGACGTCGGCGAGCTCGCCCAGGGCGGCGCGGTTGAGCTCCTTGCCCAGTGCGTCCTTGGGCTTATGAAGGCCCGGGGTGTCAACGATGACGATCTGGCTGCTCGGCGTGTTCACGACTGCGCGCAGGCGCTTTCGCGTGGTCTGCGCCACAGGGCTCGTAATGGCGATGCGCTGGCCGCAAGCGGCGTTGAGCAGCGTGGACTTGCCGGCGTTGGGGCGGCCCACGAGGGCGACGAACCCGCTTCTGAACTTCGTGTCAGGCATGTGTATCTCCTAGAGGAACTTCCCGATGAGAGCGGAACCGATCGTGATGATGCCCGCAGCCGCGACGAACACGCACAGCACCCACACGGCAGCGGCGGCGATGTCCTTGGCGCGGCCCGCCAGGGGGTGATACTCGGGCGAGACGAGGTCCACGATGGTCTCGATGGAGGTGTTGACCAGCTCTGCGCACAGCACGACGCCGCAGCACAGAAGCACGATGCCCCAGCGCACTGCGTCAAGCCCCGCGATGAGACCGGCAACGACCGCAAGCACGAACCCCGCGAGCATCACCTTGATGTTGCGTTCGCTTCTGATGGCGAACCTGAAGCCCTGGAAGGCGAAGCCGAAGCTCTTGCGAAACGAGGGGTGGCTCTCCTTCGATCCCGGTATCATGCGTCCTCACCGTCCCCGGCATCATCCGCTGGGGCAGGAAGGGGAGTGTCGTCGTCGTGGCGCGTCGTGGCGACGTGGACGACCTCACGCCCGCAGGCAAGCGCAAGAAGCTCGTCCTCGCGAGCCTCCATGACGCGAGCGTCGCGCTCCTCGATGTGGTCGTAGCCAAGCAGGTGGAGCAGCGAGTGGATGGCCATGAGGCGCGTCTCGTCCGCGGGCGTGGTGCCAAAGCGGGCGCTCTGGGCGGCAAGGACGGCGGGGGCCATCGCGATGTCGCCGAGCTCGCAGGGCTCTTCCGGCCCCAGATCGGGGTCATCGGGACGCTCGCACTCGAGCGAGATGACGTCCGTGGGAGCCTCGATGCCGCGCCACTCGCCGTTGAGCGCCTGCATGGACTGCTCGCCAAGCACGCTTACGGACACGAGGCAGGTGCGCTCGACGCCCTCCTCGGAAAGCACGAGGTCGAACACGCGAGAGAGCTCGTCCTCGCTGATGGCGAGCTCGCAACCCTCCTCGCAGTACAGGTTGATCGATGCACTCATGCGCCACTCCCCCGTCCCTGTGCCTCGGCGCGCTCGTAGGCCTCGACGATGCGGGCCACGAGCGGATGGCGCACGATGTCGGCCCTGCCCAGGTCAACGAACGCGATGTCCTCGGTTCCCTCGAGCGCGCGGCGGGCGGCCACGAGGCCAGACGGTCCGGTGAGGTCACGCTGCGAGCAGTCGCCCGTCACGACGAAGCGGCTGCGGAAGCCCAGGCGCGTGAGGAACATTTTCATCTGCTCGGGCGTGGTGTTCTGCGCCTCGTCGAGGATGACAAAGGCGTCGTTGAGCGTGCGCCCGCGCATGTATGCGAGAGGGGCGATCTCGATGATTCCCTGCTCGATGAGGGCGTTGCCCTTCTCCATGTCCGTCATGTCGAACAGGGCGTCATACAGAGGCCTCACGTAGGGGTCAAGCTTCTCCTGGAGCGTTCCGGGAAGGTAGCCCAGCGACTCCCCCGCCTCGACGACGGGCCGGCACAGGACGATGCGGCCCACCTCGTGGCGCTTGAGCGCGGCGACGGCCATGGCCATGGCCAGGTAGGTCTTGCCCGTACCGGCAGGCCCCAGGGCGAACGTGAGCGTGTTGTTGCGCGCCGCCTCGACGTAGCGCCGCTGGCCTGCGGTCTTGGGGCGAAGCGCGCGGCCACGGTACGTGAGCAGAATCTCGTCGGGCGGCAGGACATCTGGGGCGACGCCGGCGCGGGACTGCGCAAGCAGCAGGTCAACATCATTGGCCGTAGGCGCGTCCCCGTGCGAGACGAGCTGGATGAGCTGCGAGAACACCGAGACGATCCTGTTGGTCTCCGTCGGGTCGCCCGTTATGCCCACCTGGTTGCCCCTCACGGTGATGCTCGCGTCCGTCGCGGCCTCGATGCGTCTGAGCAGCGCGTCCGCGGGGCCCATGAGCCTCGTGAGGTCGAGAGAGTCTGGGATGGTGAGTCGAACCTGCGCTGGCTCCATGCTCCTCCAGGTGTTGGCGTGTGCGTGATGCAAATGATACGTCAGCTTCGGGCGTCAAGCACGCCGGCTGCGTCGTACGCGTGGGGCACGAGCCACGTGAGCTTGCCGACAAGGCCTGGGTCTGTGCGCACGCGGACGCCCGCGCCCGTCGTGCCCATGCAGCCGTGTTCGCACAGCACGAGCTGGCGAGTCCCCACGAGCCCGGCCGAGAACTCCCTCGCGCACGAGCGCGAGAGCTCGCGCATGCGCCTGGACCTCCTGGCAGACACGGCCGCGTCGACCTGGGCGTCCATGGAAGCTGCGGGCGTGCCGGGCCGTCGGGAGTAGCGGAACACGTGGAGGCTCGAGAAGCAAAGGCGCTCGCACGCGGCGAGGCTCTCCTCGAACTCCTTGTCCGTCTCGCCCGGAAATCCCACGATGACGTCGGTCGAGAGTGAGATGCCGGGGACGGCTTGGCGAGCCCGCGAAACACAGCGCTCGAACTTCGCGGCGGAATAGGGCCTACCCATACGACGAAGCGTGGCGTCGCAGCCGCTCTGGAGTGGCACGTGGAGGAAAGGGGCCACGCGGCCACCCGAGGAGGCAATGACCTCGAGCAGCTCGTCCGTGACGCCGGCAGGCTCCACCGAGGAGAGCCTCACGCGTCCCACATCCGTCTGCTCAAGGATGCACGAGAGCAGACCCGGCAGCATGACGCCGCCAGACTCGTAGCGCCCCAGGTCGATTCCCGTGAGCACGACCTCCCGGGCCCCGCCTGAGACCAGGGAGCGGACGGAGGAGACGACCTCGCTCGCAGGCAGGGAACGCGCGGGGCCGCGGGCCTTCCACACGATGCAGTACGTACAGCGCCTGTCGCAACCGTCCTGCACCTTGAGGCCGGGACGCATGCGGCCGGAGGGCGTCACGGAGTCACGGCAGGCATCCTCGTGCATGGTCGCGCGCGGGGCATCTGGGGAGCCGAGACGGCGCGCGACGAGAGCGGCCACGCGCCCCTTGTCGGGCTCCACGAGGACGTAGGGCCCGATCTCCTCGAGCTCGCCCGCAAAGAGCGACGCCGAGCAACCCGTCGCCACGACGAGACACACGCCAGGCATCGCGGCCGCGTGGCGCACGGCCTTGCGCGCCTTGCCCTCGGCCTCGGACGTCACAGCACACGTGTTCACGATGACGGCGTCCGCCGAGCCCCCGCCTGTGACCTCGAGGCCAAGGCGGCCGAGCTCGCGCCCAATGGCATCTAGCTCGGCCCTGTTGACACGGCACCCGAGGTTAACGAGCGCCACACGCGGCATGTGCATTACTTACTGTGCTTGGGCTTGGCGGAGGCGGCACGGCCATGCCTGTGGCCGAAGAGGCCCTCGCCCGAGTCTGCAGCCTCGCCGGACACGCGCTCGCCGCGGGCAGCGGCGATGACGCGGATGGTCTCGAGGTCTGCGGACGACAGGTCGCCCGGAACGACGACGTTGAGGACCACGACGAGCTTGCCGCGGGCATGGGAGCCCTGGCGGGGCATGCCATAGCCCTCGACCTCGATGTGCCGGGCGTTCTGGCTGCCGGCAGGTACGCTCACGCTCACGTGCTCGTCTGCCATGACGCCCTCGACGTCGAGCGTGCAGCCGCACATGGCCTCAAGCGCAGTGACGTCCTCCATGCAGTACAGGTCGTCGCCCTCGCGCTGGAAGCGCTCGCCCTCGACGACCTCGACGCGAACGATGAGGTCACCGGACCTGTCGCCACGGACGCCCGCCTCGCCAAAGCCCTCGACCTTGAGCGATTGGCCGGAGTGGACGCCAGCGGGGATGTCCACCTTGACGGTCTCGTGGTTGGGCGTGCGTCCCTGGCCGCCGCAAGTCTCGCAGGGGTGGTCGATGGAGTGGCCGGTGCCGTGGCAGACCGGGCACTCGCTCTGCGTCTGCATCTGGCCGAGGATGGTCTGCTGGACCGTCACCACGCGGCCCGTGCCATGGCAGCGCGAGCAGGTCGTGACGTGGCCTCCCTCGGCGCAGCCGCTCCCGTTGCAGTCGTCGCAGGGTGCAAGACGGTCGTAGGCAACGGTCTTCGTGCAGCCCGCCGCGGCCTCGGCAAGCGTGACGCGCAGCGTGATGCCCATGTCGCGACCGGCCGTGCGAGCGGCGCGACCGCCTGCGGCCCCTCCGCCAAAGAACGAGGAGAAGATGTCGTCCATGCCAAAGCCGCCGAAGATGTCGGAGACGTCGACACCGCCACCGCCAAAGCCGCTGGGGCCATCGGGATCGCCATAGCGGTCATAGTTGGCGCGCTTGCGCTCGTCGGAAAGCACGGAGTAGGCCTCGTTGACCTCCTTGAACTTCTCCTCGGCATCCGGAGCTTTGTTGACGTCCGGGTGCAGCGTGCGCGCCTTCTTGAGAAAGGCACGCTTGATGGTCCTTGCGTCGGCGTCGCGAGAGACGCCCAGCACCTCGTAATAGTCTGCCTTAGCTTCCACGCTCGTAGTTCTCGCTTCCCTCTTGAAACCAACAAACGGATGGGGCGGCGACGCGCCGCCCGAGATTGCCTAGTAGAGACGGCCCCGGTAGCCCGCCGTGCCAAAGCCGGACATGCAGGAGACCATGAGCGCCATGAACACCGCGATGGTGGCCGCGTTCATGAAGCCGTTCACGAAGTAGCGCCACGCGTTCTTCCACCAGACGGACGCATGGTGGAGCACGCCACCGCCCCTGGCGACGAGCACGAGGCCGATGACGAGCGGGATCCCCACGATGACGGAGAGCTGCGCGAGCACGTTGAGAAGCACGCCCAGCACCAAGAACGGCACGGCGAAGCCGATCATCTGGAAGCCCTGCGCGGCCTGGGGCTGCAGACGCTCGCTTGGCACGCCCACGCGGCACACGAAGTCTCCCGTGGAGGAGCCGTTCGTGCCGGCGTTGCCCATGCCGGGTACGCGCACGGTGTCACCGTCATGGCTCCCGGCGGGAATGTCCACGACGACCTCGCTCGCCGAAAGCACGCGACCCGTGCCTCCGCAGGCATCGCACGGGTCGACCACGACGCGGCCCGACCCCTCGCACTCGGGGCAGACCATGTTCATGACGCCCAGGCCCAGAAGGCTCGCGAGGTCAACCGAGATGTGGCCGGTGCCACCGCATGTGGGACAGGTCCTCGCGTGGTCCGCGTGAACCGAGCCCGCGCCATGACAGACGTCGCAGGCGACGTAGCGCTGGTAGGTGACGCCACGGCGCACGCCCTCCTTAGCCTGCTTGTCATCAATGTCAAGCTGGTAGACGACGTCCCCGCCCGCCTTGGGGTTGTAGGCGCGGCTGCGACGCGAGCCCGCCTGGGGACCGGCGCCCGCCGCACCGAACGGCCAACCCCAAAAGCCACCCATGCCGGCGAACGGGTCGCCCTGCGGCTGGCCCGGCGAGCCATACGAGGCGCCCGCGAAGGGGTTGCCGGACTGCATCGCGTCATAGCGACGGCGCTTGTCGGGGTCTGAGAGCACGGCGTAGGCCTCGGAGATCTCCTTGAACT
>ERZ1034917.1597-NODE-1597-length-13200-cov-10.496919_pt1 | contig 13200 bp, 8 predicted proteins | sample MGYA00520605_ERZ1034917 | MGnify/ENA primary metagenome ERZ1034917 (study PRJEB33766, sample SAMN09781784) | gut metagenome | biome: gut microbiome | host: Homo sapiens | place: Madagascar | study: EMG produced TPA metagenomics assembly of the PRJNA485056 data... | reverse complement strand
GGCCGCTGCCGCCCTCGGCAATAACCGGTATCCTGCCGTCCGAATGTGCCCGGAATTTCGTGTAACCCTGCTGAAGCATCCGCAGCAGGATATACTTGTTGAGCGCCAGTACAGCACGGGGCTGAGCACCGATCACCGTCGCCTCCAACCGCAGTTCCATATCCGGGAAGTTGTTCGGAACCACGGCCACGCCGCCCGGAACCACGTTCAGCTCGACAGCATGGAACGGCGGGCAGTCGGGAACCGCTTTCAGGAACGTGATGATTCGCTCCGGCTCGTGAATCTCGATCTGATAATCCAGCGTCTTGTCGGCAGGAATCACCTGTTTCCAATCGGGAAAGTTGCCCGGCAATACTTTGCCCTGCCACTGGAAACCGCCGATCACGATGCGGAACAGCCGCTCGTTCCGGCAGCGCCAGATGTGCAGCGTGCCCGCTTCCTCCGGTCTGGCGGTCAGCAATGCCAGCGGAAACGGCAGCGTCATATCCTCCGGGATTTTCAACGGACACGGCAGGTTGAGCAGTTCTTTGCCGTTCGTTGCGGTCACGCCGTCGCGGGAAAGGTTGATCCCCCGCAACGCAAGCCGCGCTTCACGCAGATCCACCACCGGAGCTGCCAATGCCAACAGCTTGCCGAAATCCGGCGGCAACTCGACCGTCACCGCGTCATCCGGGACGGCCTCCATTTCCGGCCAGTCAAGCCGCTTGCCGGTCACCTCAACCTCGCCGCCGCGCGTGGAACGGATCAGCTCACGCAGAGCCTTATATTCGACCGCGAAATCCTCCATGTCCCCGGCATCGCCAGCCACTTCGACCGTGACGGATTCCACACCGTCGGTCGCAGTCAACCAGACCTGTTCCCCGACACCGAGAAACCGCACCGACCGCTGTACCTCCACCGGAGAAGTCTGCGACACCACCTTGCCGAGCACCTTCAACGCATCCACCAACACACTCTTTTTGATCTTCATTTTCATTACCTCCATGATGTTAAAACACAACCGGCCCCGGCGGTCACATGACCGCCTGAGCCGATAACGAACAGGATTGTTCTGATTGCACGAAGGTAATATATAGGTGAAAGATCGTTGAACTACACACAGGACATTATTGCTGTTCAAAATTGATCAAATTTATGATTGAATTTTCAAAAAACTAAAAATACAACAGGAAAACCTCTTGTCATTAGCCTCCAATTTAGGTATAATATCAAACAACGAGCGAGCATTAGGATTAAACATGAACTATCATAGTAAAACCGCAAGATTGAAAGAAATTTTTCTTGGAGATTTGGCAGGGGAACGTTTTAAAAAAGACCCCATCCCTTCGGCACTTCATCTTTCGGAACTCTATGCCGTCAGCCGCAATACGATTCGCCGAATGTTGAAAGAGCTGGAAGCAGAAGGCACTCTGCAGCGCTGTTCCAATAATCGCTTTTTAACAGTTTCCACTCCTAAACAGGCTGACAGAGAAAACAAGGCCAAAACGAAGTTGCGGTCGAGAACCAAACGCTCAGTGATCGGATGGTTTTATTCCGGCAGTCGCGACCAACTGATTGTGGAACGCACCAAGGGAATCGAACGTTTTGTTGAAGAAAATGATTTGGAATTGCGCGTAGTCACCAGCATTCACGGACATGAACCGATACTGGATCTGTTGGAAAACATTCAGGATTGTGGAATCAACGGAGTGATCGTCGCCAATCATCCGCTTCCTCGTTATACAGAAACACTGAATCGTTTGAGGGATATACATTTCCCGGTTGTGATTGCGTGTGGACAGCCGACTTCCAGTGATATGAATGTGGTTGCTGAGGATGATTTTCACGGTATTTATGCGGCAACAACATATCTGCTTGGGACTTATGATTGTCCAGTTTATTTTTTGGGAGGAACCGGAAATATTGAAGAGCGCAAAGAAGCCTATCGGCAAGCGATGTGGGATGCCGGTTTGGGACCTGAAGCCGACAAGCGGATTCAAGTTCTGAAACCGGAGATGGATGCTCCGCAAAACTGGGATATGCGCCAGAAAATGTTATTGCCGGGAAAGTTGATTCGGCCATTTCTTTCTGGATTGGAGTTACCGGCCGGGATTATCTGCGCGAATGATTACATCGCTTTCGGAGTATATGAAGCTTCTTGTGAACTTGGCATCAAGGTAGGACGTGACCTGCTGGTAACCGGATTTGGTGATCTGCCGTTTGCCCAGCGCTTAAATCCGCCATTGACAACAATTCAGGTCGATTATGAAAAACTCGGTTATCAAGCGGCCTGGTTGCTCTATCAGCAGATCACCGGCAAAATTTCCGTACCGACTCGTTTGTCAATCTCCACAAAATTACAGAAACGCTCGTCGTGTTGAGCTTAATAGAGGGTGACTTGTTTCACAATGGAATAATATTGCGTCTTCCTAACGGAACGGAACACAAGATTGATCGGAAGAAATATCAAATTCGGATAACCGGAGAGCAGCTGGACAGCGTCAAGGGAAACGTTCTGCATGATACTTGTAAAAAATGTTGACCATAACGCTCTTTGAGATTGGCAGAAAACACACGGAAATCAGATTAAAAATATGACGAAAAAAGAGTATCAAATCCAGCAAATTCGAGTGATGAAATTCTATTGCCGTCTGCCGGAATATTTTCTGGAAGATGCACGTATTTTTGAAGGCGAAATCGCAGTTTCCACCGAGCCGATTGCGTACGAACAGCGTCAATCCCTTAAATATGAAGCAATTTCGGAAGGGATGCCATGGGGAAAACTTTGGGACAGCGCATGGATTCATCTTGCGGGTGAGTTTCCGAAATCGTGGAAAGACCGCGAGGTGCTCTTTCAGCTCAACGTCGGCGGAGAAGGACTGCTTTTCGATGCGCAAGGTGTGCCCTTTTACAGCATCACCAACACCAGTTCGCTCGTCAGACATTACCGCAAAGAATATGTGCAGTTTGGCTCCTGCACGACTCCCGGCAAATTTGAACTCTGGCTGGAAGCGGCCGCAAACGGACTTTTCGGCCGTGAAGAAGATCCCGATTATCCCGATCAGCACGGAGATTTCGGCTCGATCCGCAAGCTCCGTTATGGCCTGTTTCGTTGTGAAGTATGGGCGCTGGCACTCGATTTGGAAGTACTGATGAGTCTCCTGCACTTTCCGCATACCGCCGGAGATTTCGGATTTCCGAAAACTCCGGCATTTCCGGAGGGGAGCGCGCGCGAAAAGCAGCTCATGCGGATTCTCTCTCGTGCCGTGGACTGTTTTGCTGGAAATCCGGAAAATGCGACAGCGGCACGGGCGATCCTTGCCGAAGCATTGCAGACTCCGGCGCTTGCTTCGGCAAGGACGGTCACAGCGGTCGGACATGCCCACATCGACACCGGCTGGCTTTGGCCGGTGCGCGAAAGCGTCCGCAAAGCGGCTCGTACTTTTGCCTCGCAGCTTACGCTGATGGAGCGTTACCCCGACTACGTTTTCGGGGCATCGCAACCGCAGCACTATCTCTTTGTCAAAGAGAATTATCCGGCACTTTATGAGAAAATCAAACAGCGCGTTGCAGAGGGACGTTGGGAGTTGCAAGGCGGTATGTGGGTTGAATGCGACTGCAATCTTGCAAGTGGTGAAGCGATCATCCGGCAGTTTCTGCATGGGAAAAATTTTTTCCGTGACGAATTCGGTATAGAGGTCAAAAATCTCTGGCTGCCGGATGTATTCGGCTATTCGGCGGCTCTGCCTCAGATCATCCGAAAATGCGGTTGTGACCGTTTTCTCACCCAGAAACTTTCATGGAATCAGAGCAACAAATTTCCGCATCACTGCTTCCGCTGGATCGGAATTGACGGAACTTCCATCTTGAGCTTTTTCCCTCCGGAAGACAATTACAATGCAACGCTTGTACCGGAAATGCTTAACTACGGCGTGAATAATTTTTCTGAAAACGACACAATTCCGGAAATTATTTCTCTCTTTGGCATTGGAGACGGCGGCGGCGGTCCGAAAGAGGAGTATCTCGAAAGGGGAATCCGCTGTGCGAACCTTGAGGGATGCCCGAAGGTTCGTTTCGGGCGCGCGGACGAATTTCTGGAACGCCTGGGAAAATATGAAAAAGAACTCCCCGCGTGGCACGGCGAACTTTATCTCGAACTCCACCGCGGCACGCTGACCACGCAGGCCGAAGTCAAGCGCAACAACCGCCGCTGCGAGGAAATGCTCATTGCCGTTGAAAAACTTTATGCCGGACGTGATTTGAAAGAGTATCCGACACGAGAACTTGACCGTTTGTGGAAATTGCTTTTGCTCAATCAGTTTCACGATATTCTGCCGGGGTCATCGATCGCGCTGGTCTACGAAAGAACGCGCAAAGAACATCAGGATATTCTCGAAAGTTGTAACAAACTGATTGCTGCGTTGGCAAATGATACAGAATGTGTGACTTTTGTCAATACGCTTGGTATCCCCTATCATGGCTTAGTAGCTCTGCCGGAATCGTGGAAAGGAACAGAAGAGCTTGCAAGTCAACAAACGGCCGATGGGAAATACTATGTCTCTCTAACGCTTGCACCACATCAAAATCGCGTGCTGAACCGCAAGGACAATAGAAAAGCAATCTCTCAAACCCCTGTTCCGGTGCTGGAAAACAAGCTCGTTCGCGCGGAATTTTCGAATACCGGAGAACTTGTTTCGCTGATCGAAAAATCTTCCAACAGAGAGATGCTTTCCGCTCCGGCAAACATATTCAAACTCTATCATGACCGCCCCAATGCCAATGATGCGTGGGATATCGATGCGTTCTATATGAACGAAGAGTTGACAGAAGCCTGCTGCTGTACACAGATCACGCCGGTTACGACGGGGGCACTTTGGGCAGAATTATCGTTTGAGTTCGCAGTGGGCAGTTCCACTGTGCAACAAACTGTCCAACTCATGCATGATACGAAAAGATTGGAATTTCATACTTCTGTCATGTGGAATGAGAAACACAAGTTGTTGCGTGTCGAATTTCCAACTTCTATTCATAACGGTAAGGCAAATTTCGATATACAGTATGGATTTCTCGAACGCCCAATCCATCGTAATACCAGTTGGGATGAGGCAAAATTTGAGGTGTGCATGCATCAGTATTGCGATCTTGCTGACACTGCGGGAGGGCTGGCTCTGTTAAACGACTGCAAATACGGAGTTTCCGTTCATGAAAACATAATCGGTATGAGCTTGCTGCGCGCACCAACCTATCCGGATGCAACTGCTGATCGGGGAAAACATGAATTTACCTACGCATTAATGCCGCACACTGGAGATTTTCGCGAAGCCGGAGTGCGTGAAGCTGCTGCTTCTCTGAATCGCCCGCCGTTGATGATCGCCGGGGATCTGAGCGCCTGGAAGCTACCGATGGAAGTGAAAAATATTACAGGTTCTGTTGTTGTCGAAACGGTCAAACGTGCAGAAAAAGAAGATGCTCTTGTGTTGCGCTGCGTTGAGCGGCATGGATGCATTGGACGTTGCCGAATTCACGTAGCCATACCCTGGCGGACAATCACTGAGTATGATCTACTCGAATGGAATCCGGTCGGCGAATGCGCAGAATCCGGTGCGGAATTCAGTTTCAAACCATTTGAGATCAAAACTTTTTTGATAAAAAAATAATGTCGGTCAGAAAAAGCCGCAGACGAAGACTATTTCTGGATTGGAAGTCGAGAAGGAAATAAAAGAAATAGAGAAGAAAAAACAAAACTAAAAGAACGAAACGGATCAAAAAAAGAAGAAAAACGAAATCCGGCGGAGCCCATGCTCAATTTCCGGCGGATTTCGATGCGCAGCCGCACACAGAGACAGGATCTTTCACAAAATTTGGGACAATAACAAATAAGCGATAATGTCCCAAATTTTGTGACGGGACGTGTTGTTTGACAAGGTTGCATCTGCCTTTTATTTTGAGTAACTCAAAATCTCAACATAAAAGGAAAGGCAGATGCAAGGTAAAATTAGCATGGATTTGTCGTTTTGTCAATCAGAAGAAGGTTTTTCTTTGGATGAACTTGTGTCCAAACTGGCGGATGTGTATGAACGCAAGGCCTTCTCCGAGCTGTTAAAAATGATCTTACAGATGGTTCAGGAGATTCAGATGTATCGAATTTTACATGGCCAAGCGGATGCCATGAAGTGCTGTTCTCACGGCCATCTCCGACTCAACGGCAGCTTCGAGCGTCGCATTCGAACCAGTTTGGGCGAGTTCAAAATGACGTTCTGGTGTGTGAGTTGTTCCGCGTGCGGAAAAACCTTTTCGCCATTGCAGCGGTTCATTCACCTGGGACGTTATCAGACGAAAACCAATGAACTGGAAAAGCTGATTGTTGAAGCTGCGAGCGAGACGAATTACCGTCGTGCAGTTCAGGAATTAACTCGTGACGGAAAACTGCCGGTGTCATTTCATACTGCGCATGGCTGGGTATTGCGCACGGATTGTGATGAAATAGACATTTCAAAACGGGTGATCGGTTCCGCTCCGATTCAGATTATGCCTGACGGAACCGGATTCAAAGGAGAAGGGCGCAATGGCGAGGCGCGTAAAGGCGATTTGAAAGTGGTTATCGGCATTACCACCAGCGGAGAAATCTTTCCGCTGGGAAGTTGGGCAGGAACCAGTTGGGATGCGATTAACAAACAGTGGAAAGAACAAGAGATGAAGTTTCCGGATGGCAGTATTTTGATCTGTGATGGCGAACTTGGATTGTCCGAAGCATTTGCCGAATACGCCTCGGAGCAACAACGCTGCCACTGGCACATTAATCGGGATTTGTATCACGCGATGTATCAGGACGGCGGACGCAAGGTGGATTCCAAGCCGATTCAGGAGGCTTTGGCTGGAGCGCTGGCGATCGAATTGCCGCAGGAAGATTTCAAGTACGTGTCCGAGGAAGAGAAAGACGATATTGAGGAACGAATGGAGAAAACAGAGGCGGCCATAGATCAACTGATCGGATATTTTCAAGGCCATGGGTATGAAGCGGCGGCTACCTATATGCGACGGGCAAAAATCGGCATGTTCGGTTATATTCGCCGCTGGCTGAAATGGGGACTGATCTCTCCCAGAGCCTCGTCTATGGTCGAAAGGGTTATGCGGGAACTTGGACGCAGAATTAAGAAAATCGCTTATGGGTGGAGTGACAAGGGTGTAACGAAAGTTGCGAGAATCATATTGAAACGGTTTGCTAATGCCGGAGCATGGGAGGACTACTGGCAAAAGCGTATGGATATTATCGGCAACGTCGTCATCGGCGTTGGAAACTACAAATGTGTTTCACAAAATTTGGGACAATAACCTCCGATTTTCATCTTGAGAATGTCGGGATTTATCCATGAGTACAGGGTGGCCGCATAAAGCCGTCCGGTTCAGCAAGCCCTGAAGTAGGAGCCAAGCGGTCCGCGCCGGTCAATCCCTGCGCTCGCTGATTCCGGCTCCGTGCTCAACCGCAGAGGCCGCTCACCCCAGCATATTGTTGTTCCTGAAATCTTTGGGTGTCTGTCCGGTATATTTTTTGAACAGCCGGTAAAAAAAGAACTCGTTGTCGTATCCGACCCGGGCGCTGATCTGCTTGACGGTCAGGTCGCTGCCCAGCAGCAATGCTTTTGCCCGCTCGATGCGATGGTTGCAGATATACTGCTTGGGAGTGACCCCGAACGTGCGGTGAAAATCCGCGGAAAAATCGTTGTAGTTCATTCCGGCGATCACCGCCAGCCCGGTTACAATCAGATTCTTCTCCAGATTCCGGTCGATGTATTCGAGTACGGTGGAGTAACGTCCGATATTCATCACCTGTTCGTAGTCGTTCTTCGGCATCGCGGCCAGAAAAGGGGTCAGGAGACGACGCAGGATGATGTCGGCTCCGATCAACGCTTCCACACCGTCGTCGGTCTCCGCGCAGTGCAGCAGTTCTCTCATCAGCGCTTCCGTGTCCGGAGGCGCCTTCAATCCGATCAACCGCCGGAAGTAATTCACATTCTCCAGCCGGGCCGAACGGAAATGCAGCCAGTAATGGGTGAACTTACCGGTCGTGGAGTAGCGGAACGGATGGTCCACCGGAATCAGATACACCATTCCCGGCTCCAGCAGATAGCTGCCGTCCGCAAAAATCAACCTCACATTGCCGTCCACCACATAGTAGAAGCGGAAATACGGATCGGCCTGGAATGGATGATAGGCATCGAGATCGTCCTTCGCCGCCATTCCGCTCACCAGCACATTCAAGTCGAGATGGTTGACCAATTCCCGCTCCGGACTGTCGGCAAAGAAAAACGCGATCTCATCCTTGACCTGATGCCTCAGCTCTTTCATGGAAATCCCCCGCTGAATTTAGAAAAGTGCATATAATACCGGATACAAATGCATTGACATAATGCCAATTCTATTATATAATAAGAACAGGAAAATATCAAGGAGAGAATTTCGGTGAATTACAATAATATAAAGAATTTCAGCCGCGCCCGGTTCGGAATGTTTCTCCACTGGGGGCTCTATTCGGTTCCGGCCGGACGCTGGAAGGGCGAGCGGATGGATTACATCGGGGAGTGGATTCAATCCCGTTTCCGCATCCCCAACACCGAATACGCGGCGCTGGCGGAACAATTCAATCCGACGCGGTTCGACGCCGACGAATGGGTGAAATCCGCAAAAGCGGCGGGCATGACCTACCTCGTGTTCACCGCGAAGCATCACGACGGATTCGCCATGTACCACAGCCGGGTAAGTCCGTACAACATCGTCGATGCGACGCCGTTCGGACGGGACGTACTGCGGGAGTTGGCACATGCCTGCGAACGGTATGGGATGAAACTGGGAATCTACTACTCCCACTGCCTGGACTGGCACGAGGCCGACGGCGCGGACCCGGGACCGGACTCCCCCAAAAACTTCGGCATGTCCTGGGGCAACGATTGGGATTATCCGGATTGGTCCGGGAAAAACTTCTCCCGCTATTTCGAAAACAAGGCGCTCCCCCAGGTGGAGGAGCTGCTGACCGACTACGGTCCGGTTTTCCTGATGTGGTTCGACTGCCCGCTGGGGATCAGCGAGGCGCAGGGCAAAAAACTGCGCAAGCTGGTCAAGTCGCTCCAGCCGGATTGTCTCATCAACGGCCGGATCGGACACGGCATGGGCGATTTCGGCAGTCTCGGCGACAATCAGTCCCCCGCCGGAAAGTCACGGATTCCGCTGGAATCGGCCCATACGCTCAACCATACCTGGGGATACAAAAAAGACGACCACAACTGGAGCAACGCCGGGCACCTGATCGACGGACTGCTCTCCTGCAACGAGAAAGATGTCAATTACCTGCTGAACATCGGCCCCCGCCCCGACGGCAGACTGCCCGAGGCGTCGCTCGACATTCTCGGGGAAGTCGCGGAATGGCGGAACCGCAACGGCGTCAGGATCGAAGGGACCGGCCCCAACCCGTTTCCCCAGGCTTTTCCGTGGGGATACTGCACGTTGTCCGGCAGCACGCTCCAGTTTTTTGTGAAGGAGCATCGGAAGGAAATCGAGATTTCCGGACTACGCAACGAGGTGAAGGCGTGCAATCTGCCGTTCGAACGGAACGGGACGCTTCTTCGCATCGCACTCCCGGCCGAACGCGGCGACGACCTGCCGCTGGTCGTCAAGGTAAAAACCACCGGGAAACCCGAGATTGACCGAACGCTGACGCTTCAGGACGGCGTTCTGATCCTGTCCCCGGCAAGCGGGGAGATCGTTCACGGGAACGCTGCGGCAACCGCTTCCGGGGAAACGATACTCGGCGCGGCGGCGGAGGTGCTGACGGAAAAGCCGGAATGTTCGCTGAACGACGGCGGAGCCCTGACCCAGTGGAACCACCCCGGCGACGGAGTCAGCTGGGACATCCGGATTCCGGAAGCCGGGTCTTACGAGTTTCAGGTTGTGACCGAGAACCGTTGTCACAGCGCCCCCTGGACCGGCGGCCGCCGCGTGCGGCTGGAATTCGCCGGACAACGCCTGGAATGTGAACTCCGGGAAGATGAAAAACTCACCTCCCGCTGCTACGCCCGGGCCATCTCCAAGATCGGGACGTTGACTCTTTCCGGCTCTGCCAGCGGAATTCTTCGACTTTCCAATCTGAGCACCAACAAAACGGAGGCCGCAAACATGAATCTGACCACTGTGAGAATTCAACAACAGACCAGGAGAACAAAATGAAAAAAACAGAAAACAAAAACAACTGTTTCACGCTCATCGAACTGCTCGTGGTAATCGCGATCATCGCGATTCTGGCGGGCATGCTGCTCCCGGCATTGAGTAAGTCGCGGGAGAGGGCGAAAGCGATTACCTGCACCTCAAACATGAAGCAGGTCTTCACAGGACTTTCCATGTATGTGAACGACTACAACGGTTGGCTGCCGCGGACTAATTGGCACTGCGCGTATGCTACATCTATTGTGGGCTATCTGGGGATCTCCAGCGGTGTTGAATGGGGAGGTGCTCCGTATTACAAACAGCCGAAGACAGTTCTGCACTGCCCGGCGGCGGACACGTCGATCACCGGTTCCGTTACGTATTACGGACCGTCGTATTCCCCGACGATGAAATGGCCAGTTTCTTATGCAGGGGGAAAAGAGAACGGATGCTGGATTTACCTTGACGACTGGGATTTGACCAAGCCGTCGCAGAAACTGGACAAGATCCTAAGTGGATCGGCCATTCTGGTGGACATGAATTGGACGCTGAATGAAACAGGCTTCGCCGGTGTTCAAGTTTTTGTCGGGGATTATACCCTGTCCTCCCCGAACGCGCCCGGATTCAAGCACAATCTCGGGAGCAATTTCCTATTTACGGACGGTCATGTTGCCCTAGTTCGGTATCGCAACGGCGCGAACTGTCTCGACAACGACTACAAAATGCTTTGATACACTGAAAATCAATCCGTCATATTTGAGGTGCCCAATGGCAGTCTGCAAAAATTCTTGTTCCTTCCCAATTTTGACCTGCCAGGTCATTGCGGAAGCGGACTGCCATATCATCCACGAAAACAAGGTGTCAGAACCCACCCGAACCCTGTTCCTCGCCGATTCGCGGAGCAACTGGTTTTATTCCGATTTACGGGTACGTGTTCCCAACACTACCGTTTTCACCTCCAGGCCGTTTTTGCTTGCTCACCAAAACCGGAGCAATGCGGCTTTTTTCGACGGGCATTGTGAGAATCTTTCCAAAGACAAGATCAAAAAAAGTTTTCTCCCGATTCCCCATTCGCCTATTGACCGGGAGAGTATTCCAAAAGAAAAAAAGATAAGAAGCCCATACCGAGATTTGTCAGAAAAATAGTTTCCAGAAAGGATCAAAATGAGAGTTAAACAATTATTCTCAGGACTTGCGGCGGCAGTTGCCGTCTCGCTGTCAGCGGCCGAATGCCTCACCAGCAATTCCCTGAATTGGACCTCTTTCGCCAATCAATGCAATGGAAGTGCGGTGAAAACCGCGGACGGCGGCTACGAGATGTCAAAAGCGTCCGGCGGTGACGCCGTTTATCTCTACAACAAGGATAGTTATCCGGTCGAGCAGGGCAAAACTTACCGGGTGTCGATAAAACTCGAACAGTGCGACTCCAGACTGAAGCCGGAAGTAATGATCACTTTCCCCGGAAACCAAGACAGAAAACCCGCGTCGTATTCCGTTCTGTTCAAAAACAACGCGGCGGAGGCATATTTTACCGCGCAGCCCGGAGACAAGGGAATCCGGATTCACCTGATCGCCAAGGGGAACGGCAAAGCGAAAGTGGATTCCGTACTTGTGACCGAAGCCAAGACCCTCCCGTCCCCCCGCACCGAAGTTGCATCTGATAACGGCAACCTGTTGGATAACGATCTTCTGGACTGGACCTATCTGGCCAACAAATGCAAAGGCGTCGCGAAAAAGAATGCAAATGGAAGTTACGAAGTAACAAAGGAATCCGGGGGCGACGCCCTTTACTTTTACAATAAGAACAACTATCCGGTCAAGCCGGGTAAAACCTACCGGGTTTCCATAAAACTGGCGCGATATGACGCTACCCTGAATTCCATACTGATGATCAGCTTTCCCGACAACAAGGGCAGGAATCCAGCTTCGTATACCGCTCTGCTCAGAAACGGCGAGGCGGAGACAATTTTTACCGCCCAACCCGGAGATCAGGGAATCCGGATTCATCTGGTAGTCGACGAAGACGGAACAGCGGAAGTTGCTTCGGTTGTGCTGAAAGAGTTGGTCCCGCTCTCTTCCTCGCCGGTCGATATATCCAACGCTGTCAACATGGGGTTTAAAGACGAGATTGCCAATGACAGGAAAGGCGGCTGGACAGATCAGGGATCCGATAATGACCTTCGTATTTTCAAACCGGGGAAGAGGAGTTTTTCCGGTGTGATGTTCGATATCCTTGATGAGACAAAGAACAACGGTAAAGCCTGCATCGCTCTGGCCGGAAAAGCACAGGAGTGGTTGCCGGAGTCTGTTTCGGTTAAGGCCGATGGCGCGTGGACAAGTCTTTTTCTTTTGCATGCGCTTGCGTGGGGCGAGTCAGCCCCGGGCGGGATTACCGTTGCATATAAAGACGGCAGCAAGCAGGAGATTCCCGTTACCTCGGCGGATGTAGGAAATTGGTGGGGGCCTTGTGCCGGGACAAATTCCGTTGTCGCGTGGAGCGCGGATAACAACGCGGCGTATGTCGGGCTTTATCTCACGCAATATAAAATTCAGGACAAGCCGTTGGCTTCCATAACGCTTCACAGCAATTGCGGGCCGGTCTGGCTGATCGCAGGGCTCTCGCTGGCAAAAGGCGATTATCTTATCCCGAAAAATGTTGAAACGGTTATTTTTGAAAACAAAGAGTGGAAACGACTGGAGCTGAAACAGGATATTCAAAAGGGAAGCGTGCTGGATTTTTCCGCTCTCCAGGATGCTCCTGCCGGAAAGTACGGGCGTGTAATTGTAAACGAGAGCGGAAAATTCGCTTTTGAAACAACCCCGCAGAAGGCGGAGCGGTTTTATGGCACGAACCTGAACGGGATCATCTATATTGATAAAACATGGTGCAAGCGGATAGCGGAACGTCTTGCCATGTCCGGCTATAATTCCGTCAGAATTCATCATTATGACGGCGACCTCCTAAAAAAAGACAGAAAAGATACCATGTATAGGTGACAAGCGATTGTCGGAGTAGAAAAGAACTCC
>ERZ1034917.1595-NODE-1595-length-13213-cov-12.838577_pt1 | contig 13213 bp, 10 predicted proteins | sample MGYA00520605_ERZ1034917 | MGnify/ENA primary metagenome ERZ1034917 (study PRJEB33766, sample SAMN09781784) | gut metagenome | biome: gut microbiome | host: Homo sapiens | place: Madagascar | study: EMG produced TPA metagenomics assembly of the PRJNA485056 data... | reverse complement strand
GGGGACGATAATGGTTCCAGTATTCGAGATATTCCATGACCGCCAACCGGAGTTGTCGTTCTGATGTAAAAATAATCTTGTCCAAACACTCCGTCTTGATCGCCCGAATGAAATTCTCCATGCGGGCATTCATCTGCGGCGTGAACGGCGGCAGTTTTTTGATTTTCACTCCGATGGATTCGAAGATCATGTCGAAGCGGCGATGGAACAGCGTATCCCGGTCATGTATCAGATACTTCTTTCCCAGCATGAACCCGTCCCACATGTCGCACATGTTCCGGGCGATCTGCGTCGTCCAGTTGCCGGCTGGATCGTGAACGATGCCGCCAAGCCTGACTTCCCGTGTGCCGAGATCCATGAAAAACAGCAGACTTTTCCGAACCAATCCATAGGGCGTCAGCTGTTCGATCTGTGCAAAATCCGTTGATGCCGTGCAATACTGCTGGGTTTCAATGAACTGATCCCAGTCCCCGCGCAATCGCCGTTCGGGGTCGGGAACAATACCGTGATCTTCCAAAATATGCCGAATCGTAGTTGCGCTGACATTATAGCCAAGATAGTTCATTGTGCTCGCAATCCGGTCATAGCCCCAATCGGGATTGTTTTTCGCAAGTTTCAAAGCCTCGTCAACGATTTCTGGCGAGATGGGTTTGCGTCCGCGCTTTTTTTGATCCGGACTTTTTGTACTGTCATATTTTGCCCCGACAAGCGCATTATACCAACCTCGCAACGTTCCCGGAGCCCAGGTCGGTTCAACAGATGCCAGCAGAAAGTCGTTCAAGGCTTTGCCTTTTTGGGCTAAACGACGCTTGTCGGAATCGGTCAGGTCCAGCCGCTCTTTACCGGTCAAGACAGTCAGATGCTCCTCATAGATACGGATCTTTTCCGCCTGATATTCATTCATTTTCTGCGTGTTGGCAAGAATCTTGCGAAGATTCCCGTCCTTAACATCTCCCATGAATGAGACCAATCGATTTACAGTCAAATTAACCTGTTTGCTATTCATACTCGTTATCGCTCTCTCCGGCGTGCCGGATACTGTGCATTTATGTAAAGCCGCAACTCGCGGATATCATAATATACACCGGAAGACGGGAGATTACGAACGCCAAATAAATTTATGCACCCCCCAGCTTTTATATAAATATTAAATACAACTTAAATATAGCTTTTTTTTTATAACATTTTAATTATAAGCATATTATAAAAAAAACATTTATAAAGATATTTTTTTTATTGCTTTTTCAATTTTTTGATGTAAATTCTATCGTTGAAAGCAGGAGATATGAATGCAGATTCATAGCAACATAAACCAGAAATACCGTATGATCGCATACGATATAAAGAACCGTATTCTGCGTGGAAGAATGCAACGGAACAGCGTTTTGCCTTCCGCTAATGATATCTCTCAAAAATACAAGTGTTCCATGACGACAGCTAATTCCGCCCTGAATCTTCTGGAAGAGGAAAGTGTAATTACCAGAGTCAAAGGAAGCGGCAATTTTGTAAACATCGGCCCCAAAGGGAAAAAGATACTTAGGATCGGATTGGCGGATGACTTGATCAAGACGTCGAATGTAATGCGAAAAGCTCTTATTGATATTTTTCCGCTTTCCGCATATTCCTATTTGAATAAGCATGGGTGCAATTGCAGTATTGTCCCTTATTTTGTTTTCGAAAACCGTGATTCCGGTTTTTTGGCAAATCTTGACGGGATTTTACTTTCCACGACGTTTATAGATGACGTTTCATTGGATTTTATTTGTTCTCTGGAAATTCCAATTGTCATTTATCATAGCGAATTTGAACACGATCTTCCGTTCAGTCAAGCAGTGCCCGACTGGAAATCAGCCACAAAAGAGCTGTTTAAGCGTGCAAGGCGTTCGCAAATAAAAAAAATAGTTGTTTGTCATCCGAGCCATCCGAATGGAATGTTTCGCATGGAATGTCTGAGGAAGGAAGCTCTTCTGAATGGTTTCGCAGAGGAACAGATTCAGACAATTGGCGTCTCCACGAATCACACGGATTTTCTTTTCCCCAAAAAGAATATCGATTTTAAGAATGCGCTTGTCATTTCGTGCAGTGCGATGGATGCGGAAAATATTCTTGACGAATTACGGAAAGAAGGCTATGCGTGCGGGAAAAATTATCAGTTTGCCTGTATGGATGACATGCCGAAACACTTTCTGAAAGACGCAACATATCCGTCTATTACATGTCTTGACTATTCCCGCAGAGATGCGGGCCGGGCTGCGGCAAAGTGTCTTATTTCAGCGGCGATGAATAAAGATTTCAAGAGTTATCAAATCATAAGGCTTCAAACACAGCTGATTTTAAGGGAATCGGCGTTTTACAATCAGGAAGGAAATAAAATAAAGTGATTTGCAAAGGCCCATCGTTTATTCAAAGGAAAGGCATTGTGCTTTCCAGCGAACAAATTCCGTATGACTCGGCGCTTGTCTTTAATGCCAGCGTGTGCCGATATAACAACGGCTACGCAATGCTGTTTCGCAACGACTACGGTTTCTGCCGCCAGGACTTTGACGATTATTACGCCGGGATTAGTGACAATACAGTTCCCCACACAAACATAGGGTTGGCGTTCAGCAAAGACGGTAAACAATGGCATGTGGATGAGAATCCTGTGTTTTCCATTTCCGGAGATGATATATGGCGTGCATACGATCCGAGAATCTCTAGTATGGAGGATGACGAATTCGCAATCAGTTTTGCTGTGGATTCACAGCATGGGACCAGAGGCGGAATAGCCATCACAAAAGATTTTCACAATTTCGACATTAAGGACATTTCCGTTCCGGAAAATCGCAATATCGTTCTTTTCCCGGGTAAAATCAATGGAAATTATTATCGACTTGAGCGTCCGTTTTGCAGTCATTGCGACAGGAATTATGCCATATGGATTTCCAGTTCCCCAGACCTGATCCACTGGGGAGAGGCAAAGATTCTGCTTGACCCCCAATCCGTGCCTTTTGGAAACTCCAAGATCGGATCAGCCGCGCCTCCGCTGAAAACGCCGTTCGGATGGCTCACGATGTTTCACTCTGTTGAGAATGTTCCTGAAGAATTGAACTCATGGGGCAAGGATTGGCACAGCAGGTATTATGCCGGTATCATGTTGCTTGATCTGAACGATCCGTCAAAGTTGCTCGCAGTAGCTCCGACGCCGTTGATCGTTCCGGAAACCAAATATGAATGTACCGGTTTTCGCGGGGAAGTGATTTTTCCGGGAGCGATGCTTCAAGAGGACGATATCGTAAAAATTTATTACGGCGCAGCGGATACCGTGGAATGCCTCGCAGAAGCAAAATTACAGGATTTGATTGATTTTTGCCACCAATCATAAAAAAGAAAGGAAAATTGTGGAAAAAATTAACTGTAAGCGTTTGACATCAGTAACACACAACAGCAACACAAACAAAGAAGGGCTTTTAAAATGAAAATGAAGCGGCTTGCACTTGTGTCTGTATCGTCGGAGGTTTTAAATTTTACACTTGTGGAATTACTCGTCGTAATTGCGCTTATCGCAATCCTGGCGGGGATGCTTTTGCCTGCGCTGAATGCGGCAAGAGAAAAGGCGCGAGCAATATCATGTGTAAGCAATTTGAAACAGATCGGGACGGCCGAAATAAACTACACCCTTGATTACGATGGCCAGTTTCACGGATATGACGTAAACAAAGTTTACATTCCGAAGTATAATTCAACGAAGGCCGTAAGCTGGACTGTTTTTCTGTGGGTACACGGCTATCTTCCCGAGCCCGGATCAGAGAATTCAATATTCTATTGCAGGACTCAGACACAGATGAAATACAATGATTATTATGATGCGTCCAATGTTGATGCATCGAACAATATGTACAACAATTATTCATGTAACAGCTGTATAATGCCCTCATTTGCAGGCAGTGTGAAGTCCAATGGCGAGGTATCTCCATGTGTAAAGGAAGCAATGATAAAATCGCCAAGCAGCAAGATACTGTTTACAGACGGGTTGCAGAAACTAAACAGTACGACTCTGACACCAAATACAATCAGTGCCAGTTTTGACAATACGAAATTTGCACCGTTGTGCGCATGGGCGCGTTTTACATTCCCGCATTCAAAAGGAAATAACATCTGCTTCGCCGATGGTCACGTAGGATGGCTCTCTCAGAATGTAATTATAAACAATTCCGCACTTGCAAGTCTGGATGGAATACCGACACGTTACTAGCGCGATAAGAAGAGCAACCGTTCAACATGCTTAAAAAAAACAGTTGAACCTGACAAGAATTGGAAACATAACAAATCCCGCATGGCTGGAAGGGAGGTAAACGCTTAATTTTTAGTCTTCTGGCGGCTTTCTGAGATAGAAAGTCACATCGGATGCGTCAAAAGGAATTTGATGCACAGAAAAACGTGTCGTTAACAAAAAAAGGCCAATACTTTTGGAATTGGCTTACAGGAGAACAATTATGAAAACCTTACAAAAAGCATGGTGTTGTCTGCTTCTTTCTTCATCAATAGTGCTTCTTCACGCTGAAAACCTGATCAAAGATCCGGATTGCAACGCAGATCCGATGTCTCAGGAATTTGCCATTGTGGAAGGGAAGGCGCAAGGTAAAGTATCCCTTTTTGTTGAAGATGCGACATGGAATCATTGTTTGAAGTTTGAACTTATCAAATATGATATGGACGGAAAAGGAGGAAAGACGGTCAATACAGGTGTACGTTTTGGTGGAAACAACGAACTTTACGGGTTCCCATGTGAACCGGATACGACGTACAAGTTTTCTGTCGAAATTAAGGGAACCGCCTCGCGTGCCATGATTAATTTTATAGAATGGGATGATCCCGCAGACAACAGTTACCTACACTATAGTAAAAAGCAAACCAGCATCCATCTTATCAAACCTCAGAAGGAGTGGACCGTATATCGCGGGACTTTCAAAACATCATCAAAAGCTTTGCGTGCAGCCCTGATGATCCAATTCTGGGGACAAGAAACGGGAAACCAGCTGGAGGAAAAAATCGGACAATATATTCTGATCGACAAAATACAAATTGAAAAAGAAAAGAAGTCCCTTCTTTCCACCGGATCCGCATCCACAGCAGTAAATGAAAAATTTTCCGACCTTTCTCCGGCTGCTGTCTGTGTGGTTTCCAACTCGAAAGAAACCCCCGGCGTTCTCTCGGACTTCAGCAGTCCGGTCAATGCAAAGACTCCGGCGAAATATCCATCTGGAGGAACGGTATGGAATGACGGCCGGGCATTGCACTTCAATCTTTGGAACAAAACAACAAAGCCTTCGGCAAAATATTCCGGAGAGGGAGGCGACGCTATTTGGAATGATGATATTTTTGAACTTTTTTTTGCTCCGGTCATTCCCGACCGTCAATACACTCAGCTGGTTGTTTCCGCCGGAGGCGGACGCTGGATGGGCAATGGTTCCAGAGGAACTTGGAATGCATATGACAAATGGACGGCTAAAACTACGTTGACAAGTGACGGCTGGACAACGGAAGTGACTGTTCCGTTTACTCTTCTTGGATATCAAAGAACTCCGGGAACCGGCGATTTGATCGGGTTCAATGTAACGCATCAGCATACAGATCCGGGAATTTATTTGAAACAGCCCGACTTTTCCAAAGGAAATCGTTGGGGTGGCGCCGGGCGCATGTACACTGATTCGGCATGGGCGTTTACAACGGGTAATTTGCGTTCTTTCGGCATGCTGTTTTTTGGAACAATGCAGAAATATATTGATGAGAAACTTGCACATATCACTTCGCCGGAGCTTGAATCCATGAAAAAACATGTAAATGCGTCAAATCCAGGATTGGCATGGGCTTGTTTGGAACAGCTTTTGGAAAAAGACCGGATTTTGAAACTTTCACGCGAAAAATTCATTGTTGCAAAAATTTCTCCAACAACGGATCCGACGATTCCGTTTATGCCGGAAGAACTGAACAACCCGCAAAAAGAATACAAGCTGCGTGCAGCCGTAAATGAACATGCCCCGCTTGTCCTCGCACTGGCAAATATGACCGGAAATTTTGAAGAATACCGGTTAACACTCACATACGGCTGGAAAAATCATGAACCGCAGCTTGAAACATTATATCAAAGAAAAGGACTCCTGAACTCTGACGGCAGTTTGTTCCCAAGTGAAAAAATCACGATTCGCAGGGGCGTTAAAAGTCGTGACAGCGAATCTGAAAATGCCGGACAGCGCTATGATATTCTGACAAAAGTCAACGAAATTTCATCAATTCCGGTCCCGTCCCGCGATAGCGGACTGATCTGGATTGATTTCGACTGTCACGGTGTGAAACCTGGAGTTTACAAAGGCATTCTAACTGTGACGCCGTTAAGTTCCAACCGCTTTATTTCTTCAAGACAAAACGGTGAGGAATACACTCTCAAGGAAACCTTGACGAAAGAAATTCCTGTCGAGCTTGAAGTTCTTCCGTTAAAACTTTCAGACGATGCCATGCCGCTTGACGGATGCCGTCCGATGCTGACACAGTACTATTTTGATTTTATGCGTCAATACAATAATTGTCTTTATTTCTTCACCCCATATTATTTTACATTCACGTTCAATGCGGATGGAACAATCAAAGAAGATAATTTAAGACCGTATCTGCTTCCTCTGATTCGGCTGAATCAGAAAAATGCGGCGGATTTCCCGAAAGGTGTAAAAAAATATCTGGTGGGCTACAGTACATATAAAATTTTCCGGGATGTTCACGCAAAGCAAGCCGGACTTGTCTATAATACACCTGAATTCTGGAACGGCTGGCGCGAATGGTCACGGGCCATGAACCGGATTCTGTCGGAGAACGGCATATCCTTGCAGGACTATGTCGTTGAAATAGCTGACGAGCCCTCGCCAGCGAGTTTTCCTGATAAAAAAGAACTCCAGCGGGCATGCATGGAAATGGCAAAGGCTGTACCGGGAATCAATATCTGCATTTCCGCCGGAGAAAGACATTTCTTTGATCTGGTAAAAGATTATGTGAACGAATGGATTTTCTCCCAGCATACGGTTTACAATCCGGAACTGAATTCAGCATCAAAAGAATTTCGTGCACTTCCTGGTAAAACATGGAGCATATACTGTTGCGGAACGGCGATGCGTCAGGATCTCTACCGTTATTACCGGATTCATCCATGGCAGGCTTTTGACCTCAAATCAAGCTATACTACTGTTTACCAGATGGCTTCTCAGAGACCAGGACTGGACTTTCGAAAAATTCCCATTGACGGCGAACTTGCATATGACACATCTGATACGCTCGTCCCGTCTATTCGTCTGGAAGTCCTTCGAATCGGCCTTACAGACGTCCAGTATCTGCGTCTTCTTGAAACAATGACAGCCTTAAACACTCCTGAAGTTGCTGAAGCCAGAGCATTTTTAAAGCACGCCGCCCATGATGTAGGGGTGGTATATCCTCATGATTCCGGAAAAGCTGATGAAATCAGGAACAAAGCCATAGATTTCATGCTGAAACTGAAAAATAAAGGGATTTCGGATGAACAAAAATGAGGAAGCTGTTTTACGGAACAGGCTGGTCCCTTCACCGGTGAAACTCTCTTTTACCGGGGATGCTTTCTATAAAGTTGAAAACAACTGTCAACTGAAACTTCATGGAGGCTCCGAAGTTTTGGCAAAGGAGCTTTTCAAAAAATTCTGGAATGTCGTTCCACAGGTAAAAACCGTTCCTTTGGAAGAACCGCTCGGAGAGGAGGAATACCGTATTAGCTGTACCGGTTCTTTGTTGGAAATTTTTGCCACGACAGAGAAAGGCGAGCGTTATGCGCTGAACACGCTGCGCCAACTGGCCGAGCCGGAACGCGGGAAACGTATCAGTGAAGCTCAGCTTCTGCCGGAGTTTTCTCTGATTGATTCCCCTGCTATTGCCTTTCGCGGAATTCATCTGTGCGTTTTTCCTGAAACGTCAGCAATAGAGATCGAAAAAAAGTTGCGGCTTGCGGCTTTCTGGAAATTCAACTACGCCATAGTGGAATTCTGGGGAACTCTCCAATTCGATACTTTCCCGGAATTCTGCTGGTCGGAGAAAAAAATAACCAAAGACACGGTTCGCCGCTGGGTCAGATTAACAAAAGAACTGGGACTTATCATGATTCCTCAGTTCAATATGCTCGGTCATGCGGCCGCCTCCCGCAACCGGTCTGACAAACATGTGCTTCTGGATTTCCATCCGGAATTTGCACCGCTTTTTGAGCCTGAGGGCTGGACGTGGTGTCTTTCAAACGCTGAGACGCTTAAGATTCTGGACGGAATAGTTGATGAACTTATGGAACTTTATGATTATCCTCCATATTTTCATATAGGATGCGATGAAGCTGATGATGCCGGGCATTGCGCGGTCTGCCGCAAGGAAAAACCGCGCCAGCTTCTCTTGCGTCATTTAACCGGAATCTCCGAAAAATTCCGTGCGGAAAACTGTCGTCCGATTATGTGGCACGACATGCTTTTGGAAAGAGACGATCCGCGCTGGGATGATTTTACGGCAAACGGACACTCCTCACTGGAATCCGCAAAATTGTGTCAGGAATTGCCGCGGAATATCATAATTGCCGACTGGGGATATGGTTGGCCGGACGACGGCCGGGACTTTCCGCTTTCCGATCTTGATTACTTCAAGGCGTCCGGATTCGATGTGATTGTTTCGCCGTGGTCAAACCCTCAAGGCATTCACGGATACGCCAATGCTGTTCTGGAGAAAGGGTTAACCGGCATTATTGTCACAACATGGGATACCATAAACGGCAACAGTTTCTTCCAGATTTTTTATCATGCGGCAAAAAGCGCATGGGAAGGTTCAAGTTATATAAGAACGACACAGAATGACCGTCTTTCATTTACCAGGCATTTGCGATGGATGGTGCAGGACGCCGGAATTCGTGATTATGAAAATACCGGTTCCGTGACTGAGCAGGTATATTCAGTTACGCACATCTGATTTTTCCCAATCTTGGGACAGCCGTTAAGGATAACCTTAAACTGACTGAATTGCGGCAGAACAAAGAATAAGAAATCATCGCGGCATGATGAAATATAAAAAAGGCGGACCCGGTTTATGAGATATTGCAAAAGGGACGGCGCTGACAAAAATCCGAACGAAGGATTTTGGCTGATTCCGGAAAAAGACGCGTTAGGCAGTGGCTCCCACGGGGTAACCGCCGGAAAATCAAATCTGCCTTTATTGTTTCATCAGACGGAGTGGAAAAATGCTTTGGTTTGACTATTTGATCATCGGCATTCCGGTACTCTTTGTGCTGGGAATGGGCTTTTATTCACGGCGTTATCTGAAAGATGTGACCGTTTTCCTTTCTGCGGGTCGTGTTTGTGGAAGATACGTAATTTCCATGGGAAATGTGGCTACGGCATTGTCAATTATCGGGTTGCTTTCATTCGCGGAGGTTCGTTGTAAAACAGGATTTGCATTGAGTTTCTGGAGTTCCATCACAATGCCGATCGCCGTGCTTTTCGGCCTGTACGGATATTGTTCCTATCGGTTTCGGGAAACCAAAGCGCAGAGTATCGGCGAATTTTTGGAAGTTCGCTACAGCAGGAAATTTCGTGTATTTGCGGCAACGTTGCGCAGCCTTACGGAAATGATGACAAACATGATCATGCCGGCCCTCGCGGCCAGATTCTATATGTACCTGAATCCGTGAAATAATTGGTGAAATCGACGATAAAATAGAAGAAAAAGATGTTGAGTCGCAGTATATTATGTATGTGTTTCGAGACATGGATAAACTCAACCCGACGGGTGAAATGAATGGCGACTCGGTTTAAAATAACTCAAAGCAAGGAAGATATTATAGCCACTGGCGGTATCGCCATGGTTGGAGCCTTGCTGAATGACAATCGCGGATTGGCACGTGTGGATAAAATGACAACGGATCGCATCAAAAAAGCTTGGATATCCAACAGCGGAATCATCAAATCGGTGGTCGGGCTGTTCACGCTTGCGCGCACTGATTTTGCCTGGAGGCGCGTACTGCAAATCCGCTGGATGACGGACGCGTGGAAGGAAACATCTCTCTCGCAGACAAAGCCGCAATGGAAAAAATAGATGCAGAAACGGAAGGTAAACTATGAATCATTTGGAATACATGCTTTCCTGTATTCACCGAATTCACGAAAGCGACCGATTTTTTTCCTATGACGCAATCAAAAGGACCTGCTCCATTGTGGAAGGTCTGATGCGCGAAATCGGATTGGAGGAAATCACGACGGAATGGTTTCCATCGGACGGCATAACCGATTACGGAGGCTGGCTGATGCCACTCTGCTGGAATCCGAAACATGCCGTTCTGAACATCGTATTTCCTGACGGGACCGAGCAGAAACTCTGTTCGTATGAAGATGTCCCCTGTTCGCTGATGCTGTACAGCCGTTCTACGGACACAACAGCGGAAATTGTAACGCCGGATGCTGAGGACGTTTCCGGAAAAATTATGTTTTTTCCGGATCATCAGGTTCAGATGAAAGAGACGCTTGCCTTGATGAAGCGCGGGGTGTTGGGTGTCGTCTGCTCATGTCTGAAAAGCCCATGGCTCGGGAAGCCCGGTTTCGAGTATCTGCAGGATGCCTGTCAATGGTGCAACTATCAAATTCCTTTCTGGCCGGTTTCCGGGAATCCGTTCGGGTTTTCGCTGACTCCGAATCAGGGAACGTTTCTGCAGGATCTGCTGCAAAAGAATGGAAAGGTCACACTTCATGCAAAACTGGACGTCGAAGTCTCTGAGGGAAAAATCCCTGTCGTTTCCGGACTCCTTCCGGGAGCAACTGCCGAGGAAATCGTTCTGACGGGACATTTGTTCGAAGGAGGGGCAAACGACAATGCAAGCGGAGTCGCGGAGTCGCTGGCGATTGTCCGGGAGTTTTCCTCAATGCCGCGAAAACGGGGAATCCGGTTGATGTTCACTCACGAATGCAAAAGTCTTCAGGCGTACTTGAACTCCAGAAAGACTTTCCCGAAAATGGTCGCCGGGCTCAACATTGATATGGTAGGCGTTTCGCTGGACCGGATGGCTTTTATTGGAGACGGTGCGCCTTCGTATCCGACCTTTGCCTCACCGCTTGTGCAGGATCTCCTGAAAAGGCATGGCTTTTCTGTTAGGATCGGACAGATTACCGGGAATGACGCGTCTATGTGTGAGCCATTCTTCGGAACAGCCATTCTGTCCATGGAATTTTTGGCAGACCCCAACTATCACAATTCTGCAGACACCTTGAACCGGATTGAGCCGGAAACTTTGGATGCAACATTTCAGGTCGTAAAAGAATATACAGCATTTATGGTCAATGCAGGACTCCTTGAGGCAAAAACGATTACAAAACTCTCCCGTGCTTATGACCTGGAACGGAAAACGGATGGATGCATTGCCAACCGGAGATTGCGTTCTGTAAAAAGTCTGATTTCAAATCCGGCGGAACAGAAAGAACTGGATTCATTCCTGCAAACCATGCAGTTTGAAGAAAAACCGGAACGTATTATAGAAAAATCGGTATCTTTGCGCAATATATTCCCCGTCAAGCAGTTCCACGGATTTTTCTCCTTTGAAAAATTCTGGTGTCATGCGGAAGAACAGTATCCGGAATTGGCCTCTTTATTTTCCGGATGGAACGCGCCGGTCTGGGTGGATGATGCCATGATCTGGGCAGACGGTTCCCGTACGGCAGAACAGATTTGGAATATGGTGAATACCGGACGTGAAACAAAAATCACAGCTGATTTCTTCCGTCAATTCCTGATGTTTATGAAAAAAAACAAGTACATTACCTGGAGGAAAAAATGAAAATACAGGGCCCCTGTTTTGATCTCAGCACAGCAGAACTGAAAAAAGCGAATTTGGAACGACCAATCTTTACAAGCAGTGCGGATTTTGAGAACGCACTGAAACAACTCGGTTTTTTTCCGGGAATGAAAGTCGTCGTTCATACAAGATTCAGCTCACTAGGACGATTCGAGAACGGACCGGAAAACTTCTGTGCAATTCTCAAACGCATGATCTCTGAAGACGGACTGCTTATGATGCCTGGTCTCGTTTCGTACCCCGGCGATGGAGAATCCTTTACGTATGATCCTGAAACCACTCCGGTCAATGTCGGAATCGTCGCGGAAACCTTTCGTAAACAGCCGGGAGTTCTCCGTTCCTGGGATCCGACGCATTCATTCTGTGTCTGGGGCAAAGACAAAGAATTCTATATTCGGAATCATCATAAACTTCACGCCATGCACAGGGACAGTCCTTTAGGCCTCCTGGAACAGACTGGTGGCTACTGTATGCTCATCGGATGTCTTGGGTCGGTGACTTTCATGCATGTTGTCGAAACGGCCAATCAAGCACATTGTCTTGGGACAAGAACAGAAGAATATCCGGCGGTGATTCACGGAAAATTGGTAAAACTCCGCGGCTGGGGATGGCGCAATGGTAATTGCCGAGCATGGAACGTGAATTCCGTGTATAAGTTCATGCGCGAGCACGGAACAGTTTCCGAGAAGATGCTTGGCCGCAGTCATCTGGTGTTGTTCCGGCTGAAGGATTTTCGGACGGCCTACGAGACGTTTCTGCACGATCCTGCGATTGGCTGTACATCCTGTGACATTAAACCGAGATGCGTAAAGCAATCCGTTCCCAGCGATTGGGATGCGGCACGGGATCAATTGCGGAAGACAGATGCCTTCCTTGGAGACTATGCAATTGAAACAACAACTGCACGATGAAAATGAAAAAGCAGAACATGTAAAATCTCATTCTGAAAAGCTGGAGGGTGCATAAATTCATTTTGTGTCCGTAATCTCCCGTCCTCAGGTGTATATTATTACGTCCGCAAGTTGCGGCTTTACATAAACAAACAGCATTCGGCTTGCCAGAGAGAGCGATAACAATATGAACAGCAAAATCTTAAAATCTGCATTTGAAAACGAAGCCACTATAGTTTTAATTGTTCAGGAAAATTCTCTGTAGCCTCAAAATTGCGAAGAGTTCAAGCCTCAAATGCTTTCGGTTTTTTATTCTCGGAAAATTCTCAGGACTCATTAAAAAAGCCGACTTTGCTGATTTCTCACCGTATGCGAGGCGCTCCGGAACAGGCATATTTACGTATCTCCCCAGTCACCCCCATGCCAGAAGTGGATGTTGCGCTTTTCAAAATAAGGCGTG
>ERZ1034917.1594-NODE-1594-length-13219-cov-10.333637_pt1 | contig 13219 bp, 12 predicted proteins | sample MGYA00520605_ERZ1034917 | MGnify/ENA primary metagenome ERZ1034917 (study PRJEB33766, sample SAMN09781784) | gut metagenome | biome: gut microbiome | host: Homo sapiens | place: Madagascar | study: EMG produced TPA metagenomics assembly of the PRJNA485056 data... | reverse complement strand
TCCACAGCGGTGGACAGCACAAGGAAGGACGAAGATCATGAAACTCAAGAAGCGCGATGGTTGGATGATTGCCGGCGGTTTTGCTCTGGGCACGCTGGGTTTGAAGGCGCTGAGCAGCTCCACGGCCAAGAAGTGCTACGTGCAGGGCGTTGCCAAGGGCCTGCAGGCAAAGGCCGCCTATCAGGACGTGGTCGAGCAGGCCAAGGCCCAGGTCGACGACATCGTAGCCGAGGCCAGCTATATCAACGAGTCCGCCAAGACCGAGCAGCCTGCGGCCGACGGCGAATAGCGCGAAGACGTCGCTATGAAATATCAGATTGCAAATGAGCTTCCGGGCCGTTTGCGCGTGAAGCTGGCGGGCCCTGTCCCGCCAGCGGACTTAGATGCGCTGTATCGCGTGCTGGGCGCATGCCTCGATATCGCGAAGTCAACCGTCTATCCGCGCATCGGCAGCGTGGCCCTGGTATACAACGCCGTCCCCGGCTCCCGCGCCCGCGTGCTCGAGCATCTTGCGGGCATCGACGCGGCAGCCATCGCCAAGGCCAAGCAAGGGTGCGGCCTCGAGCTTGCCCCGCGCTCGCATTCCCTTCTCATGGACCTGGCGTCGCTGGTTGGCTTCCATTTCATGCGCCGCTGGTTCCTGCCCGCGCCCTTGGCGGCGGCTTGGACGGTGTTCAGCTATCGCAAGTTCCTGTTCGCGGGCCTGAAGTCGCTGGCGGCGGGCCGGCTGGACGTGCCCGTGCTCGACGCGGCCGCCATCGGCATCTCGTTCGCGAAGCGCGACCCGCGCACGGCGGGGCTCACCATGCTTCTGCTCAACGTGGGCGAGACGCTTGAGGAATATACGCGAAGCCGATCGGAGGGCGCGCTCATCAACGCGCTGCTCGATCTGCCTGAAACCGCCCAGCTGGTGGAGGGCGACACCGAGGTGCAGGTTCCCTCCAGCTCCTTGCGCGCAGGTCAGCTTATCGCCGTGCGCACCGGCATGCCTGTGTGCGTTGACGGCACGGTGGTGCGAGGGTGCGCCATGGTCAACCAAGCGGCGCTCACCGGCGAGCCGCTGGCCGTGGAACGCACCGTCGGCGACGACGTGTTCGCCGGCACGGCCGTGGAGGACGGCGAGATCATCGTCGAGGTGAAGGCCAACGAAGGCCAGACGAAGCTGCGCACCATCGTCAACCTGGTCGAGCAGACCGAATCCTACAAGTCCCGCACGCAGTCGCGCATGGAGCGCCTTGCCGACCGCATCGTGCCGTGGAACTTCCTGTTGGCGGGCATCGTGGCGCTTACCACGCGCAGCCTGGTGAAGACGTCGGCGGCTCTTATGGTCGACTATTCCTGCGCGCTTAAGCTCACCGGCTCCATTGCCGTGCTGTCGGCTATGAGCCAGTCGGCTCAGGCGGGCTTCACCGTGAAGGGTTCGCAGCACTTCGAGTCCATGGCGCAGGCCGACGTCATCGTGTTCGACAAGACGGGCACGCTCACCGAGGCCGCCCCGCAGGTGGCGCGCGTGCTTTCCCTTGACGGTTGGGATGAGGACGAGGTGCTTCGCTTCGCCGCGTGCTTGGAGGAGCACTTCCCGCACCCGGTGGCCCGCGCGGTCGTGCGCGCTGCCGCCGATAAGGGCCTGGAGCACCGCGAGCGCCACGCCGAGGTGGAGTACATCGTGGCGCACGGCATAGCAAGCTCGCTTGCCGGCAAGCGCGTGGTCATCGGCTCGGAGCACTTCGTCGTGGAGGACGAACGGGTCGAGATCTCCGAGGCGCAGAAAGACCTTATCGCGCGACAGACCGAGGGCCTTTCGCCGCTCTACCTTGCCGTGGACGGCAGGCTCATGGGCGTCATCGGCGTGCAGGACCCGCTCAAGGCCGGCGTTCCCGAGGCCATCGCCGAGCTTCGCCGTCTGGGGCTTTCGCGCGTCATCATGCTCACGGGCGACAACGAGCGCACTGCGGCGCGCATCGCCGCGCGAGCCGGCGTCTCCGAGTTCCACGCCAACCTGCTTCCCGAGGATAAGTACGCCTTCGTCGAGGGCCTCAAGGCGCAAGGCGCGCATGTGGTCATGGTCGGCGACGGCGTCAACGACGCCCCGGCGCTGGCGCTTGCCGACGTGGGCATCGCCATGGGGCAGGGCACCGCGGTGGCGAAAGAGGTGGCCGACATCACGCTCACGGGCGGCCAGCTCGGCTCCATCGTGGCGTTGCGCCGCATGAGCGAGGGCCTCATGGGCCGCCTGAACGGCAGCTTCAAGGAGGTCATGGTCATCAACTCGACGTTGTTGGCGGCCGGCATCGGCGGCGTCATCTCCCCGCAGATGTCCTCGCTTCTGCATAACGCGTCCACCGTCGCGCTGTCCATGCGCAACGGCAAGCGTTACGACGCATAGGCCCGTCGAGAGCCCGCGGGCATCGGCCGATTGGCGGTCATGCGTCTAGTGCCGGAGCCCGATGGCGTTCGACGGCCGATGGGCGGTCGCGCGCCCAGGGCCTTCGGCCCTCGCCTCCAGAAAGGAATTCTCGAACTCAGCCGGACGTGTGCGGTTGAGTTCGAGAACAAATGCAAAGTGTTTGGATGAGGTTGCGAATCAAGCCGAATCAAGCGGTTCGTGAAGACCGCACCAAATCTTCAACGCCCCCGTTGCAAACGCCCGGGGGCGTTGTTATAATTTGAGGGCTGTTTTATCACACATGCGTGTGCGACCCTTCCCGCTAGTGGCCGAAATCGGTTGCGGGTGAAAGGGGATGACCGCACGCAGAGGACTAACGAATGGAGAGTGTCATGGCAAAGATCAGCATTCAGACCCTGCTCGACGCAGGCGCGCACTTCGGTCACCAGAAGCGTCGTTGGAACCCCAAGATGAAGCCGTTCATCTTCGGCGCCCGCGGTGACATCTACATCCTGGACCTCAAGCAGTCCCTCATGGGCATGGACCAGGCTTACACCTTCGTCTCCAACGTCGCCAAGAACGGCGGCTCCGTCCTGTTCGTCGGCACGAAGAAGCAGGCCCAGGAGGCCGTCGCCGACGCCGCCAACCGCTGCGGCATGCCCTACGTCAACGCCCGTTGGCTCGGCGGTATGCTCACCAACTTCGTGACCATCCGCTCCCGCGTCACCCGCATGGAGGAGCTGGAGGCCATGGAGGCCGACGGCCGTATGGCGCTGCTGCCGAAGAAGGAGCAGATCCTGCTGCGCAAGGAGCTGTCCAAGCTGCAGCTCAACCTCAACGGCATCCGCAACATGAAGCGCGTCCCCGACGCCATCTTCGTGATCGACACCAACCGCGAGGAGATCGCCATCCGCGAGGCTCATCGCCTGAACATCCCCGTGGTGGGCACGCTGGACACCAACTGCGATCCCGATGACGTCGAGTACGGCATCCCGGCCAACGACGACGCCATCCGCTCCGTCAAGCTGCTGGCCGACTTCATCGCCGACGCCGTCGTCGCCGGCACCGGCGCTCCCGTTTCCGCTGAGGAAATGGCCGCTCCGGCCGCCGAGGCTGCCGCTCCTGCTGCCGAATAAGCACGGGGCCTAACCCACTGGTGTTGCACGCCGTCGGTCCCCGTAGGGCGGCCGACGGCGTTCGAGGTTATTAACGGCGGCGCTCAGGCGTCGCCGCAACAAGGATAGAAAGGATCCAACGTGGCTGCTATCACCGCTTCCATGGTCAAGGAACTGCGCGAGATGACCGACGCCGGCATGATGGAGTGCAAGAAGGCGCTCGTCGAGGCCGATGGCGATATGGAGAAGGCCGTCGACGTGCTGCGCACCCGCGGTCTGGCCGCTGCCGCCAAGAAGGCCGGCCGCGCCACCAACGAGGGCACCGTCATGACCGTCCTGGCCGATGATGCCAAGTCCGCCGCCGTCGTCGAGCTGAACTGCGAGACCGACTTCGTGGGCATGAACGAGAAGTTCAAGGCCTACGCCGAGAAGCTGGGCCGCGCTGCTCTGGCCGCCAACGCCGCCGACGTCGAGGCTCTGCGCGCCTCCACCTTCGAGGGCGAGCCCGTCGAGGACATCCTCACCGACGCCATCCACGTGCTGGGCGAGAACATCCAGCTCCCCCGCGCCACCACCGTCAACGCCGGTGGCATCGCCTCCTACATCCATGGTGGCGGCAAGATCGGCGTTCTGGTGACCTTCGACGTCGAGGGCATCGACCCCGCTTCCGAGGGCTTCCAGGCTTACGGCCGCGACGTTGCCATGCAGGTTGCCGCCGCTTCCCCGGTGTCCGCCAACCGCGAGTCCGTGCCGGCCGAGGTTGTCGAGCATGAGATGGGCATTTACAAGGCTCAGGCTGCCGAGTCCGGCAAGCCCGAGGCCATCCAGGAGAAGATGGCTACCGGCCGTATGGAGAAGTTCTACAAGGAGAACTGCCTGACCGAGCAGGCCTTCGTCAAGAACCCCGACCAGACCGTGAACCAGTACACCGAGGAGGCTGCCAAGAACCTCGGCGGCTCCATCAAGGTGACCGGCTTCGTGCGCTGGGCTCTCGGCGAGACCGCGTAAAGCTGCAAGCTTTTCGGAACGCAGATACCGTTTGCTTTCATCGTGAAGGCCCGCCGCGTGCGGGCCTTCGCTTTATAATGGGCTTTCGCAATCATTTACGCACAAGGGGGACGTTCCATGGCTGAGAAAGAAATCATCGTTGTCGAAGGCAACAACGCCCTTGCTGGAGAAGTTCAGGTTTCCGGCGCGAAAAACTCGGCGCTGAAGCTTATTGCCGCGGCCATTTTGGGCCAGGGGAAATCCACGCTGCACAACGTGCCGTATATCAGCGACATCGTTGTCATGTCCGAAGTGCTCGAGTGCCTTGGCGCAACCGTTGAGCGCACCGATCACACCATGACCATCGACACCACGGCGGTGGAGTCGCGCGAAACGCCTTACGAGCTGGTGTCGAAGATGCGCGCCAGCATCAGCGTGCTCGGGCCGCTTATCGCGCGCTTCGGGCAGGCGTGCGTTGCCATGCCGGGCGGCTGCCAAATCGGTGCCCGCAAAATCGACATGCACCTGGTGGGCCTGGAAGCGCTTGGCGTGGAATTCAACATCGACCACGGCTACCTGAACGCCCATACGCCCAACGGCCTGCACGGGGCCGAGGTGTCGCTGGAGTTCCCCAGCGTTGGCGCCACGGAAAACTGCTTGATGGCTGCTATCACCGCACAGGGCCACACGCTCATCGAGAATGCGGCGCGCGAACCGGAAATCGTCGATTTGGCGAACATGCTCAACGCTATGGGCGGCAAGGTTACCGGTGCCGGCTCATCGATCATCGAAGTGGAAGGCGTGCCGCTTGAAAGCCTGCATCCCTGCGAGCACACCACGGTGGGCGACCGCATCGAGGCCGGAACGTTTCTGGCCGGCGGCGCGCTGACGGGCGGACCCGTCACGGTGCGCGGCATCGACCCGTCGTATCTGCACATGGCCATCATGAAGCTGCGCGCCATGGGGTGCACGGTGGAGACGGGCGATAATTGGGTGCGTTGCAGCCGCACGCAGCCGCTGCAGCCTACCGATATCCAAACGCTTCCGCACCCGGGTTTCCCCACCGACTTGCAGGCGCAGTTCATGCTGCTGTGTGCGCTTGCCCACGGCACGTCCATGGTTACGGAAAACGTGTTCGAGAACCGCTTCATGTTCGCAAGCGAGCTTGCGCGCATGGGTGCCGACATCACCATTGAGGACCATCATGCGCTCGTGCGCGGCGTCAGCGGCCTGCAGGGCACCGACGTGTCGTCCACCGACCTGCGCGCCGGCGCTGCGCTGGTGCTTGCCGGCATTGTTGCCGAAGGCGAAACGCGCGTGCACAACATCAAGCACATCGACCGCGGCTACGAGGACTACTGCGGCAAGCTTGAGCAGCTTGGCGCGAACGTCACGCGTCGTCGTTTGGGCGCCTCGCGCGAATAATCCCAGGTGGTGCCATGGTTAGGAAACGCAAGGACATCACGCAAATCAATTCGAAGCTCACGTCGCGGCGCATGCGCAGCGCTACGCTTGGCACGCATGTGCCCAAGGCGCGCCCGGCGCACATGAACGCCGACCAGGTGGGGTTTTCCAGCCCGCGGCGCCAAAAGCGCGCACAGCGCGGCTATGTGTCCAACGTCATGCCGGGCGCCACGGGTCCGCGCAGCGGCGGCGGGTACGCGGGGCGCCTGGAGTTTTCCCCCGGCCAGAAGCGCCGCACGTGGGGGCGCAGGGTAGGCGTTGCCGTAGCGGTGGTGGCGCTGCTTGCGGCCGTGGCTTACGGTGTGTGGTCGTTCACGCTTACGGGAAACCTCAACGACAAGCTGGCGTTGAAAAACTCCGACGCGGCCAGCGCGCTTGTTGCGGCGAAGTCGGGCGATCCGTTCTATACGCTTGTGGTGGCCGAGCTCGACACGCCCGGCATGCCCAATTCCGCCGACGGCCCCGATGCGCTTGCGCTTGTACGCACCGACGCGTCCGGCAAAAACGCCACCATCGTGTCCATTCCCTGCGACGTGCAGGTGTCGCTGAAAGACGGCAAGTACTACCCGTTGCGCGAAGCGTCCGTGCGCGAAAGTGACGCATCGCTGGTCAGTGCCGTGGCGAACTTCGCCGATGTCAGCATCGCGCACGTTGTCAAGATCGACGCCGTAGGCTTGACGCAGCTGGTCGATGTGCTTGGCGGCGTTGACGTGACGCTTCCCGAAGAAGTGGACGACCCGGCCGCCGGCAGCGTGTACCTGCCCGCCGGGCAGCAAACGCTTACGGGCGAAGGCGCTGTCACGCTGGCGCGCGCCACGAACTTCCAGCAGCCGCGTCAAACGCAGGCGGAAAACCAGCAGCTTTTGCTCACCGCGGTGGCGCAGCGTTTGGTGGCCAGCGGCAAGTCGGGCTTGGTCGGTCTGCTTGACCAGCTCAACGGCGCGTTCCAAACGGATATGAGCTCGAACGACGCTCTGTCGCTTGCCGAAAGCCTGAAAGGCCTCACGCCCGATGCCGTGCAATGCGGGCTGGTGCCCGGCTACGTCACGCAAAGCGACGGGCAGGACGTCTACGCTGTGTCGAATTCGTCGTGGTCTACCATGATGGACCGCGTCGATGCAGGTCAGGCGCCCGCTGAAGCGCAGCAGGCCGCCACCACCGATCCCGGCAGCTTCTCCATCACCGTGCGCAACGGCGGAGGCATCACGGGGGCGGCGGCGTCCATGCAGCAAACGCTCACGTCGAAGGGCTTCAACGTGACGGAAACGGGCAACACCGACGCGTCCGTGTACAACGAGACGCTGGTCATCTACAACGCCAGCGACACCGAGCCCGCCGCGCAGACGGTGCTCAACGCCATGGGCGTTGGCCGCTTGGTGCAAAACAGCGGGTCGTACACGTTCAACACCGATGTGCTGGTTATTCTCGGTAAGGATTGGAAGCCGGCAGCGTAGGCCCCAAGCGGGCGCCGCGCTGTGGTAGAATCGCGAAGAAGAACGCTAACCATACGATGAAGGAGATTCCCATGGTTGAGAAGAACGACGTTGCAGCAGTGCTCGAGCTCATCCGCCCCAGCCTGCAGGCCGACGGCGGCGACGTGAAGCTCGTCGACGTTGACGCCGAAGGCGTTGTGACCGTCGAGCTGCAGGGCGCTTGCAAGGGCTGCCCCATGTCCCAGATGACGCTGGCCAACGGCGTGGAGCGCATCCTGAAGGAGCGCGTGCCGGGCGTTACGCGCGTTGTGCCTGCAATGATGTAATCACGGGAAAAGCAGGCGGGGAAGAGGTAGTGCAATCATGAAATGTTGGGAGCTGCGTGGCTGCTATGATGACGAGGAAATGAACTCGCGTTGCCCGCACAATATCCCCGGCGAGCCTTGTCCTGCCGACTGCCACTTCGCCGCCTGCTTCCGTCCTACGCACGTTGTCTGCTCGGATTTCGCCAAGCTGCTGAATCCCGAGCGCGATTTCGACGCGGCGGCAAAAGAAATTTGCCGCTTCTGCGAGTTTTTCCTTGAGCGGGGCCCTGCCACGTCGCAGCGCACCGCAGGAGAGGCTGCGCGCCAGGGCAACCCGAACCGGTTTTTGCTCTAGCGCAAGCTACGTCAGGAAGAGGTGGCTTTCATGAAATCACATGCTTCTTGCCCGCGTTGCAAGGGCCACAATCTTGACCTGACGTCCTATGAAGCCGTGATGGTGCTTCGGCCCGACTTGGCGTTGTTCACCGTAACGTGCCCGCAATGCGGCTCGAAGGTGTCTTTGCTGCATCCTATTCCGCCGGCGCTTCGTGAAGAGGTGCGGTTTGCTGCCATCGAGGTGGGGGCAGGCGGTCTGAACTAAGGTATGCTTTATCTCCGTGCATCCAATCTGATGAAACGGAGAACCCCTCATGCTCAACAACATATATCAGATGCTCGACCCGGTGGCGTTTTCGCTCGGGCCCTTCAGCGTGCGCTGGTACGGCTTGGCGTACGTCATGGGCTTCGTCTGCGCGGCGCTGGTGCTGTGGCGCGTGGCGAAGCGTTGGCGCGTGCGCGTGGACACTGACAGCCTGCTCACCATCATGCTGTGCGTCATCATCGGCGTCATCATCGGCGGCCGACTTGGCTATGTGCTGGTATACGGCGACGGCTACTATTTCGCGCATCCCGCCGAGGTCTTGGCGTTCAGCCACGGCGGCATGAGCTTCCACGGCGGGCTTATCGGCGCGTTGCTGTCGGGCATCGTGGCGGCGCACGTCACGAAAATCCCGTACCTCACCCTAGCCGACATGGGCTGCATCGCCGCGCCTATCGGGCTGCTCTTCGGCCGTTGCGCGAACTTCGTGAACGGCGAGCTGTGGGGCGCGCCCACCGATGCGGCGTGGGGCGTGGTGTTCGGCGGCTCGGCGGGCATGATGCCGCGTCATCCTTCTCAGCTGTACGAAGCGCTGCTTGAGGGCGTGCTGCTGTTCATCGTGCTGTACGCGCTGTCCCGCAAATGCCCGCCGCGCCCGCAGGGCACGTTTCTGGGCGTGTTTTTGATCGGCTACGGCATCTGCCGCTTCCTTGTTGAATTCGTGCGCCAGCCCGATGCGCAAATCGGCTATTTGTGGGGCGGATGGCTGACCATGGGCCAGGTGCTCAGCGCTCCGCTGGTCATCGTGGGCGTTTGCGTGCTCATATATGCCGTTCGCGCAAAAAAGCCGCAACAGGGGCTTCCCGAAATGGTACACAATTAGTATCATATAGATATGCAACGAACCGATGGCGAAGATGTAACGAATTCGCAAAGGTTGCCGCACGTGCGGCACGGGCGGTTCGCAGCGTTTCTATACTAGTTGGCGAGGACGCCGTCGGGGCGCCTTCGCAGACCGAGAGGGGTTTTCCATGGACGTCAAATTCTTCAAGTGCATGCATTGCGGCAACGTTGTCGTGAAGGTGTTCGACCAGGGCGTGCCGGTTGTGTGCTGTGGCGAGAACATGGTCGAGCTGCACGCCAACGACACGGATGGCGCGCGCGAGAAGCATGTGCCGCAGGTCACCGTCGACGGCGCCACCGTCACCGTGAAGGTTGGCGAAGTTGCCCATCCCATGACCGAGCCGCACTTCATCACCATGATCGTGCTGGTCACGGAAAAGGGCTACCAGATTGCGCCGCTTACGCCCTCCGACGCTCCCGAGGCCACGTTCGCCGTTGCCGAAGGCGACAAGCCGGTGCGCGCCTACGAGTACTGCAACCTGCACGGCCTGTGGGTCGCTGAAATCTAGCAGCTGCGCGGGCGCTGCCCTTGCATGCAAAGCAATCGAAAACGAGCCTGTCGCCACATCGGCGGCAGGCTCGTTTTGCGGTATAGTCGATGCGCAGAAACGAAATGCCGCGAAAGCGCCAGGGGGAGGGAACCATGGCAAAACGAACGAAGATCGTCTGCACGCTGGGACCGGCCGTCGACGACGAGTCGAAGCTGCGCGCAATGATAGCGGCGGGCATGGACATCGCCCGCTTCAATTTCAGCCACGGAACGCACGAGGAGCACGCGCGCCGCATGGAACGTTTGCGCCGCGTGCGCGCCGAGATGGCCAGTCCGTGCGCTATCTTGCTTGACACGAAGGGCCCCGAGATTCGCACGGGCCTGCTTGCCGGGCACCAACCCGTGCAGCTTGCGGCGGGGCAGCGCTTCACGTTCACGGAAGCTGACGTGGAGGGCACAAGCAGCATCGTGTCGCAGAATTGTCCGGGGCTTGCCAGCGCGCTTGAGCCCGGTGCTTCCATCCTTGTGGACGACGGCATGATCGAGTTTTCAGTCGACGCCATCGAAGGCACCGACATCCACTGCACCGTGCGCAACGCAGGCACGCTTGGCGAGCGCAAGTCCATCAACATTCCGGGTACCTCCGTACCGCTGCCGGCCATGACCGAGCAGGACAAGCAGGACCTGCTGTTCGGTATCCAGCAACAGGTCGATTTCGTGGCGGCGTCGTTTATCCGCGACGCGGCGGGCGTGCGGGAGCTGCGCGCGTTTCTGGATGACAACGGCGGTACCGGCATCATGCTGCTGTCGAAGATCGAATGCTCCGAGGCCGTCGAGCACATCACAGAAATCATAAACGCTTCGGACGGCATCATGATTGCCCGCGGTGACCTGGGTGTGGAGGTGCCGCCGTACAAGGTGCCGCACATCCAGAAGGAAATCATCCGTCTTTGTAACCGCGAGTCGAAGCCGGTCATCACCGCCACGCAGATGCTGGAATCCATGATCGTGAACCCGCGTCCTACCCGCGCCGAAGTCGGCGACGTGGCCAACGCCATCTACGACGGCACGGACGCGGTCATGCTGTCGGGCGAGACGGCGGCGGGCAAATACCCCGTGCAGGCGGTGGAGATGATGGCGCGCGTGGCCGAGGCCAGCGAACCGTACCTGTTCGACGAGCGTATGCCCGATCGTTCGCGCGACCGCGCGCGCGTGGCGCTTGCCGTTGGCATCGCCGCGGTGCAAACGGCCGAAACCATCAACGCGTCGTGCATCGTGGCGCCTACGCTTTCGGGCCACACGTCGCGCTTGGTGTCGAACCTGCGTCCGCGCACGCCTATCTATGCCGTTACCACGTCCGAGCGCGTCATGCGCCAGCAGCAGATTCACTGGGGCGTCACGCCCATGCTCGGCGACGTGCAGGGCGACATGGCGCACGTTGTGGAAAACGCGCGCCGCGCTATCGTGGAAAACGGTTACGCGCATCCCGGAGACGTTGCGGTGGTCACGGCGGGTGATGTGGCCACCAGTCCCATGGTGTCGCATGCGCGCGAAGGCGCCGAAGGTGACGTTGCTGCAACGAACGTGATGTACGTGGTGCAGATTCGCCCCGAGGCGCGTTAGAGTATCGTTAGCTTGCCGGTGTGCTTTGCCTGCGGGCCGGCACAACACGTTGAAAGGTTTGAACATGGGATTTTTCGATAACGCTCAAGATATGCTGGGCCGTGGCGCCAGCGCTGCGCAGGGCGTGCTTGACAAGGGCGTTTCCGCTGCGAAAGGCGCGGTTTCGGGCGTGGCCGTCGAGCAGCAGCTTGTCATGAAGAACCTTGTGCGCCTGTGCGCCGATGGATGGGCCGCCGGTTGGCACCAGGGCTTCGACGGGGCCGCGACCGTGCGCTTGGACGACGCCGAAGTTGCTCCGTGCCGCCCGTTTTTCTACGACAACCCCTCAAGCTGGGTCAGCATGGGCGTACAGGACGTTCGCCTGGCCGGCGCGTTCATTGCCACCACGGGCTTGCGCACGTCCATGCGCAACGTGGCGCATGACCCGGCGCGCAACATCGGCATCGTCGAGATCAACGAGCAGGGCGACGCCTGGCGCATCGTGTGGGGCCTGAAGGATGGCGGCGTGCCCACGGCGGCGTTCCCGCAGCATTTCGCCGCGCACGCACAGCACCGCGTCGTGTACAGCTGCGTGCCCGCTAACGTGGCGGCCGCGCGCCTGCTGCTGCCGGGCGACGCTGCCGCGGTGACGAAGGCGCTGTGGAGTGCGCTTCCGCAGGCCATGGCAGTGGTTCCTAACGGCGTTGCGCTGCTTGACGCGCCTGCGTTGGCGGTCGGCGATGTGGCGGCGGCACTTGATGTGCGCAGCGCCGCTGTGCTGTCGGACGGCGGTGTGGTGGTTGCTGGCTTGACGTGCGATGATGCGTTCGCCACTGCGCAGGCGCTCGACAAGGCCGCGGGCGTCTATGTTGCGGCGCGCGCCGCGAACGCGGGCTCCGACCGCTTCGCCGGCGCCCCGTCGGCCGAGCAGCTCCTCGCGTGGGCGAAGGCGCACGGCGTCAACGTCGACGAAAGCCTGCTTGCGTAAGCGCGGCCTATCCGCATACTTGCGATTCTCAAGCGCCTGCGTCCTGCATCATTGCGGGACGCAGGCGCTTTTCGCTTTGTTCTCCGCACGCACTCCCATGCGTGCTACGTTCGTGCTGCGGGGCTTGCATGCAGCTGCTCTTTGCCATCGGGCGTTTTCTCCCTGTGCCCCTGGCCACCCAAAATGGGTCGTATTCCATTCCAAGGATAACTGACCGTTGACAACGTCTGGCGCCCTTCGTACCATCCCACTCATGTAAAGGTTGCGTAAAGCGGGAATTCTGCACCCGCTTTGTCGGCGATGACAGCGGCCTTCGTATCAGCGCGCAATCGCGCATTCATTCTGCACCCAGCATAACGAAATGGCGGCCGTACGGCTGCTGGCTTTCGTATGCCCTGGTGCCCGTCTTCCTTGGAAGGGGAAAGCAATGGCAAAACAAGCACTGAAGAAAAAGCCGCTTGCCCGCGGCATCCTGGCCGCAGTCATGGCGGCGGCGCTCGGCTGCGGCCTTCTGGCCGGCTGCTCGTCGAACAACGCTTCCACGCAGCCTGCCGACAACAAGTCCGCATCCACCGAGCAGGCCTCCGACGAGTTCCAGTCCAACATCATGTTCTGCGGCTCCACGTCGGCCTACCCGATCATCTCGTCGCTGGCCTCTTCGTTCACCGACCAGTACGAAACGTGGAACAAGGTTAACACCAGCTTCCCCGAGAAGAACATCTCCATCTACGTTGCCCCGGGCGGCTCGGGCGTTGGCGTCAGCGCGCTTGAGGAAGGCACGTGCGACTTCGGCATGGTTGCCCGCACGCTGAAGGACTCCGAGAAGGAAAAGCTTGGCGACTACAAGGAATACGAGATCGCCAAGGACGCGCTGACCGTTTCCGTCAACGCCGAGAACCCCATCGTCGGCACCGTTGACGATATGTCCACCGACACCATCCGCAAGAT
>ERZ1034917.1593-NODE-1593-length-13223-cov-9.623101_pt1 | contig 13223 bp, 8 predicted proteins | sample MGYA00520605_ERZ1034917 | MGnify/ENA primary metagenome ERZ1034917 (study PRJEB33766, sample SAMN09781784) | gut metagenome | biome: gut microbiome | host: Homo sapiens | place: Madagascar | study: EMG produced TPA metagenomics assembly of the PRJNA485056 data... | reverse complement strand
GGAAAATATAAATTGAATAATAGAGGCTGGGAGTTGCAGATTGGCGCAAAACTTAGCATTTCTAAGGATGTAAGCCATTACTGGTTTGCAAATATTCTTGCCACAGAATACGATGAAAAAACAAAAACTTATGATTTGCTTTTGGCTCACACTTCTCAAAAAGGTGCGCCTGGTTCAACAAGTCCCGGAATAACTGGAAACGAGCCTTTTGTAACAAAGCAGGGACTTTTTTGGAATCATTGCACCCTTACTGAAATTTCGGGGGGGGTATGGAATGTTAAGTGGTCTTCTGATTGGTACGACAGCCCTGCGGAAGCTTTGGATGCTGCTCTGGATATGGATGACACATTTAACGGTCCTTCTGAAACAAAGATGCACTACGTCTTTAATTTCTACTTTGGAGTGCCTGTTCAGTCAAAAGATAGCAGTTTGGAATATTGGACAGTGGAAAGAGGAGAGTGGATAGGCGACTATAAAGAGGATTCTGATGTTGCAAAAACTTGGACCTGGGCTGAAATAAAAAGCCATATTCCTAGCTACACAATTCCAGAAGATAAAATTGTGGATTACTGGTGGTATGGTTTGCCTAATTCATTTTATGTTAACAAAGATTCCTATGTTCATGAATTGAAATCTGGTTCTGCTGAATTGTCTTTGGAAAGTTATGATATTTATCTTGCACTGAAGGATAAATTACCTGTAGGAAAAGAACTTCCTACAAATGGAACTTTTATTTCTTCAAAGGATAGTGGCAACCCTTTGCTTTTTGAAGGTTCTACTCTGAAGTATGGTTCCAATAGTTATATAGTCAAAGAGATTGTTCAATGGTCTTCTTCTGCAAATAATGAATGTTGGGCTTTGCTTCTTGACGATGGTATTTCTACTTATTGTGCTGCTTTTTATTGGTATACACATTATAAAGGAGAGTTACTTGACCCTGATTATATACATTGGTATCCGCCTAAGCTTTATTCTGGGGAACTTCCAGCTTCCACAAATTTTAGAATTATGAATTCTAGAATTAAGGATTATGAAAGGCAATAATTCATCTTATACAGCTCCGCAGTGAACTGTAAAATTTTAATACAATGGAGTTTTTTATGAAAAACACAAAATTTTCTTTTAACCGCGCTTGGTTGGTATTGACCGCGCTTTTGATGTCTGCACTTGTCGCAGTTTCTTTCACAAGCTGTAAATCAGATGACGACGATGATGATAGCATTCATTATTCTCTTTACCCCGTCGAGCTTTCCGCTGACGCCCCCGTCAGCGGAGTGTATTCTGGTTCTGCTGGTTCTTACATTTTCCGTTCATCAATTGTTTATGCTACAGCATCTTCTGCCACTAATATTTCTTCTGTTGATGACTTGGAAGAAAATATTGATTATGTAAAAGTGACAATTGATGATTATTCTAATTATCCAACTGTATCAAAAAAAGATTTGTATTTTAACTTAAAAGATTCAAACAAAGTTTATGTTGTTTACAATCTTCTCTCTGGTGCAGATTCTTCTGATGGAATTTCTGATAGTGAATTGGATAAGCATTCTGGTGTAATTCTTTTTCAGGCAAAATATTCGCCGTATGGTATTCCAAGCGTTGGTTGCTGGTATGGCGTAAAATTTCAGTTCCTTACAAAGGATGTTGAAATTCCAACTTCTGTAAATAAAGATTCTGTATTTAGTGACACAAAGATTTATATTGAAGGTGCTGCAGGAGATGCTTATAAAAATATAACAACTCTTGATGAGGCCGTTGAAAAATTTGCATTTAATAATGCGGATTGTTTTAACACAACTTATTGGACTTCTTCTTCATCTGGTGCATACAAAACTGGCCGCGCAGTTTCTTCTTCTATTGTTCCAACTAAAAATGTTTTTTCTAAAGTAGAATAATTTTTTTCATCTTCGGGGGCAAATCCCGAAGATGTCATTGATATGAAAAATCTGTTTGCTTTTCTCTTTGCTTTGTCTGCTTCTTTGTATTCCTTTTCTCAGGAACTGGAGCTTCCGGGCATTACAACAACAATTCACCGCGCAAAAAATCCAGAGCTTATCGTTCTGGACGAAGATGCTTTGTCTTCCTTTTCTTGTGCAGAACAGGCTTTGGAAAGCGCGGGCTTTGCATTTAAAAAAGGAAACAATGAGCTTACTTTTCACGGCTATTGGAATTCTTCAATAAAAGTTTACATAAACAATGTTCTTGTGAATGATCCAAATACCGGCAAGTTTGATTTTTCAACTTTAGACTTTGCAACTGTAAAATCCATAAAAGTAAATCCTGCCACGGTAAATGGCTCTGTTGCAATTTACATAACCACGGTTTCCTGCGACTTTAGAAAGATTCATGCCGGCGCGGAATTAAAAAGTAAAAGCTATCTTTCATCTGTGAACGACAGTCCTGCTGCAAGGGCTGAATTTTCAGTTCCGCTTATTTTTGAAAACGGCTCGTCGCTTTTTGTGCATGAATCTTTTAATGTTTCGCACAAGAAAAATCACTTTGGCTACCGTTCGTTGGATGCAACTTACAAGCCGGATTTTAGCGATTCGTATTCAGACTACAAGAAAAAATATTCAGGCTACGAACGCACTCTTTTTAACAACTCGCTTTTTGCGGAATTTGCCACGCAGAAATTTCCTGGAGCTTCGTTTGGATTTTCAAGTTATGCAAGCTGTTCCGATGCCAACTGCGGAAAAACTGGCGGAGCATATTTTACAGAGGAAAATCAAAAAGACCTTTGGCTTGTTTTTGCGCTTCCTGTGTTTCTTCCATTTGAAAAATGGAATTTAAAAGTTCTGCCGTCATACAAATATTCAGACCTTGACTACACAAAGCACGCCCGTTTTTCAGATTTGGGAAACGAATACAAAGTAAGCAATTTTTCTTTTCAGGCGGAAAGTTCTGTCTTTGACTTTTTGGAATTTTACGCGCTTTGCTCCTACGATTTTTCTGATGAAATTTCTTCCGGCAAAGAAAATGTAGCTTATTCACATTCGCTTTTTTCTGCGTTCTTTTCTCCATCTGTGAAGTTTGAATATTTTGGCTGGAACTTTTTGCTGTCGCTTCCACTCGATTATTTTGAGCCTTCAAATACTTTGAGTTTGCTTTACAGTTTTTGCGCAGAACGGAACTTAGAAAATTTTGCGTTTTTCTTTAAGGCTTCAAAAAACATAACAAATCCGGTTTTTCAGCAGCTTTATTATTCAGGCGATGGCGGAATCGGAAACCCGGATTTAAAAAGCGAAAGTGCGTATTCGTTTTACACAGGACTTTCTTACTCGCAAAAATTCGGATTTTCTCTAAAGCCTTTCCTGATTTTTTATAAAGACAAAATCGGATGGGTTGGCGATTCAAGCGGTTCCTGGTCACCGGACAACTGGGGTTCTTCTGTTAACTGGGGTGCAGACTTTTATTTTTCTACTAAAAAACTTTTGGGCAACTTAGAGTTTTCTGCAAGCTATACTTTTTGTAAGGCGATCTTGACTTCTGGCGGCAGTACAGATGGAAATCAAATAATGTACACACCTATTCATACTTTTTCTTTGACGGAAAAATATTCGTTTTTTGATAGCTTTACTTGGACAAATGTTTTTTCCTATAATTCAAGAAAATATACAAGCAACAGCAATACTATTTATGTGCCGGATTATTTTAATTTGGACACGAGACTTTCTTGGACAGGAAAAAAACTTTATGCGCAGCTATTGTGGCAAAACGTCTTTGACTTCCAATATGTCCATGTTGACGGCTATCCTGCGCCAGGAGCATCATTCACATTGAGCGCAGGAATAAAACTGTAAGCTTATTGCATTTTCTTTTTAAGCTCTAAAATTTTTTCAAGCGGAATACTTGTGACTATTGAAATTTGCTCTGGTGTTCCTATTTTTTCTTTAAGCATTTTTTGCGCAGTTTCAATAACTTTCTGATTTGTCATGTCTTGAGCCATATCTTGGGCAATTTCTTGAGCCATGTCTTGAGCAATTTCTTGAGCAATTTCTTGAGCAATTTCTTGAGCCATATCTTGAGCAAGTTTTTTGGCAAGTTCCTTGGCTTTTTCATTGGACTGAATGGCCATTTCCTGTTCCCATGTCATAAACCTGTGCCTCCACTGCGCATTTGTTTTTACCCGCTCGACCAGCGCGGAGAGCCTGTCTGTGAAACCGGAGCTAGGCTCTTTTCCACAGAGATACTTGAAAAATGCTCTCAGCTCCTCGGACTTCATTGTATCATACTTTTTCGCATTGAAAAAGACATTTACTGTTCCGTCGTCCATCAGAAAGTCATTGTCCTCGTCGGCGCGGTATCGGAATGTGTACACAGGAAATCCTTTTCCGAAAGCATCTCCCATGCAGAGAAAGACAACGTAGCTCTCATTAAGCACATCATAGCCGGTTCCATGCTGCACATTGTCAACATCCATCAGCCCTTGGTAATAGCGGGCGCGTTTTGCAAGAGAGGTGCTGTGCGTTGTCTGGATTTCTATGTCGAATGAGCGGCCGTTTCCGTCCTTTACATATACATCGAATCTTATTCCGTGCGAGATGAAATCTGTTTTAAGTGATTTTTCCGCGGCTGGCTTTTCGATTCTGTCAATTTTGAGGTTCAGAAGAATCTCAATGAGATGCTTGCAGACTTCCGGGTTGTCCTCAAGGACTTTGCAGAAGATGAAGTTGTCGGCGAGTGTGAGCCGCTCCCATTTTTGAGCTGGCGTGAGTTCGTGTCTTTGCATTTTTTTTCCTGTTTGCGTTGAAAATTTCTATAAATACTTATTGCCGAAAAAATACAAAAAATGCACGGTTTTGAAGAGTTTTTTATGAGAAGCAGGGATTTGTTGTGGTTTTAAAAGTGGAAAAAATAATCCCATGATTTTTCATGGGATTGATAGAAAGTAAAGTTTTAATTATTTACTTATACATTCCGTTCAAAAGTCTGTAGAGCATATTGATTTTTTCTTTTTTTGAAATATCAAGCTCTGAATCTTTTGTATCGTCGATGAGTTTTTCAAGAGAAGCGAGGCTTTCATTAAGCGCAGTTGTAAATCCTCTTGAAACCTTGAACCAGTAGGTTCCGTTTCCGTCTGTAAACAGGCAGACGAACCCCAATTCTTTTGAAGCGGCTTTTGCGATTGTAATGCGCATTGCAAAGTCAATGTTTTTTACAAGTTGTTCAAGTCCGCCGTTTTCAAAGATGTTTATGTTCAGTTTGCGCGGCCAGGATTTTTCATCAATCGGATTCAAGTTGAGCGTTTTTGAAATCTTCATTATTACTTCCATTTTTTCACCGGAAAGAAGCTTGAAGCCGCCATTCATAAGAATTACGCCTTTCATTCCTGCGACGTTGTTCAGGAGGCTTTCGTTTGTTTCTTTTGAGACTGCGCTTTTGAATTCATTCCAAGGAAGAAGTAATGTTTTTTTGCCTTTGATTTTTTTGCATTCGAATGATTCTCCGCCGAATGAAACTGTGTTTTCATCCTTTTTCTTGTCTTCTTTTTTTGCTCCTTTTTTACTTTCCTGCTTTTCTTTTTTCTTTGATTCTTTCGCTGTCTGTACTTTTTCTGTTCTGTCCTTTTCTTTTTCCGCGCGGATTTTGTTGAGTTTTTCTTCAAGTCCAGGACTTATCTGCTCAAGTATTTTTTTTGTAAGAGGCGAAACACTCATTGCAAACATTCTGCTTGTTCGAACAATTTCCCCGGCTACAATGTAAACTGGATTCGCCTTGAACATCGATGAGCCGGGATGAATTGAAATATGGTCCTGCGTAAGGCTTCTGTAGTTTTCTCTTCCTTCGCGCACGCATACAAACTGAATCATTCCACATCCAATACAACAAAGATAGTCTTCCATGTTTCCGTTGCTCAAGACTGGAAGTTGAAGCTTTTGCGACACGATTTCTTCAAGCTGAATTTTTATGTTCTGGATTTCAGCCATCACGCGCTCATCAAGATAATTTTTTTTGCAGAACGCTTCCTTGTTTTTCATTTCTGAATACGTCCTGAACATTTTTACGTAGGCAACAAAGTCTCCCTGCATATCTCTGAATGAATGGTGGGCTTGCCGTGCGTCCATTTCTTCTCCAACAGGAAGCACAAACGGAGACTGCGCGCTTAAGAATGAAGATGCAATCAAAACTTCTTCCATTACATTTGGATAGCGCATTATGCTTTCTACGATTATTCGGCTTATGCGAGGCTCAAGCGGGAATTGTACCATAAGTTTTCCTATGCTGGAAAGGGAGCCGTCCTTTTCAAGCGCGCCCAGCATATTCAGTGTGTTCACTGCACCTATAAGACCTTCGTGTCCGGGGGGCGAAATAAAATCGAATTTCTCAAATTCTGTTATTCCAAGCTCTGCCATGCGCAAAACGACTTCGCTCAAGTCTGTTCTGTAAATCTCTTCTGTTGTGTATTCCTGGCGGCTTTCAAAATCCTTGCGTGAATAAAGCCTGTAGCAAGTTCCTTCGCAGGTGCGTCCGGCTCTTCCTCTTCTCTGGCTGCAGCTTGCGCGGCTTACTGGAGTTTCCACAAGGCTTGAAGTGAATGTCTTTGGGCTGTAGAAATTCAGCTTTGCAAGTCCTGAATCAATTACTGTTGTAATTCCGTTTATTGTAATGGAAGTTTCTGCAATGTTCGTGCTAAGGACAACTTTCTTTTTTCCGAATGGAGCGTTGTCAAAAACCCGTTCCTGCTCTTCTTTTGGAAGCCTGCCGTAAAGCGGAACAATATGGATCTTGTTTCTGAATGTGGAATTGTAAAGCCGCTGCATGCAGTCCTTTATTATTTTTTCGCCCGGAAGGAAAACCAGAATGTCTCCTGTTTCCTTGTTGTCCAGTACACGGTCGATTGTCTTTTCTATCTTTCCAAGAATTGCTTCAACCCCGGCTTCTGTTGTTGTGGTCGGCTTGGATTCAGGCGGATCGTAAACCATCGCCACAGGAAATGTCTGTGTTTCAATATTTATGATAGGGCAGTTTCCAAAGTACCTGCTGAAGTTTTCCGCGTTCATTGTCGCAGAGCTTACTATTACCTTAAAGTCGTGGCGCACTGCAAGAATTCTTTTTAAAAGTCCAAGCGCAAAGTCTATGTTCAAGCTGCGTTCATGCGCTTCGTCCACCATTATAACGGAATACTTGCTCATGTAAGGGTCCAGTTTCATTTCCTGCAAAAGAATTCCGTCTGTCATTATTTTGATTTTTGTTGTTGGATCGGTCTTGTCTTCAAAGCGCACTTTATAGCCTACAAGCCCCGGATATTTTGTCTTTAGCTGCTTTGCAATGAACTCGCTTACACTTAACGCCGCAATTCTTCTTGGCTGGGTTACGGCGATTGTTCCTGTCTGCGAATATCCGGCTTCATGCAGGATAACGGGAAGCTGCGTGGTTTTTCCAGAGCCGGTCGGACTTTGCACTATTATAACCTGATTGCTTTTTAACGCCTCAAGGATTCTTTCTTTCTGCTCATAGACAGGAAGGTTTTTGTAGTTTATTGACATCTATTTTTTCCTTTTATTTGTTCCATAAGTCTTTTTCGTTCTGAAAGATACGGTTTCCATTTTGAAGTTTCTTCCAGTGTATTTAGAAATTCATCATTCAGCTTTTTTATGACGAAATATTTCTCATCTGTAATCAGCGTTGTAACAAGAACTGGATTCACCCAGGAGATTTTTGCACCGCCGGAATCCTTTTCAAAGGCAACCTGCGAAACATAGCCGTCTCCTGTGTATTCCCGTCTGTTGGCTGGATTCGAAAATTCAGGATTTCTTCTTTGTCCGCTGATTGTGTTTCCCATTGCATAGAAGATAATCTTTCTAGGAACTCCATCGTAAGATATAAGTTCCCACTCTTTTGCAACGTGCGGATGGTTTATCCAAAGAACGTCAACGCCGGAATCAATAAGTGCATGATAAAATTTTTTTTGATTTTCAGCAATGGTCAGAACATATTCTTCTTCCGCGCAGTGAAAGCTTAATATCAGCAAGTCGCATTCAGTCTTTTTCTGCTTTATAAGCTCAAGGAATTTCTCACGCTCTTTTTTCGCGGGCTTAAGGAAGTCAAAGTATTCAATGTCTGTCCACTGGTTTGCAAGCTCAGTTACAGCGGCAAAAAGAATTCTCCATCCGTCTTTTTCAATTGGAATGAACTCTATTTGCTCTCCTTTGTGCTTTTTGATTCCGGCAAAATAAAGCTCCTTGTTCTGCGCGTTTAGCTGGTTCTGCTTTCTTTCAAAGTATTTCCGGGTTGATTCAAGCCCCGCTTTTCCAAAGTCATTGCAATGGTTATTCACAAGGCTGAACACATTGAATCCGGCTTCGATAGCTGCGTCTGCATAGCTTTCTTTTACACTGAACCGCGGATATGAAGAAAAGTCTTTTTTGTCATCCACGGAAGTTTCAAGGTTCGCAAATGAAAAGGCGGCTTGCTTTATGATGTCTTCAATTTCCGTGTAAATGTCCTGGAAGTTTCCCCTTGTGTTTTCGGAATGCGCCATTATGTCGCCTGCAAATGTAAGCAGAAGCTTTCCGTCCAGAAAGTTTTGAGATGTAATAAGCTCGTCTTCTTTTATTTCAAATTCATTTACTTTAGGCTCTTCTACTTTGGAGGATTCGCATGAAGCAAGCAGCAGTCCGGCTAGAAAGATTGCACTAATAAACACTCTTTTCATTGATAGAAATTATATAGTCAACCTCTGAAAATTGCAATTTTTATCGTTGTTATTACCATTGTCTTTATTGTCATTATCCGGTTTGACTGGATAATCTTTTGTAAATATGTTTTCTGTCTGGCTTTCAACTTCTTCTTCAATGGAATCGTCTAGCGCGCTGAAAAAGTCTATGCCGCATCTTTCTTCCACTTCATTTACGCATACTTTGTACGAGAAAATGTCATGTCCGCTCTTTTCGTTGGGAATTATAAATCCTATTGACTGCCAGTTTCCGGCCTTGTCTTTTGCAAGAAGCACTTTGTAAAAATATTCGGGGACACGGACTTTGCTTTGCCCTATGAAGCTGTATTCTTCCGGCTGTTTTTCAAGAACCGGGCCTGTCGCTACAATCAGAAAGTCCAGGCTTTTCGCATATTTTCTGACTTGGGCTTCAAGCTCTTTCCAAATTCCCCTGTTGAACTGCGGAGCTTGTGGCGTTATGTTGCTCATTAAAAAGCTTTCGTTTTCGCTTTGCCCGCTCCAAGCCATATCTGCTGCCGGAGCAAGGTGTCCTCTGTCATATCCGCTTGCCTTGTAGTCTGAAAGTTTCGCGCTTCCTGTTGAAATGTTCTTGTCTTCGGTGAATTTGTTTGTCCGCCGGGCGTTTTTTATGAGTTTTTCCTGCGTGAGCGTGTAGCTTACCCATTCTGCGTCCTTGTAGCTGTTCCTAAAGCACAGTGAGAAACCGGAATATTTGTGGACTTCGTGGTCGCCTGTGTTTTCGCCGCAAATTGAGACGGGGCAGAGCGGAATTTCCAGTTCTGATATTTCCTGCGGAAAAACTGATGCCACAAGCAAAATATGCAGGGAAACAAGGATTATTTTATGCTTAAAGTTCATACATAAAAGCTATTTTAATTCTAAAAGCGTGTGTGTCAACTGGGCGAACATTTTGAGCAACTGATTGCGCGCCTTTGCAAATCTATGTTTGACAGCTGGGGAAAATCATTTTAAAATCGCAGTATGAATGTTTACGAATCTATTAATTCCCTTGCAGGCTATGGTCTTGCAACTGGTCTAATCAAAAAAGAAGATGTTGTTTATACCAAGAACCGTTTGCTTGAGCTTTTTGCTCTCGATGGATTTGAAAACGAGTGGCAGGCGGAATTTGTTCCTTCCGTAGAAGTTTGCGAGCTTGAAAATATTCTAAAAAGCCTTTTGGACTATGCGGTGGAAAAAAACTTCATAGAAGACAGCATTGTCTACCGCGACTTGTTCGACACAAAGATTATGTCTTGCCTTGTTGCACGCCCTTCGGAAGTTCAGGCTGAATTCAGCTCTCTTTATAAGAAATCCGCAAAGGAAGCGACAGACTGGTACTATAAATTCAGCCAGGACACTGACTATATACGCCGCTACAGAGTCTGCAAGGACTTAAAATGGAAGGCAAGCACCGAATACGGTGACATCGACATTACAATCAATCTTTCAAAGCCTGAAAAAGACCCAAAGGCAATCGCAGCAGCACGCAACGCAAAACAGGGCGGTTATCCAGCCTGTCTTTTGTGCAAGGAAAACGAAGGGTATGCAGGACGTGTAAACCATGCCGCGCGCCAGACCCACAGGATTATTCCTGTTGAGCTGAATGGAAGAATGTTCGGACTTCAGTATTCGCCTTATGTCTACTACAACGAGCATTGCATTGTGTTTAGCTATGAGCACGAGCCAATGAAAATCTGCCCGGAAACCTTCCGCTATCTTTTTGACTTTATAAAGCTTTTTCCGCACTACATAATTGGAAGCAATGCCGACTTGCCGATTGTTGGCGGCTCAATTCTTTCCCACAACCATTTTCAGGGCGGAAACTACGAGTTCCCTATGGCAAAATCTCCTGTTGAAGAAAAATTCATAGTTCAAGGTTTCGAGGACGTTGAATGCGGAATCGTAAAGTGGCCTATGAGCGTAATCCGCCTGGACGGAAACGATGCTGAAAAAGTCTGCCTTCTTGCTGACAAGATTCTTGAAAAGTGGAGAACATATTCAGATGAGGCCTCTTTTATCTTTGCGGAAACTGACGGTGAAAAGCACAACACAATCACGCCGATTGCCCGTATGAAAAAAGGAAAATTCGAGCTTGATTTGGTTTTGCGCAACAATATAACCACTGCCGAACATCCGCTTGGTGTGTTCCATCCGCACGCAGAGCTTCACCACATAAAAAAGGAAAACATCGGGCTTATTGAAGTTATGGGGCTTGCGGTTCTTCCATCAAGGCTTAAAAAGGAACTTGCGGGCTTGGAAGATGCTGTTTTGAGCGGAACAGACTTTAGCGCGGATGAAGTTCTTGGAAAGCATTACGACTGGGTAAAATCATTTGTTCCAAAGTACAGCAGCATAACAAAAGACAACGTTGGAAAAATCCTTCAGGACGAAGTGGGAATAGTATTTGCAAGAGTTCTTGAAGATGCCGGTGTTTACAAAAGAAATACAGCAGGCAAAAAAGCATTTGAAAAATTTATAAAATCGTTGTAGTATGTGGAGATTCTAAATAAGTTCATGTACGGAGACTAAAATGCCTGATTTGTATATTCCTGAAAACTACAAGCCTTTGCTTAGCGTAAAGGAAACTGAAAAAGCTATTGTTTTGCTGAAGGATTTTTTTCAGCTTGCGCTTTCCACGGAGCTTGGACTTACAAGGGTTACTGCGCCTTTGTTTGTAAAATCAGGCACTGGAATAAACGACGATTTGAACGGAGTTGAGCGGCCTGTAAAGTTCCCTGTAAAAGACATGGAAGATGCCCAGATGGAAATTGTCCATTCGCTTGCAAAATGGAAGCGTCTGAAAGTTTCCGAACTTGGGCTTGGCTGCGGATTTGGAATCTACACAGACATGAACGCTATCCGCGCGGACGAAACTTTGGACAATCTTCATTCGCTTTACGTTGACCAGTGGGACTGGGAAATGCACATTGATGAAAACGACAGAAATGTAATGTTCCTGCGTGATTCTGTAGAGCGGATTTACAGAGTCCTTAAGCAGACTGAATTTTTTGTCTATGACAGATATGAACAAATCACTCCGATTCTTCCGCAGAAAATTACTTTTGTGTATTCAGATGATTTGTACAGGCTTTATCCAAATCTTACTCCAAAAGAGCGTGAAAATGAATTCTGCAAAAAGCACGGAGCAATTTTTGTAATAGGAATCGGCGGAAAACTTCCGGACGGTTCAATTCATGACGGGCGCGCTCCAGATTATGACGACTGGATTACAGAAAGCGGCGACGGACACATAGGACTTAACGGCGATCTTTTGGTCTGGAATCCTGTTTTGAATCAGGCAATGGAACTTTCTTCTATGGGAATAAGAGTTTCAAAGGAATCTTTGGTTGCCCAGCTAAAGGAACGCGGTTGCCCGGAGCGTGCGGAGCTTGATTTCCATAAAAAGCTTTTGAGCGGTTCTCTTGTTCAGACAATGGGTGGAGGAATCGGACAGTCGCGCTTGTGCATGTATTTTTTACGTAAAGCCCATATCGGGGAAACTCAGGTCAGCATTTGGCCGGATTCCATGATAGATGAATGTGAGAAGCACGGAATTGCAATACTCTAAGACGTCTCTTTCTGTCTTTTCAATAAAAAAAATATTTGAAACTCTTCCGGAATTTCAAAGGCAAGGAATCACTGAGCTTTCTATTTCTGACAAGCAGTTTTCGTACGATAAAAATGGAATTCTTCGCCTTATAAGCCAAATAAAAAAGTTTTGTCCGGAGCTTTTTCTTTCAATCTTGGTTTCTCCTGAAATTCTTGACAAAACACTTGTGCAGGGATTTCAGGAAATATATTGCTCCTTGGAAATTCCTTTTGGCGGAACAGAAAAGAACGGCACGCTTTTATTTGACAAGAAATTTTATTCGCAGAAGGCTCGGCTTTTAAATGAAGCGGGACTTGTCTTTGGCTTTAACCTGGACTGGGGAATAAAAAATGGCGACACTTTTAAAAGCTTTAGAAGCCGCCTTGATTTTGCAGTTTCGCTTTATCCGAACCACATTGATTTTCCGCAGCTGGAAGAAAAGCTGTACCGCGAGCCAAAGCCAACTGGAATTTATTCTTCCAAAGATCTTGATTTTTCCAGGGGAATGGCGTTTGCCTGCAAAACTTTTTATTCAGAGGGAAGAGCTGTGCCTTGGTTTTGTAGTGTAATAAATGCGCTTAAAATAGAAGCCTCTTCATTTTTTTCTGATTTTGAGGAATTTCAACTTTGCAGTAACTGCTCGTTTGAAACTGGTTTTGACCCGGAGCTTGCAGGACACAAGGCTATTGAAAAACTTCAGCTTTTGTTCTTAAAGCAAAAGTTTGAAGAAAAAAACAAAATGCATCTTTTTTCCGCAGTAAAAGACATTGTAAGTCTGAACGGAGCTTTTAGTCGGCTTGCAAGTGAAAATGAAGAAAGCATTGTTGAGACTTCTTACAACCCGGACGATTTGCTTTCTCCTTGTGCGATGAATATTGCGGATTTTTGCGAAAATGTTACGATGGAAAGTTGCTCTGTAAAGATTTTTGAGTCGGATGAAGGTCTTGACTATAAAAT
>ERZ1034917.1587-NODE-1587-length-13288-cov-3.920955_pt1 | contig 13288 bp, 11 predicted proteins | sample MGYA00520605_ERZ1034917 | MGnify/ENA primary metagenome ERZ1034917 (study PRJEB33766, sample SAMN09781784) | gut metagenome | biome: gut microbiome | host: Homo sapiens | place: Madagascar | study: EMG produced TPA metagenomics assembly of the PRJNA485056 data... | reverse complement strand
CAAAAAACATATGCAGTTAAATAAAATCATTTTTCTTATTATTCTTTTTCGCAAACACCGATATCTTCTGTCATACCAACGACTCCAGCAGCATCTCGCAATCGAACTGACTTCACCCCCCATTGGGAAGCATGGTAACGATTCACAAAATGTCCCGGATCCTCCTGTAAAATATCCGTTTTAAATAAAACATTATACCGGCTGCTTCCACAGATCGGTCGAAAAACTACCTCCTGCTCCCCTTCAGCGGCAAGTTGCCGCGCTGCAACTTCTCGCCGAGCATGCATATTGCGGCAATAGGCGATATCCCGAAACGCATATGCAGCCGTTACCAATGCCATCATAGAGAGCACAAGGGCAACCGGAACACGCAATCGCTCCCACTGCTCAACCGGTAATCGTTCCCATATCGAAAGCGTTGCCACCAACAATAAATACATTGCCCCGAACATTGCCCTGCCTGGCGAATAAGGAGAAAAAACCATGCTGTACGCCGCCGCCAATGAACCGAGTAGAAAGATCCCTTCCACCGGAGTCAACCATTTCTGCCAAGGCCGACCAGCTCCGGCTGCAGTCAGCAATACAACAAACAAAGCCGCCAGCCCCGGCATTTGCTGCCAGTAGTAAATCGTTTGCAAACAAAAATTCCGAAGCAAATTCGGTGACGCATACCCTTCGTAAGCGATCCGTGCACTGTTACCCGGCGCAAACAGCAGCATTGCCGACCCCATCACACATCCGGCCAACGCAAACCAAAGCGAAAACGGGATTTTTTTTTGTTTTCGGTAAATCAAAAATAAAAACGCAAAAACCATGACAATCACCGCCAAGCCGGTATTTTCATTGGTCCCACATGCCAGAAGTCCCGCTCCCCACCACACCATTCCTGTACAAAATTCATACAGAAATCCACGTTTTCTACCAGGAGCATCCAGTGTTGAGCGAAAAGGCCACAACACGATCATGAAGAAAATTGCCGGCCACAAATAACATAGTGTACCGACACGCCAGAAAAGCACCTGCCCTGGTGCTGGAGCACAAAGAAACAGTAAAGCGCCTCCCAACAGAAGCGTTGTCGGGGCAATGCGTTTTCTTCCAACACCATTACGCACAATCAGCACCAGGAGCAGTGTCCCGGCGCAACCGTTCAGTATTCCAAATGCAACAGGCGACAGCTGACTGATAAGCGGCTGAAAAAAAATTGAAAAAAAACGGCCAAGCCAACTGAAATAAAGATTAACCGCATTAGTCCACAGATCAGAAAAAGTGGAAATCACATGGGTCTGATCAAAATCAAGCTGAAATAATCCAACTCCGCGATCATGAAAAAAAAGGTTGAAGTAATCGTCGAGCGCTAAAGGAGTTATCGCGCTCAGGACCGCAAATACCCCGCCAAATCCTAATAGGATTGCGACAATCAGAATTATGCGAACTTTGTCCGGCAAACTTTTCATATTTTCCTTGTATCCGCAGCAAGTTTTTGTCCGAAATGAAGAAAAATATATCTGCACCGCTCTGAATTGTCCAATGGATTTCGTTTATTTTGAATTTTTTTTCAACGCATCGATAAAAATTTTCTGAGCACGTACAAAATCCTTTGCATCAAGTTCAGGAGTATCTGCCAATGGATCCATTATCCCAAGTGCTTCATATTTTTTCTGTCCCATTTTATGGTAGGCAAGCAGTTCGGCGCGTTTGATACAGCGATACGATGCAAGAAACGTCCCCAGTCTGCGCAAGGCATCATCATTCAGCGTAAAACCGGGAACAACAACATGGCGGATCCAGACGGATTTATTATTTTTTTCACAATAATCCAAAGTCGCCAGAGCCATTTCATTGCCATGCCCGGTCAAGGCGCGGCAAATTGTATCCTCAAGGCTTTTAATATCCAGAAGCAGCATATCTGCCGCGTCAATCGCATCAGAAGTTTCCTCAAGCGGTAACGAACCAGCGGTATCGATTGCGCTGTGAAATCCTTCCCGGTGGCAGGCATTCAACAGTTCTACCAATCCATGAGACTGCAAAAGTGGTTCTCCACCGGAAATCGTTACTCCCCCATTCCGTAAAAAATTTTTACAGGAACGGATACGAACCATTATTTCTTCCGTTTCCATCGCCATTCCGCCTGCCACAGCCCACGTATCGGGGTTGTGGCAATAGCGGCAACGGAGAGGGCATCCCTGCAAAAAGATGACAAAGCGCACCCCCGGCCCGTCAAGCGTTCCGAAACTTTCCAGTGAATGAACGCGCAATACCATATCACACTCAGAACTTCTGGTGGAAGGTTCTGCTGACCACGTCAAGTTGTTGTTCGCGCGTCAGTTTGATGAAATTCACCGCATAACCGGAAACGCGAATTGTCAACTGCGGATACTTTTCTGGATGATCCATCGCATCAAGCAGTGTCTCACGGTTTAACACGTTAACATTCAAATGATGGCCGCCTTCGTTGAAATAGCCATCCAACAGGGTAATCAGATTTGCCTGTTTTTCTTCAAAGGAACGCCCCAGCGAATCGGGAACAATCGAGAATGTATAACTGATGCCGTCTTCCGCGTAATCGTAAGGCAATTTAGAAACCGACTTCAACGATGCAACCGCGCCATTGGTATCACGGCCGTGCATCGGGTTTGCGCCCGGAGCAAACGGTTCTCCGGCTTTGCGGCCATCCGGCGTCGCCGTGGTTTTTTTACCGTACATGACATTGCTGGTAATTGTCAGAACCGACAACGTCGGCCGGGAATGGCGGTAGGCGTAGTGGCTGCGCAATTTCTTTTCAAAATTCTTGACAATTTCAACAGCGATTTTGTCAACACGGTCGTCGTCATTGCCAAATTTCGGGAAGTCCCCTTCCGTCTCAAAACCGATCGCAAGGCCTTCTTCGTTTAATACCGGCTTGACTTTGGCATATTTGATTGCCGAGAGGCTGTCGGCAAGGACGGAAAGTCCCGCAATGCCTCCGGCCATGGTACGAACGATTTCTTCATCGTGAAGTGCCATTTCAATGCGTTCGTAACAATACTTATCGTGCATGTAATGGATCACATTCAACGTATCAATATAAAGTTTTGACAACCAATCCGTAATTTCATCAAGATTCCGAATGACTTCGTCGTATTTCAAGTATTCGCTGCCGGCAAGAAGCGGAATCGCGGGACCGCACTGAACATTATCGTGAGCAACGTCGCGTCCTCCATTGATGGCAAACAGTAACGCTTTTGCCAAATTGCAGCGGGCTCCGAAAAACTGCATCTGTTTACCGATTTTCATCGCCGATACACAGCAGGCAATGCCGTAATCGTCGCCAAATTTTACTCGCATCAAATCATCATTCTCATACTGGATCGATGAAGTCCGGATCGAAATTTCCGCACAGTAATTCTTGAAATTCTGCGGCAAACGGTCACTCCAGAGAACAGTTAAGTTCGGTTCCGGTGCCGGACCGAGGTTTACCAACGTATGCAGAAAGCGGTAAGTCATCTTTGTGACCATATGGTTCCCTTTGACGGAAAGCCCGGCAAGAGATTCCGTTACCCAGGTCGGATCGCCGCTGAAAAGTTCATCATAAGCCGGAGTTCGCAAAAAGCGGACTATGCGAAGCTTCATAATGAAATGATCAACAAATTCCTGAATTTCCCGTTCCGTATACTTTCCGGCAGCGAGGTCTTTTTCCGCATAGATATCGAGGAAAGTTGAAATACGGCCAATTGACATTGCCGCGCCATTCTGTTCTTTGACCGCGGCAAGATATCCAAAGTAAAGCCACTGAATCGCTTCTTTGGTATCTTCTGCAGGTCGGGAGATATCAAATCCGTATTTTGCCGCCATCTCTTTCAATTCTTTCAACGCCTTGATCTGTTCGGCAATCTCTTCCCGTTTGCGGATCTGGTCGAAATCCATGACGTCAATCACCATCTCTTTTTTCGCGCGAAGTTTGTCTTCGATCAACGCATCAACTCCGTACAAAGCAACGCGACGATAGTCTCCGATAATTCGCCCGCGCCCGTAAGAATCCGGCAAACCGGTAATAATCCCGGCGTGACGAGCAAGTTTCATTTCGTCGGTATAAACATCAAAGACGCCATCATTATGGGTTTTGCGGTATTGAAAAACTCTTGCAACCTCGGGATCCATTTTGCGGCCGTAGGCTTCGAGTTCCGTATAAATCAGGCGGATTCCGCCGAAGGGCATGATTGCCCGTTTGAGCGGAGCGTCGGTCTGAAGTCCGACAATCTGCTCCAGCTCTCTGTCGATATACCCCGCATCGTGTGCAGTAATTGTCGAAATGGTATGTTCGTCGATATCGTAAACGCCTTTGCGTTCCCGTTCAACCTTCATCATATCCAGAAGTTTGTTCCATAAAGCAGTGGTACGCTCTGTCGGCTCGGTCAGAAATTGACTGTCTCCATCGTACGGAGTATAGTTTTTCTGAATAAAATCACGGACATTGATTTCATCCTGCCAGTCGCCCGGAATAAAGCTCATATCATATCCTTTCAACCCACATAATCATGTTCTGTTGTAAAAGGAATACTATATCACATTACCGGGTCGACTGCAAGGGTTTTCCGCAAAAAACCAGTAACCATTATCAATTAAAAACCGGCAACAGCCACTTCTGGTGAGAAATTTTTCGTTCTTCCACTGTTACTAACGGCAATCACAAAGAAGCAAAAAATTACTTTGCAACCGGCTTCAGCAGCACAAAAGCAGGCAATCCCTTGATCTCGAAACGGTCCAGTAATGCAGCATTTGCAGCCTCTCCGAGGTCTTCGGCCTGAAATTTCACGACAATATAGCGATCCAGCGCCCGGACAACTTCGGGATCACGCAATGTGGAGTGCTCCATTGCAGTACAATTCTTGCACCAGGTCGCCCAGAAATCAATTACGACTTCCTTGTTATTGTCCTGCGCTTTCTGTAACGCCTCGTCAAGCCTGGCAAATTCCTGTGTCACCTCTTCTCTGGACAAGCTCTCTCCTTCTTGAGGGAGCAGCGTCCATCCCAGATATCCGTAATACCCTGCGGCAATCAAAATCAGAATACCGAAGACCATTTTCAGTTTGTTCATCCACATACCGGGTTTCGGTAAAATCGAAAAACCTGCCCCGGCAAGCGGCCAAGGCAACGCCATCCCGATACCCAGCAGGAACGGCAAGACCAATCCCAAAACGTTTCCTCCTTCATAGATTGTTCCGGACAAGAGCAGGACACCGATCACAACAGGAGCAACACATGCTCCGGCAAGCAATGCAGCAATAGCACCCATAAGAAAAGCAGCAATCATTGCCCCGACCGGCAATTTTTTTACATCAACCTTTCCACTGAAACGAGAAAAATCGATCAGGATTTTATCAAACATCGCCAGCGCCAGAATCACAAAAATCACAGCAATTGCAAAATTAAACCACGGGGAAGAGTTCAATTCTCCGAAACGTGCTTTAGTCAATACGACGACAACCCCGAGGATTCCATAGGCAATTGCCATACCGGCGCCATAAGCACTTCCGCGCCAAAGTCCTGAAAACCGTTTTTCCCCACTGCCTGCGCCAATAATCGCCAGGTTAATTGGAATCATCGGCAAAACACATGGGGTAAGATTTAATCCCAACCCGCCGAGCAATACCACCAGAATCAACATCCAGGTTCCGCCGGTTAATCCCAAAGTGTCTTCTGCATTCCCGGAAAGGAAATCGAGAAATTTTTCCTTATCCAGAAAACCGTTAGCAGTCCGTACCGGTTCAAACGCGTCCAGTAGCCGTGCAGTATTCTCTGGCAAAGCACCCGAAGTTGCAGTCTCCCCGCCCGTTTCCGCAACAGTTCCGGACGCACTGACCGCAAACTCCTCGGAGTCAGGAATAAAACAAATTCCCGGATTCCCTTCGCTTCCTTCGGAACATCCCTGATAAGAAACCGTCACGGTAACATCTTCTGTTATCGGTGCAAATTCCCAGCGATGAATCCCCGCCGCGTAGATCGGAACATCTCCTTCGGAAATATCATCATAATGCATCACTGTTTCCGGAACTTTCTGTGCACTTAACTCCGTTCCGGAAACGGTCGTTACGATAACTTCCGTCGCACTTTGATACAGATAATGCTCCGGTGCCACTGTCACTGACACAGTCAATGCGGTTGGCGCAGGCAGACATTCCCAGACAAATGGTTTTTCTCCATCTGCTCCAGACAAAGCTCGAGCGAGGACCAACAGTATCAATACGGATAAAAGTATTTTACCTTTTTTCAAATCAAACATGTTTCCCTTCCCATCCTTCCGTTTTCTTCATACTTTCACAACGCCAAGATAAACAAAAACGGCGGGGAAGAAGGCAAATCCCTCCTTCTCCGCCGCAAGGAAGTATTTTTTTTATTTTTTCTCTTTCTGCGCAGCGGCAATCCCTTCTTCCAAATGCGTAATATACTTTTCCGGAGACAAATCCTGATACCCGGTCTGGAACAGGACTTCACCTTCTGCATTCATGATCAGAATCGTGGGAAAGCCGGTAACACCATATTCTTTCATCAACTCACGATTATGCTTTTCCTGTTCCCGGGACAATTTGTTTTTTCTCGGAAAATCGACCTTGAGCATCACGAAATTTTTAACGGCATATTCCTGGAATGCCTTCTGAGATAAAACCTGTTCATCCAATTTTATACACCAGCGGCACCAGTCTGAACCGGTAAAATCCACAAATAAAAGCTTATTTTCTTTTTTTGCAAATTGTTTTGCCGCATCAAAATTCTGATACCATTCAAAACCGGACACGACCGGCTTGGCTATTTTCGTATTTTTTGCAACCCCCTCTTCCAGTTTCTTCACATATTCCTCAGGCGAAACCGATTCATAACCGGTAGTGTAGAGGACTTTTCCTTCGGGAGTCATCACCATAACGGTCGGAAACCCTTCGACAGAATACTTTTCTGCAAGAGCTTCGTTCTGCGCAATTAATTCCTTGCTTTGCTTGACTTTTTGAGGGAAATCGATTTTTACCGGGACAAATTTTTTAACGACAGCTTCCTGAAAAGCCTTTTGAGAAAAAATTTCTTTATCCAATTTGATACACCAGCCGCACCAGTCCGATCCAGTAAAATCCACCAGCAACAGCTTATTTTCCTTTTTGGCCAACTCCTGAGCAGCAGCAAAATCTTCATTCCAGGAAAACTGTACCGGGGCACTCTCCTGTACGTTTTCTGCCGCGGAAACGGCCTTAACTTCTGCCGTTGCATCGGCCAGTAAAGCCGGCTGAAACACCGCCATAGTACCAGCAACAACAAATAAATTCCAGATTTTTGACATGTTCTCCTCCTTTCAAAGAAGATTCTTCACCGGCAATATCTCAATAACCGGCATGAGCCAAACTTTGCTTCAAAAAAGCGACATACTCTTCAGCGCCGCCGTGTCGGAATCCAGTACGGAGCAAAACATCGCCTGCGGCGCCGCAGATCAACACTGTCGGGAAACCGTCCACCTCATATAACTCTGCCAGATCGCGGTTATTCTTCGCCACTTCCGGCAGCTGAGGCCGATGACGCGGGAAATCCAGTTTCACCATAACAAACTTTTCGACAGCATATTTCTGAAAAGGTTCCTGACTGAAAATTTCCTGTTCAATCCGGGTGCACCACGGACACCAATCAGATCCGGTAAAATCAATCAAGATCAGTTTCTGTTCCGCAAGTGCCTTTTCTTTGGCTTTATTCAAATCCGTCAACCATTGAATCATTTTCATGTCTCCTCATTTTTTTGGGAAAAGTTCGAAAAATCGACAACTTTTCCTCTTTTGGAGTGCAAAATAACACCTCCAGTGATAAATGCAAACCAAACTGTTTCAAAATCATTCAATTCCATCAAAAACAATGGAAGTTATTCAACAGGGTTGCGAAACGTCAAATTCTGCGTCGCATTTTTACTGATTTGCTGGACGATTTTTGATTCATATTCACCGGAAATATCATTCATTTCGCTACGAATCAATGCAATTTCTCCATAATTAACAAAAAACAAACATTCTCCTAAAATGGCATACACTCTGCCGTCAATCTCTTGATCTGCCAAACCATATCGCAGAATCGTTGCCAACTGTTCTATGTCTCTTCGTAAATAACGCTCGTAAAGTTCCGGACAAACCTCAGATTTTTCCAGAAATTCACAGGTAAAAATACGTAGTCCGGCAGATTTTGCGCGCAGCAGGAACAGCCGCCGGACAAAATCATCGATCCATTCCTGCAAGGCCGCAACCATTGACTGTTGATCGACAATTGTTAATAAAGGGAATTCGGTAGCTGGGAAAATGTGCGAAAAATATTGTTCCATTACCGCGGCGAAGAGCTCATGCTTTCCGCCGTAATAATACTTGATCGACGCAATGTTTACCTCCGCTCTGCGGCAAATTTCACGAATTGTAGCACGGCGGTATCCTTTTTCTTCAAAAACACTCTGTGCAACTTTGAAGATAATTTCTCTGGTATTGTTTGCCATTTTCAGCTCTTGATCCTCGAGTTTTTTCAGAGGCTTATCGTGCCACATTCGTTTTCAGCAGAACCTGACCAGTTCCCGATCCTGCTGATGATGCTTTTTCCGGCTCTCGAGAAGGATGGGTTGGCGTCTTCGGCGGTTTCGGTGGCGGTTTCGGTGGCCGGGGGCGATTCCAATTCGGAATGATGATTCTTGTTCCCCAGCCACGCCAAAGCCGATTATAGTTGTCATTCTGATAATTATTGGATAATGTAGCAACCTGATTTTCCAAGTTGCTCAAGCGCCCGAGAACACTGCCGTTCGCTGCATAATTTGCGGTCAGCCCAAGGACTTCATTCTGCCGGGAACAAACCGTATAGAGTTCATTAAACGCATTTTCATACTGTTGATTCAATTGCTGTTGACCGGCAGCGAACATTTCCACATTCTGGAAGTAGTTGCTGAAATAATTAATGTATTCGAGCGTCGAAGAGTCAAATTGCTTGACCTGTTCCAATCGGTCGGTATGAGCCTGCAAAGTCTCTTCGGTTGTTTTCCGCAGTGACTCAAGCTCCTCACGAAGCTGGTGAATTTCCGACATTGCCGCATCCAGTTCAGCTGAGGTTGGAGAAATTTGCGCAACAGGTTGTTTCTGCTCCGGCATCGGTTGCTGCACCTGATGATCTCTGAACATGAAGAAGAACAAACACGCTTCCCCCGCCAGAAGAAGGATAATGACAATACTTCCCAGGATCCAGGGGATTTTTCTTTGCTTCGGCGGAAGCGCCGGTTCTGCCACGCTGAACAGGTGGTTGCAACTCTGGCAGGTAATCGTATGCTCAGCACCCAGTGTCTCATAGGAATACGCCTGCCCGCAATATGGACATGATACTTTCGGCATAAATGATCCTCCGTATTTCGGATCAGCCCTCTACTGTTCCGATAGTTTCCCTGCATTTGCAGGATCTTACGAATCACTTCTCAATTCCCCGGGATACAATAGATGGGATATGAGAGAAATACAACTTGGCTGCCAGAAAAAAATTTTTCGGAAAAAAAATTATTTAGTTGCAATAATATTCACTTCTCAGGCGTTTTTGCAAGTAAAATAACTTTTTGAACAGAGAAACATTGGAAAGTTGGGATTCAAAAATGAGTAAAATGAGCAAAATACTCCGCAAAACAGGTTTTGGAGTTGTCGTAATTGCCGTTCTCGGCGGTGTAGCTTTCTGGGCCTATAAAAGTTTTGCCACACCTCCTGCACAAATTGAGTACATCACGACTCCAGCGCTCCGTCAGGCAATGGAAAATACAATCTCCTCGACGGGAACCGTTGAACCAGAAGAATTGGTCAATGTTGGAGCACAGGTTGGCGGAATGATCACCACCTTTGGGACCGATGTCAAAGGTAATACTGTCGATTACACCTCAGAAGTCAAAGCAGGGCAAATGCTTGCACTGATCGATGACTCGCTCTATGCTGCTGACGTCAAACAAGCGCGGGCACAGCTTGCCCAGTCAGAGGCAAATATCAAGCAGTGTGAAGCCAACATCAAGCAAGCGCAAGCAAAACTTCTTCTCGCAACCAATGAATGGGAACGTGCGCAAAAACTTCTTCCTCAAAACGCAATTTCCCGAAGCGAATACGACTCCGCAGAATCTGAGTTCATCAGCTGTACCGCTGCCATTGCCACCAACGAAGCTGCACTGGCAGTAGCAAAAGCGCAGAAAGCCAGCAACGAGGCAACTCTGGAACGAGCAGAATACGATCTCAATTATTGTACCATTTCTTCACCGGTTGATGGCGTTATCATCGACCGCCGAGTCAATATCGGACAAACTGTCAACTCCAGTATGAGTGCGCCATCGCTTTTCCTGATTGCAAAAGACCTGAAGAAAATGCAGGTCTGGGTCTCCGTTAACGAAGCGGATATTGGCTCCATTAAAGTTGGGCAGGATGTCGAATTTACTGTCGACGCCTTCCCGGAACGGAACTTCAAAGGCACAGTCAGCAAGGTTCGTTTGAACGCAACTATGTCGCAAAACGTTGTCACTTATGTCGTAGAAATCTCTACAGACAACTCCGACGGTACGCTGTTGCCGTATCTGACCGCCAATGTCAAATTCATTCTGGATCGCCGTGACAATGCCCTTACCGTTCCCAATGCCGCATTACGTTTCACTCCTCAAATATCAGAACTTGACGCAAGTGCAGCAGATTTCTCACTTGAAGAAGGAGAACGCGTCGTTTATGTCAAGGAAGGATCGACCATCCGCCCGATCGCAGTAAAAACCGGCCTCAATGATGGAGTTAATACGGAAATTCTCTCCGGTGACCTCCAGGAACAGATGGAAGTAATCACCGGCAGCCGCATTGTTTCTGTTGCGGATAAGGCATCAAATGCCGAAAACAACAGTGGCAGCCCATTCCTGCCCAAGCCACCACAACGTAACAACAAAAAGTCGGGAGAGGACAAAAAATGAGTACTCCCCTGATCGAACTAAGAGAGATTACGAAGACCTATTTTCTCGGAGAGATCAGCGTCCCCGTCCTCAAAGGGATCACCTTTACCATCGAGCAAGGAGAATACGTTGCTCTGACCGGCGCTTCCGGGTCGGGAAAATCGACACTGATGAATATCCTTGGCTGCCTTGACCGTCCAACCTCCGGGGAATATCTTCTGGAAGGTCAAGAGGTCGGTTCTCTTTCCAGCGACCGTCGCGCTATGGTACGCAACCGGAAAATCGGTTTTGTCTTCCAGAGCTTCAACCTGCTGCCCCGTACCAGTGCCTTGGATAATGTCATTATGCCGTTATCTTATACTGCTGGCGATCTATCACATCGGGAAATGCGCAAGCGCGGTAGAGCCATGCTCGAAAAAGTCGGACTGGGTGATCGTATGGATCATTACCCATCCCAGCTTTCAGGGGGACAACAACAGCGTGTGGCGATTGCCCGTGCATTAATCAACCATCCACCGGTACTCTTTGCCGACGAACCGACCGGAAATCTCGACTCTCACACCAGTGTCGAAGTGATGAAAATGTTTGAAGAACTGAACAAGGAAGGAATTTCCATTATTTTGGTAACGCATTCACAGGAAGTGGCTGCTGCTGCGCATCGGAATATCCGCTTGCATGACGGTCAGCTTGTCGATGGCGTGTTCGGCGTTGAAACGCCGCTGGAAGGAGGAAAGCAATGAGTTTTCTGGCAACATTACTCGTCGCATTAAAAGCGCTTCGGCGTAATCCGACCCGTGCTCTTCTGACGACGCTTGGAATTATTATCGGTATTGCCGCAGTAATTGCAATGATGGAAATCGGCAAGGGATCATCTTCCTCGATTCAAAGTTCAATTGCCGAAATGGGAGTCAACACACTGGTAATCATGCCGGGGACGCCCAGGCCTCCGGGCGGAGTCCGTGCCGCGAGAGGCAGTGCAATGTCTCTAACCCCGAGCGACTGCACCGCAATTGAACGGGAATGTCCTTCTGTCAAATACGTTGCACCAATTGTCAACGCGGCAGGGAAACAATTGGTCTATGGAAATACCAACTGGGAACCGAACCAGATCGTTGGCTCTTCGCCGGAATACCTGGAAATCCGTAACTGGAATATTACTGAAGGACGAGTATTTACGGCACGGGAAGTCGAAAAGCGCGCGCGAGTCTGCCTGGTCGGATCCACAATTGTCAAAGAGGTCTTTGGCGGATTGTCGCCATTAGATTCAACGATTCGGCTCGGTAACGTCACATTTCAGGTTATTGGCGTACTGGAATCCAAGGGTTCCAGCATGATGGGGCGGGATGAAGACGACACGATTATTGCGCCATGGACAACGGTTCGGCTGCGCCTTACCGGATTGAAAACCGGAACAGCGACCAGTACGACCAGTACAGCCTCAACGTTGCCCAGCGATCTCTATCCTGCAGAAGGAGTGGCTTTTTATCCGGAACAGGCAGAAAACCTCGAAACAGACACGCTGTTAATTCCCAAATTCACCGTTGTCGATCAAATCATGACCGCAGCATCATCTCCGGAAACGGTGGATATCGCCACCGCTGAAATTACAAAACTGCTCCGTGAACGTCATAATTTAGCGGAAAATGCTGAAGATGATTTCTGGATTCGTAACTCCGCAGACTTTATGGAAATGCTGACTTCCACAACGACAGTAATGTCAAATTTGCTACTTGTTGTTGCTCTGATTTCACTACTTGTCGGCGGGGTTGGAATTATGAATATCATGCTGGTTTCCGTGACAGAGCGAACGCGCGAAATCGGGCTGCGCATGGCAGTGGGCGCACGGTCACGGGATATCCTTCAACAATTTCTAATTGAGTCGATTCTACTCTGTCTTGTTGGAGGGATTCTCGGGATTCTGCTGGGACATGGTGCAGCCATGCTGGTTCATTCTCAACTCGGCTGGCCGACCGAATCGAGCCCGGCTGTAGTTGCAGCGGCTTGTCTGGTGTCTGCTGGTGTTGGAATTATCTTCGGTTTTTATCCAGCATACAAAGCATCAAAGCTCGACCCGATTGAAGCACTGCGTTATGAATAGGCCTATTACATGCCTTTTAACGAATCGCCCTTTCTTCTACCGCTGGGGTACAATGCTACTCCATTGTGAACTCTCTATCAAGCCTAACTTTCCCCCCCACAAAATGTTGGCAATGTACCTCAGCGGTTCTTTTACTTTGCTGCTGCAAACGATAAATCATCCATAACAAGTATCTCTCTCTCATTAGCCCAAAGTAATGGATCTATCGTTTTGCAGCAGCTTCTTTTTTTATAAAAACTATCGTTATTCGACAAGGGAATCGTATT
>ERZ1034917.1584-NODE-1584-length-13297-cov-3.720057_pt1 | contig 13297 bp, 11 predicted proteins | sample MGYA00520605_ERZ1034917 | MGnify/ENA primary metagenome ERZ1034917 (study PRJEB33766, sample SAMN09781784) | gut metagenome | biome: gut microbiome | host: Homo sapiens | place: Madagascar | study: EMG produced TPA metagenomics assembly of the PRJNA485056 data... | reverse complement strand
GTAATATCTGGTGGGGACATGGTGACGCACCCGCTGACCTTTGATTTCCAGCGGGAAAATAATATTGGTCAATGCTACGGCCGCCATTCGCTCCTGGCCGAACCGGAAATTTTCTCCTGCAGCTGTAGGTTGAAAACGGAAACGATTAGCATGGGCTTTCTGATAAATTGCTTCAAATTCTTCATCGGAAGTCTGGGCCCATTTAGTGAGTTCTGCTTCGAAACCACCGCCGCGTCCGACTCCATAAACGGAATAAATTACCTTTGAGCCATGAGCCGGCACACGAATGGGCAACATGAAGACTTCTTTGCAATATTCTTTGTCGCCGCCGAAAACGGCGCTTTTGTAAAACGGCTGGCGAAGCGCATAACTGTAATTGCAAAGCCGGGCAAGGTCGTCAGTATAATATTCGCGTTCAAACGCGTCGTGAAAACTCCACGCAAGGCCATAATCCTCTTCAAACATGGAAGAAGAAATAATCGCACTTCCGGGCACCGGGCCAGAGGACGCCTTGACATCAAGCAGTGCGCGATAGGGCACGAAAGAAATCTCTTCCATGGCACATTTGATCCCGAAAACAAAGCCATCGACCTGGATTTCTACAGGAATAAGGCTTTCAATTACCAGCGTTCCCGATTTCAGATTCCCTTCAAAAAGTGTCTGCAAATGAAAAGCAGCTCCTCCGCGGCAGATTACTTCCTTTGTGTCGTTCCCATAAGTCACACGAAGCTTTGCATCCTGTTTATCCGGCGTACGGAATCGCATGGCGATGAAGTTGTGACCTTCGGGCATTTCCAGGCAATATTCTGCCCGGTCTCCAACCGTTCCTCCGAAGCCGGGATATCCGACATTAGAATAATTTGCGCCCAAAGCGTGATGGTGTACGGCATCGTCCATGGGTTCTTCCCCTCGCCTTCTGCCATCCCAGATTAAATGGGCATCGCAGCGGTCGCATCCCCAGGCAAACGCATCATGCTCGCAAGCACAACGATAAAAAACGCCTTCCGGTAATTGCGGAACGACTTCATCGGGGTCGCCAGCGTGAAGACGGCCAAAAATATACAGTACCGTCATATTGTCTTCGTCGCTGTGATTGCGAAATTCACATCGGCCCATGCGAAATTTATTGGACAATGTCGAATACGTTACTTTACAGGAAAGAGGTTCCGGAACCATTTTCTGTTCGTAACCGTAATGGGATAAATCTGCGGCAATTTCAGTTGGAACCCATTCACATTCCCGCAGAGTTTCCGGTGGAAAAACCTTGCGCCGATAAATCCCCGGAGTTTGCAAAAAGTCGAATCTCCACCCTTTGCCTTCATCTGTTACATGAGACAGGGTAAAAAAATCAGGTGCAAACGGCCCCCACGCCGAAAGCGAAAGATCGTGATTGCCTGCCAAATAATTATAATTCATGTCTTTTCTCCCAAAAAAAGTCCCGCTTTTCAGCAAAAAAAGAGATCGGATCTACCAAGCGAATCCGACCTGTTACAATATCCTGAAAGTATGTTTTTTCAAGCAAGAAAGTATTTGCTGCAAAAGAAAAATCTCATCCTTCGTTGATTTCGCACCATAAGGCATATGGTCGGTTTGTAGTAATGGAATCGACCTCAAGATTCATAAAGTAAATTGCTTTTTCCGGCTCATCAACGGTCCATACATGAAATTCCAACCCGGCCTTGTGCATTGCCTTAACATATTTGTCTGTGAGTTCAGTGGATGCTTCACAGTCAATGCCATCTAAATCCATGGCTTTAACTTTTGCCACAAGCGCTTCAGGGGAAACCGCTGGGTCAAAACCAGTTAAATAAAAACATCGGATTCGGGGAAATTCTTTTTTGCACCTGCACAAAACTGAATCGTAGAAGCTGATAATACAAACTTGCCTGTCTGCAATTTCCGCTTCGCCAAAACTTCTCCGAAGCGCATGAATTACCTGTTCGTCAACCGTTTTCAGTTCCAGAAAAATAAAACCGTCTTCGGGCAGAGTTTCCAATACTTCCGTTAAAGTTGGTACTTCCGTATGAGCCCAACCGGGTCCTTTCCATTGACCGCAGTCCAGTTTTTCGACTTCTTCGAGGGACATATCAGAGATTCTGCGGTTGACGCCGCAGGTACGCAATGCGTTTTCATCGTGCATACAGACCAGAACGCCGTCCCGAGTCAAATGAAAATCTCCTTCGATCCCGGCAACGCCCCGTGTCCAAGCGAGAACAAAAGATTCAATCGTATTTTCCGGAGCAACTTCCGATTCTCCGCGATGGGCAATGAACAGCATAGCTTTCCTCCTTCGTTCGGGGTTCCGAAGATAAAAATTCATTTTCTTCCATAGTATGACACTGTGCTCCTCAAAAAGCAAGCTCGGGAAAAATCTTTTTTGCAGATTTCCCTTGATTGAAAAATGTATGCAGACGTGTACATTATTATCGATTCGTTGAATTGGAATCCTGTCAAATAAATGATAAGTTTTGCAAGTTTTTATCAAGGAGAGACCCAGATGAAAATTACCGGTACTTTTTTGGATGAAATTTCCCATGATATTCCTCATCAGAATTGGGGGGCAAAAGACTGGGATAAAGATTTTGCGGCGATGAAAGCCATCGGCATCGACACTGTTATTCTGATCCGCTGTGGCCACAAACGTTTTATGACTTATCCATCTGAAGTTCTGGTCAAACGGGAAAATTGTTATGTTCCGCCGGTTGACTTGGTTGACCTTTACCTGACGCTTGCGGAAAAATACGACATGAAATTTTTCTTCGGCACCTATGATTCCGGGAAATACTGGAGCAACGGCAAATTTGACGAAGAAATCGATCTCAACAAAGCGGTATGTGAAGAAGTCTGGCAACGTTATGGGCATCGTAAAGCATTCAAAGGCTGGTATCTGAATCAGGAAGTCAGCCGCAAGGTCCACGGTATCATTGATCTGTATGCCAGTATGGGAAAATTCTGCAAAGAACTTTCCGGCAATCTTCCGACCATGATTTCTCCTTATATTGACGGAGTGAAGAATGTCTATGCGTTTGACAATGTTGTTGCCAAAACTGAAAATGTCGGATTGGAACGCCACGAACGAGAATGGGATGAAATTCTCTGCGGGATCCAGAATTCTGTCAATATTGTTGCTTTCCAGGATGGTCACTGCGAATACTCAGAACTGGCAGATTTTCTGCGGATCAATAAAATGCTTGCCAAACGGTACAACATGGAATGCTGGACCAATTGCGAAAGCTTCGACCGTGATATGCCGATCAAATTTCTTCCCATTAAATGGGAAAAAATGCTGCTCAAACTCAAAGCAGCCAAAGATGCCGGCCTTGACAAGGCAATTACCTTTGAGTTTTCCCATTTTATGAGCCCGAACTCAGCTTATTTACAAGCCGGAAAACTCTACGAACGTTATTGTGAATACTTTCAAATTGATCCGAAGCTCTAATTAAGTGTATAACGCTTTTGCGTATACTCTGGAAGCAAAAAAGGATGGGAATATTTCCCATCCTTTTTTGCTCTACATATCAAAGTATGTCAACGATTCGGGTCATTGGCAAAGCATTCTTCATATTCTGCTGCGCCTTCAGCAATCCAATCGCTGAGATAATCGACTGCTTCAGGAACAGTGTCCGGAATGTCATCTGCCATCAGGTTAATTGTTTTCTTGAAGCGAAGAGTCGGATTGATTTTTAATTGAAAAGAATCGTCTGTACATTTTGCTTCCAGAAATTTATATTGCCAGGAATCTTTTCCCTTTGCTCCCGGGGGCAGAAAACACCCATTTTTGTCAATCGCAATATACCCGCAATCATGGGTTCCTTCCATGATGTCTTCCAGCATACGAATTAACGGCCCGCGAAGTTGTTCCAATTTAATTTTCATTCCGGCCTCCTATCCTTCGTTCGGGTTTCTGCGGAACTCAGAAGTTCCTTCGACTCGCAGAACTTCTGCGATAAAAATAACGTGGTAATCCCGGGACGGATAACAGTCTTTGACAATACCTTTGTCCAGAAAATTTTTGCCATTGAATTTATCAACGTACAATTTCCGGCACTCGAAAACAAGATTTGCTTCTGCAAAAGTCGGTGCTTCGACTTCTTCTGAATCGACAACGGTCAACCCGGCTTCTGCTATTTTATCTCCATCACGACCGGAGTTCGCACCGCAATACGACAACGCTTTGCGGTATTCCATAGGAAAAGCAGACAGAGTAAAGGTGTCATATTTTTCAAGAAACTCCATTGTGTATCGCTGCGGGCGGACCACCACCTGAACACACGGCCTTCCCCATAAGGTTCCGAACATTCCCCAGGCAATGGTCATAGTATTGAAATTTCCTCCGTCTTTTTCCCCGGCAGTCAAAAGCATCCAACCGTTTGCAAGAAGATCAAAAACGTTGCTGTTAAAATCTTCCGCCGCAATATGTTTCCGTTCCATGGTCAAACTCCTTTCTCGAATTAAAATTCCTCAAATTCCATACCATTTTCTTCCAGAAGCGTTACCCCCAGATGAATGCCGATGCGCCAGGTCCACTTCAACGCTTCCAGCAGCAAAATCAATGGATCAGCGTTGCTTTCTGCAATGGCATCAGCATTTTCTTCCAGAAATGTGCGGAAAACATTTTCCATTTCTCCCGGGAGATTGGTTTCTTTAAAGTAGCCGGTCAATAATTCACCCGCATACAAAGGAACTTTGCCGTCAAACATTCCCAGGGGCGACCAGTCGTATTTCTGACTTTCTGCATAATGGGCCACCCGCTCAGCCGCCTTAGCATAAACAAAAGTAAAAAGCGAGATGACTTCATCATCCGTAAGCGCCGGAGTTTCGCGGCTGGCAGTCCGCCGGCGGATTTCATCCAGGATCAACTGAAATAAAACCTTTTCTTCCGGCAATAATGCTTCTACCACCGTTAATGGCTCGTCAAGCAAAAAGCGCTTTTCTTCTGCCACAGTGAGCATATTCCGGGCCAAGTCCCGGTATAAATTTACTTGTTCATCTTTATTTGGCTCCGTCATAAAAGGAATTCCTTTCTCTTTTCAAAGGCACCCTCAGCCCAATCCACCGGAGTCCTGCCATTTGCAATTAGAAAGTGATTCGCACGGGAAAATGGCCGACTGCCGAAAAAACCTCGATAAGCAGATAATGGAGATGGGTGCGCCCCGGCAATTACCAGGTGCTTTGTTTCATCGATGAAGGCACGTTTCTTCCCGGCAAATGCCCCCCATAAAATAAAAACTGTCGGCAATGATGAGTTGCCGATAGTGCGGATTACCGCATCGGTAAAATATTCCCATCCTTTGAAGCAATGACTTCCGGCTTCGTGTGCCCGAACCGTCAAAACCGTATTCAGAAGTAAAACGCCTTCCTCCCGCCAATGTTCCAGCGAGCCACTTGCCGGGGCGGGACATTGCAAATCCTCTGCAAGTTCTTTAAAAATATTCCGGAGCGACGGGGGAATCTTTACCCCGGCAGGCACAGAAAATGCCAAGCCGTGCGCCTGATTATCATCATGATATGGATCCTGCCCCAACAACACTACTTTGACATCTTCCGGCGCCAGACAGTCAAAGGCAGCGAAAGTCTTTTCTCGAGGCGGAAAGACCACCCCCGCCTTACGTTCCTGTGCTAAAAACTTTTCCAGGGAATCCCAAACTTGCGGAGGAACCTCTGCAAGTTCGGGTTCCAACAGGTACTTCCAGTTATTGGGAAGTGCCTGCAGACAATCCGGCAGACTCACAATCAGTCCTGCGCGGCACAATTCAGCATTCCGCCGGCCAGGATAATTTTAATATCCTCCGGGGAAAGCTGATGTTTGAGTTCAATTTCCACGGTTGATGTATCGTTTTTGACAATTTGTGCTTTGATTGTGCAGGACGGGTTTTGAAGTTGTTCCCGAAAAGAATGAATCAGGATGGAATCGCCCTGTTCAATTCTGTCATAATCCGCGATATCCGTGAACAGCAGCGGAGCAATGCCGAAATTTACAAGATTGGCGCGATGAATCCGTTCAATTGCAGCGGCAATGACGACCTTTATCCCCAAATACATCGGGCAAATCGCCGCATGTTCGCGACTGGATCCCTGCCCATAACTATCACGACCGACGATAATTCCCTGCAAACCAGCATCACGCACCGCAGCTGCCCGCTCAGCAAAAGAAGGCTTACCTTCTTCGGTAAAACATTCAAAGACAACCTTGGAATAGGCAGGGATATTGCTGCGGAGTTTCAAATGGACGCCGGCAGGCATGATATGGTCTGTCGTAATTTTATCCCCAACTTTGATAACCACACGGCCATCAATTTCATCCGGCATCGCGCAATTCCGCGGAGGTTCCCCAATTGTTGGCTTTCGGGTAATTTCTCCTGAGCCATCGGGATTCGGAGCAAAAATCATATTGTCGTTAATGAGGAAAGAATCTACATCAGCGATTACCGGATAATCAATTTGTAAATTGCGGGGATCAGTAAATTTTCCGGTCAATGCTGCTGCGACAGCGGTTTCGGGGCTGACCAGATACACCTGGTCGCCTTTGGTACCGCTGCGGCCGGCGAAATTACGATTGAATGTCCGGACGCTGACCGTACCATTGGCTGGACTCTGCCCCTGTCCGATACATGGTCCACAACCAGTTTCAAGAATACGTGCGCCAGCACCGATAATATCGGCAAGCATTCCGTTGCGAGCCAACATTTCAAGTACTTGACGGCTGCCGGGGGCAATGGCAAAGGTTACCGACGGATGAATTTTTCTTCCCTTCAGGACCTTTGCCACCATTGAAAGGTCACGGAAGGAGCTGTTTGTGCAGGAGCCGACAATGACCTGACTGACAGCAATGTCTCCCAATTCGGCAACGGTTTTGATATTGTCGGGACTGGACGGACAAGCGGCCATCGGAACAAGAGTATTCAAGTCAATTTCAATGACTTGATCATATTCCGCATCGTCATCTGCAGTCAGGGCGACAAAATCCTGAGCACGTCCTTCTGCTGCAAGAAATTCACGAGTACGTTCATCGGAAGGGAAAACGGAAGTTGTTACGCCAAGTTCTGCTCCCATATTGGTTATCGTTGCGCGCTGCGGAACAGAGAGACAAGCAACTCCATCACCAAAATATTCCACAATGGAACCGACATTCCCTTTTGTGGTCATGATGGACAAAAGTTTGAGAATAATATCCTTGGCTGCGCACCAGGGAGAAAGTTTTCCGGTTAGTTTTACTCCGACAATTTTCGGGTAAGGAATATGAAACGGTTTTCCCGCCATTGCCAACGCAACATCAAGGCCTCCGGCACCGATTGCCATCATCCCGATACCACCGTTTGTCGGTGTATGGCTGTCTGAACCCAATAATGTTTTCCCGGGAATACCGAAACGTTCCAAATGAACCTGATGACAAATGCCATTTCCTGGAGCAGAAAAGAAGACTCCCTTCGTCGCAGCAAGAGATTGCAGATACATGTGGTCATTGCGATTTTCCGGCCCGTTTTGCAACATATTATGGTCAACATAAGATACGGAAAGTTCCGTGCTGACGCGTGGGACATTCATCGCTTCAAGTTCCAGATATGCCATCGTTCCCGTGGCATCCTGAGTCAGAGTTTGATCAATTCGAATGGCAACTGGTGCGCCCGGGGTCTTTTCTCCGGAAACGTAATGGTTGTCAATAATTTTTTGTACAACAGTACCTCTGGCCATGATAAAATGCTCCTTTGACAAAAATTCTCACTATAATATTCCTCCGGACGGTGGTACAACCAACCGTTCTTCAAGCGCATCGAGACATTGTTCACGCCCCGCAAACGCATAAATTTCATGAAAAACACACGGGAAATTCCCGCATTCGCACATTCCTTCGATGGTACAGCCTCCACAAGGACCATTAGACAAATGCTTTGGACACCGCTCCGGACAAATGAAAAAAGTCTGGGGTAAACGACATTGATTACAATGATGACATCCGGCAAAGATTTTTTTCAGCCAGTAACGGTCGCCAGCAGCCTGTTTGTCTGCACACGGGAAAAGGAATTTCCGAATACTTCGATTACAACGACTGAATAATCCGGGTACAGGTAACTGGGCTTTTTCCAGTTTCGGATCATCGTCAAGATACGCACGACTGAGCAAATCCTCAAAAAAGTTAAAGCTGTGAGGATAAGGTGCCATTTCTGCACGGGCAAGATAAGCGCGATACTCGTTAACCCAGAAATCAAAATTCTTGTATCCGTGAAGTGCTTCATGAATCCGACGGGATGCAATTCTTACCCGTTCCGGGGTATCCATTCCTGCAAGCTGGATTCCACTGAACCCCATCAACCGGCATCCAGCCGCCTGCAAAGCCAACCGTTGTAATTGGGCCGCTTCGAACTGTTGAGCCGAAACACTCAATTCCTTCCGTAAAATTGCGCGGAAATCACGGCTCATTTCCACACCGGGGAATTCTCCGTTAATGATTCGTTCCGCCCGTTCCGGAGTTAAGAAGATCAAGCGCGCAATAACCGGGTATTCAAGGTTGCGATAACTTAAAAACCATTTTAGCGCCTGGAGCTTTTCCATATTCCACCCTGCTTGGGCGACGATAAAATTTGCCCCGACGTTGAGTTTTTTCACCATTTTGAAAAATTGTGTCAAAAGGGCATCAGAACGGTACTTGAAGGGGTTGACAACACACCCGGGATAAAAAGGAATTGTATTTTTTTCTTTTTCAATCATTCTGAGCGTAGTGATGCTTTCGGTAAACTCCCGAAGCCGTGTTGCCCGTTCATCTTCACCGACAAAACGATCTCCGGTCACCGGAATCACATTCAACGCCCTCGCCGCACCGCACATGCCAATCAATTCGCGCATGACCTCCGGTGAAGTATCTTTGCCGCTCAAATAAACCAGATGCCGATCCCTGTTTTCCGGAGAGAGGGCCGATAAATATTCTGCAGTCCGCCAAGATTCTGTAAATCCATATCGATCGGTAATTGCCAATCCACACGGAAAAGGAGAAACATCCAGAACCGCTTCCTCCAATGCAGCCAAGCGTGCAGATGCCGCTTCAGGCGAAGTATCTTTTCCTGGAGCCGCATGTTCAATCCAGAGGGAGAAAATGCCGTCTTCGAGTTGTTGTTTCAAACGATTCCCCGAAACGGAAAAATTCATTTCCAACTGCCCGTTCATTTCCATCTACAGCCTTCTTTCAGCGCCTTGCTCCCGGGTCGATCACAAAAAAGAGACCGCCGAGCATATTAAAAAACAGAATCATCAGAGTATACAATACCGGAATAACTGCGTTATCTTGAAAATCAGAAGCTTTAAGAATTTCGCAAATGGTAATGTCTCGAAGCCCGATCCCTGATAGTGAAAGGGGGATCAATCCAGCGATATTTCCGATTGTGACCGCAGTAAGCACATCAAGCAAACTGAAATTCCGTACCCCGACTCCAAGAATAATGAACATGACCGCAACCACAGTTGCAATATGGACGAAGAAAACGCTGACAATGGTCAGTACTGTCAGTTGTTTCCAGGCCACCCGATAACGGTCTATTGCATCGGTTAATCGGAAAACCATCCCGTGAGTTTTACAATCTCCCCAGTTCATCAGTGAATCAATCCAGGTAATTTTTCGTAATTGTTTGTGAAAAAAAAGAATCAACATGGAAATCAATCCAGACAGACAAAGTCCCAGCAAAGCAATAATCCCGATGATCCGAACCGTATCTGTAGTTTCCACTCCCGGGATGGGAATATTTACCTTCATCAACACCGGAAGAGTCATCAGTACCAGGAGAATCGCCAACACAAACAGAGCAACCATTCCGATAATGCGGTCCATAAGGATCGTAAACGCGCCTTCGGCTTTAGCTCCATGCGGAGCCCGCATGGTTACTGCGGCAAGTCGAGCGACATCTCCGCCAATTGCGCCGCCGGGAATGACCAGACTGCAAAAATAAGCTTGCATCGTTAAACTAAGTGCCTCAAGGAAAGGAAGTTTAACCTGAATAATTTTTGCCAGCGCATACCACCTCCATGCGCACACAAACATATGTGACGCATAAACGACACCGGCAGGCAGAAGAAACCAGTAGTTGAAGTCTTTCAGTGTATCCGCAAATTGCCCGTAGTTGGAAGAAACCAACCACCAGATAATCGCGGCGGCAAAGGCTATTTTCAACAGGAACAACACATTTTTCCTGATTTTTGCCTTGAGCGTCCGGCCTTTAGCGGATTGATTATCAATGTCACTCATAATCTGAAAAAGATCCTTACTCCCTGTCCTTGTCTGTTATTTGAAGATGTATATCAGTGTAATGTAGCACAGAAAACTTTTCTTCGCAATTCTTTTCATTGACGATTCGTTCTGTTTATTGGTGATTCATTCAGGTCTTTTCATCCCATTGGTTGAAAAAAAGGAAGATTGGAATATTTTGAATAGCAGATATCACAAGAAGATATGGTTACTGAGTCCGGAAATATTTAGAATATCAGGAGAGAATAGAATGGATCTGTATCTTGACAGCAAAGCTCCTCTGGAAGCGCGGGTTGAGGATCTGCTCAGCAGGCTTACCCTGGAAGAAAAAGTTTGGTTGTGCCATGGTTGCACGGTCATGGAAGTTGGGGATATTCCCCGCTTGAAAATTGGAAAAGTGGAAATGGCCGATGGGCCGCAGGGGATCCGATTGGAAGACGGCCGCCATACGACTGCACTTCCTTGCGGTGTTGCGCTTGCTTCCACTTGGAATCCGGCAACAGCTGAAGAATTTGGTGGAGTTATTGCCCGGGAAGCGTTGGAAGCAAACATTCATGTCAGCCTCGGACCCGGCATGAATATCTTCCGCACTCCGTTGAATGGACGAAATTTTGAATATTACGGAGAAGATCCTGTACTTGCCGGGAAGATCGGGGCCGGCTATATTCGCGGTTGTCAGAAATACAACGTGGCTGCTACGCCGAAACACCTTGCTGTCAACAATCAGGAAATCTGCCGTACGACTTCCAGCAGCAATGTTGACGAACGTACCCTCCGGGAACTTTACTTGACCAGCTTTGAGATCGTTACCAGGGAAGCCAAGCCCTGGATGATGATGTCGAGTTATAATCGAATTAACGGGACATACGCATCAGCCTGCCATTTGACCCAACAGGAAATTGTCAAAGATGAATTCGGATTCGATGGATGTATGGTTTCTGACTGGGGTGGAGTTCATGACACGAAGGCTTGTGCTGTCAGCGGCCATGATCTGGAAATGGGATACGGTGCAGATTCTCCGATGGGGAAACCGCTTCTGGAACTGGTTCAGAAAGGAGAAGTGGCGGAAGCCGATGTCGACCGTATGGTTCGCAATGTCATCCGGATGCTGATCCGGACAAAAACTTTCAATCCGGAAGAACTGGAAAAGGGCGAACGGGATACTTTTCGGCACCATGAAATCGGCAAAAAAATCGCAACCGAAGCAATGGTTTTACTGAAAAATGACGGAATTTTACCGCTCGATTTGAGTAAATACAAAAAGGTAGCAATTATTGGGCCCAACGCAAATTTCCAGCACAGTATCGGAACATTACAGGATTGTGGTGGATCCGGCGCAGTGCACCCCTCTTATGAAATTACTCCTCTTGCCGGATTGACGAAAGCTATGGAAGGCAAAGTGGAAATTACGTATGCAGAAGGTACCCGTTTCAGTGATGCAGTGATTATGCCGCCGTCTCTGTTGCAGCAACCGGACGGTACACCCGGGCTTGTTCTTGAATACTACCACCGCACTCCCGAAATGACTCGCGCCGAAGACAAACCGTTCCTGACGATGATGGATTCCAATTTGAACCATCTCTGGTCCAAATACAATCAGGTTGCCGTTGAGCAGAATCCCGACGTACCGACGGATGATTTTATTGCCCACTGGAAGGGCTGTTTCGTTCCGCGGAAAAATGGGAAAACTACGATCAGTGCCGCTCAATTTCACTGTAATGTAAAAATTTACATCAACGGCGAAATGGTTCTTGAGGCAAAAAATGTTACTCGCCGAGCCAATCCGATGTATACCTTTGATGCCGTAGCCGGACAAGCATATAATCTGGAAATTGAGTTAATCAGCGAATGGTATAATGCTTCTTTCCAGATGTTCTGGAGTGAACCCGGTTCGAATGACAGCCTCAAAGCTGAAGCAATTGAATTGGCGAAACATTCGGATCTGGTTATCTTCTGTGGCGGATCTAACCACCAGTATGATAAAGAAGCACTCGGGTTTGGCAATGTCGCCGATGCAGATATTCCCTCCATGGATATGTTGGGTGGTCAATCAGAACTGCTGGCCGCTCTTGCCGAAGTGAATCCCAATATTGTGGTTGTTTTAAATAACGGATCTTGCCTTCGTGTCGAAGATTGGATCAACAAAGTACCTGCATTGCTGGAAGCATGGTATGCCGGACAAGACAGCGGCAATGCCATTGCGGAAGTTCTTTTAGGCAAAGCGGAACCGGGCGGACGGTTGCCAATGAGCTGGGCACGGGAACTGAATGATTATCCCTGCCATGCCAACGGCAATTATCCTGGATCACGGGAAAGTGATGATCCTCAGGTTGAATATGATGAGGGAATATTTGTCGGATATCGTCACTTTGACCAGGTATCTACCGACCTCCGTTTCCCCTTCGGATTTGGTTTGAGCTATACGACGTTTACTTGTGAAAAGATTGCCTGCGACGTAATCAATAACAGTATTGACGCCCCTGATGTCCGCTACCGCATCAAAGTAAGCAACACAGGGAAACGAGCAGGAAGTACTGTCGTTCAACTTTACGTTGGTGATGTTTGTTGTTCTCAGGTCCGGCCGATCAAGGAACTGAAAGGATTTGCGAAAGTCCAATTGCAACCGGGAGAAAGTACTGTCGTGGAGCTCTCTCTTTGCCGCCGTGACTTTGCTTTCTGGAATCCTGTCTCCCGCAAATGGGAAGTGGAAAAAGGTACCTTCAAACTTTATGCCGGAACTTCTGCGGAAGACATCTTTGATGTAACAGAAATCGAACTGCAATAAAAAATTGTTTCCGATGTTCTCTCTGCCGGTAAATCGGCAGAGGCATATCGGGGGCCTTTCTTTCTTTTCGCCACGGCGTCAAGAAGGAGAGGCCCCGGAATATTTTGCGATTGTTCCGGAGTTTCCGGCAAAAAAGCATCTAAAAAAACTGTTACCATTCGTAATCTCGATTTTTTGCAGTATTTTGTACCATACTCTTCGCGTTAATCAACCTGAAATAAAATTTTTACCGGATCATGCAAAAGGTCGAAACAATACAATCTCTTGATGCTTATACGAAT
>ERZ1034917.1583-NODE-1583-length-13297-cov-3.949403_pt1 | contig 13297 bp, 16 predicted proteins | sample MGYA00520605_ERZ1034917 | MGnify/ENA primary metagenome ERZ1034917 (study PRJEB33766, sample SAMN09781784) | gut metagenome | biome: gut microbiome | host: Homo sapiens | place: Madagascar | study: EMG produced TPA metagenomics assembly of the PRJNA485056 data... | reverse complement strand
AAAATAAGAAAGAATGGTCGCATACGCAGCATACAAGAAAGATAAGTATAGAGGAACTTAATAACTGAAATTTGGGGCTGTTTAAAAAGTCAACTTTGATGTGACCCCAAAAAGTTAAACTTTTTATAGCGTAGTAGTTTTTAGTGACTGCTACGCTATTTTACTGTCCTTTACACGTTGTCCGCCGTTCGCGGCTATTCGTGATGCTGTTTATGGTGTGCGCCATTGTCCGCGTTATTTGCGGTTTTGGTGCAAAGCGGCGAGCAGAGTGCCTGACGTTTTGCGCCCGTTTGGCGCACAGCGGTCGATTTTCGATTTTCGCACTTTTGCCGCGTACAGCGTCCGCGTTATGCGTTTTAACATCTTGCCGATTTGTCGCACGCTGCGCTGCATTTTACATCATCTGCGGCGGCTGCCTTTGGTATTTATACCCAGTATTCCTCCCGCCGCGCCGCAAACTATTCCGATAACAAGAGCGGTAACCGCACACGCGCCAAAGCTGACGGTCTGTGACGCAAGTCCGCCGATCAGCCATAGAATAAATGTGTAAACCAGTCCCGAGACTGCGCCCGCGATAAGTCCGCCCTTTTCGGAGTGCCTGCCCGCTATAAAGCCGCATAAAAGTACGCCCAGCGCGCATATAAGGTTTGCGCAAAGCGCAATTCCCTTGTCGGAAAAGCACCTGAATGTGGCGATAAGCGCGGCAGGAACGAGCATAACAAGCGACACAGCATAGGAAAACGCAACCGCTTTAAGTATATACAGGAAGTCCGGCGTGCGTGCGGCTGCCGCTTGCGCCGGATAGCCCGAGTTTTTTTTAAGCAAAAAAATTACCCCCTTTTTTGGCAAAGTATTATCAATAAATACTTATGCAAAAAAGCGGGTAATATTACCGTTATGCAAAAATTATTCCTCGGAATCGCCTTCCGCGTCCTCCGCACCCGGGATAGGAGTAACCGACTTGGTTTCCTCACCCTTTTTAAGGAAACGGCTTACCGCACTGCGGTCAACGGTTATAAACGATTTGTTTACGCCGATACCGCTTTCAAGAACAAAAAGGTCGTCCTTTATTCTTGTGATTTTGCCGTGAATACCGCCGATTGTCGCAACCTCATCGCCTACCTTAAGCGCCGCAAGCATATTTTTAAGTTCCTTTTCCTTCTTCTTCTGCGGTCTGATAAGAATGAAATAAAAGATTGCAAACATTGCAACAAGCATAATAAGCGGTGACATCATCGAAACCGGTCCCGCCTGCTGTGCCGCGCCTGCCGCAGTGGTCGCAGCTCCCGCCGCTTTATCCGCATATGCCGTAATAAATGAAAACATTTTGTATACCTCCTGAAAAATTTTTTCGATTGTCAAATTATTCTATCATATTTTACCCGATTTTGCAATAGTTAAAAAACATTTTTTTGAAAAAGCTGTTATTTACGGCTTTATTCGGTAGTTTTTCCGAAACTGCTTGGGCGTAAGGTGAATCTGCTTTTTAAAGCGTTCAATAAAATAGCTTGTGGTGGAAAAGCCTACGTCAAGCGCAATGTCCGTAATGCTCTTGTTTGTGGTGACAAGAAGCCGCTCCGACTCGGAAATCCGTATCCCGTTGACATATTCGGTAAAGCTCTTGTTCATAACCCTTTTAAAAAGCCGCGAAAAATAACTGTAGCTAAGGCTGCACAGCTTTGCCGCCTCGGTAGAGGTTGCAGTGCTGTAGTTCCTCTGCGCGTATTCGATTGAGCGCTGAATGGAGTGTATCGCGGCGTTGGTTTCGTCAATTATGCCGAACACGCTTTCGCCCGTTTCGATGTGCCAGCGGCGGATGAGCCAGAGCGCGACCTTGATTACGCAGACGCGCAGCGCGATTTCGTAGCCGTAGTCGCGTCGGTCCCACTCGTCTATGATGGTGTTCATAATGCGCGGAATGTCCGAGCTTTCCATGTCCGCCTTCAAAAACAGCTTACTGTATTTTTCGTCATCGGCAATAAACGGAATGATATATTTGAACTCAAAAACCGACTGCTCCGCCGCATAGAGTATCTGCGGCATAAATTTTATGACAATATAGCTGCTTTTCGGCGCAACCGAGCGCACAGAGTGCGGCTTTTTTGAGTTTATCACGATAAGGTCGCCGCTTTTCAGACGAAAGGTTTTTCCGTTGCACCATACCTCCGCGTCGCTGTCTATGCCGTACAAAAGCTCAATATAATTGTGGTAATGGATATGCGATATACTTTCGGACTGCGGAACCGACATACACAGACACTCAATGGGGATTTCAAAGCCCTCTATATGCGCCATTCCCTCATCGGAAATGCTGACGCCTTTATTGTTTTCCGAAATCATGAGTATCACCCTAAGACAAAAATTTGATATTTTTACACTCAAAAATTATATCACATATTTTGCGTGAATGCTATACTTTTCTTGAAAAAAGTTTTCCGAGGAGGAGAAAAAATGAAAAAACTTAAATTTGCACTGATAGGCGCGGGTGGAATTGCAAACAACGCACACGCACCCGCTTACGAAAAAATGGACAATGTGGAGATTGTCGCGGTTTGCGACATTATCGAGGAACGGGCAAAGAAAATGGCGGACAGACTTGGCGCGCCGATGTACTGCACCGATTACAAAAAAATTTTCGAGCTTGACGGTCTTGACGCCGTGGACATCTGCACTCCGAATTATCTGCACTCGGTAATCGCGGTTGACGCTTTGGAGCGCGGAATCAACGTGTTCTGCGAAAAGCCGGACGCAGTAAGCGTTGCCGAGGCGGAGAAAATGAAGGCGGCTGCCGAAAAAAGCGGCAAAACCCTTATGGTAATGCGCAACAACCGCTACAGAGGTATTTCCGCATACCTGAAGGAATTTATAAACGACGGCAAAATGGGCGAGATTTACGCGGCGCGCTGCGGCTGGCAGCGGCGCAGAGGAATCCCGGGCAAGGGCGGCTGGTTTACCACAAAGGCGAAGTCCGGCGGCGGTCCGCTGATTGATTTGGGAGTACATATGATTGATCTTTCGATCTGGCTCATGGGCAATCCGACCCCGGTTGCGGTAAGTGGCTGCACATACGAAAAATTCGCAAACAGCGAGGTTGTGGATTCGGTACATTCAAGATTCGGTACTCCGGACAACAACGGAACATTTGACGTTGAGGACTTGGCAATGGGATTTATACGTTTTGACAACGGCGCGTGTATGCAGATAGAGTTCTCTTGGGCGTCCAATATCGAAAAAGAGCGTATGTTTGTTGAGTTCCGCGGCGACAAGGCGGGCGCCGCATGGTCGACAGACGATAATCAGCTGAAAATATTCGGCGAGGAATACGGCAGCACGGTTGACAGCCTGCCGCATGTAAGCGACAAATATCAGATTCACGAGGCTAACCTCCGCCACTTTGCGGACGTTTTGAACGGCGATGCGGAGCCTATGTTCGTTCCGCAGCAGGGTTTGGATATGATAAAGATACTGGAAGGCTTTTACAGATCCGCGGCGGAAGGCAGAGAAATTCGGCTTTAAATATTGAAGGAGGTATACTAAGCTATGATAAGAGTTACTGTTTGGAACGAATACGCGCATGAGCGCAGTGACGAGAAGGTAAAGGAGATATACCCGAACGGAATCCACGGTGCGATTGCTGACTTTTTGAAAAGTGATGATATAGAGGTAAGGTGCGCAACTCTTGACGATGAGGAGTGCGGACTGACAAAGGAGGTTCTTGACAACACGGACGTGCTTTTGTGGTGGGGACATATGTGCCATAACAAGGTACCGGACGAGGTTGCAATGCGGGTGCGTGACGCGGTACTTGAGGGAATGGGCGCAATATTCCTTCATTCGGCACACCATTCAAAGCCGTTCAGATTTCTTATGGGAACATCATGCAACCTCGGCTGGCGCGAGGACGGAGATTTGGAAAGGGTATGGATTAGCAAGCCGTCACACCCCATTGTGCAGGGCATAGACAGGTATTTTGAGATTCCGCATGAGGAGATGTACGGCGAGCCGTTCGATATTCCCGAGCCGGATCAGCTTATAATGATGGGCTGGTACGAAGGCGGCGAGGTATTTCGCAGCGGCTGCTGCTATAACCGCGGCAACGGGCGCGTGTTCTATTTTCAGCCGGGACACGAATCATACCCCACATATTACATACCGGAGGTACAGCACATAATAAGGAACGCTGTTCACTGGGCGGCGCCGACATACCGCGCTCCGCTCAATTGCCCGCACGTTAAGAAAATCGGGACAGAGTAAAAGGAAACAGGCGTGCGGGGGACTGACTCACGCACACTATTTATTAAGGAAGCTTTTGATTACAGAATCATAACCACCCGTCCAACGGGTGGTTATGATTTTTTCAATCAAACTTTTTGAGAGAAAGAAAAATAAAACTTATTAATCAATTGCTTGCAGCAAGCCGCCTATATATAATGTAGGTTTTCCTGCACAAATTGGTTGCAAATTTTTTTAATGAATAAAATTTCTAAAAAAGCAAAGTATAAGTATAAACTTATACGGAGGTGTCGGCTCATGATTGAAAACGATACAATAGAGCTTTTGAAGGAATGTAACGCGGGGGTAAAAATGGGAGTTACGGGGATAGACGAGGTTTTTGACAAGATAAAAAACGAAAAATTCAAGGAGCGTCTTCAAGTGAGCAAGGAGGAGCATCAGCGGCTCGGCTCGGAAACTCACGAGCTTTTAAACCGCTACCACGACAGCGGCAAGGAGCCTAATATCATGGCAAAGAGTATGTCATGGATAAAGACGAATGTTGCCCTCGCTATGGAGGAAACTGACCATATGGCGGCGGACCTTTTGACAGACGGCTGCAATATGGGTATAAAATCGCTGAACCGCTACCTTAATAAATATGAGGCGGCGGAGGAAAAGGCGAAGGATATTGCAAAGCGCCTTGTAAATATCGAGGAGGATTTGGTAAGGGATATAAGATCGTATCTTTGATATTTGCGTTTTTGCCGAAATTTTGGATGAGGTAAACACAGCAAGGGGCGGAGCAAGCCGCAAAAGTTCAGAAACGCGGACTCTGCCCCGCCTTCTATGCGTAGGGGAAACCACATTTTGCACTCAATTTTTCAGAAAAATATTGTTTTTGGTATTGACAAACACGAAATAGTATGGTATTATATTATAGCAATCAACGAGAACTGTTTTAATCTCATGATTTAAGCTATGCGGGAGTGGCTCAGTGGTAGAGCGTCACCTTGCCAAGGTGAACGTCGCGAGTTCGAATCTCGTCTTCCGCTCCAAAGGACACACCGCTGTGTGTCCTTTTTGTTTTATTGCAGAATTTATTTTGTATTGGAGAATTTGGATATGAAAAAAGCATTCGGTCATATGGGCAATATGCTCGCAACTCATGCGTCGGCGGTGTTCCTGACGCTTATATTAAGCCTGCCGATTATGTCAGTTATAAAAAACGATACCGTACTTGCCGTGCTTGCGGTACTTTTGTACGCGATGATGATGTATTCCGCGGCGTGGAACAAAGGCTTTAGGGATTCGCGAAAGGTCGGAGAGAGCTTTCCTAACTTTAAGGCGGTTATAATCGGAATACTTCTTGCGTGTATTGTGCCGGTTGTTCTGCTTGCGCTGCGCGTGACCGCATACCATGTTAATCCGTATACATGGAGGCCGGTGGGCGAGGGCGGTGAGATGATAAAAACCACCTCCGGGTTTGTGCTTATCACCGATATAATCTACAGAATTTATTTTATATTTGCTGTCGGACTTTTAAAGGGCGGCAGGCTCGGCTCGTACATACTGCCGATGTTTATACCGGGAATTTTCTATATTATCGGCTATGCTGTCGGACTTACAAGATTCAGCATTATGGAAAAATATTTGCCGTTTCTGATTTATAAGCCTAAAAATAAGGATAAGAAAAAATCATGAGCATGAAGAAATTAAGACCGCTGTTTTTGGCGGTCATTCTTTTAACCGTATGTTTTTCACTTTGGTATAATGAATATTCCGGCGGCAGAAAATATGAGGGAACGGAGTTCCTTTTTGATACCGAATGCAGCATTACCGCCTACGGCAAAAATGCAAAAAAGGCGGTAGCGGCGGCGTTTGACCGCCTTGCGGAGATAAACGCCGCAACGGATATGTACAGGGAAGGCTCGGACGTGCATCGGATAAATTCCGCGGCTGCAAATACGGAAATCAAGGTTTCCGCCGCGACGGCGGAAATTTTGTCGGTTGCGCAGCAAATTGCCGCCGAGACGGACGGAGCCTTTGACGCGACAATCGCTCCGGTGACGGAGCTTTGGGATTTTAAAAGTGAAAATCCAGTGCCGCCCGCCGCGGCGGATATAAAAAACGCCCTTAAAAGGGTCGGCTATGCCGCCCTGAACGTAGACCACGAGAAATGTATCGTAACCAAAAGTGACGGCGGGGTAAAAATCGACCTCGGCGGCGTAGCAAAGGGCTATGCGGGGGACGAGGCGCTCCGCGTAATGCGGGAGTGCGGAGTGAATACGGCGATAGCCGACCTCGGCGGAAATGTGACCTGTATGGGCAAAAATCCAAATTCCAGGGACGGAAAATGGCGGATAGGAATACAGATTCCGTTTGCGCCCACGGGCGAGTACGGTAAAATCGCGGAGACGGACGGCGGTGCGGTTGTGACAAGCGGAACATATCAAAGAAATTTCAAATATAAGGGTAAGCTCTATCATCATATAATTGATACAAAAACCGGCTATCCGGCAAATCAAAACTACAGCGGAGTGACAATCTCAGGCAAAAACGCCTGTGTCGCCGACTGCCTTGCAACGGCGTGCTTTGTACTGGGTGAGGAAAAAGGCCGCACGTTTGCGGAAAAGCATGGAGCGGAAATATTTTTTGTAAAATAGATATTAAGATTTTATAAACATTGACCGCTGATAATTGACAGAATGTGCCATAATATGTTATAGTGTTTAATGGTTAGCCGAAATTATGCCTTTTTCGGGTAGGTTTGGAGTACTCTCTTTCGGCTAAGCGGCGGCAAGCGCAATTATCGAATAGGCTATGCTGTTTATTTGATGAAAACGTGTAATGGTATAACAGGCGGTTTATGCGCCTGCGGTTAGTTTGGCATATTTGGATAAAACAGCGGGACAGACGTCCTATTAAAGGAGAAAAAAGTGGAAGGTTTTTTTGGCAGTTTCGGCGGAAAGGTTTTTCTTACCTTTCTTATATCAATGGCTCCGGTGGTTGAGCTGAGAGGCGCGATACCGTATGCTACGGCAAACGGCATAAATCTGTGGCTCGCGATTGCGGTGTCGGTTATCGGGAACATGATTCCCGTGCCGTTCATTATTCTGTTTATAAGAAAGATTTTCGGCTGGCTGCGTAAAAAGAGCGAAAAGTTAAATTCGCTGGTCGGACACTTTGAACGCAAGGCGGAAAAGCATCAGGAAACCGTAAAACGCTATAAGTTTTGGGGGTTGTTCGTTTTGGTTGCAATACCTCTGCCCGGAACGGGAGCGTGGACGGGTGCGCTTGTTGCCGCGATGCTTGAAATGCGGCTTAAGGACGCCGTTCCCGCGATTTTTATGGGCGTTATTGCCGCTGGAATAATAATGTCAACATTTTCCTACGGAATATTCAGCATGGTGAAATAGGCGCACGGGAGTGAGAGATATAATGCTTTTAGGAACAGAGGCGGCGGAGTTTCGGCTGCTTGAAATGATACACGACATATTTGAGAGCCGGTTTACGGATTTTATTATGCCGAGGATAACCGCGCTCGGCAATGCGGGGATAATATGGATAATACTTGCCGCGGTTTTGCTGTGTATACCGAGGTACAGACGGTGCGGAGCGGTGCTTGCTGCGGGACTTCTGGCGGGGTTGGTTTTCGGAAACCTGCTGATTAAGCCGCTTATTCACAGACCAAGGCCGTGCTGGCTGTATGAGGTACAGTTGATTACTAAAATACCGTCGGATTACTCGTTTCCTTCCGGACATACCTACTCATCGTTTACGGCGGCGTTTCCGCTTTTAAGGTACAACAAACGGTGGGGAATTGCCGCATTGGCTCTTGCGGTATTGATAGCGTTTTCAAGAATGTATCTGTACGCGCATTTTCCTACGGATGTTCTCGGCGGGATTGTGCTTGCCGTGGCTGTAAGCACGGCTGTGACTGCGATTGACAAGAGGATAGAAACAAAAGAAATATAAGATAAAAGAATTTGCTCCGACCGCGCAAAGCGCGGTCGGAGCGTTTTTAATGCCGTTCGGGGTGTCTTTATGGGGACAGTAAAATGCGTGCTAAAGATTCAAGCCGAACCGCAAGGCACACTAGCCGCAGCACGCGTTTTTACACTTCACATACTATATTCCGAAAAATATCAGCATAAACACAGTTGCAAGACCGCATATACCGATTGCAATACCGCTCATGATTCCCTCTGTTTCGCCTATTTCTATCGCTTTTGACGTGCCAAGGGCGTGGCATGACGCGCCGATTGCCAGTCCCGCCGCAATGGGGTTGTCTATGTGAAACCATTTGATGAAATACGGACACATAATTGCGCCGAACACGCCGGTAAAGCAAACCGCCGCAACGGTCAGCGGGACTATTCCGCCAATCTGCCCCGAAACCTCGGAGGCGATAGCAGTGGTAACCGACTTTGGCAAAAGGCTTACCGTAACGTCCGAGGGCAGTCCGAAAAGCCGCGAAAGAACAAACACGCTGATTACCGAGGTAGCCGCGCCGACCACGCAGCCGACCAGTATCGGCAGCCGGTTGCGCTTTATAATATCAATCCGCGCAAACATAGGAACGGCGAGCGCCGCGGTTGCGGGGGCGAGTATCATTGTTATAAAATCTCCGCCGACAAGAAAGCTTTCGAGCGGGATTCGGAGCGCGTAAAGCAGACCTATTATAAGAAGGCTTGCGATAACCATGGGGTTTGCAATGGGTGTGTCAAATCTGTCCTTGATTTTTACTCCGATGATATATGCCAAAATACAAATTGTTACGCCGAAAATCGGACGTGAGGTTAATTCCGCAATCATAATATTTTTTCCTCCCCGTTTTTGTTTCTGTTTATAAGAAATATGACCAGCTTAACCGAATACGCCGTTGCGAGAAATGTAAGCACGGTTGTTATAAGGCATATCAGCACAAACGGCACAAAAACCTCGCCTAGGACGTCAAGATAGCCTATAATCGAAACGGTAGGCGGTATAAACATTAGCGACATATTTTTGAGCAAAAAGTCGGTTATCGCCTCTATGCGCCGCTTGCGCACGGCTCCGGTACACAGCAGTATAAAAAGCAGAACCATTGCGATAACGCTACCCGGGAACGGTATCGGCAGCAGATATGATATAATATCTCCGACAAAACAAATACAAAAAACAATAAAAATCTGGTTAAGCAGTTTCAAAAAAGTCCACCTCAAAAAAATATTCTTTTAAGAGTATACCACATATAAAATACTTTGTAAACCGTTAAGCGGCGGGTTTTGGCAAAAAATTCTTGTTTTTGGGCGATAATTGTGATAAACTTTTAAATATGGGGCGTGAGTCAATAAGCAAAAAGGAGATAATGACAATGAGTGATTTAAAGATAAGACGTGCCGAAAACGCCGACATTCCGGGACTGCACAGGCTGCTCTTGCAGGTAAACAAGGTACACAGCGATATACGGCCGGATTTGTTCCGCGAGGGCGGCATTAAGTATACCGATGACGAGCTGAAGGAGATTATTGCGGACGACAAAAAACCGATTTTTGTTGCGGAGTCGGACGGCGATGTGTGCGGCTATGCGTTCTGTATTCACAAGCAGAAGCAGGGCAGTACCTCGCTTACGGATATAAAAACTCTGTACATTGACGATTTATGCGTTGACGCGGCGGCTCGTGGCGGGCATATAGGTACCCGTCTTTACGAATATGTGATTGAATACGCAAAGGTCTGCGGCTGCTATAACGTAACTCTTAACGTGTGGGCGGGGAATGACTCCGCGCTTAAATTCTACGAAAAAGTGGGACTTAAGGTCCAGAAAACAGGAATGGAAAAGGTTTTATAGAAAAGCGCCGCGCGGGCGGCTTGAAAATATTTGCCGCCGCGGCAACAAAAAATCAAAAATCTATTGTAATATTCGTATTTATATGCTATACTGAATATATATATTTTTGACTGCAAAAAGTAAGGAGGTCATATATATGAGTAAGGATTTAAATGAAGAAAAGAACGTAAATACAAAGCTGGACGCTGACGGACACGTTACCATTTCGGACGAGGTTGTTGCGACGATTGCGTCAATCGCGGCAAAGAGTACCGAGGGTGTGTACGGCATGGTGAACACCATTACGGGCGGCTTTGCGGAGTTTTTGGGAATGAAAAATCCGTCAAAGGGCGTAAAGGTGCAGATAACCGACCGCGATGTCAAAATCGATATGTCCGTAATCGTTGAGTACGGCGTAAAGATTCCCGATGTCGCATGGGAAATCCAGGATAAGGTTAAGAGCGAGGTCGAGGCAATGACCGGACTGAATGTTGCCGCGGTTAATGTCAGCATTGACGGCGTGAACATGAACGTCAAGCCTGTAGGGAATACGGACGCGGAAAAAACGACGGAGCCTGAAACCGCCGCAGATACGGAAAACGCAGAGGTAACAGAGCCGACAGAAGCTGCCGGTGCGGAAACCCAAACAGAGGAATAAACAAAAACAGAGGTAGATTATGAACAGAACAAAAGCAAGAGAGTATGCGTTTATACTTCTCTTTGAATACAGATTTCAGCCGGAGGAGATAGGCGCGATTCTTGAACGCTTTGACGAGGAATACAATCCCGATACGCAAAAGGAGTATATAGAGGACGTTGTCCTCGGCGCAGCGCGGGATATAGATGAAATAGACGCGGCAATCAACAGCGCGTCAGACCGTACCATTCAGCGTATGTCATATGTCTGCGCGGCGGTACTCAGGCTTGCCGTGTACGAGATAACGCGCCGTGATGATATTCCGGGCATGGTTTCGCTTAACGAGGCGGTATCGCTTGCGAAGAAATACGACGGCGAGGAGGCTGCGCCGTTTGTGAATGCGGTGCTTGACAAAATAATAAAGGCGCAGGCGGCAAAGATATGAATGACGGCAAGCTTTTTGTGGGCATTGACACAAGCTGTTACACCACTTCGGTCGCGGCAATGACAGAAGGCGGCGCGGCGCTTGGATTCAAAAAGATGCTTACGGTAAAGGAAGGGGAATGCGGACTGAGGCAATCGGACGCATTTTTTCAGCATATAAAAAACCTGCCTGAGCTGACCGCGGAGCTGAAAAAGAAGGTCTGCTTCAAAGACTTTGAAAAGGTGTATATCACAGTCAGCTCGCGGCCGAGGAATATCGAAGGTTCCTATATGCCGGTGTTTACGGCGGGACGCTCCGCCGCAATGCTTATGGCTGACGCGCTCGGTGCGGAGGTTTTTGAGGTGTCGCACCAGGAAGGGCATATAATGGCGGCGATATATTCGTGCAAGAGGTACAGTATTCTTGCCGAGCCGTTCCTTTCGTTTCATCTGTCGGGCGGAACAAGCGAGCTGCTGTATGTAAAGCCGCAAAGCGGCGGGTTTGAATGTGAGATTGTCGGCGGAACGCGCGACCTCCCTGCGGGGCAGTTTATTGACCGCATTGGGGTCGAAATGGGAATGCCGTTTCCGTGCGGAAAGTATCTTGACTACTCTGCAATGGAGTACGGCGGCGAAAATCCGAAGGTGAAAACCTGCGTCAGCGACTGCTATATAAATTTTTCGGGCGAGGAAACGCGCTACAGGCGGCTTTTGGCGGACGGTGCAGACTGCGGTCGCACGGCATACGCCGTGATGAAGTGTATTTCCGAATCGGTAAAAGCGGCGGTAATGCAGGCCCGCGAAAAATACGGAGCGGAAAATGTCCTTATGGTCGGCGGGGTTTCGTCCAGTGCGTTTCTGCGCAGTTGCTTTGCGGAGGTTGAGAATGTGTATTTTGCCGAGCCGGAGCTGAGCTGCGACAACGCGGTCGGCGTGTGCGAGTTGGGCAAGATTCTGAGCGGAGCGGGGCTTTAACGCCCGCCGGAGCGAACTGTAAAAAAACAGTGACAGAGGTTGAAACGGAGCAAGGCAGGCAATATAAAACGGCGCGGTACGGACGTATTTCAGCCGAGTTTGCTTTTGCGGAACGCTTAATTCACAAAGGGGCGCGGCATTTTGCCGCGGTAACGATATGTTTGAGAAACTGACGCTGACGGTTAGTCAGCTTAATCTTTATATAAAGGATATATTTAATCAGATTCCGGTTTTCGGAGATATAAATATAAAGGGTGAAATATCCAACTTCAAGCGGCACACATCGGGGCATCTGTATATGTCGCTTAAAGACGAAACGGGCGTATTGCGCGCGGTTATGTTCAGAAGCGCGGCTGCGGGTCTTGATTTTAAGCCGGAGAACGGCATGAAGGTTATAGCCTCCGGGCGCATATCGGTTTATGAACGCGACGGTCAGTATCAGCTCTATATAAATTCGATGAAGCAGGACGGAAAGGGCGACCTTTATGCAGCGTTTGAAAAGCTGAAGGAAAAGCTGCGGCTTGAAGGTCTTTTTGACGCGGCGCACAAAAAGCCGCTGCCGAAATATCCGCGCAGAGTCGGCATTGTTACGGCACCTACGGGAGCCGCAGTGCGCGATATAATAAACATTTTGTCGCGGCGGTTTCCGTATGCGGATATAATTCTGTTCCCCGTGCTTGTTCAGGGAGAGAACGCCGCGACGGAGATTTCCGCGGCAATAGAATACTTTAACGAAACGCGCGGCGCGGACGTGCTGATTGTCGGAAGGGGCGGCGGCTCGATTGAGGATTTGTGGGCGTTTAACGAGGAAACGGTTGCCCGTGCAATTTATGCAAGCGAGATTCCGATAATCTCTGCGGTGGGTCCAGAAACCGACCTCACTATTGCGGACTTTGCGGCGGATATGCGCGCACCTACGCCTTCGGCGGCGGCGGAGCTTGCCGTGCCGTCACGCGAGGAGCTTGAAACAAAATTTGACAACGTAAAACGGCGGATTGAGGTATGCTCGAAACGCGTTATAGAGAATGGCAGACTTCGGCTGCGCTACTGCGCGGAGCGACCGGCCATGACTTCGCCGATGAACATGGTGGACGAGCAAAGGCTGAATCTTGACCGCATATATAAGAGCATGGAGGACGCGGTTTTGCTTAAAGCCGCGGAGAAAAGACAGGCTCTCGGTATAAGCGCGTCGAAACTGGAGGCGCTGAGTCCGCTCGCTACGGTAAGCCGCGGCT
>ERZ1034917.1581-NODE-1581-length-13308-cov-4.694937_pt1 | contig 13308 bp, 10 predicted proteins | sample MGYA00520605_ERZ1034917 | MGnify/ENA primary metagenome ERZ1034917 (study PRJEB33766, sample SAMN09781784) | gut metagenome | biome: gut microbiome | host: Homo sapiens | place: Madagascar | study: EMG produced TPA metagenomics assembly of the PRJNA485056 data... | reverse complement strand
CGTTGCGCACCACGCTGCCGTCGTCGGTTTTGTGCGGCACGCTGATTTCGCGGGCGGCCTTTTGGTGGGCGGCTTCCACCGCCGCGTCGATGCTACGCTGGGCTGCGGTTGCCTTTTGCTGCAGCTGGAAGCGCAGGGCGTCGATGCTCTGGGCGGTTTGCGCGGCGTGCGCGGTGCCCTTCATGCTTTCCAGGTTGGTTTTCACCTGGTTGAACGCATCGGCAGCGGCTTCGGGATATTCGTCCTGCCCTTCGGCATAGGTTTGCAAGCCCTCAAGTTCGGCAGTCAGCGCGTCCAAGAAATCCCGGCGATGCGCCGCAACCACTTCGCCGTGCGCTTTGCGGATGGCTTTATTCAGGTCCGACAGCTGCGGAACATTCGGCACCGCCGACTGCAGGATCTTCTTCACCTCCGCGATGGCCTGCTGAGCCTCTTCGCTGACGTCCATGGCCGCGCCCTCGGCCGAGACGCTTTCCAGCAAAGCAACCGACTCGTCGAAGATGCGCTGCTGGTTGGAGAAGAAGTTGTCAACGTCCTCTTTGTCCTCGGCGAAATCACGCAGATCGTCCTCGGCCTGCTTGAACGCGCGCAGCAGGGCCTCGGGGTCGTTTTGCTGGTCGCGCACCTGGGTCATGGCGTGCAGGCCGTCTTCGATCGCCTGCTGGAAGGGGTACGGGTAAGCGCGCGTGCCGGTGTAGTGCTGACGCATCAGGTCTTGGCACTGCTCGATGCCGTTGTCCAGCTCGGCCTTCACGCGGTCCACCAGGCCGTCTTCGTCGGCGGGGATGTCGCGTGCGCCCGTGAACTTGCCCAGGATGTCGCGGCACTTCTTCAGCAGCGCCTCGTTCATTTTCACGCGCCGCTTGATTTCGGCCTTGTCGGCGTTTTTGCGCAGGTAGTTGATCATGTCCCTGTCGGTGCACGCCACCGGGGCGCCCGCGAACAGCACCGTTGCCCGCTGGCCCGCAAGCAGGCGCGCCACCGTGGCGGCCACGTCGACCTCGCGCCAGCCGTACGGCTCGGCCTGGAACTTGCGCTGCACGTCGCCCACCGTCGTTTGTTGGTGGATGCGCTCTTGCAGCTGCAGGTGTTCCTCCACCGCGGCGCAGGCTTTCTCGTTGCCGCCGCCGAAGCCCTCAAGGCCGTCCTGGCCCGCGCCGCGCAGGATGCGGATGATGTCGCCGTCGCCTTCCACGGGGTCGGTGATGTAGCCGGCCTTGCTGAACACGCTTTCGGCCAGGCGTTCCAGTGCGTCGTCGATCACGCCCTTCGCGTTGGTGGCGCGCACCTTCACCGCATTGCCGTTCACGAAGCAGCGCGCGTGCGCCACGGCGTCTTCCAGCAGCTTCGTAGCCTCTTTCTCGTCGAAGGACGCCTGGCGTTGCTTGCCCATGATGATCTGCTGCGTGCTCGGCGGCAGCTGGGCAAGGTTCTTCGTGCGCGCGTATTTGCGTACCTTCGCCACGCCTAGCAGCACGTCGTAGTAGTCCTTGTCGTTGTCCAGCACCACGATGGCCTGGCTGGCGCTTTTCACCGTCAGCTCGCCGTCGGTGGCGCTGCCCAAATCGCTTGCCAGGGTTATCACGTTCAGCTTCATGCCATGCTGAGCCGTGCCGTACAGCGAGTTGTCCACGTAGCGGTCGATGGGGAAATTGTTCGCCCCGCACGCAAGCTTGCTTTGCGTGTATATGCCGCCGAACAGGGATTTCTTGATGCTTTCGATCACCTCGGCCGTATCCACCGACGTTTCGGATATCTCGCGCGCAATGTCTTGCTCTTCGTCGGTGAGGAAGTTGTACGTGTCGCCCTGGCGCGCTACGTAGTTCTCGCGCACCAGGCGCGCCAGCGATTCGGCGACCTGCTGGCGCAGCGCTATCGTGTCCACGTTCATGTCGTCGGCCATCAGGATGGTGATGTTGTTGATGGTGGACTTGATGTAGTCGATGTAGCGAATCAGATACAGCAGCTTCAGCAGGCTCACGTCTTCGGGCTTGAGGCCGCGACCGGCGTCGGCGGCGTCTTGCGCGCGCGTAATCACCTGGATGATGCCGTGTTCCAAGTCCTTCGAGATGGTGTCGAAGAAACGCCAAAACGGCACAAGCGCCGTGGTTTGCTGCTCCTGCAGCGCCTGGGCCGATTCCTGGAACGCCGACAGCATGCTGCGCTCGCCCGTGGACATGTGCTTGGCCTTCACGCCGTGCTTGCGCACTTCGGTCATGACGTCGGGCAGCACCTTGAACTGGTAGTTCACGAACGGGTAGCTTTCGCAGAAATCCGTTTGCCCGTCAAAGCCCACTAGGTCACCGCGCGAGCCTTCGAACGTGAACAGGTTCTTCAGCGTGGGGCTTTTCTCGGCATATTCGTTAGCAAGCTCCACGTTTGCGGTCGGGGTTTTCTCCAGCACGCGGCGCTTGATGACCTCGTCCACGCTGGAGCTGGAAAGCGACAGGCGCGTGTTGAAGCGGCCTTGAATCTTCGAGAAGTCGTCGCCTACGATCATGGCCACCTCGTCGATGGCTTCCTGGCTGGTCACCATCACCCACACGCGGCCGCCGCAGCGCGCGCCGAATTCTTCCACCAGCGTTTGCAGGTTCAGCATCAGGCTTTGGTCTTCGCCGATGAACTGGCCGATCTCGTCGGCCATGAACAGCAGGCGGAACTGGCCGCCGTTTTCAGCCGCGCGCGCTTCGCAATACTTGTTCACCTGGGACACGAAGCTGTCGATGGCGATGACGTCGTCCTCTTCGCCGTCGAACCAATGGCGCGCGGCGGACTCGCTCATGCCCAGCACCGTTTGCAGCACTTCTATCACGTCGTCTTCGTAGAAGTCGTAATCGGCGCGCGCCTCCAGCCACTCCATGCCGCTTATGTTCGCGAACGTTTCGCGGAACTCGGCGGTTTTGCCGCGCTGCTCCACGATCTGCTCCAGCTTCGCCACCTTCAGGTTCTCGCCGCAAAAGCCCAGGTTCTCGTAGAACACGCGCTCGAACGTGCGCAGCAGCGCCGTTTTCGCCGTATCGCCGCTTTTCCAGTTGCCGCCCTTCGTGTCGGCGTTGAACAGCATGGCCTCGGTGGGCACTTTGGCGCAGCGGCGCATATCTTCGTACGCCATGGGGTCTTTCAGCTTGCCATCGAAGTAGTCGATGACGCGCTTGCCGCCCACTTCGCCGTTTTCCAGCACGTACGACAGCATTTTCAGGAAGTGCGATTTGCCCGAGCCGAAGAAGCCCGAGATCCACACGCCGATTTTGTCCGTGGGCACGTCCAGCGCGCGGGCGTAGCTTTCGAAGAAGTGCGCAAAGTGGCCTTGCAGCTCGCGCGTTACCACGTATTCGGAAAGCTCCTGCTTCACCGATTCCTCGTCGGACTGCTGGACTTTGATGACGCCGTTGATGGAGCGGTTGATGTCTTTGTCGAAGATGTCGCGAATGTGCATGGTTGGCTCCTAAGAGATGTCGAAAGCGCGGTAGTAATTGCCGTCGTCAAGCATGTTGAAAAGAGAAAACGACTGCCCGTTGAAGCGGCCCGGATACGCCACCACCACGGGGATGTCGCCGAATGCGACGTGCATGTTGTCAAGCAGCGTGTGCACGCGCAGAAACGGGTAGATTTCGCCCACGCCGGTAAGCAGCAGCACGTCGCCGGGCCGGTGCGGCTCGTAGGCAAGCTCGGCAGCCAGCGCCTCGGGCGTGGCGATGCTGCGCAGGCGCTTCAGCAGGTGATTGCTGCCGCGACGGGCTTCCTGCTTGGGCACGGCGGCCAGGATGCGCTTCTTCTCTAGCAGGCCCAAAAACGTGTCGTACAGGTTGCGCACCATCAGGTTGCACGGCAGCGCGCCACTGGCCGATTCCGCTTCTAGCTGCGCGAAGAACTCGCGCGCCCGCAGTTCCAAGCTGGCGTCGTAGCAAAACGTGAAGAAGCCGATTTCGTTGCCCAGGCCGCGGTTGCGCAGGAAGTCGTCTTCGCCCAGGCGGGCGCGCAGAGCCTCGCAGCGACGGGCGAAATCGTCCTGCGCGCGGGCGGCTTTCGAGTGCGCTTGCAATGTGCGCGATGCGTATTGGTAACGCGACGGGGCCATTTACATCGCCCCCATTCCGGACAAGCTGCGCGCAAGGTCGGCGTCGCCGTTGGCGCGCATAAGCTCCTCGACTTCGAAGTCAAGCAGCAGCGGGGAAAGGTTGCCGGCTTTCACGGAGTCCAACATGCCCACGCTGACCAGGCAATTCGACAGCGTGGATTCGATGCGCTTCACCGTGGATTCCGTCCACTTCGCCGCCTGCGTGTTTTCCAGCTGGTAGCGGGCGAAAAACGCGTTCATGTCGGCCATGGTGAAGCTGTAGTTGAAGCTGCGCAGGCGCTCGGAGATTTCGCCCATCACGAACGCGCGCACCAGCTCGTAGCGGCGCACCATGGCGTAGAAGTCGACTTGCGCGGCCGCGTCGGGCGACCCGTGGGCGATGATTTCCGTGAGCCGGGCGGCAATGCTTTGGGGTTCGGTCGCGCTTGCGGGCGCGGCGGGCGGGATGACTGACTGGCCGGCGTGCGCGACGGGCTGATTGGCGGATGCGGGCGCGGCGGGCTGGCCGGCGGGTCGATTGGCGGATGCGGGCGCGGCGGGCTGGCCGGCGGGTCGATTGGGTACATCATCAGCGTTTTCGAGCGCATCGAGGCGCTGTAAGCACACGCGAGCGCGATCAGCCAGCATGCGCTCGGTGCGGTATTGAAAGAGGTTTTCGCGCTGTACGCGCTGGATTATCTGGTCGTCGGGAACTCCCTGCGTGCGCAGGTCAGCGACGATGCGCAGTTCACGGAGCAGGAATTGCTCACGAGTGAGCGACCCCCCCCCGCAGTGTATTTAGGTAGTGCCACGAATAGCTCCTCCTGTTGCGGCGCCGCTTGCTTCGGGCGCCGGCGCTTTCACCATACGTACCAATCCATGATAGCCGTTGCCCGCAATTTGCCAGAGCACAACAGCCGTCGACGCCGGATTATTCGGCATAAACCATAGTCACCATACCGCCATTCCTAAAGCATTTGTTGTACAACAAATCGCGGCAAGACAAGCGAACGTCATGACAGGGATTCCATTTTTGTGCGAAGTGGGAGCAACTGACTCTTTGATTTCGCAACTGGCTTTTCAATTCCAGGCGAAAGAGGCCATTCGCCCGGAATTGCGTTCCCACTTCTCCGCTTTTCGGAATTCTTCCCCGGCAATATCCAGGTTGTCGCACAGCGGGCTTTCCCACTTCGCCGCCAAAGGGAATCCCTGCAACACTGCTCTTTCCCACTTCGAGCTCAAACGGAATCTATGCAGCACCGTTCATTCCCACTTCGCGCAAATTTGGAACCCGAGGAACAGTAAGCCACAAATTGGCCTCATATTTTGCGCTGAACCATTTACTACTTTGCCCCAGCTTGCAATCACCAGCTTCAAACCCCACCTGTTGCGGGAGATTTCACGCTTCGGCGCGGCGGGCGGGCGCATCTGCGCCGGACGGGCTACAATAGCTGCGGTTCATCTGCTCCGCGTGCCGAACTTCGGCTTGCGGCGCCCAACGGCGACCCTACACGCTTTCGTGACACCCACCGCGTTTACCGCATCCGATGCGCGAAACGCACGCTTGCGCAGGCCGTCGACCAGCAACAACAACCTCTGCAAAGGAGCAACTATGGAACGCATCGCTAGCTTTTCCGTTGATCATCGCCTGCTTGAGCCGGGCGTGTACGTGTCCCGCCGCGACGCCGACGAGGCCACCGGCTGCGTGACCACCACGTTCGACCTGCGCATGACCGCGCCGAACCGCGAGCCCGTCATGGACACGGCCGCCGTGCACGCCATCGAGCACCTGGGCGCCACGTTTTTGCGCAACGACCCCGAGTGGTCCAGCCGCGTCATCTACTTCGGCCCCATGGGCTGCCGCACGGGCTTCTACCTGGTGGCGTTCGGCACGCTGGAGTCCGCCGACGTGGCCGACCTGGTGCACCGCATGTTCGCATTCATCCGAGAATTCGAGGGCGAAATCCCCGGCGCGAAGCCCGAGGAATGCGGCAACTACCACGACAACGACCTGCCGCAGGCCAAGTGGTGGGCGCGCCGCTACCTGGCGAACACGCTCGACGTGCTCGACGACGCCCACACGCACTATCCCGCCCTGCTGGACTAGCCTGCCAAGCAAAGGAACGAAACATGAACCAACCGATTAACAGCATCGGCATCATCGGCGCCATGGATGTCGAAATCGAGCTTATTCGCGAGCACATGCGAGAGGTCGGCGCCGTGAAGGTCACGCGCATCGCCGGCATGGAGTTCAACGTGGGCGTCATCGGCGCCACCACCGTCGTGCTGGTGCAGTGCGGCGTGGGCATGGTGAACGCCGCCACGTGCGCACAGGTGCTGGTCGACCGCTTCGGCGTGGGCGCGATGCTGAACACCGGCATCGCCGGGTCGCTTGACGCGTCCATCAACATCGGCGACATCGTGGTGGCCACCGACGCTGTCAACCACATCATGGACGTGCGCAACCTGGGCTACGCCGCCGGCCAAACGCCTGGCCTGGACACGCTTGCCTTCCCCACCAGCCCCGCGCTGTCGAAGGCGGTCATTGCGGCGGCCGGGCGCATCGGCGCCACCGTGCACACCGGGCGCGTGGCCTCGGGCGACCGCTTCGTGCGCGACGACTTCGAGAAGCAGCGCATCGTCGAGGACTTCGGCGCGAAGTGCTGCGAGATGGAAGGCGCAGCCATTACGCAGGTGGCCTGGGCAAACGGCGTGCCGGCCGCCATCGTGCGCGCCATCTCCGACAAGGCCGACGGCTCGTCGTCCATCGACTACCCCACGTTCGAAGCGCAAGCCGCCCGCAACAGCGCCGCACTTGTCATCAGCATGCTCGAACAGCGCGGGTAGCAGGCACGTTACTCGGAACAGGGAACGAAGCGCGGCAGCGGAAACGGGGCCAATACCAAACCAAAGGGGTGTGCATCCCTTGGCCATGAACCCCGTTCTCCGCTGCCGGCACTTCTTATCTGACTTCCGCCCCAATGGCATTTTGACCGCCCCCGCTACACTCTTTCGTCCCATTCACTCTTCCCGCCCATTTTGCCCACGAGAAAGACTCGCACATGGTCAACTCCGCTAACGAACTTCCCACTATTGTCGATCCTGCCGTCAAGCTTGCACGCGACGAGCGCGGGTTGGCCTTGGTGGGCGACGGCATGGAGCTTCGTTGCGACCTTGCGCGCATGCTGCCGCGCATCAAGCCCGGCAAGTTGCAGCACGAGCTGTTGGTGAAAGCGGCGAAGGTGAAGGGCGCAACCGCGCCGCGCGCCATCGATGCTACGGCAGGGTTTGGCGAGGACGCGCTGCTGCTAGCGGCCGCCGGGTTCGACGTGCAGCTATATGAGGCCGACCCCGTCATTGCCGCGCTGCTGGCCGATGGCCTTGAGCGCGCGGCCGCCGACGCGCAGCTGGCACCGTTCGTTGCGCGCATGCATCTCACGCAGGGCGACAGCGTTGCCGCCCTGCGTACGCTGACCAACGCCAACTGCGAACAGCCAGATTCAGAAGATTCCGCGGCAGGCGAGCTATCCGCAATCCAGCAACCCGCCTATCTGGCTACCAGCGAACGCGAAGCCGCCGGCGCGCCGGCGCCCACCGCAGCACCCGACGTTATCTACCTTGACCCCATGTTCCCCGCGCGTCAGAAAAGCGCAGCGGTCAAGAAGAAGTTCCAGCTGCTGCATCATCTGGAAGCGCCGTGCGCCAACGAAGAAGAGCTGCTGCTTGCCGCCATTGCCGCAAACCCGCGCAAGGTAATCATCAAGCGCCCCATCAAAGGGCCCCTGCTTGCCGGTATCAAGCCCAGCTATTCCATCAGCGGCAAAGCTGTTCGCTACGACTGCATCACGCCCGCCAGCATCAAGTTGTAACATCTCCGTACAACAAATCAAAACATCGCGAAAAGAGCGCTCATACGAGCGCTCTTTTCTTATGCCCAATCCTCTTCGGCCGCCGAAAGTCACATTTTCACCTGCGTATATATATTCCCTCTATGTGTATTTGCTCTCTATCGGTTATTCCTATTCAAGCTATCAAAAAAGTAGGGCTGCCCGCCCGGACAGCCCTTCTCAACTTCTTTCAGCCCCTAGTTATGCGCGTTCGCATACACCTTCATAGCCACCACGAACAACTCCCCCAATGGGCTTAAACCAAGCCCCCTCGGAAGCACATAGCCAATATGCATGCGTTCACCTGAGCGAATGGGAACCGCCGTGATAGCGCCTCTCTGCAGGAATTCCGGGTAAATCCCGCTGGTGATGGTATATGCATCAGAATGCAACATAAAACTAGTGGCGAACCCTCGATCGCTCACCTTCACCGTTTTCGCCGAAGGCGCCCACAGCGGCTCCTCGGAAAACGCTGCCGACTCGTACGACCCCTGCACAAACGACAGCTGCGGATACGGCAGCAAATCCTCAAGCGACACGCTTTCGCACGACGCAAGCGGATGTCCGCAGCGTACGAACACGTGCGGCACCGCCTCGAAAAGCTCGAAGAATTCCAGCTTGTGTCGCTCAAGCAGACGCCCCACTGCGCCTTCGTTCGAACGCGACAGATACATCACGCCCATGTCGCTTTCGCAATTCGCTACATCTTCGATGATCTGCGACGTTTGCGTCTCGTTCAGCATCAAGTCGTAGCGACCCGCATCCACCTGCTGCATCACGTCCAAAAACGCGCGCTCCACAAACGTGAAATGGTGCGACGACACGGCGAAGCGAATGCCCTCGGGCTGATTGCCCCCGTAGCGCCGCTCCAGGTTGTCCATCTGCTGTACCACGCGCCGCGCACGGCCTAAAAACTCCAGGCCCTCTTTCGTGGGCGTAGCACCGGTGTTCCCGCGGGTGAATACCGAAAAGCCCAGCTCGCGCTCCACCACCGAAACAGCCTCGGACAAACTGGGCTGCGAAATGGAGAGCACGCGCGAGGCCGCAACCAACGAACCGGTTTCGGCGATGGTCAGCATATACCGCATCTGCTGCAGGGAGATTTTCATGCCACGTCCTTTACGGTCAAAAGCAAACATCTGATGAGGGCGAGTATACGGCATCCTGGTATCATTTCTCGAAGCATCACGGAGCACGCGCGCAAACGCCCCGCACGCGCAAGCCGGCTCGGTTATCGCGCAACCTTGCATAAAGCTGCGGCGTTACGTCACAACCGCGCAACTTCACGCAAACTGCGCCACCGCACCTGCCAGCGCGCCTACTACTATATAAAGGAGTACCCATGGATCAGATCATGCAATTCGCCGGCCCCGCCATCCCGCTTGTCATCGCCGGCATCGCCCTGGCTGTCATCTCCACGGTCAACAACAAGAAATAGCAAACGCCATCTTGCTGACGCATCAGCAAGATGCCCAACGGCATCGGCGCAAAAGGCCAGCAAGCCAAAACGCCCGCAAACCCATTGCCGCCAAAACTCAGCATGCAAACACGAAAAAGGGAGCGAAGCCAGGCGCACCGCCCAACTTCGCTCCCTTCGCTTGCGAAACACTTATTCGCCGCGCTAATCGTGCGCCGCCTGGCCCGCACCAGGACAGCGTTTACGCAAGCCCCAGCCACACGCTTACTTTCGGCGCGTAACCCAGCACGAAAATCACCAGGATCATGGCCGGAATGCCGTACTTCAGCCACAGGCGCGTCCAGCGCGGGAAGGCCACGCCTTCGCCCGCGTCGGCTTCGGCCAGAAACTTCTCCCAGCCCCAGCCGCGGCGCGTCGTGCAGAACAGCACGAACAGCAAGCTGCCCAGCGGTAACATGTTGTTCGACACGATGAAGTCCTCGATGGACTGGATGTCGCCGATGGCCGGAACGGCCACGCCCGACAGCACGTTGAACCCAAGCGCGCACGGCATCGACAGCACCAGCACCAGCACACCGTTGAAAATGACGGCGCGGCTGCGCATCATGCCCCACTTGTCCATGGACCAGCTGACCAGGTTCTCGAACACAGCTATGACGGTGGACAGCGACGCGAACGCCATGAACACGAAGAACAGGCAGCCCCACACGTTGCCCAGCGGCATCTGCCCGAACACCACCGGCAGCGTCACGAACACCAGCGACGGCCCCTGATCAGGCGAAACGCCGTACGCGAAGCACGCGGGGAAAATGATGAGGCCCGCCAGGATGGCCACCACGGTGTTCAGCGCCGTCACGGAGATGGCCTCGCCCGTCAGGCTGCGCTCGCGTCCGATGCGCGAACCGAAGATCTCCATGGCCGCAATGCCCAGCGACAGGCTGAAGAATGCCTGGCCCATGGCGGCGTACACGGCCTCGCCGAACGTCGACCACCCGTTCGCGAACAGGCGGCTGAAGTCGGGCACCAGGTAAAACGCGATGCCCTCGGCGGCACCCGGCAGCGTGACCGCGCGGATGCACAGCGCCAGCATCACCACGAACAGCGTGGCCATCATCACCTTCGTGATGCGCTCGACGCCTTTCTGCAGGCCCAGGCTACACACCAGAAAGCCGATGACCACGGCCACGATCATCCAGCCGATCAGCGCCACCGGGTCGGCCAGCATGCCGTTGAACGCCTCGCCGGCAAACGCGGCATCGGCGCCGTCGAACATGCCCGACGCCATCTGCGGGACATACGCCAGCATCCAGCCGCACACCGTGGTGTAGAACATCATCAAGATCATGCAGCCAATGTAGCCCCACCAGCCGAACCAGTGCCACTTGCCCGACGGCTGCAGCTTGTCGAACGCGCCGGCGGCCGAGCGCTGGCTGGCGCGCCCGACGGCGAATTCCATCACCATGACGGGCAGGCCCAAAATCACCAGGAAAATCAGGTACAGCAGCACGAACGCCGCGCCACCGTACTCGCCCGTGATGTACGGAAAGCGCCACACGTTGCCCAGGCCAATGGCGCAGCCGGCGCTGATCAAAATGAAGCCCAAGCGAGACGCGAAATGCTCGCGCGGTGCCGCCCCTCCCGATGCCTCTTGGGGCTTGTTCTCGGCCATAACGAAATCCTTCCCAACAAACGGCCACATTTGACCGCAATTCTCCACCCGAACAACCCACGCAAAGCAGGTCAGGGCCGCAAAACAAAGCATCGCGCCCACAACATGCGGACGCGACGTTAGATTGTAGCACGAAAGGCTTACACATCAGCGCAGCGCAAAAGCCCGGGCCAAATCACGTCCCAAACGCCAAATCGGGCTCGGAACGCCAACCCTTCCCAGGCGCTGAATCGAGTCCCAAGCGCCAAGTCCGCCCCGAATACTAAATCAGGTTCCGGACACTTCCCGCGCCGACCAAGCCGACGCCGTCGAAAGCCTCAAGCCGTTCCGCACGGCGCCGTGCGCCCCCGCGTTCGACGAGGACGACCAAATGCGCAGCGCGTGGTCGACGTTTCTGGCGCGCAACACCGACACGCCCATCGACCCCGCCGAGGACCCGCGCATCCCCATCTGCTTCGTCACGCGCAACGACCGCGCCGGCGCGCGGCACCGCGTGGTGCAGAACTTCCTGCTGCACGCCATGGACCTGGTAAGCAACTAGCCGCTCGCAACACGCGGCGGCCGGCTCCTTCGCCCCTTCGCCGGTGCCGACGCTAACGCGCCGCGCGTTCATTCCGCGCAAATGCGCGCGGGTGCAACGCCTACCTTTATAATAGGTGCGACCATCCCCGTCGAAGAAAGACGACCGTGAGCACCACCGAACAGCCCGGCGCACCCGCGCCCAACCACAACAATCAGAAGAAAATCGCGCTGGTGAACGACATCACCGGCTTCGGACGCTGCTCGGTGGCTGTACAGCTGCCCGTCATCTCGCAACTTGGCGTGCAATGCTGCGTGCTGCCCACGTCGATGCTGTCGAACCACACGGGTTTTCCCAGCTACAGCTTACAAGATTTCACGCCGCACATGCGCGAGCACATTGCGCAGTGGCGCAAGCTGGGCCTGAAGTTCCGCGGCATCTGCACCGGCTTTTTGGGCTCCGAGGAGCAAATCGCCATCGTCAGCAGCTTCATCGACGAGTTCGGCGGACCCAAATGCATCGTGATGGTGGACCCCGTCATGGGCGACGAAGGCCGCCCATACGGCACGTACACGCCGGCCATGTGCCAGCGCATGGCCGAGCTTACCGCGAAGGCCGACATCATCACGCCGAACCTCACCGAGGCGTGCATTCTGGGCGACATCCCTTACAACAGCGCGATGACCTGCGAAGATGCCGGCAAGCTGGCGCAAGCGCTTTCGAGCGCGGGCCCGGCGCGCGTAGTTATCACGGGCATCGAGCACGCAGGGCAGGTGTCGAACGTGTGCTTCGAGCGCGGCGGGCAGCCGTTCGTGGTGCAAACCGCCAAGCTTGGCGGGCAGCGCTCGGGCACGGGCGACGTGTTCTCCGCCATCCTTATCGCCGACGCCGTCAACGGCGTGCCGCTGGCCGAATCGGTGGCGAAGGCGTCGCGCTTCGTGGGCGAATGCGTGCAGCGCGCCATCGAGCTCGATCTTCCGCACACCGATGGCCTACCCATAGAGGAAAAGCTTCACGACCTGCGCTAACGCCCCGCCGGCAACAGGCTTGGCAGCGTCACAGCCCGAAACGCGCAGCAAGCCCTTCGCGGTGTCTGGAAGCCCAGCCGCTTCCCACGGGTGATACCATCAATGCGAAACGTTTTGGCAAGGCGGCCGGGCAAGCGCCTTTCGCCGCCGCGCAACAACCATAGAAAGAAGACGAGCATGCCGAAAACGAAAGCCGAAACCATCGTGTACCCCGTGCACCACGGGCTGTACGTCAACCTTACGAATCGCTGCAGCTGCGCCTGCACGTTCTGCATCCGCCAAACCGCCGACGGCGTGGGGCAAGACGGCGAAGGCGGCGAGAACAACCTGTGGCTTGACCACGAGCCCGACTTCGACGAGGTCATGGCCGCGTTCGAAGCGCAGGACATGAGCCGCTACGAAGAGGTGGTGTTCTGCGGCTATGGCGAACCCACGTGCACGTTCGACCTGCTCAAACGCGTGGCCGCCGAGGTGAAGCGCCGCTGGGAGCTGCCGGTGCGCGTGAATACGAACGGCCAGGGCAGCCTGATTTGCGGACGCAACATCGCGCCGGAGTTCGAAGGCATCGTGGACACCGTGTCCATCAGCCTGAACACGCCGAACGCCGAAGAATACGCCGCCATCGTGCGCAGCCAATTCGGCGACAAGGCCTTTCCCGCCATGCTCGATTTCGCCCGCGAAGTGCGCAAATACGTGCCCAACGTCGTGATGACCACCGTGGAAACCACCA
>ERZ1034917.1579-NODE-1579-length-13326-cov-10.025846_pt1 | contig 13326 bp, 11 predicted proteins | sample MGYA00520605_ERZ1034917 | MGnify/ENA primary metagenome ERZ1034917 (study PRJEB33766, sample SAMN09781784) | gut metagenome | biome: gut microbiome | host: Homo sapiens | place: Madagascar | study: EMG produced TPA metagenomics assembly of the PRJNA485056 data... | reverse complement strand
ATCCGCTTTTACAATTTGAACGGATTTTTTGTTAAAAAACTTGCACACGGCGTTTTTTTGCGGTTTTTTATGAAAAAAGTCGTGTCGGAGGTGTCAAGATGGGCTTGACGCACGAGGAAATGAGTTATTAACAGAAAAAAGCCAATCGTTTTGAAATTGGCTCAATAAATAGGAGGAATAATGCCGATTACTCAAACCGCCATCAGTTATTATGGGCTTGGTTATGTCGAACACGCCGAAGCCGATTTTCGCGAAATGCGTGCGCATGGCTGTACCACCGTCATTCTTGCCGTTACGGAATTTGATTTCGATTTTTGGCGCCCCAATTTGCCGAACATTGTCGCGGCGGCGCGCAAGGAAGGTCTACGTGTGTTGATTGATCCGTGGGGCAACGGCAAATATTTCGGCGGCGAACAGGTCAGTAAATTTCTGCAGGACAATGTTGAAAACCGTCAGGTGTCCGCGTTGACCGGTGAAAAGCTTCCCTATGCCTGCTTCAACACCCAGAGCTATCGCGATTATTTTCAGAATTTTTGCCTCACGCTGGCAAACGAGCTTCAGCCGGACGGATTCTTCTGGGATGAGCCGCACTATGCTTTCCCGAAAGGAATCGCCTCTATTACCGGCGGTGTTGCCGACGATTGGACCTGCTTCTGTCCGGTCTGCCGCAAACGTTTCAAAGAGTACTACGGCTATCCTATGCCGCGTTACATGACCAACGACGTCAAACAGTTCCGCTGGCGCGAGGCGCTGATTGTACTTGTCGATACCTCCAAGGCGCTGAAAGCCTGAACCCGGCGCTGGAAATCACCTGTTGCGTCCATGCCACGCAGAACGGATACTACGTTTCGGAATATCGCGGTTACGACAACTGGGATATGGTTGCGGCATGTCCATATTTCGATGTATTTTCCACGACCATCGTCAATTGGGCGCTTCCGGAAGATTTCTATTTGTCTATTACCCGCCGCACTGCGCAGATTGCGAAAAAATACGGCAAAAAATCAGAGCGCTGGCTTATGGGGTATTACAAACAACCGAAAGATTGGAGTCAGGTCGAACGTTGGGCGAAGATTGCGGAAGAGGAAGGAATCGACCGGTTGGCCGCTTGGACCTATCGCGGCGGCTACGGCACTGTAGTAGGGGCGCCGGAGGCATTGAAGCTCTGGGATACTGTAGGCGAAACCTACCAAAAACTTTTAAATGGTTCTGTAAAATAGAGGATAAACAGTAAACGGTATCATAGAAGATTTTTAACAACGGATTTCTGTCAAAATGCTATTGATAGAGGTCCCCCTTAAGGAGGCGTGATTCATGTTGAACGATTTCGGTTATCTGGAGAAAATCATCGGCAATTTACAGAAGGTCAAGGAAACGCAAGGTGACAATATTGAGGCGGCAGCCAGACTTATGGCTGATGCCATAGCCGAGGATCGCCTAATCCATGTTTACGGCGGCGGTGGACACACAACTCTAGCCATGGGAGAGATGTTTTTCCGAGCGGGTGGTTTAGCCAATATTGACCCTATCATGGAGACCGGGCTTTCGGTATTCAATCAGGCGCTTAAATACTTGGCATTGGAACGGACCGAAAACTATGGTGCCGCTATCATGAAGTATTACGAGCTTCAAAAAGGCGATTTAGTGATTATTTTCCACAATATCGGCATTAATGCGGCAACTATCGATGCTGCTATAGAAGCCCAAAAGGCAGGCGCGAAGATCATCGCGGTCTCCAGTTCTCACTGGCAGAACGAAATGCCGCCGGAGCATTTCATCCGACACAGTTCTGGAAAAAACCTTTTTGATTTTGCCGATGTCTGTATTGATGATGATAACCCGGTTGGCGATGCCGTGATCAATGTACCAGGGTTCGACAGCCCCATCGCTCCAATTTCCAACGTGGTGGATTTTACCATTGCACATTGGCTGGAGATTGCCTGCATTGCGGAATGTGTCCGGCGCGGAATCATTCCGCCGGTATGGCGCAGCGCCAATGCCCCCGGCGGTGATGAATTCAATGCCGCCAGTCTGAAAAAATATCGTTCCAGAGTCAAATGTCTTTGAAACATCATTGGAGGCGTATGGTTCAAAATCGGGATTTTTGAATCAGTTTCAGCTTTTTTTTGTAAAAGTGATCATGCATGTCGGTGAATAACGAAAATTGACGGAAGTCGAGATAAAAATCAGAACAGAAAACGCCGGAAAATCCGGCAAAAAACAACGTTTGAATCCGGAGGGACTGATGAAAAAAAGTAGTTTTACACTTATTGAATTGCTGGTGGTTATAGCGATTATCGCCATTCTGGTCGCGATGTTGCTTCCTGCATTGAACAAGGCACGGGAAGTCTCGCGGATGAGCAATTGCTTATCTCAGTTAAAACAGTCCGGACTGGCAATGTCAATGTATTCAAATGATTATAATGGATATATTTGTATACTGGGCGACACGGTGGCTGCTACATGGGGGAGTATTCTGCAATCCGGCAATTATTTGAAAACTCAGCAGGGGATATGCCCTTATGCCAGAAAAAAATTTGATGGAACCGGCCATTTCTGGCAGTATTCTACTTATGCGATTCTGTATCCCGGCGGTATTTCATCCTTTGTCGGCAAAGGTGATGGGGCGGCAAATGTACTGAATGAACATGGAAGTTTTCATGTCAGTCTTGATCCAGCCGGAGCCAAAAAACAGTTTTACTCAACCGCGCGGATGAGAAAATTATCGTTGATTCCGTTGTTTAACTGCAGGAGAGATACAGAATGGGAATTTGGCAGCCATGCTTTTGGTTGGGATCGCAGCGACCGCCCGGATGTATGGAACGTTAGTGTCGTACATGGAGGCAAGGTCAATCTGGTTTTTGCCGACAACCATGCGGAAGCGCTTACTGATGCCAATTGTCGCAGCAAGTATAAAATTACATCGTTCAGTACTGAAAGCGGATATAGAGTTCTGTAACCCGTTCTGATATTGAAATATAAGGATACAATGAAATGAGTAAGCGTTATTATGAAATGCCTTGACTATTCAGAACTTGGCACAACAATCGAAAACAAATACAGGGGGGCATGTCCGAAGATCGTCTATCCCGGAACGGAAACTCTGGAGTGGCACGGCTTTACCCGGCACAATTTTGAACTTGCCGGATGTAAGGGATTTATTGTGGAGCCTCGTAATCCAGCGCCGGAATTACCGTGGAGCTGGTGCCTGCAATGGGCGGAAGCCTTTGTGCCACGGACTCCCGTTCTGAAATTATTGGACAGGGGCTTTCATCATGTTCATCTGGACGTATTTCATACCCGGATGAACGAGGAGGGCGTTGGCATTTTGGAACAATTTTATGCGATGCTTCAGCAACTGCATTTTCATCCCAAAGCAGCGCTGATTGGAATGAGCTACGGCGGTTTGTTTTCGTTCCGTTGGGCCGCGGAACATCCGGAAACCGTGGCGGTAATCTATGCGGATGCCCCGGTTTGCGATCTGGCGTTTACGTCAGGGGCAGAGGCGGAGGTCAATGCAACCGCTTATCATACAACGGTTGAAAATCTATATGTCCATCCGTTAGCTCCAATTCACAATTTTCAAACGATTGCCAAAGCAGATATTCCTATTCTCGCCATCAGAAACGGACAGGATCAGACGGTTCCACCGGAAAGCAATATTGATATTTTTGCAGAGCGCCTTCAAAAGGCCGGCGGAAATATTGAAGTACTTCGCCGCAATTTATATGGACATCATCCGCACGGATTGGATGATCCGCAACCGCTGGTCGACTTTATTCTGCGGCATTATCCGTCATTTTAACTTACACGAAACCGAAAACCGAATAAGAAAGGAACTGAATTGAAATGAAGAAAAATGCAGTAAAAGGAATGCTGTCTGGGCTATTTGTCTGCAGTGCGGTAATGTTGGCAGGTGCAGAACCTTTGGTGTGGTCGGACGCATTGAACGATGCCTCCCGCTGGTGCGGATTTGATGTAATCGCCGGAAAATGGAGTTTTCTGCAGAAAACCCCGGCAGAAGGAATCAGGTTTGAATCGGATTCCGCCGGGGTTCACAACGGTGATTTCCGTTTTCTACCGCTGTTCCGCCTTTTTGATATGGAAACGCTGAATGGAGCGGAAATGCTCAGTTTTGACATCTGTGTGGAAAAAGGTGATATGACGGAGGGGAGTGTACTTTTTGACCGCGAAGTGTCGGTCAGTTTCACCGTGACGAAAAAAAGAGAATATCAGACGATCCATATTCCGCTGAAAAAACTGCCGGAAAAACTCGGCAAGTATCGCCAAATCCAGATCGGATTTCGGGAAGCCATCGGCAAAACCGCTTGGTATCTGCGGAATGTCCGTGTGGAAGGCTCCGGTTCCGGGGCTGCCGATCTGAAGAAAATCGACGGTAATCTTGCAATGCGTCCGACTGCTCCCGGTGGCGTCTTCTATGAAAGCGAACCTTTGAAGTTTGCTGCGGTTCTTCCGGAATCTGCGCAATATACGATCAAAGATATTTGGGGAAAAACTGTTCAGCAAGGTGTCGTGAACCCGGGTGGCAATGTCCTGACAAGTCTGCCGCGTGGATATTATTTTCTGACGCTTCATTCAGATAAACGCGATTATGCAAATCGTCGTCGCTTTACCGTGGTATCTGACCGGAGCGTATTGCCGGAGGGAAGAGAGAGTAACTATTCCCTGGTGCTGGCCTCTCACATGGGGCGTTCCAACATCCGTTTCAATCGCTTCTGTACCGTGACGCCAGGCGGAAGTATTCATATTTTGAGCGAACTGGCTGCGAGAGCCGGTGCGTTTACCGTCCGCGATCATACCCATTGGCTTGAGCCGGCGCCCGGCGTCTATGAATTTGAAGAACCGCTGGTGATTGCACGGCAGTTGAAAGAGCGCGGAATTGTGCTGACCGACATGATTGCCGGAGCGCCGCGGTGGAGTTTCTCCGGCAAATTTCCGATCCCACAGGGATTACAGCACGACCTCCAGCTTCCGGATGATCTGCGCCACGCGTTCAATTACTCAAAAGCACTGGTTGAGCATTTCAGAGGACTGACCAAGTACTGCGAATTCTGGAATGAACCGGACGCCCATGCGAACGCAGCTTGGAATTACGCCGCCGCGATGAAGGCAGCCTATCTGGGATTCCGGGAGGGAAATCCCGATGTCAAAGTCTTGAGCGGCTCCTTTCTAACTTACGCCTATCCGGAAATCGCGATGAAAAGTGGCATGGCAGAATATTTTGACGTATTCAATTTTCATTCCTACACCCCGGTCGTCGACTTTGACATTCAGATGCGCGACCTGAAAAAGATGCTGTCTGATGCTGGTGCGGGTGATCGCCCCATGGTCTGCACCGAATTGGGAACCACACACCTAGGAGAGCCGACAGCAGCAAGTTATCGGACGGATATAAAGGAACGCAACGATGCGCAGGATATGCTCTATGCCGAGTTTGTGGTCAAAAGTCAGATAATTATGCAGAATTACGGCTTGAATATCGGTTACACGTTCCTCCTGCCGCCATGTGCGGATAGCGCTCCGCACGGGGTCGGGCCGACAGACTGGGCAATGATGGGATTTGACAATTCTGCCAAACCGGCTCTGACTGCATTTTCCGTTTTGTCGCATGAACTGGCGGATGCAGAAATGCTCGGGACATACGACACGGTTCCCGGAATGCGCGGGTTCCTGTTCCGGCGATCTGATGGTACGCAGACACTGGTGTTATGGAAGATTTCATCTTTGGAAACGGTTATCGGGCGTGTGTCTTATAATGGAGCCGACGACGAACCGGTAATTATCTCTCTACCGGATGGGACTTATCGCGTTTCCGATATTTTCGGCACGGAAAAAACACTGCAGAGTCAAAACGGCAAATTGATGCTCCAGGTATCGCGGCTTCCCCTCTATGTCAGCGGTCTGCATGGTTTGAAGCCCGCAAAAGAATTTCATAAACGGCAGAACCACGTTAAAAAACGCAATGACTTGGATAAGACGATCGTGGCAAATATTGTCACGGGATCGGATATGCCGATTTCGGGGATTCGGCTCTACTCCGAGTTAAAAAAGCCGACTGCGGAAATGGGATTGCATCTTTATAATTTCAGCGATGAAGTCAAACGCGGCACCCTTCAGTTCTCCGGGGGAACGATTGATCGCGATTTCGGAACCGTCACGATTCCGCCGCGCGGCCGCATCGAACTGAAAATGAACATCACTCCGGAAGTTCACCCGGGACAGCCTTTCACTGATGTTGCAGTAAACGGTATTTTCAACGGGAAGAAGATCACTCCTGCGGTTATGCCGGTTCTCATCTCTGACTCCGTGATTAAAACCAAGCCGATTTCCGGTGCAGACCGCGCGTCCGGATGGCAAGATTCCAAATTGTGCAACATGACCCGTAGCGATGATCCGGATAATCACGCAGTGACGTTCAAGGGCAAATTCGGTCGTCCCAATGGGTATATTTATCCTGAATATGTATTGAACAAGGACGAGTCACTGAAAGATGCGGTAGGGTTGGAGTTTGAGATGTGGCTGGATCCGGCAACTGGGGAAAAGGGATTGAACGATTGCCGAGTCCAACTGGTTTGCGATGGCCCATTCCCGGGCAGTAAACAGGAAACGGTTCTTTTACTGTACGATGCGCCGATGGATGGCAATTGGAAGAAAATCCGGGTTTTCTTTGCCTACAAAGTGAAAGATCCCGCCAAGATACGTAAAGTGCTTATCGGACTGATGCCGCTTACCACGGAAGTCGAGTTCAAAGTGCGCAATTTGAAGATGCTGTTGCCAGGAAAATAATTTCCAAAGTCAGCAGAGAAAATGTAGAGGGCAGTGTAGTTGCCCCGAAGGTGTTTTATGCAGAATTTTCATGATTTGCTAGATTATAATTCGATTTTCTGGTCAAGACTTGGCTGGGAGGTTGATCCGCCTCGATGTGATGAAAATGGGCGGGTATTGTTTTTCAGCAAGCCTGGCGATTACGAGCGATATGCACGTTACCATGCGGATATGCACGCGGAAGGTGTCCATTTGCATACCTGTATTCTGTTCAGCGGGTGGGTGGGAGATCACGTTTATGATTATTCGTTGACGGATCGGACGTTGGAAACATTGTTCAGCGCTCTGCCGGAAGATGCTCTTTTCATACCGCGAGTCAAATTCAATGCTCCGGTGGAATGGTCAAAGAAGTACCCGGAGGAACTGTTCGTTTATTACGGAGGCAACAACGATCCGGAATATATACGTCCGCGTGTTGGAACACTTGAACACGACCGTTTCGGTTTTGACGCTCCGGTCGGCGGGATTGTCGGAGACCCATTGCCCAATCCCGGCGGATCATTTGCAAACCAGAGTTTTGCTTCCGAAAAATGGCTGAATGACGCTTGTGAGGCATTGCGAAATCTAATGCGGCATGTGGCACAAACTCCCTATGCGAACCGGATCATCGGCTGGCATATTGCCTACGGGGTCAGCGGCGAAACCTGTGTTTGGGGACGATTCGGGCGTCATGACGACAATTATGGGGATTACAGTAGGGTGTTTCACCGGGCGTTTCTTGCCTGGGGACGGAAAAAATATCAGGGCAGTGACGAAACTTTGAAGAAAATCTGGGGAACACTGGAACTGCCGGCACCGGCTCGTCGGAGAAACGTCACGGAATCCACGGATGCGTTTCTGCGGAAGCGTCCCTGCGATTGCATTGTAAAAGATCTGGACGAATACCTCTCCGAGTTGAATTCCGGATGCTGTGAAACTTTGTGTCGGACGGTTAAAGAAATACAGCCCAATGCTCTTACCGGAGTTTTTTACGGGTACATTCTGGAATGCTCAAACTCCAGCTACACCGGATGGCTCGGGCTTGATCGCCTGCTGAATTCTCCTTATGTGGATTTTATGGCGGCTCCTACCAGTTATTATCGGCGAAATGCAGGCGAATGCGGTGGATTCATCGCTCCTGCACAATCGGTTGCACTTCGTAAAAAATGGATCGATGAATTAGATATCCGAACCTATCGGGCCCAAGAAGCACCGGAGTCATGGTTCATTCCCCGACAGTATACACGCGCAGTGTTATTTCGGGAATGTGCCAAAAATCTCGCGGCAAATGCTGGTTACTGGTGGATGGATCTTGGAGACGGTTGGTACAATGCTCCGGATATTCATGAGGCGATCCGTGAAGTAGAAGAGGCTGCGGCAATGGTTCGCATGCAGAAGCACCGTTCGGTTGCAGATGTATTGTTTGTGGTTGATGAGCTGTCGATGATTGCTCATTCAGAATCGGAAGAACTGTTCCGATTGCACAAAGATCTTCGTCGCGAGGCAGGACTGTCCGGGGTTATTTACGATTTGTACCGGTTTTCCGACCTGTCGCAATTGAATCTGTCGCAATACAGATTAATTGTGTTCTGTGATTGTCCGTGCAACAGGGAGATTGAGTTTCCGAAAAGCTGCCATCGCCTTTATACCTATTTGGACGCTCTGCCGGATGGAATGCAAATTCAAGAAATACCGGGACATTTTCCTGCGGGTACAGTCCAGTATGAAGGGATTCTCTCCGGAACAGCCCCTCTGACCGATCTGACGTTGCCGCGAGTAACACCTGTCCTTCAGGATAATGATCGGATTCTGGCTTGTTTGGCGGACGGCGCTCCGGCGATGCTGGAACGGGAGGGAGTTTTTTACGGAGTTCTACCGCTCCTCGGATGGCGGCAATTCCGTCAGCTTGCGGAATATTGCGGTTGTCACAGCTATGCTGAAGCTCCATGCATTGTATATGGCGACAACCGTTTCCTCTCTGTATTTTCACATGAGCAGCCGGAAAATTTTCAGATGACTATTTACGGTCAAAAAACATACTCTTCCATATCATAGTAAGGTTAAAACAAAATGAAGTGTTTTTGGCGAAACCATTCGGTACTGCAGTCAGTGCTGGAACATAAAAAGAAAAATACCTGCGGCGACCTACGGTCATTGCGTTTCACATGGCAGCGACCGTCGGGAAAAGCATCAGCATCCCAGACGTTTCTTTATGAAATTTTTGCCGCAGCTCTGGATGGCGCGGAATATGTCGCCGAGTCGAAAATCTGTCGGCTGAATGTGGAAAAAGTGGTCGCGAGGAACAACCTGTTCGCCATTGCTGCATTGGATAATGGTATGACAGCCGAATTCGAATTGAACGAATGTCTTCCGGATACCATGCCGGACACCTGTTTCCTCAAAGCCAATTTTTCACATGGTCATATTACCAATCAACCGGTGGTCGGCCATTTTAATGAAGAAGGTATGATTTACGCAACTTCGGAAAAACTGTCATATCCTATTGCCGAAAAACTGGATATCGTAGCAAACGGACCGATTGAACAGATGATGAGACGTTTTCAAGAATGCGGAACAAATGCAGATCGCTCCGATTTGCAGCAGCTGATTAAGGAGGCTCTTCATGAAGAAGCGTAAAGTCCTGATTGCCGGAACCGCCAATCCGCATATTCCTGCTTACCTGCACGGTCTGAACCGTAATACCGAAGGAATTGAGATTGTCGCGGTTTCCGACTGCGATCCCGTTCGGAGAGCAATGATTTCCGGTATTCCTGTTTATAGCGACTACCGGAATATGATCGAAAAGCATCCCGAGGCCGAGATCATCATGATCGGCAGTGACAATATCGATCATTTCACCATGTTTCAATATGCACTGGAAAAGAAGCTGCACATCTACATGATGAAAGTAATCTCCATGGACGAGGCCGAATGCCGTGAAATGATCCGTTTGGCCGAAGCGGCAGACCGCGTTATCCAATGTGAGTTGGAACTCCGCTTTAATCCTCAGTTTCAATACGCGAAAAAGATGATTGAAGCTGGGGCGCTTGGGGAGATCGAATCCATTTATCTCACCAATATTTCCCAAAGTCCATGCAATTATTTTCCGAATTGGGGTGATCCCGTGTTGTCGTATGGCAAGAAAATTCCGGTACATCCTGGTGGAACTGTTTACCGTGGCGGAGCGATTACGGATCACCCGCATCCCTATGATATTATCCGCTGGCTGACTGGAGCGGAATTTTTCACTGTAAATGCCGTTTCCGCTGAAAATCAGCGTTCTCATCTCAACGTTGAGGATCATGCTGCACTTACGGGACGACTGACCAACGGGATTCCATATTTTATCAATCCCTCCTACTCCAATCTGGAAGAAAAAACCAACTGCCGACGGTTGCTGTGGCCGAAATCGCTTGAGTGCAATCTCAAGATTACCGGTAGTAAGGGCTATTTCGCATGTGATTATTTCGATCGTTTCATCTATATTGTGGGCAATCATTTTGCTTCACCAGATCGGCTGATCGTGGACTTTGCGGATCGGCTTCCTCCGCTTGATTCCAATACTCTGCTTGGCAGTTTTCTGGAAACAATCGCAGGAAACCGAAAACTGCCTGAGACAGGGCTGAATGAATCCTACCAGGCCGTCCGTGTCATGAACGCCGCCTATGATTCTATTTTCCACAACAGTACCATAACCTTGAAAAGAGCGTAACTCACATGAAAAGAATTTTGGATGATATTGCGGATTCCGTTGTACGACTCTTTTATAACCAACCTGCCAACTTTTGGGAAGAATCTATGCCTGTCGGCAACGGCCGACTTGGCGGCATGGTTTTCGGGGAGCCGGAAAGCGAAATCGTCTTTCTCAATGAAGACACTCTTTGGTCAGGCTTTCCTCATGCGGTTCCCGCTGAAGAATCTCCGCAGAAACTGGCAGCCGTAAGGCAAATGATCTGTGAACGCAAGTTTACTGAAGCAGATCAATTCATTTCGGAAAAAATGCTGGATTTTCCGGACTGCGGCAGTTATTTACCGGCGGGCAAACTCTGTTTTCATTTTAGATTGCCGGGCGCAGTTACAGATTATCAACGTTCTCTGGATCTTCGCACTGCCGTTGCTGAAACGGCTTTCCTTGCCGGCGGCATTTCGTTCAAGCGTTCCGTATTTGCCAGTCACCCGGCCGGACTGATTGTTATGCAAATCGCATCCGACAAATCAGGAAGTATTTCCTTTCGCGTCAATCTTGACTCTGAAATTCACGGCGAATTCGGTTGCAATGCCGACACCATTTTTTTTAATGGAAAATGTCCGGTTCATGACCGTTACACCACCTTGATCTGGGAGGAAACGTTCCATGGACATGCCGGAATTTGCTATCAGATCCGGGTAAAAGTTCTGACTGTAAAGGGAACAGTTTCGGCGCAACCGAATGGAATGCTTGAAGTCGCGGGGGCCGATCACGCCACTGTATTGATTTCCATACGCAGTAATTTCACCGACAGCAAAATTCGTCCTGAAGATTCATTTCGGATTCCTGAACAGAAATGTATGGCGGATTTCTCTGCGATTGCGGAAAAAACGGACAGTATGCTACTGCAGGAACATGTGGTGGATTATCAGCGGCTTTTTTCGCGTTCGCTGCTTGTTTTTCCGGAGCGCCCGGAAGATCGACTGCCGACCGATCAGCGGCTGTACAGATGTCAGCAGAGTGGAAAAGTGTCCCCCAATATGGCGGCCTTGCTCTATCAGTTCGGCCGATATTTGCTGATTGCTTCTTCCCGTGAAGGAACCGAACCTGCCAATCTTCAGGGGATCTGGAACAATTTGTTAATGGCTCCATGGGGATGCAATTACACTACCAATATCAATACCGAGATGAACTACTGGCTCGCCGACTTGACCGGTCTGGGAGAATGCGCAGAACCATTATTCCGGATGATCAGAGAATGTGCGGAAAACGGCAGGAGTACTGCGGCGAAATTATACCATTGCAGCGGTTGGTGCATGCATCATAACAGCGACATTTGGCGTAAGACTACGCCTGCTACCGGACGGGCTCAATGGGGGTTTTGGCCGATGGCGGGGCTTTGGTTCTGCCGTCATCTGGTCGAACATTACAGATTCACGGGGGATACTGTGTTTTTGCGGAATCATTGGCCGATTCTGCGTGGGGCTGCGGAATTCATCCTCGATTTTTTAATTCAGGATACGGATGGTTCATTGACTACAATGCCGTCAACATCTCCTGAGAATTGTTTTGTCAATCCGAGTGATGGTGTATATACCGCAGCGTCTGCGGGGACGACTATGGATCTCAGTTTGATCAGGGAGCTTTTTGCAGAAGTCTGGGAATGCGCAGCGCAGCTGAAACTGGATGATCCGATTCTTTCTAAAATACGGCCCGTTCTTTCGAGACTTCCCAAGCCCGGAATCGGCAAGGCTGGCCAGCTGTTGGAATACCGCGAGGATTTTGAAGAAATGGATATCCATCATCGTCATCTTTCGCATCTTTATGGCATCTATCCTGGAGCAGAATGGACTCCAGATCAGGAGCCTGAACGTTTCCAGGCAGCGCAAATTTCTTTGGAGCGTCGCGGAGATGTCAGTACCGGTTGGGCAATGGCATGGCGTATCGCACTCTGGGCGCGGTTCCGCAACGGGGATCATGCATTACAGGTCCTTCGCGAATTTCTGCATCTTGCCATGCCAAACCATGGGAAAGCCGATTTGATCGGCGGCGGAATTTATGCCAATTTGTTTTGCGCACATCCACCGTTTCAGATTGATGGAAATTTCGGGACCGTTGCTGCCATTGCAGAAATGCTGATTCAGAGTCATCGTGAAACCGCAGTCGGCCTGAGACTTCTTTTGTTGCTGCCAGCTTTGCCGGCTGACTGGAACTCCGGAAAAATCTACGGACTTGGAACACGTTGCGGCGTAACGGTAGACATAACTTGGGACTCTGTTCGAGTAACGGCCACTCTTGTTGCACATGGCAATACGGAATTTGAGTTGGAGTGTTTCGGGAAAAGATACACGATCCAGATGCGGCAAGGCGAGTATAAAAGCATAGAATTTCCGCGAGCCATGGTTAAGGGGGACGCTCAATGAAAATCCTGACTCCGTGAAGAAAAAGGCAAAAAAGATAGGATAAAAATAGAAAACCTGTTGAATAGCAGTATATTACGATTGCTCAAGCCGTAATATAAAGCTTAACCCAACAGGTGAATGATGATTAAGATACAGCAAGGTAACGAAGAAATCAACTCCAATGGCGGAAATATTTTAACCGGAGCATTGCTCCAACTCGAATCAATGAAGAAAATGAATCAACTAACGGCAACTCGAATCAAACATGGCGAAATTAGCCACAGCGACATTTTGAAGTGTCAAATCGCGTTATCTTCCCTTGGGCGCAGCGATTTTGCCAATGTCGATTTGTTCCGTAACGCCGTGTGCAAGTTTTATTGGTAAAAAACGAAAAAGAGCATGCTTGGGCTA
>ERZ1034917.1577-NODE-1577-length-13344-cov-4.137633_pt1 | contig 13344 bp, 9 predicted proteins | sample MGYA00520605_ERZ1034917 | MGnify/ENA primary metagenome ERZ1034917 (study PRJEB33766, sample SAMN09781784) | gut metagenome | biome: gut microbiome | host: Homo sapiens | place: Madagascar | study: EMG produced TPA metagenomics assembly of the PRJNA485056 data... | reverse complement strand
ACCATAGAACAAACTATGGCTTTTACCAATTTGATTATCGTTTTTCGTTAAAAATTTACCTTTTATTGACTGAATATTATCATTCTCTGCTTTCCGGCAAGTTCAGTTACCGGATTTGATCTTGAAAAAGTAATCTGCCGACACGATAAAATTCGGTTACAGACCACGCTTGTGCGTCGCAGCCGCCTGCCTTATGCGGCCGATCCCCGTCAAGTACTTCCGGTAATTGCCCGACAACGCCTTCTTCAAAAAGTTCCCGCGCTGACGCCAGAAGCGCCGATGCGCGAGCCCGATGCTCTTCGCCCCCGGTCAAGAAATAGGCTTCAACATACGACGGAAACATCCACCCCCAGGCAGTTCCATTATGATAGGCCACCTTCCGGGACGTATCTTCCGGGCCATGATACCCGCCGCGATACGGATGATACGGGTCATTTAACAGTTGCCCATGGAAAGACACCTCCAACGGACAAGCCACCGGGCGATCAGCAAGGCTGCGAATTGCTCCCGGAACGATTAACTCTTCAGCAGAACGTAGAATTGCCAGCTTCCGTTCCTGCCGGGTCACTGCACCAAGCGTCAATGCCAGAAGTTGGTTCGGGCGCACTGCGTCGTCAGCTTCTGCGGTACTGGCTTCTTGGAAATGCGGGGCATGCAAACAATCCGAGAAACGTCCGAGATCCTTCCGGAAAAAGAGCTTATCAATGGAAGCCGCCGTTTGCTCTGCAAGAAGGCCATACTCCGGCTCATATTGTGACAGAAAACGTAGTGCAGCATACCATAAAGCCTGAATTTCAATTGGATATCCTTGACGCGGGGATCCTGTCGGATAATTCGTATCCATCCAGGTAAAATGTGCTGGACTATAGACCAAATTGGTTCCCGCATCCACTCGTATCCCATTGGGAGTTCCCCGGCGGTATCCTTCGACAATTGAGTGCAACGCCTGTTGTAACGTTCGCCCGGAACCGGTATCTTCCTGAAGAATTTTCCCCTCCGGGTCAAAGGCCTTTACGTAATCCGCAGTCGCGGTAAAGAGCCATAAAGGCGCATCGCTGGTATCCCGATTGGAATCGTCATTCCCGCGAATCATATTGGGAATCGTACCATCTTTTTCAAAGGCAGCAAATTGTTGAATAATCGCCCGGGCTTCTTTTTGAAATCCTCCAGCAATCAATCCTCGGAGGGCGATTAAAGTATCCCGTCCCCAATCCAGGAACCATGGATATCCGGCAATCACACTGGCATATGCGTCGCGTTTGACGATAAATTTCTTCATCGCCTCTTCTGCAATAGTCAAGCCACTCAAAGAAGCTCCAGTATTCTTTTCAGTTCCCCAGAGAACCGGCAGGGAACCTGGAATCTTAATTTCCGCTTCAAGCGCCCGTTCGGCGCCTGCCACAAGCTCTGTCTTGAAATAACCGGGGCTGAATAAATCAGTATGGTCTTCCAGACCGTAATCATGTTCCCGCTCCAGAAAGACCATATATTCCCATTCCGGTTCCCGGACAAAAGTCGCATTCTTCATTTTCACGCACAGTTTCCGAGCCGGATATGGCGCAAAAGTAAACCCATCGGCTTCTGGTTGGACCGCTGCAGGAAAACTTTTTTCCGCGCCGGCGTAGGCTTTAGTAACTTCGTGATTGATGCGATCATCAACAGCAGGGCGCAAAATCAATTCTACCGGTTCTGAATCCGGCAGTACAGATTCGTCAGATTCGCTGTCACCCGCCAACCGGGAAAAGATATAACGAACGGCATCTCCCTGACAAGCAAAGCGCATATCAATATTCACTCGTACCAATTTCCCCTGCCCCACCGGAACACAAAATTCCCAGCGAGCACAATTCTTGTTCCCGGCTCCAAAACGCAACAGAAAGTCTGAACATAATTCACTGGAAAAATTATTGCGGACAATCCATGCTTTACATCGCGGCAACATGACATGGCGATCTGACGGCACAGAATTATTGCACGCGCCAGCAAGCAGGCAATCATATTTACTGCGCAGCACACCCCACGATGCAGCAACATGGGCGAGGCCACCAAGATTATTGGCGCCAAGTGCATAAAGAGTACGCGACGACGACGCAGAGGCAGAAAATTCCGTCCGATAAAGTAATTTTTCAGCTGGCGGCAACAACAAAATTGCGCACTTTGAACGCAGCAGCTTCTCTGGTGTTCCCAGTTGAATCTCCCCTTTGCATTCAACCCGCTTCTGTCCTGGCCAGATCGAATCTGGAATTTTCAGATATAGCATCCAATTGCCATCGGCAGTACGGCACCCCATTCCGCCGGCAACGACGCGCTCTCGGCGGTAAAGTTTTATCCGGAACGGTTTATCCGCACGAAATACAATCAAATCCCCCGGCGGGACCATGACCATGCGTCGTTCGTCACGGCCGATCAGAAATTCAGTCACCGGCGGCAAAGCCGTTTGCCAAAGCTCTCTCAAACACTGACGGTCATCATTCAATAACGCATCCCCCACACGATCGGCAATTCCAGTGTCCGGCAGAGCTGAAAAACCATGCCTATGTGTATAAACTGTTAATGCCATTTGCCGCCGACGCTGAACTTCCACCCGGTCTGGCAATGCCAATGGTTCTTTGACTTCTGCATTGAGAATTTTCAACATCTGTTCTTCACGGCATAGAATCCTGACTTCTCCGGGCTGAAGCTCAGTCTGAAAAAGCCCACCGATACTGTTAAGAGTCGTTTCAACTCCAGCAAGTAAGTCCCAAAGTTTTTCTCCAACTGCAGGGAACTCTGCAACAGGTACGGATACGGGATTCGCACGATCGCTGTCCAGATTAACCAGTATCAATAATCTGCGTCCGACAGAACTTGTCCGAAGCACCGCAAGCGAATTGCCTGCACCCGTCTCTACAAGCCGGATATTGGCAGACGGATAAAAACAGTCATGAATACGGACCAAAGTTTGCAATCGTTTCAGGAACGCAACCATGTTGTCTGCAGCGCCCCAATTCAATGACGGCGCACCATGGACATCAAATCGCTCCGTCGCAAACCACTCGACCCCATTGGTAATCCCGAAGCATCCGGAAAAAGACAGAGCAATTGACAAGGCACAACGCATTTTCGCATACGTTTTACTCTTTGCCGCGAGGCGTAAATTGTCATGGGTTTCTGCATAGTGCACCAGTACACCGCAACGTCGAGAACAATCTGAAAAACGGTTAAATTCGTATTCAATCTGGGATCTGGAATAGTTCTGGAACAATTCGGAATAAGCCCAATTCAATCCCCGTTTCAACAGCAAACTATTTTGTTTGTCCAGTGGCCCGCCCAGTCCTTCCAGTAAAAAGATTGTATCAGGATATTCTTCGCGCACTCGGGACACAATGTATTCCCAGCTCTCCTCAGGAAGCATATAACCGGCATCGCAGCGGAATCCATCTACTCCGTTCTGACACCAGTAGAGAAAAACTTCCGCCATAAACTTCCATACTTTGACTTTTGAGTAGTCAAGCTTGCACAAATCTTCCCAGACAACGCCCCATGCACCGGGACTGACAACTGAACCATCTTTCTGGCGGACGAACCAATCCGGATGCTCTTGCTGCAATTTTGAAGCCCAACCGGTATGGTTCACCGGGATATCCATGAAAACTTTGCCGCGGCGCAAATGCACAGCATCAACAAGTTCATGGAACTGTTCCAGTGGGGTAGCTTTCCGATCGAATTCGATAAAAGCGGGATTGATTGCGAAATAATCCAATGCGGCAAAGGGGCTGCCATACCGGCCCATCCGGGCAAATGTAGTCGGAACCGGATGAATCGGGAGGAGTTGCAGAATCCGCGTTCCCAATTCTTGAAAAATGAAATCAAGTTTCTCAATCAGTGCCCGGAAAGTCCCTGACTGGGGAATCACTGTATAATTACGATTTTCAAGCAATGTCACAGCCTGGTCTTCTCCGGGAACAGAAACATCTGACGCAATGTTCTGCCCAAACTGCCGAACAAATGCAGTGTATAGCGTATTGGCGCAAACCATATCGGCTGGATCAACTTTGAACAGCAAATTTTCTCCGGGGGGCCAAATGGTTTTCCCATTGCTGCTCCAATAACATTTTGCTTCAAAGCTCCCGACTTCGAGGAGTGGCAAAATCACTTCCCAGCGAGTGGGAGACACTTGGATCATGGGAACATCCCGCCAGTTACGGCCTGGCTCAGGACGGTGATCTTCGACCTTTTCGATCACCTCGCGACGGCGGATCTCTGCACTGCCGAGATTGGTTCTCAACATCCCGAAACCGGCACCTGAACCCTCAACTTCCAACACAAATCGGATAACGTCTCCACAAAAATAGAGACGTCGGTCATTTTCTACCGCCTGCCTTATATTCATTACGGCCTCCACCCGCCATTGGCTCCTCTCAAAAAAAATACGAACAACAACAAGCTAAAAATTCATTCGCTGTCCGGAATATCCTGCGTGATCTTTTTTACAAGCGCAACCTTGCAGCAACACCACGTGCAATCATAAACCATTATCTATTATACTATATCATTCAAGCTGTTATTTTCAATCTCCGAACAGAATCAACCCCGGAAAGAATAACCGGTTCAGCTCGAAAATAATCGTAAAAAAAGCAAAAAGGCCATCGTTCCCACTCTCAGGAAAGATGGCCTGTTATTTGCAAATAGCGATTAAAAATTCTCTGCAATATAGTTGACCGCATTGCGAAAAATTGCAACACCTTCTCCTTCTTCAGCAATTTTTCCGGCAACTTTGTCGCGAGTCCACGTCGGAGAATTAAATGGGGAAAGGAACGCCTCCGGATGCGGCATCAACCCGAAAACCCGTCCTGTCTCATCGCAGATACCGGCAATGGAATTTAATGAACCATTCGGATTGGCAGGAAAATCGACTGCTGCCGAACCATCTGCATTAACATAACGAAACGCCACAAGATTTTTTCTTTCGATCTCCTCCAGAACAGCAGCTTCAGCAACAAATTTTCCTTCTCCGTGCCGGAGCGGCAAACGGATCCTGTCAATTCCCCGGGTAAAAACACAGGGACTATCCGGATTTGCCTTAAGGCAACACCAATCATCACGGAATTTGCCGCTGTCATTGTGGGCCAAAGCAAATTCCTGAATAAAATATTTGCCGTTCAGGGCCGGAACCAACCCAAGCCGGGAAAGAGTTTGAAACCCATTACAAATTCCGATAATCAATTTACCGTCAGCAATAAATTGTTCCAGCTGGTCACGCAAGTGAATTTTCACTCGATTAGCGAAAACCGTCCCTGATCCCAAATGGTCACCGAAGGAAAATCCACCAATAAAGGCGAGAATATGAAATTCCTCAAGGCGGCGCAATCCGGCAATCAGGTCATTCAAATGCACCAATTCCGGGGTAGCACCGCAACAGCGGAAGGCAGCGGCGGTCTCTTTTTCACAATTCAACCCGAAGCCGGTGATGATCAATGCCTTTACATCTTTTTTATCCATAATGTTTTTCCTGAAATTATTGGTATTCAAACCGGCTTTGTGTCCACAAAACACACTTCTTCCCTCACCCGGAAGCTGCCGGGATATAACTTAACATCGTGACAGTATTTTTACAAATTTCCGGTTGCGTTTTCCCGGCTTTTCAACGTCCGTTCAATGCCAGAATGCCTTGCCGGAGAAGTTTTTCACTGGTAATGTCTTTTTCCTCCATTCCGGAAACCAGTTCACATAGAACTTTATTTACCGCCTCTGACTTGAATCCGAGTTGTTCCAATGCCAGCGCAGCGTCCCGCATCGCCTCCATTGTCCCGTCTGAGAAACTCGAACCGCCGCGCAAGGCTCCCGGCATTGCCGTCCCTTCGGCAAGTGCTATATTACTGACCTTATCGCGCAGCTCTAACGCCAATCGCTCCGCCGTGCGCTTCCCGACCCCGCTGATTCTTGATAATGCCTTAACATCTCCGGCAACCACCGCAGCAGCAAAATTGGCAACCGGCATGCAGGACAACACATTCAGCGCCAACTTACCACCAACGCCGCTTACCGTCAGCAACAGTTCAAATAAGCGTTTTTCTTCTGCTGTGGCAAACCCGAAAAGGGTAATCGCATCTTCCCGGACTTGTGTCAAAACCAGCAGAACCACCGGCTCTCCAACCTGCGGCATTCGGTCAAACGTGCTCAACGGAATGGCAAGTTCATAACCGACACCCTGAACATCAACAATACAACGAGTAAACTCGCATTCCACAAGAATGCCGCTCAAACGTGCAATCATTCTGCCTTTTCCAACTCTATATCCATAGAAATATCAGCAGCTTTGACCGAATGCGTCAACGCGCCGGATGAAACAAAATCCACGCCAAGTTTTCCAATAGCAGGAAGCCGTTCAATCGTAATGTTTCCGGATGCCTCCAATTTGCAACGGCCGGCATTCATTTTGACTGCTTCTGCCATCATTTCATTGGACATGTTATCCAGCAGGATATAGTCGGCGCCTGCCTCAATTGCCTCCTGAACTTCTTCCAGGCGATCGGCTTCCACTTCGATTTCAAGATCCGGATACATTTCCCGACCACGGCGCACGGAACGGGCGATACCGCCTGCCCCCTCCAGGCCGGCAAGCTCCCGATGATTGTCTTTAATCATCAGGCGATCAAAAAGACCAATTCGATGGTTCGTCGCACCGCCAGCGGCGACAGCATATTTTTCCAGATTCCGGTACCCCGGCGTTGTTTTACGCGTATCCAGCAGACAAGTATCCGTCCCTTCAAGTGCTTCTGTATAGCGATAAGCCGTCGTAGCTACCCCGCAGAGGCGCTGCAGGAAATTCAACGCTGTACGTTCAGCCGTCAACAACATCTGTGCTGAGCCGGAAATGCGCGCCAACAGTGTGCCTTTCGGGCAGAAATCCCCATCGGCGACCAATGCGTCAAAGGTACATTCCGGATCAAGTTTCTTAAAGACGCGTTCTGCGACCGCAAGCCCGGCGACAACGCAATCGCTCTTGGCCCGCAGTACAGCAACTGCCCGTAACTCAGCGGGAATTACCGCCAGTGTCGTCGTATCTCCACGTTCTCCAAGATCTTCGGACAACGCCATATCAATCAGTTGATCCACTCGTTCAAAATCAATTGCGGGCAAAACGGTATTTCTTGCCATGATGTCTATTATCCTTTAACAAAGTTTTTTCAACTACGAAATTATATTGATTACAGTTTTTCCGGTAAAAACATCCGACTGACTCGGCGAATTGCCGAGGCTCTGCCCGTCCGGCTGTCAAACGTAACAATCGCTCCATCAAGCCGAATGTCTTTTTCCACCACCGGGAAACGGCAGGGCATACCGGTACGGAATTTATGAAGAACCGCCTCCACTTCACGCCCCAACACAGAACGAGCTCCTCCTACCATGCCGGCATCACTCAAATATGCAGTTCCTCCCGGCAGGATTTGCTCATCCCCGGTCTGCACATGGGTATGAGTCCCGATCACTGCGGTAGCTTTTCCTTCCAGGAAATATCCCATGGCAATCTTTTCGCTGGTAGCTTCTGCGTGAAAATCAACGAAGATGTTTTTTGTCCGCAGAGAAACTTCCGCCAGAATCCGCTCTACCGTCTCAAACGGGCAATATGCAGACTCCCTCATAAAAATTTTTCCCTGCAAAACGATTACTGCAATTTCTCCCCCCAGCGGGTTGCGGAAAACACCATATCCGTTCCCGGGCTGCATCCGGCTCAAATTTGCAGGTCTGAGAACGTTAGGCAGTAACTTGATTTCGCTTTCAAAATTTTTTTGATCCCAGACATGATCCCCGGCGGTGATCACGTCAACACAGTCAATATCCTTCAAACACCCGGCAGTCATCCCCGCGCCAGCGGCAATATTCTCTGCATTGGCAATTACAAACGACACATTGTATTCGCGTTTGAGTTCCGGCACCAATGCCTTTACGGCTTCGCGCCCGCCTCTCCCTACGATATCACCAATAAACAGTACATTCATCAATACATCATCCGTTCCTGGCGCTGCGGCCGGATTTTAGGTTCTTCCAGGAACAAACTGTACCAGGCATCTCCAAGCATTGCATTGGAAAAATGTTTTACTTTGCCGTTCAACAGCCGCTCCAGATTTTCGACAATTACCGGTGCGTCTGTCTTCTTTCGAGCGTCATTCAAAATCGCAATTGCACGATCGATATTGCCGAGTTTCACCAGAATCCACGCGTATGTTGCATAGACAATAGCAGAATCGTCCCCTTTCAACCGTCGTGCTCTGGACTTGTAAAAGCGATCCATTTCTTCGACTTTTGCGCCTTTCCGGTACATCCGGGCAAATCGCATAGCAATCGACATCGGGTCGAGAAAGACGCAATCTTTAAGCATCGCATCAACTTTGTCAAATTCTTTCAGTTGATAATATAACGTCATCTTCATTGTAGACGTCTGTTTTTTAAGGAGGTAATTCCATTTATAATAAGGAGCAAACCCCTCGGTCAACTCCAGAGCCTGATGCAGCAAAACCGCCTGATCTTTAAAAAGCATTTCCTGCATCAACTTGGGGGTCATCCCGGGACGCCGCTGCATCATCGCCGCCTTTTTCTTCAATTTTTCCTGGCCATCAATCATCACCTGCTGCATTTTCTGGTTCAACTCGCCCAATTTGCGGCGCAGGATCCAACCGATCAGAACGTGAAAGAGGATCATGACAAACAGCGCACAAAAGATTCCCCAGATCCATCCCCACGCCAAGGTCGATCCGTAATAAACGCCAATCCCGATCAGAAGTGAAAAAATAATCGTCAACATAAAAAAATACCCTCTTTCTTACTTCTTACGGCGCTGTTTCTGGCGCTCTTTTTTCTGCATCTTGGCCAGCCGCTTTTTCTTTTCCTGTTCTTTCCGGGAAATACCGCCGGGGACTTCCCCATTCATTGCTCCGGGCCCGACAGGTGCTCCCCCCCCAGCCATCAGCCGGCTGAACATACTGTTCTTTTTCATCATTTTACGCATCTGCGTAACCTGCTTTACCAATCCACTGACCTGTTCCAACGACGTGCCGCTTCCTTTGGCAATACGTTTGCGCCGGGAAAAATCCACCAAATCCGGATTGGCTCGTTCTGCAGGGGTCATAGACAAAATCACAGCTTCCATCCGGGCGAAGTATTTGGGATCCATACCACTCATCGCCTGATTCAGCTGTTTTCCGCCCGGCAGGAACTTGGCAATGGATTCCAAACCGCCCAACTTGTTGATCTGGCGGATCTGGGTGAGGAAATCATCAAAATCAAACTGGCTTTTCTTCAGTTTATTTTGCAGCCTGCGAGCTTCCTCTTCGTCGATTTCCGCCGCGGCTTTTTCGACCAGAGAAACAACATCTCCCATCCCAAGGATACGGGAAGCCATCCGTTCGGGATAAAACATCTCCAAATCTTCAAGCTTTTCCCCCATCCCAACGAATTTGACCGGGCAACCGGTAACTTTGCGGATGGAAAGGGCCGCACCGCCACGTGCATCACCATCCAGTTTGGTTAAAATAAAACCGGTCAGGGTCAAGGCTTTGTGAAAGGCATCCGCAACAGAGACCGCTTCCTGTCCCAATGCGGCATCTGCAACCAGCAATGTTTCATCGGCACGCACCACCTGCCGGATGCGCACCAATTCCTGAACCATCGATTCATCAATCTGCAATCGTCCGGCAGTGTCAAGGATTACGACATCAATGTGTTGATACTTGGCGTGGTTAACCGCCTTGAGCGCAATGTCTGCAACATTGAGATTCCCGCGGTCGGTGAAAACAGGAACTCCAAGCTCACGCCCAAGAACTTCGAGTTGATCGATAGCTGCGGGACGATAAACGTCACACGCAACCAGCAAAACACTTTTCTTCTGTTTATTCACCAGATAGTTCGCCAACTTTCCGGCTGTTGTTGTCTTCCCGCTGCCGTGAAGTCCGACGAGCATAATCACAGTTGGCTCGGAAGACAAATTCAATTCCGCGCCGGTTGAACCAAGCAGTTCCACCAGACGGTCATTAACAATTTTAACCAGTTGCTGGCCGGGGGTGACACTGCGCAGCACCTCCTGTCCCAGGCAATCGTTACGAACATTTTCGACAAAATCTTTGACAATCTCGTAATTAACGTCAGCATCCAGAAGGGCCAGGCGGATTTCGCGCATGGCGTCAGCAATATTCTCCTCAGAAAGCTGCGCCTCACCTCGCAACTTGCGAAAGACGTCGTGCAGTTTATCACTTAGTGAATCAAACATATCTTATTTTCTCTACCTGTTTTGCGCCGCAGCGGCGCATGATTGAATCGACGAATTCCTATCCTCTCTCTGTGCATCTTAGAAGAAAAATGAGCTCTGGAAAACAATCATATAATTGCCGTTCTCTGTCCACCGATGCACAAAACATTCCGTACCATCTGGAACAGGGAGGACCGGTAAAATCAGCACTCAAAAGCTGCTCTCGTCCGACCGTATTTCCGCGTCAAACACCGAAAACAATCCCCTGCCCCAAGTTCCAGAAATCAGGAAATTTATTAATATACCAAGTATTTGTCTGCTTGGCAAATGCGCCTTGCTGATTATCCCGAAGATTGTTACTTTTCCTGCGCAAGTTCCTGAACTGCCTGGTAATAGTGTTCGATATTTTCCATCATATTCCGTTCCGATTCCGATCCAGCGGCAGTGACTGCTTTTTTCTGAAATGCAACAGCCGCATCCAGCTTTCCGAAGGGCCCTGGCGGCATTGCAGGATGCCTCCCGTTCCGGGGGGATTTCCATGGAATCCAAAGCATTAACCGCAATGGCCGCAGCGTCAAGCAGGTCTGCACTGAAATCATTTTTACTCAGTAGCATCCAGGCAATGGATGCGGTTTCTCCTGGCAAATTGGGAAAATTTTCTAAATATTCCTTGACCAGATCCGGCGTACGATCAAAAAAGGAAGCATATCGGGACGCCAGTTCCAGCTGAAGATAATAAAACTTGCTGATTTCCCGGTGATCCCGGCGAACGGAATCCAGAAAATCCCATGCTTTATCCGGGGAATTCGCACTTTCATATAGAAACAAACGGGCGCGAAGTGCGGTGGAATTTGCGGGATCAATCTCGAAAATTTCGGAGGTCTTTTTTTCAATTTCCGCCGCCCGTCCGCTGCGAAGCGCAGTTTCCAGGGCTTCCAGCATCGGTGAAATTTTTTTCTGCACTTCAATGTCATAAGTTCCGGAATAAATACTTTCAAGCACTTCAGGCAATTCTTCAAGTTCTCCCGACCAGAGCACTTGATTTTCTTTTCCGATGATGAAGGCCTTCGGCAAAACAGGGCGCTGACCGGCGTAGGTCAATGTAGTTTTACTTTCGCGGTCGGTTGCAACATTGAATTTGATATCAAAAACGTCAAACTTTTCTAAAAAACGCTCTACCGTCTCCGGCGGTTCCGGAGACATGGCAATGATCTTCAATCCCCGTTCCTGATACCGAAGTTGCAACGAATTGAGAATCGGCATCATTTGCTCAGAAAGAGGTAAATAAGTACCAAACAAAGCGACGACACGCAACGGCTCCTCCCCGGATGGATTGCTCTGGGAAGCATTCCACAAAATAGAAGTTGGATCCCCGACAAGCCAGCGGTCATATTCCAAGTCGACAGCGGGCTCTCCTACCTGTAACGCAAACAGTACCGAACAACTACTGATTACCCCGGCGATCAGAACAACTTTTTTGAATCCCAAAAACATTTGTGTCCTCCTTGTATACTAATTAGAACAGTATTACCACCAATCCCATACCCATTTTCAGGAAAAGATTCCGGCAAAAAAAATCGGTAACGCGAAAAACTTCTCAGATTCTTTTCCAAAGTAACAACGTTTTTTCCGGAACGATTTCCCGTCAGTTTCTCAATATTGCGCTGGAGAAAGGAAAGATGGCGAAACGATACGCTTCGCCATCCTTGCAATCACTTAAAACTTAAAATCTATCGCCTTGAGAAATGCCCGCGCCAGCGCGCAATGTCCCGGGAAATTGGGATGTACGCGATCCCAGGAAAAATAGCTGCTGTGGCAGGATTGGATCAGTTCCAGCATCACCTTCTGGGTATCGATATAAATCACCGGATAGCGGGAAGCGATATCGGCGCAAACGGCGCGATATTGATCCATTCTTGCCCGCATCAGGTCAGCCTCATTTGCCTCAAGGTAATAGGGAGACATCAGCACCATTCCTTCAAGCCGGGGCAACGTAGCACTTACCAGCTCTTCCAGAGTTGCGGCGTACTCTTCAAGGCCAACAGCAGCTCGCGGCATCGTTGGAGAATCAAACTGGCGCCAGACGTCGTTAAATCCGATCATTACCGAAACCCAGTCAGGCGAAAGATCCAATACATCCCTTTGCCAACGATTTTTCAGGTCGCGAACCGTATTGCCGGAAGTTCCCATATTGATGACATGAATCATCCGCTCCGGATAAACCGCAGTCAAGAAACCATTGATGATTGCGGGATATCCCTGCCCGAGGGGATTGAAGAGCCCTTCGGCAATGGGCTGGACACGCCCCACATCCGTCACAGAGTCACCGATAAACAAAAGCCGTTTGCGAGCACCGATTTTCATAATTTTACTATATTCTTTCTTTGGAAACTGTTTTTACTATGTGTTCACCATGCTTTTTCAACAACACACCGCCGCAAAGCGCGGTAAAAGGAGCTACCAATACCAGCCCGAGACTGCCGATCAGGGTCTTAACCACCTCCGCAGCGACATAAGGATAATTCAAGAAATCACTCATTGCCACACCTTCAGCGGCAAAGCTCATCATAACAGTCAAGTAGCCGCCCGAATAAGCCAACAGAAGAGTAGTGGTCATTGTACCAACCACCAGTCTTCCAATCCGGAACCCGGAAGCCATCAGGCGAATTGTAGAAATTTCTGGATTTTCCCGCACGACTTCCTGCATACCGGCAGCAACGTCCGTAGCCAAATCCATTACTGCTCCGGATGAAGCAAGGAAAATTGCGCCGATAAAAAGATCTGTAAGGTTCAGAAATTCATATCCACTGTAGTATAATGCCTGTGAATACGGCATCACGGCGCCATTTATCCGAAACAAATGGGTAAAAGCGATTGCCATCAGACAGCTGGCTCCAACCCCAAGCATCGTTCCGAAAAATGCAGTAACGCCCTTGCCGCGGAATCCATTTACTGCAAAGATAATCACTGCCGACAATAATGCTACTGCCCCGAAGCAAACCCAGATTGGAGACCATCCTTTCAGGCAGAGCGGAATCGTCAACTGCCAGATAACCTGACAGGAAAAGACAAATGACAGCAATGCTTTAACGCCAGTCAAACCACCGAAGATCAACAAA
>ERZ1034917.1573-NODE-1573-length-13382-cov-9.213401_pt1 | contig 13382 bp, 10 predicted proteins | sample MGYA00520605_ERZ1034917 | MGnify/ENA primary metagenome ERZ1034917 (study PRJEB33766, sample SAMN09781784) | gut metagenome | biome: gut microbiome | host: Homo sapiens | place: Madagascar | study: EMG produced TPA metagenomics assembly of the PRJNA485056 data... | reverse complement strand
CGTCAAAAAAGAAGGTGCTGAAGAACTACTTGCATAGTTATCTCCAGACATCACTTCTAGTTCTGCCAATAAATTTTCACGATCTTTTGGATCATGTTTAGTTACCTCATCGATATCAATATCAGGTTCTTGATTTCGATCTATTGCCATAGATATCGTCCTCCTTTTCTTGATGGTTACGAATTTGTTTTTTCGGCAGGCTTCCATAGGTAGATATTTCCTATTTGACATGACATTAATCATTCGATAATATACTATTTTCATGAGGTGATGAAAAATGACCATTGATAAAAATAATGCAATGCTCCTGGATATCCAATACGTGCCAGAGAATCGAAAAGCAAATTTACCAGACTTCTGTTATATTATCTGGAAAGAATTGGAGAGTGGAGAAAAACATCTGGAGAAAATCCCAAATCCTCCAGTCAATATTTATTTTGAAAAACCAGAGTATCGAAATCACAGATACTTTAAGACAGAGGAATCCTTAGATCATTTGGAAAAAGTAACGGTTCCTTACAGAAATATTATGAATGCAATTGCAAAAGAAGATCCAGAAGCCCGGGAATTTATGAATCAGTGTTTCTTAAATCAGAACTATCGAGACCTGGATCGTGTAAAATTATGTAAATATGCGTTTGGACATGATTATGATATTCGTACGATCTATCGAAATATGTGGATGGATCATTATGACAATGACAAAGCAAAGCATATTCATAAAGCATATGGAGATATCGAGGTTGATATTATGGAGGCATCTGGAGAAGCAGATCCGACTAAATGCCCCATCGACCTTGTTACCATTATCGACCGAGATCAAAAGCACTCGTTTACGTTTATTTTAACAGGGGTGACTTGTCCGGAAAAAGATACTTCTATGATGAGTATCCAGGAGTTAAAAGAAGATGAAATCCGGCATCAGATGTATGAGCATCGATTAAAAGAACAGGCATACTGGCAAGATCACTATGACGAACTGATTGAAGAATGTCATAAAACATTCGATGAGAACTACCCAGGATTTGAGTATTCTGCATATTGGTATACCGATGAGGTAGAGATGATTACCGACATATTCAAACTCATCCATCAATTAAGTCCGGACTTCTTACAGTTCTGGAATATCTCTTTCGATATTCCGTACATCATTCACAGGTTACAACATTTTGGAATTAATCCAGCAGATATTATTTGTCATCCCGATTTTCCAAATCGTGAATGCCGATTTAAATATGACAATTTCCATTTTCAGATTAAGAATAAGACACATTTCTTTCGAGTATCTGACTATACGATCTATGTCGATCAAATGGTGAATTATGCGGCAATTCGAAAAGGACAATCCGAACTTCGAAACAACAAATTGACGTATATCGCGAAGAGAGAAATTGGGGATGAGAAGCTGAATTACTCCGAAGAAGGAACGATCAAAACGTTTTCCTATAGGAATTGGTTAAAGTACTTCCTTTACAATATCAAAGACGTTTTGCTGCAACATGGAATTGAGGAAGCAACCAATGATTTGGAGACCTTCTACATTTATAGTTATGAAAATATTACCCAATACGAAAACGTATTTAAACAAACGGTCAAACTTCGTAATTTCCAGTATCGTGATTGGTTACAGCAAGGGTTGGTACCTGGTGTTAACGTAAACGCATTTAAAAATGGGGACGGTGAAATTCAAGAAGAAGACGAAGAAGATGATGAGGACGAAGAGGTATTTGAAATTGCTCCAAGTAAAAAGAAAAAAGATGTTGGATACGAAGGAGCCCTTGTAGGAAATCCACTACTTATCAATCATTTTGGAGATCTTCTGTATGGAAAACGGACCAATAATATTTTCCGTTTTTCTATCGATATGGATATGACTGCGTTTTATCCGTCAACAGTAGGTGCGATGAATATTTATCCGGCATGTTTAATCTTTAAAGTAATCTTACTGGTCGATCAGTACGACGTCCGTGGAGGAGAAATTCCGTTTAATGGAATCACAGATGTCCAGATCGTAAAAGAAAATGACAATAGCTTCGTTGGAGATGTTGCAAAAGAAGCCCTCGATAATTTTATTACGGGAAATCTATTAGCATTTGCTCATAAATGGATGAATTTTCCAACCGTAGACGAAGTGTATCAAAGATTAAAGGAGAAATAATGAAATGGCAAAGAAAAAAGAATTACTGATGCGAGATGTCTTAATGAAAATGGAGAAATTTTTAAAAGATGCTTACATCATTCATGGAAAATGCTTTATTGATGGAGAGGATTCGAAACGAACTGGTATTGGCTGGGTATGTGGGGTGTTAAATGATGATGCGACTACCGTTATGCGAAATGCATATCCAGTTGATGTCATCAATATCGTCAACGTTCGAAATGCAAAAGATCGTCCAGAAGAATTCATTAAAGAAGTGGAATCTCCAGATGCTGAAAAAATCGAATCCGAATGTACCAACTTGTACGAGCATGTACGCGCTTGCCCTACTTGGACTCCATTCTCTTTAAGTGATGAGGATGTTAGCAATATTTTCGATAAGGCAGAACGAATTAACTATGAGTTTATACCAGGACATCCAGTTCAAATCAGTAAAAGCTTATTTCCAACGATAACCGCAAAAACGGTAAATACCGTTGAATATATGGCAGAATTCATAGAGGATATTGATTTTCCAGAAAATACAATTGGTCGCGTTATCGTTAAACTTCCTGGAGATTTTTACACGGCATTCATCGAGTACATGTTTATGGTTTAAATATTATTAGAGCCACTACAATAAGATAGCAATGGATCCTCCATTGCTCAGGAATAATGACAATGTATTTCCATCCGAGTTTACGATGAGAACTCTTTCTGATCAAACGATTGACTCTTTAATTGAATAGGTTGAAATAGACCAAAGAGGTATAACCACCTCGTCTAAGACAAAACGGTTAATAGAGTAGGTATGAGAATCGTTCTCATACCTACTCATTTTTTTATCCGTAAATTAATGAATCCTAATTGATATAATATCTTCATGAATCTGAATAATAATATAGGTAACCCTTACATACAGATTCGCACAATTGAATAGCATTGAAATAGATGCAAACAGGTCAGATTGATCATCCTGCTCAGTGGAGAAAAATGTATGATCCGGGTAGAGGGGCTCGTTAAGAAAGGTCATATTATGACTATAAATAAATTAGATATCAATAAAAAGAAACTCGTTAACAACGCCAATAAGGCATTGAATGCTGGAGCCGTTGTGGGGATCACACTCATGTCTAGTACAGCTGGAGGCGTGACCGGCGCATTTGTTGGCGGGGTTACAGAGGGAGCAATCAACACTTTGCTTCCGAACGCCCCACAGCCTCTGAAAACAGTTGTTGCGGTAGGAAGTACCGCTTTAGGATTTTGCTCTGGAGTCGCCACGGCGACAATCATTCAGGGCAAACTCCTTGAGAACTACGCTGATGCGCTGGTTTCCAGAGACGCTTCTCTGGCAGTAATTAATTCATATCAGGAATAGGGGGGGGGGAATAACAATGAAAATGTCCCATGAAGGAAAGAATGTAGAAGTGTTCTGGAGTGTCAATACTCCGGGACTTTACTACATTATAGATAAAAATAAAATTTCACAGGAGCAGTTTGATGAGCTGAAATTTGCAGATCTGGGAGATCTCTTGAAAGAGATTTCCCTTACATAGAGAGAAGGAAAAAGAACCGGTTGCTTTTATAGCACCGGTTCTTTTTTTATTAATACGCATCGTGTATTAGGATAGAGAAACAAAAATGGATATATACCATGTAACCTATATCACACATTTTGAGGATTTTTTCTTAATGAAAAGAAAAGACTTAAATGTAAGATATACACACACACTACACCTTACCTTATTGTTTGGTGAAAGTTCCCCCTAAAAACATTCGAATAACGTGACCTGGAAAGGGGGAAATTCGTTTTGGCTAGAAATTCCAAAAACGATTCCACGACGGACGATAAAAATACCCAGGGAAAAACCGGTTTTGGTGCTGGTCTAAGTCGAGGACTACTGGATGGACGTCGTGTAAAAAATGTCATTAAACAAATTGACAATTTAGTTGGGCAATCCAACTTAACCTTATATGGATCTGATCGTACTTCCGATATCGATCAGCTCGACTCTACGTTCCATGATATCATGAAGGTGGAAATCGACAAAATCACCAATAGCGATAACATGGATACGACTTCTTTTTTATCCAAGTTGTATTCCAATGATCGTATTGAGAATGCACAAGTATCTCGTTTCGTAGATTCTATGAACGGGTTTAGTGGAGGCTTTTCATCGGATGGAACAGCCTCAGCCATGAATAGTTATCTGGAAGGGGTCTATCGAAACCGACTGATGCAGCAATCTGATCTACATCAGGTATCCTCCCAGTTAATTGAGTTGCAGGAAGCCATTTTAATTACCCGAGATGCGATTATCTCTCCTGATACAGTTGAGGGACGTATGAATCGTGTCTTAACTTTTGAGGGGTGCGGAGAAGAAGATGACTGGGTTCCTGTAGTGGAACAAATGGAAAAGAAGTTTAAGCTCTTAGAAAAGATCAAAAACTTTATCGTTCCATTTTCATTGGAATATGGGGAATTTTATGCGTATATTATCCCATATTCAAAATTATTCTCTGACTTTATGAGAAATAAGCAGAACATCATAAACGGAGCAGGTGGGGTAAAATCTTTTGGAGAAGCGACTACCTTATACGAATCCGTTCTTGGAGAAGAACCTTCTGCGATTAAAACGAAAACACCAAAGAAAATTAAAAATGCCTGGATGGACAAAGTGTTTTACCACTATATGGAAAGTACGAGTGTATCTACAGGTGACTTTAAGAAAAATAGCGATGGAAGCTTTAGTTCTACGGATAAAAAACTTAGAGAATCGTTTGAATCCGACATGTGTGACATCTTGGAACGTATCGAGATTAACAACGATCCTATTGCACTCCCCTTCTTAGAAGAGGGTGTCGATTCGATTGGTGCTTTTGCGGATAAGTACTATGCAGAAAACGGAAAAGGATCATTCACAGAATCGGTCATGCAAGAAGCGGATAATGGGAAAAAATCCGGAAACAAGATTCGGGTCAATCATAAAGGGGAACATCTCATCAAAGTGAACCTGAAAAATCCGAAAAACAAAGACAAAGGATTGGATCCATTTAATGCAATCCAGCAAACTGGAAGTATAGATGGTGCATACACCGCAAAAGAAGAAAAAGACGAGTTTGCAGATTTAAAAGATGTTTATATTCAACTTTTTGATCCGACAAAAATCATTCCAGTAGAGATTATGAATGAAACCATTGGATACTATGCCGTATATACAGAAGAGACAACTCAGTTAACCGGACTTGTTTCTTCCAACCTGGCATATCAGGGTCTTATGAGCTATAACTCCTCTGTGACTTTTGTGGATGATATCTGTGAACGAATTGTGCGGTCCTTTGATAAGCCGTTCTTAGAGAACAATTTGAAATTCAAACGGATGATCGTCAATGCAATCAATTATTTCAACATCACACAGAATCGTATCAAATTCCAGTATATTCCAGCGGAATATATTCAGGAATTTAAGATTGATGAGGATATTGATGGTCATGGTCAGTCCATGGTAAAGAAATCTTTGTTCTATGCAAAGATGTACCAGATGCTTCTCATGTTTAAGATCTTATCGATCGTTATGAATAGTAACGATACAAAGGTGAACTATGTTAAGCAAAGTGGTCTACGTAAAGACGTTGCTAATAAGATTGAAGAAATCATTCGAAGAAAGCAGTCTCGTAACATCAACATGTACGACCTTTACAATTATTCTACCCTTATCAATAAAATTGGTGCTGGTAGTGAGGAATATATTCCAGCCGGACGTTCTGGGGAACGACCAATCGAGACCGAAATCTTAGCTGGACAAGACGTGCAGTTAAACTCTGATCTTTTGGAGATGCTTAAGAACGCCTACATCTTAGGAACAGGTGTTCCGGCAGCTATTGTAAACTACTTAAACGAACCTGAGTTTGCCAAGATTGCGGAACAAAACAACAGCAAATGGATGGGTCGTGTCGTAAATTATCAGCTGGACTTCAATCCAAGTATCACGGATATGTATAAAAAGATTATGAGATGGGGTACGAATATCCCAGACGATATTATCGATAAGTTTAACTTTACGCTACAGACACCAAAGACATCCACCCAAGCAGCGAAGAGTGACGCGATTCAAGCATTTGATTCCACGTTACAGTTTATTCTTCGAATCTGTCTTGGTGATGGATTTGATCCGCAAGATCCAGATACCAAAAATATCATCAAGAATCTTACCGTTTCTCTTGCAGAGGAGCAGTTGCCACAGTTGAAAATACAGCATGTTTTAGAGTTGTATGAAGAAGCGAAATTGAAAGCAACTCAGGATAAATTAGAGCCAAATCCTGCAAATGACGATAATGGAGAAGATTTTGACATTGGAGATTTGGAAAAAGAGATGCAATAAGAAAATCAAGGTACCAAGGAGAATATCCTTGGTACCTTGTATTATTTCGATCTTACAGATTTGCAAGATCAGTATCCTGCATTGGAGCCATTGTATCCTCTCCAGCACCAGATACTAATTTACCTGTGGAAATTTCATAGTGTTTGCTATCTGTAAGAGATGTACTCTTGATTCCACTGAAGAAGTTCAGGGAGTTTGCAAGCACTTTGTATTTATCCAGAAGAGTCTGACCAAGTTTATTGATCTGCATAGACTCATATTTTGTACAACGGAATTCAACATTGTACTCAACCAGTTCATGAGAACCGGATGTATAGTTGAACTGTTCGTTACGCACGTTAGATGGAAAGCAGTTTGCAAATAAGCAAGCATACTCTACCTGTGTACCGGTAACGTCAGTAGATACATAAACAAACTCAGCAGTTTGATTGGACTGAAGCGCTTCCAGACCATCTTTTTTATCTGTTCTTACTTTTCCGTTATAATGTGTAAGACCTGTTAAAAGGTCAGTTGTACCATTTACCCATGTATGAACAACTTCTCGAATCGGAGATCCGGAGAATTCATAACAGTTTACAGTAAATGTCTGAGTTCCGTCTGTAGCTACAGATGGAATAGAGAAACTTTTACCAGCATAACCACCAGTATAGTCATTGAAGTTAACTTCGATGTCTCCAATACCCTGAACAGCTGTGTTTCCATATTCCAGGATATGTTTGAATTTCTTCATCTTAGTGGGTATATACTGATCTACCCATTTCGGCACACGAACCATAAACAGACGTCCATATCCAGTACGAAGCGGATCGTAATTCTGAAGGACCTCGTTTGTGACGTTCAGACCACCAACGAACAATGCATAATTGGTTAAATTATCATTGCTGTGATGTTTGATATTACTCTGAATAGTTGTTCCATCAGCCATCGTTCACACCTCCTTATCAGTCTGCATCAGAGCTGTAATCTCTGCGGTTGATATCAATTTCAACAGTTGCACGTTTGAAGAGACCTCTAAATACGATAGATACATAGCAATGCAGAATAGAATGCTCATGCTCCCATTTATTGGATTTGAACTCAATCTCAATTTTCTCTACGTATCGATTATTCCAATTACGGAAACGATCCTCTTCATACTCTTTGAAGCGACGACGAACGTCTGCTTCATTGAAGTTGTAGAGTCTTGCGTTGATATCATACTCAATCATACGTTTTGCCTGATAGAGCAGATGAACGTTAGACTCTTCCAGAAGGTCAGAATTCTCCGGCTGAGAAGTATTCTGAGTAGCTCGCTGGTATACATTATCTTCGACGGTCTCGAAGTAGTTAAAACGATTCTCGTTTAATTTCTGCTTCAGACCTACTTCATAATCTTCTACGGTCGGTTCCAGAGTGTTTCTCATATGGCCAGAAAGCTGGCAATAATCTTTAACAAACGGAATAGACACACCGTTATTGATTACATGCTTCCAGAACTGATTAGCCAAGAAATATGTAATAGTAACGGTAATACGTTTCTTTGTGATCGGATCTCTGGTTACATACTGATGTACATTCTTGGAGATCAGACGGCTAGAGAATCTTGCATAGTCTTTCATCATAGCCTCAATCTCGTTTGTTCCAAAGGAAGAACGGATTCCAGTATCCAGATACAGCAGACCATCTTTTCTTGCAAGAGCAAGCTCAGCCATCTTACATTTTGTAGCGAATGGATAGTTTGCATCAAACAGGGCATCTGCACCGATACGTTTTGCAGTCAGGATACGTTTGTCATTGGTTCCATCCCATGCTTTGTTGTAAGCATCGGCAAACTCCTCTTCCTGTGTCCAAACATGACTTTCCATCTGGTTAAGGCTATTCATTACCTGTGTTGTACGAGGTGCATCAAAGTAACCCTCTGTACCACCGTACAGGCGAACACCACGAACATCGTCGAAAGAAACGATATCAGTCTGTGTGTAGTCATTTGCATCGTAATCAGCTGCATCTGTATCTACATCGTCAGTTAGTTTCTGAACGAATTTCAGGAACGGCTGTTCTGTAACTGTGCTACCAACAGCAAGACCAAAGATCGGATCAAATCCATCCAGTTCCGGAAGATACTCATCACTACAAGCATCAACCAGTTCCTCGAGTTCACGAATCTCTGCAACAACTGCTAATTTCTCCTGCGGAATAGTTTCCTGACCAAGAAGCATACCAGAGGTAATACCATTCTCAGTCATTTTCTTTTCCATCTCTGCCTGGAGATCTTCATGCTGCTTCTTACAGAAATCGATATACGCATCATATACAGTTTCAATGCCATCTTCATCAACATCAACATCAACCGGAGCAACACCTTCCTCAGTGTCTTCCAGAACGTCGTTGATGAGAGTTGCGGCATCGTATTTTACAGATGTTACAAGAGATCCCATATACTCAGCTTCTTTGATAAGTCCCTTATCAGAAGTTAAGATCTCAAACATCATAGTCTTGATTCCGTATTCTTTTTCATAGGATACAGAGTTGGCAATACGTACAGAGAAAGTGTTTCCTCCTTTTCCTCGTCCATTAGAAGAGAGGATGAAAACGCCAGGAACCTGGGTATATCCTTCACCATCTTTGTAAACACCGCCAGTTGCTTCTCCATCCAGTTTTCCACGAACTTTTTCCAGATCTGCTTTGCTGATGATCTGGTCTGCGAGTTTTGTATTCTTCGCCGGATCTACAAAACGGGAAGTATATTTGATACGGAATTTACGTTTTCCAACTGCTACATCTTCACCATCGGCTTTGTAGTAGAGGGAAACAATTGCATGCGCGCGAGTAGCATTCTCGGGCATACATCTCATGCACCATACCTTAGTACCACCTTCTCCAAGGAGTACATATGGAGTAAGATTAGGCTGGCCATATTTTTTGAAATTCGGAGTGCCGAACGTTTTCACAAACGCTTGCTGTGTTCTCTTTAATACCCAACGGTTATCGATTCCGCGATCTGATGCAAACGCATAGATAAAACCGACACCTGGATCAGAGGCCACAGTACTTGGGGTATCCTCGGTTACTTCTGTATAGTCTGTAATATAAGATTCTACATACGGGAAGCTATATTCCGGGACAATCTGTGTAACTGCAGGCATAGTTAATCCTCCTTTACAGTTTATTCATAAATTTATTTTCTTTGCTATTGAAGTTTCCTTCTGACTTAATAACTTTATATATTTGTTTTACTCATTTCTGGCGCAGTGGGACGTATCGAAATGAGAAACTTACATTTTAATGAGCTGTTCCAAAGGAGATTCCGGTTCTGGAAGATGTTCTTTGGTTCGTTTTAACGAAGACGTTACCATGGAATCGAAATCCTCAAAGGTAAGAGCTGCAAATGTAGAACTGAACTGACAGATCTGTCTCATGTTTACCATAGCAAAATCATATTCTGTCGCAGTTGGATCTTCGTTTAAACGCTGTGCAAATATACGAGTCGGTGCTTTTCCATCCCGGTACTGAATTGACAGCAGAAGTTCACGGTTGGATGCAGGTACACCAAGACCTCCATTATTCATCTTTAAGTTCTTATTCCATACGGTATTCGCTGCAGAATAAGATAAGGTTGGAGGTAATTTACCACCTAAAATCAGCTCAATGTAACCCTGAATACTAAGGGAATTTTGGACAATGTAATCGTTGAAGATTTCATGTCCTTTAAAGTACTTGAGAACTTTTACTGGAGCTTCTGGAAGACCCGGGAGACTCATATTTACGATATCAGAATCGTATACAAAGAAATTCATACGTTCTCCAAGTTTCAACGTACGAATCTCCTTTAATTTTCCATTTTCGAACAAGCCAATTGGTAAGCATGCAATGGAGTTAATGGTATCCCCATTATCCACTGCAATCTTTTCACCCTTGTCAAAATAAGACATTGGAATATAGATTTCCAAATAAGGAACGTTGCAAATGATATGGCCTTTCTTATCATCTGCAAAGACGGTTTTATAATCCATGGGGTTCTCCTTTCTCTTTCTATAGATAAAGAAAGATGGTATAAGGCAGGGATTCTGCCTTATACCAATGTTTTTAAAGGGAAATTAGGATTTACTCTTTCCAGCGAGATAATCTTCTACATTCATAGTCCCCTCAGTATCCATCTTTTCTTTTAACAAGTCGATGGATTTTTCAGATTTTGTAGAGTCATCTGTTTCAACCGATGCCTCTTCAGATTGGTTATTCTCCTCCATCACTTCTCGATATGTTGTATATGGTGCTTTGAAAGATGGATTACAAATCAGCTGCTCAGTCATACCATCTTTCTTAAACAACGTGATCATATCCTCTGTTACACGTTTTAGATAAATTTCACGATATCTGGAAATTCCCTTGCACTCGTAGAAAATAGTATCGTCTAAAATAGTTCCATCAGGTTTGATCACCCAAAGATTATCTGGAGCAACTTCGATATAGTTGATTCGCTCTGGACTTATGATCGGCTTATCGTTTACAAGTAAATAGTCAAAGGTACGTCCATTGGAATCATTCACATCGTAGAGACGATAAATTTCATGACCATCCTGCTCTTTATAGTCATGTAAATTATCGCTGTATCGATCTAATCGCTCATTAAGGAATGGAACCTTATCTGGATTATTTGGTACAGAGTGCATATGAAGTTCCGTGAAGCCCAAAACACCAACATGTTCTTCTTTTGCGAAAAACTGATTTATCCCATCTACAAATTCCATATCGCAGATCTGTAGATAGAACTTTGGAATACGATCTTCATATTTTATATAAAGCTTGTGGATGTATTCTCTAAGCTGATCAATGCGGCACCAATAGTGAATCTTAGTAGCTTTTTTAACCTCATCAACCCACATGAATTTTTTATCATGCATCCATGATGGAAGCTTGTCAAACAAAGATCCTATAACATCGTTATAGTTGGCATCATCAGTTATAGTTGGCGCGATAATAACAAATGAAAGGTACTGCTCCGGGTAAAACAGGAACTTCCAAAGAAGAAGTGCTGCTGAAGTCACGGTTTTTCCAGAATATCTTGAGGTACATTCCCAAGTATTTGGATACTCCACGGTTTCACCATCTGTAGATGTACACCTGCTGGTTTCCGCATCAATCATTAAGAACTCACCCATATTAATACTCATTCCAAGAGCATACTTCCAGAAATACCAGAAGTTCTGTTTCATCTCTTCTAAAGCAGCCTCCTGTTCTTCCTGAGAAAGGTCTGCCCCGTAAAGATCAATCGTATGGACATCTGGATTGTAGAGTTCGAACATCTCATGCTTCTTAGCGGTTCCGCTCTTAATCAGTCGTTCATGCAACTTCTGATAAGATTGAGCAGCTGAGGTCTGAGAATATTTATAGTCAAAGAAATACTTATGCCCATCAATTACATCAATGGGATTACGGTACTTATCTTTTAAAAAAGTAGGAGCGATTTTTGTCACCCCATCCTCTTCTGATACTTCCGCGTCACCATGAAGTTCTTTTTCCTTTGTATTCTTTGCTACCATTTCCTCCATTGCATGATTGAAATATGTGTGAAGTTCACGTAATGGCATCTCTGCTGCATTGTCCGGAACTGGTAAATCAAATTTCTGTAAAGAAGCAAGAATCTCATTTCTCTTATCTGCTTCTATTTTTTTACTATACTCCAAACGAATTGGATGATTTGGATGTGTAGTATTTTCAGATTCAAACTTTTCCCGGTACTCCATAAAATAGGAGTCATACTGCTCAATCAATTTGATGATCATCTCTTCCATACCATGATCTTCAAACTTGTGATAGATAAGACCGGTTAAAGAATTGATGATAGACTGCACCATACCACGCTCTTTTACACTGTATGGATCCTGGTATCCAACGAAACGCATGACGTTGAATAAGAAGAGGTTATTGAACACATGGTATTCTTCCGGTAAGAAATTTTCTTCCAGATTGAAGAAATATTTATACCAATTTGCATCAAATCCAAATTTTGGAGATCTCTGGATGCATCGGTTCTTAGCATATCCGCCTTCTCGTTCGGAAAAGAACTGACGGATAATGGAAGCCTTCTCCGTATCTACATGCTGAATACGATCTACGATAAAATCCAATGTAATCGTGGATTCCAGGAATTCAATCTTTCCACGAAGATCACGGATCGTTTTCGCATCTTTTACAGGATCGAGTTGTTTTAACTCGTCTTTCCAGGTATCCAGACGCTTTAAGGTAGTTTCTTTATATTCTTTTGAGTTACGACGTTTCCACTCCGTATCTACCGACTCATCATAAATCTCCTGAATCTTATCGTACTCTTCTTTTGTTTGAAACGCAGTGTTGGAAAGTCTTTTACAGTTTATGAGGGCGTCTCTCATTTTTACAAGATCGGTTTCCTTGTACGCTTCCTCTCCAGTATAATATAAATCATATAGTTTCTGAATGGCTTCATCGGTATAGCCTTCCAGATCTTCCAGGGAAAATTTTACAGCGTCTTTTAAATACGCTGGATTAATTCCATATGTTGCTTTCATAAGCCTAGTAGTCTCGTTTAGCGTATTATTATACGCTGTCTTAGCCATGTCCATAATTTCACGTACACTACTCGTCTTTGATTTCATAAGTCAAGGTCCTCCTTTTTTATTCTATGAAAGTCTTAGGAGTTTGTCCCACGACTAATAAATTCATAGAAACGCATACAGGACATCAATTTGTTATATATTATCTTATTGAATTCGAAAGAATTAATAAGTGTTTAGATAGGAGGAAATGTAATGATTCTAAGTATTGGAGTGAAAATTCTAATAGGAATAGTATCCGTAAGTTATTTGACGTACTGCGGGTACGAAAGAGCTGTAGCAGAATAAGAAAAA
>ERZ1034917.1565-NODE-1565-length-13468-cov-4.660404_pt1 | contig 13468 bp, 12 predicted proteins | sample MGYA00520605_ERZ1034917 | MGnify/ENA primary metagenome ERZ1034917 (study PRJEB33766, sample SAMN09781784) | gut metagenome | biome: gut microbiome | host: Homo sapiens | place: Madagascar | study: EMG produced TPA metagenomics assembly of the PRJNA485056 data... | reverse complement strand
AAACGATCGGCAAGGTAATCAGCAAGTTTCAGTTTTCTGGAATTTCAATTTGTTTTTTTTCAGAATTTATCAGTTTTTTCGGTGACGTTTAGATGTTAGGGCATTTCAATGTCACGGAGAGTATTTTGTGGTATGTATCTACCTTGGTAATAGTTTGTTTCCAGAAGCGGTGTTCTATAGAAGTTCTCAAAAAATGAAGTTTGCATTTGGAAAAATGGTTTTATTCCTCCGATATTCTTTTATGCACCTGATGGATGGAACTATTTTTCATACTCGTAAGACGTTATGGATTCAGACGAAGAATGAGGCGAATCTCCGTTATATTTTTCGGCAGTTTCAAAATTTCAACTCATCTTATCAATGTGGAGTATAATCTTTTCGTCTTCATACCTTTCATGGAAGATCGTTTTGTGTATCATTGGCTCGATCCCGGTAGTGATCATTTCAATACTGTCAATACTTTCCGAGTCTTCCTGATCAGGTTGCAGGTACTTTTTTCAACCATTTTTGCTTTTCTTCTGTTGGCAGGAAAGAGGCAAGAATACTGTTGCGTGCAAGTTTGCACAAGTCGGATCGTGTCAGATTTAAAGCTTTTGCACAAGATAGATAATTGTCGTTTACATACGCCAGAAAATAAGCGGGATCATCGGAGTTGATTGTAACACAAAGTCCGGCATCAAGCATTTTTTTCAACGGGTGGTCCATCAGGGTTTTGACCCCGTTCAGTTTCAGGTTAGAGACAGGGCACATCGTTAATGGAATTTGCCGTTCCGCCAGCAGTTCCATCAGTTTGGGATCATCTTCAGCGGTTCTGCCGTGATCAATACGATCCGGCTGGAGTATCTTTAGCGCTTCCCAGATGTAGTCAGGCGGCCCTTCTTCGCCTGCATGAACCATTGTCTTGAATCCGAGACGTCGGCATTCCCGAAAGTATTCAGCAAAACGAGACGGCGGATAACCTTTTTCTGATCCTCCCATGCCGAACCCGGTAATGCGCTCGTACCAGGGAGAAAGGCGTTCCAATAGCCCCAAAGCTTCCCTTTCTGATCGGGTGCGGATAACACTGGCAAGGTAATAGCAGGAAATCTGTTCCTGCATTTCATCAATTGCCCCGAAGATTCCCTCCATGATTGCTTCAAGGGGAACACCTCGATCCAGGAATGGCTGTGGCCCGAGAAAAACTTCAGCATGAACGATGCCATCCGCTCTCGCACGTTGCAAATAGGCACGGGTAACCTCGTAAAAATCTTCCGCTGTTTTCATTACTTCGCAGCCTTTGAAGTAAACTTCAAGAAATCCAGAAAGATCGTTAAAGTGATAGGCATTCCGTAGCTCTTCTGGTGATTCCCACTGTAACGCAAGCTGGTTGCGTTTCGCCAGACGGAATATCATTTCCGGTTCGAGAGTCCCTTCCAAGTGAACATGAAGTTCTGTTTTCGGCAGGGATTGAATGAAATTTTGGAGTTCAACAGACATAGTTTTTTCTCAGTTGATCCTGATCAGAGTAATAAGAAGTATGTTTTGATGTCGAACCAGAGAAGGTATTCAATAGGGCTCTTATTGACCAACTTCTTTGGATGAGACATTTGGAAATGAAAGGGGGTACTGCACCTTTCTAACTAAGCAGGTAATTGGGAAGTGAAGGATTGGCAAAATTACCTTCTTGGGTTACGAGAACTTATCGGTCGGGGGAATGCGAGCAGGAAATCCTCCGCCGGCCCCAGAGCTATCGAATTGATAAAGGTAGAAAAAGACTGTCGGAGCAAATGCTTCGACAGTCTTGCCAATACAGCAAAAAGCAATTAGTTCCCGGCAATGATCTGTCGGCATTTTTCACGGACTTGCTCCACTGCCTCCAGGTCGTTGGTGTTGGCAATGACGCTACGGACATCATCCCGGAGCGAGTTTAAGGCTTCCACCTGATTTTGTTCCTGTAATTTGTGTTCTGCAAGTTTGAGCAAGTGATAGTCTGCAAGGCCACGTCGCCAGGCCATTGCGCGGCGGGAAGGATGAACGTCATTTTCTGTCGGATAAAAGAGAGAGGTGTCGTATCCCGGACTGTTGGCGCGGTAAAAAGCATCGCCGTAATATTGACCGCCTGCCCAATAGGCAAGGCCGGTCAGGTTGCGATCATAGCAGATCCAGAACTTGGCAATATATTCGGAAAACGGCGGCTTAGTTTTTTCCGCAGAACCAGTCGAATAGTAATAAGTCATCATGGCGCGTCCCTGTTCTGCCGCATATTGATGAAATTCTTTCATTACCGGCTCATTCAACGTCCGAGCATGGGGCATCCAGACATCGTTGTATTGATTGAATTTCCGGACTACGTCCATATCCTGTACCAGCGTGTCGAGCAGAGTAACGTATTCCGGATCGATTTCTTTTACCCATTTTTCCATGGTGTAGGCAGCGTCACTGGTAGATTCGTCGTAGACGTTGATGAATACCTGCTTTTTGTCAATACCGTGAGCTTCAATGCGATCCATAATGGCTTTAAGCCATGCTTTAAACGCTTTTTCATATCCAGGAGAGTCAAACGGAATTCCGAACAAGTCTGTTCGGAAAGTCAGTTTTTCAAAAATTGCCAGATGCAGGTAATACTGATCAAACTTCCCGGCGGTTTTGTCCAGTATGGTATCCAGTTGTGAGAAATCCAATTCTTCTGTAAAATTTCCATCAGCATCGGTTTTCGGACGCGGACATTGGGTTAACCCGCAGAGTTGAGTGGTATTGAAGCCGTATTTTACCAAAGCATTGTAGTGTTCTTCGACAAAATCAGGTCTTTCTGCAAACAGTGGGAAAATCACCCGGTCAAACGCGAAGGTCATGAAAGGAACTTCCGGGGTAATTAACTGCTGATCAATAACGGTAAAGGTTACCGGCAAATCAAATGGGGCCCATTTCGCACCATTGACCGGGCGGAAGAGGAGATGCCCTTTTGTTTCTGCCGGCGCATTTTCTGTTGCTTCGACACTCATAACCATTTGAACCGTACTTCCCGGTGCGATCCGGATTGTGCCGGAACTGTTTTTGGCCATTAAATCATAAACCTGCGTCCCGTCAATGGTAGCAATCGGGTATGCCGTGAAATGTTCAATTTTGAAACCTGGCAATCCTTGCCGGAAATAATCATCCGGTTCCGCATAACGGAAATTTGCCTGCAAAACTTGTTCAGTGTCTGAAATATTGGTTAAATTCCAGGTAAATTCCCGTGTTTCCCCTTTTAAAAATGTTGCGGTTAATTCAGTGGGGGCATCCGCAGCACTGCGTTCCATGGAGTGATCTGAGAAAGTTTCAGCCGGCTGAATGGCAACAGGAAGTCCGGCACTGCTCCATTTCGCAGTAAAAGCCGCCTGCTGATAGTCTTCCCGCAGGTCGGTAATTTCTTTTCGGAGAGATGCGTATTCTTCAAGAATAACAGTTTCATCCATGCTTTGGATTTTTGCGAGCACTTGATCGAAAGCATCAAGAATACCGTTGATATTTTCCGGTATCTTCCCTTGAAATTCTGTCGAAGCCTGTGCTCGCTGTTCTGCCATGTTGGTTAATGCGGTTTTTACGGAATCAAAGACCAGAAATCCGAATTTTTTAAAGCTGCCGCCATATTGTCCTCCGGTTGCACTCCACGCATTTTGTGACGGTTCCGTGTGACGGGTCAGAAAAAAATCTCCCTGCCATTCACTTCCTGGACCCGGTGCGGTACCGGAAAGGGAACTGAACGGGATCGCGACTTCCAGAATCCAATGGTCTTCGTAACGGTTAACACCGACCTGATAGGTAGGGTTGTAACCAAAACTATCACTGCCTAACGCATCATATTTCTGCCCTTCAGAGTCAAGGATAAAATGCATGAAGTCGGAGCTGGCAGTATCCGGGCGCAACAAAATTTCGACGCTGTCATTGTTCCAGACCGGGCCATCATGGCGGTCCATTTTATCGGATTTTAAATTTTTCATATCCGGTTCATCGCACCAGAACAGCAGGTAAAGAGCCTGGTCGTCATAACTCAGGTAGGCAACCGTCTGATTGTCCGAGGGGGCTCCGTTGTTGTTCAGAACAAACGGCCCGATTTTTGAAGCTCCCTGCCATTCTTCTTCGGAAAAAATCCCATCAATCGTTGGAGGTGTGACAGTTTTACGGATTTCAACCACTGGTACGGAATCTTCTGCTGTTAAAGAAGCTGCACTGCAACTCAGAAGAATACCAAGAGCACCAAGACTTTTTACCGCCCATGGCAAACTATGGAGAATTTTTTTGTATGTCATATGATTATCCTTGTTTTGTTAAACTGACCGGTCATACTATGAAGCTTTTTCAATAGATTGCAAGAATGAAAAATGGCCTTTTGCGGAAAAAATCCATTGGTATTTTTTTGATAAGTGTTATGGTATGAAGCCCATGCCGGTAAACCCGGCATGGGTTGAAAAAAGAGGCTTCAATCAGAGTGTAGAGTTGAAGAAAAAAAGGTTAGATAATTACTGTACTTTGATTGCCGAAGCGATGACATTCGAGGATATAATCCATTGCCTCCTGCGCAGTATCGACCACGTGATATAATTCCATATCTTCCGGGGAAATCATGCCGTGGCCATTAAGGCTTTCCTTGATCCATTTCATGCCGCCTTTCCAGAAATCACTGCCGACAACGACAAGAGGAATCCGATTGATTTTACCAGTTTGGATCAGGGTGGCGGTTTCAAAAAATTCATCCATTGTGCCAAAGCCGCCGGGAAAAATTACAACGCCAGTAGCATATTTGAGAAAACAGACTTTGCGGATGAAGAAATAACGGAAAAAAAGGCTTTCCGTTTGAAATTGATTGGGGACTTGTTCGTGCGGTAACTCAATATTCAATCCGACAGTTTCTCCACCGGCATTGAAGGCACCTTTGTTTGCCGCTTCCATAATGCCGCCACCGCCTCCGGTGATAACCCCATAGCCGTGCTTGGCCAGAAGCTCGCCAAGCTTTTCCGCTTCCTGATACATGGGATCTTCCGGTTTCGTGCGGGCAGAACCGAAAATCGTGATCATGGAATTACTGCAATCTTCCATCATTTCAAACGCGTCAACAAATTCTGCCATAATCCGGAAAATTCGTTTCGTGTCCTGTTGAGATTCATAGATGTCGGCAAAAATAGCCTGCCCGTTTTTGGATAAAAAGCCTTGGGAAACATTGGAATTTTTCATTTCGTAAGATTCTCCCTGCAAAGTTGATTTTTCAGGGTGAATATATCACAGGCCTTACGGAACGTCAACTTTTTTTTGTTGTGATTGGAAAAAAGTGCATCAGCCGTGTATAGTAATTCATCATTATCGAAATAAAACTGGTATGGTAAAACAGGATTTGCATTTCAATGGCAAAGAGACATTTTGGCATGGACTGGAGCGATGCTTCTAAGTCAAATACAAATAGCAGCCGTTTGCGCTGGTGGCTTCTGCCTACTCCGATTTTGATTCTCGCGTTGGTGGTTGTATGGTATGCTTTCTGGCGGGACGGAGCAGAAAAAACGGATGCTTCAGAAGAAACTGCGGCTACCGTTGACCCCGATATGCCGGAGGTAAAACCGATTGCCAATGCTGCCATGCCGGAAATTCCGGAAGATGAAGCTTCCGATGAAGACGATATCGATGGCGGCAATACTGAACCTCAAGCACAGGAAGCGCCTGCCGCTTCTTCCCAGTCCGAGGAACAGGCTACATCACCTTCAGAACAGCTTTCGAAGCCTGGGGATGTGACCCCAGCACAGCAGGAAGCGTTGACTCAAGCAGAAGAATATTTGAAAACTGGCGATTACCGTAAAATCCGTGACTTGATCCTTCAAAACTTTACACAAGATGACTTGTGGAATGGTTCTCCTCAAGGAGATAAAGCTGCGGAGTTGCTGACAAAAGCCAATAAATCTATTCTATTTACAGATTTACCGGATCCTGAACATAAAATTACCCATGTCGTCGTTTCTGGCGATACTCTGGATGCTCTTGCAAAAGCCAATCGAACGACAATTGAAGCAATTCAAATCGGCAACAATCTGGACTTAAATAGTTCCAATATCCGTATCGGTCAGAAGTTGCGGATTTATACTGGAACCTGGAAAATCATTGTTTCCAAGAATCGTAATCGTTTGATTCTTTTTGACAATGACAAACCGTTTGTTGTGTTGCCGGTTGGAGTTGGGCGTCAGGATCGTACTCCGGTGGGGGATTTTGTCATATCTGCCAAGGTCAAGGAGCCGTCTTGGTATGCTCCGGACGGCAAAGTGATTCCCTATGGAGAACCAGAGAATATTCTCGGAACCCGCTGGCTGAATCTGGAGCCTGCCGGGGATACCGATAAAACGTTGACCGGGTTCGGGATTCATGGCACCTGGGACGAAGGCGATATTACCCGCCCGTTGAGTAATGGCTGTATTCGTATGCGTAACTCGGACATTGAAGAGTTATATAATATTCTCCCGCATCAGGTACCGGTGTCAATCCAGGACTGAGAAGAAAACGGCTGCGCTGTTCTTACGCCGTGCAGCATGGAAAATAACCCCCGGGGGCAAGGAAAAAGATGACCGAAATACTTTTGGATTTTGAAAAACCGATTGTTGAGATTAAGAAACAGATTGACGGTCTTGTCGATTTGAACAAATCCAATCCCAACGTCGATATCGCGGCGACAATTGAGTTGTTGCAAAAAAAGCTTGATCAGACTTTGCATGATATTTATGCAAATTTAACGCCATGGCAGCGTGTGCAGTTGGCGCGACATCCCGACCGGCCGTATACATTGGATTACATCAATTTGTTGTGTACCGATTTTCTGGAGTTCCATGGAGACCGTTTGTTTCAGGACGATAAAGCAGTTGTCGGAGGGTTTGCGAATTTCGGTAATCGCAAAGTGATGGTGATCGGAACCCAGAAGGGGCGCGATACGAAAAGCAATGTGATGCGCAACTTTGGGTGGCCGCATCCGGAAGGATACCGCAAAGCGCTCCGGCTGATGCAGATGGCCGATTTGGCCCGCGTGCCGATTATCACTTTTATTGATACTCCCGGCGCATTTCCCGGAATCGCTTCAGAAGAACGGCATATCGGGGAAGCCATTGCCCGTAATATGCGGGAAATGTTCAGTTTGCGTGTGCCTGTCATTTCGGTGATTATTGGAGAAGGCGGGTCTGGCGGAGCAATCGGCATTGGCGTAGGGAATCGTGTGCTGATTTTGGAAAATGCCTACTATTCCGTGATTACTCCGGAAGGATGTGCTGCAATCCTCTGGAAAGACAGAAAGTTTGCGGAACAGGCTGCAGAAGCTTTGCGTTTGACAGGCAAAGATCTGCTGGAACTCGGCGTCGCTGATGCAATCGTTCCGGAACCCCTCGGAGGTGCACACCGCAACCGTGAAGAAATGGCACGAATTCTCGGTGTTGAATTAGAGAAGCAATTAGCAGAATTGTCAAAATGGTCAGAGCAGGAACTTGTGGAACAGCGCTATGCAAAGTTCCGTGCATTGGGAAAAGTCCTCGAGTCTGACCCGGTGGTTTCAGAGCCAGAAGGCACGGAGGATTCTGCAAATGAGTGAAAAAAGTTCTGCGATTGCTGTAAGAGCAGCTCAGCCGAGCGATGTGCAGGCAATCCATGATTTGCTTCTGATTTATTCCCGGCAGCGGATAGTCCTGGAACGCAGTGTGGCGGACATTCAGCATTACCTCGGCAATTTTCTGGTTGCTGAAATGGAAGGAAAATTTGCCGGGTGTGTCGCGGTTCGGGATTTTGGAAATCACTTATTGGAAGTACGGTCTCTGGCAGTTGTGCCGGAGTTGGTTGGCAGTGGCGTAGGGCGTGCACTTGTGGAATATGCTGTCGAGAAGCAGAAGAAAACCCATGAACATTTCCGTCTTTTTGCCTTGACCCTTCAACCGGAATTTTTTAAACGTCTTGGTTTTGAAGTTGTCGGTAAAGAATTATTCCCGGAAAAAATTTGGAGCGATTGCCTTAATTGCCCGAAAAAAGAATGTTGTGACGAATACGCCGTTATGTATAACGGAGACTGATCTGCCATGCCGAAGATGGGGCAGATATGCGGAGAGACTGAGCGGATTGTTCGTTCAGAGCTCTCCGCTTCTGTTTCCGGAAAAACTTTAATCGATTATCTTTCTCATCGTTTTACGTACCACACCAGTGAAGAGTGGCTGCACGCAATTTCTTGTGGCGAAATTCTTCTTGATGGGAATATCACAGCGCCGGGTACTGTTTTGATGCCCGGAATGGTGTTGGAATATCATCCCGTTTTTCTCAAAGAGCCGGATTGCGATTTGCGTTACGAGGTTCTTTATGAAGATGAGCGGGTACTCGCTGTTGCGAAAAGTGGAAATTTGGCAAGTCACCCTGCGGGGCCTTTTTTTAAGCATACTTTGTGGTATCAACTGCGTCTGCATTACGGCGATGTCAATCCAATCAATCGCCTTGATCGGGAAACCAGCGGCGTGATGTTGTTTGCCCGTGACAGAACTACCGCTGCGTTGCTGGGAAAACAGCTCGCTTTTATGCAGAAATGTTATTATGCTCTGGTGTTTGGAACCTTTACCCAGGCAATCGATGCGAATGGCTATTTGGAACCGGATTCCGGAAGCGTGGTACGCAAAAAGAGACGGTTTTGTTTCGGACCCGTTCCCGAAACACATTGTGGCAATGTCCAGAGTTGCCGGACGCTTCTGGAACCGGTGGCAACAGTAAACGGTATTTCTCTTGTTCGGGCGTTGCCCCGAAGCGGACGGCTTCACCAGATCCGGGCCACTCTTTTTTCTCTGGGATTTCCATTATTGGGGGATAAACTTTATGGGCCAGACGATCGGATTTATTTGAAGCTTCGCGCGGAAAATATTACGGAAGAAGATCGGCAGAAGCTTGTGCTTCCCCGGCAGGCGCTTCATGCCGCTTCGTTGCGTTTGCGCTTGCCGTGGGAAGATGACGAACGGATTTTTTTCGCTCCGTTGCCTCAGGATATGCAATTGCCGGGTTTCCCTTGTGTATTTGAAGGATAGCACATGGCCTGCGCTGCATCAATGGCACGGACCAGACGGCGTGTTTCTGCAATGGGGACGAGCGGATCTCCCGTATGGGTGAAACAACGGTAACAACCATCGTAAAATGCTCCAAGCGGGGCATCTGGTTCTGCCGGGAGATATTCTTCATGCCACGGCAGGTCTTCATGGGGGTATTCCCGGATGGAATAAGCCATGGCTTCCTCCATCCGGATTTCCGGAAGTTCTGCAGGATTCAGGTAACGCAGTTTCCAGGAATCATTTTCTTCCATTCTGGCTGTTCCATATTGCCCGTAAATCATCAGCGGCGTGGAGGGAAGTGCCGCTGCCATATTTATGTCAATATCCAGTAAAATTCCACTGGTTGTTTCCATGACAACTTTCACTACGTCATCAGCGTCTCCGACAGAAGCAATCGTACGGACGGCTGCGTGAATCGATTTCCAGTCTTCATCGACAATGGAAAGTAACTGATCAATGTAATGTGAACCGTAATTGTACAGCATTCCTCCGCCATTTGCATGCCTTGCCTGCCAGTCATTGCGCCGATAGTACCCGGAAACAGAACGGCGAAGCATATAAATTTTTCCCAATTTCCCGGATTGAATGATCTTTTTTGCTGCAATTGTCGGCCCCAGAGTGCGGTGTGGCTGGTAGACTGTCAGTTCTACGCCGTTGACCTGGGCGGCATGGATCATGGCATCAAGTTCCGCGAGATTCATTGCTGCAGGTTTGTCGCAGAAGACATTTACGTGTTTGTTGAGTGCCGCAATGGTTTGTTCTGCATGGAATTTTGTCGGCGAGGCAATGACAATTGCGTCAAGGGGTTCTTTTTCCAACAGTTCGTCAACAGTCAGGTAAGAACGTGGAATGGCAAATTTCCGACAGATTTCCTGGCAACGTTCCGGCAACGGGTCAACAACAGCATTGAGGATAAAATGCGGGTTTTCTTTGATTCGTGGAATGTGATAATGATAGCCGATACGGCCTAAGCCGACGACGGCAATCTTCAAGACGGGTAAGGTAGACATTGATTTCTTGATCTCCTGAGTTTTTTGTATCATTTAACATACTGCAGGAGTGAGCAAAAAACAATGCAGAAAATTACCGGGAAACAGCTATTTTCCCGCTTGATAGGTTTTGCCGAAAATTTTCATGACTTGTTGAAGATCACTCCAGGTATCCCGTTTGGCACTCGCGGTACGCAGTAGATAGGCAGGGTGGTATGTCGGCATCACCGGAATGGTGTGGAATTGCAGCCATTTTCCGCGCTGGCTGCGGATCCCGCGGACGTTGAGCAGATATTGCATGGCGACTGCACCCAATAAAACAATAACTTTGGGTTGGATGAGTTCAATTTGCCTGTGCAGGATTCCGATGCAGGCAGCGGCTTCATCCGGTTCCGGATTGCGGTTCTGGGGGGGACGGCATTTTACTACGTTGGCAATGTAAACTTCACTACGCGAAAACTGCATGGCACTGATCATTCGGTCAAGAAGTTGCCCTGCGGCACCGACAAAGGGGCGTCCCTGCAGGTCTTCTTCTCTGCCGGGCCCTTCGCCAATAAACATCAGTTCTGCATGAGGATTCCCTTCTCCGAACACCAGATGCGTACGGGTTGGTGCCAGTTTACAATTTGCACAGTTCGCCACCAATTTCTGCAAAGATTCCAGTGAATCACAGGACGCAAGATCGAAAGTACAAGGACGTCCAGAACAAGAGGCCGATTGAGGTGTTCCGCCTGGCTCATGAGTAGAATGGGGCGAGACAAGAGGTGGTCGGAAGGATATCGAAGTTACAGCATTGTCTGGTACTTCTACAGGTACGTCCTTGTGTTGCTTCTGCGGAGCTGCTTTTTTATTCGGGATATCACCAAAGAAAAGTTTTGCCGTTTCCTGCGACAACCTGGCGGAGTTATGCCGTTTTTTTTCTCGTTGCAGACATTCAATGATTTCGTCAAAAAACTCTTTGGCCATATTTCTCCTGCGGCTTTCGATGGATTGCGCTTGCGAAAGCGCGTTTCTGATGTATCTTATAGAACATGATTGTATTAGTATAGCCTCAAAAACCGAAAAATCAATTTTCAGGAGATGGTTTGAAATGAAAGTTATTGTTGCCTATTCGGGCGGCCTCGACACCTCTGTCATCGTCAAGTGGGTCAAAGAAAAATACAATGCCGAAGTGATCGGTTTTTGTGCTGATGTCGGTCAGGAAGAAGAGCTCGACGGCGTTGAAGAAAAAGCCATTCGCACCGGCGCAAGCAAGTGCTATGTCGAAGACTTGACCGAAGAGTTTGCCCGGGATTTCATTTTCCCGATGATGCAGGCAAATGCAATTTACGAAGGCAACTACCTGCTGGGTACTTCCATTGCCCGCCCGCTGATTGGCAAACGTCTGATTGAAATTGCCCGCCAGGAAGGTGCAGATGCCATTTGTCATGGTGCTACCGGCAAGGGGAATGACCAGGTGCGTTTTGAGTTAACTGCCTATGCTCTGGAACCGAATATCAAGATCATAGCTCCGTGGCGGGAATGGGATTTTACCGGACGTATGGATCTGGTTGAATACGCAAAGAAAAACGGGATCCCGGTCACCACAACTGCAGCAAAACCCTACAGTATGGACCGCAATCTCTTGCACATCAGCTTCGAAGGCGGTGTTCTTGAAGATCCCTGGAATGAATTTCCGGAAGATATTGCGGTGATGACCCGCCCGCTTTCCCAGGCAGCGGATGAACCGGAAGATGTGATCATTACCTTTGAAAAAGGTATCCCGGTCAAAGTTGATGGCGTGGAATATTCTCCGGCAAATCTGATGCGTAAACTCAATGCCATGGGGAAAAAACATGCTGTTGGTCGGGTCGATATTGTCGAAAACCGTTTTGTCGGTATGAAGTCTCGCGGCGTTTATGAAACTCCTGCCGGAACTATCCTTCACTATGCGCATCGTGCACTGGAAGAAATTACCATGGATCGTGAAGTCATGCACCTTCGCGACAGTTTTATCCCCCGCTATGCGGATATGGTTTACAATGGATTCTGGTATGCACCTGAACGGGAAATGCTTCAGGCGGCAATTACGGAAAGCCAGCGTTTTGTGACTGGTGATGTGCGTGTGAAGCTCTTCAAAGGCGCTTGCCACGTTACTGGACGGCGCTCTGAGTACAGTTTGTATGACGACGCAATTGCCAGCTTTGAAGGTGTTGAAGCATACAACCACAAGGATGCGGAAGGCTTTATTCGCTTGAACGCACTTCGTTTGCGAGTTCGTGCCCGCAGCAAGCAGAATCAATACAAGTAATTGAAGGTACGATTCTGAAAGTCAGCGCTCTGAAATTGTTCAGAGCGCTTTTTTTTGCTGGTTGCAATTATTGTCATTTCGATATACTGTTATACGGATCATATACATATGGAGTAAGGAAACAATGATTCACGACGAGCTTCGCAAAAAAATGAGGAAACTGCATGCCGAAATGGGCAAGGCAATTCGAGGAAAAGATGAAATTCTTCATTATTTGGAAATTGCAATTGCCTCAGGTGGCAGTGTGCTGGTTGAGGATGTTCCCGGAGTAGGCAAAACAACTTTGGTACGTGCTCTCTCAGCAGCATTGCGCGCAGAGTTTAAACGAGTGCAGTTTACTGCGGATCTGTTGCCGGGAGATTTGCTGGGTGGATCTGTCTACAATCCCGTTACCGGCGAAATGAATTTCCGCAAAGGGCCGGTGTTTACAAATATTCTGCTTGCTGACGAGATCAATCGAGCGAGTCCCCGGACGCAATCGGCTTTGCTGGAGGCGATGAGTGAACGGCAGATTTCTCTGGAAGGCCGCACAATGGTTTTACCGGAGCCGTTCTGGGTGTTGGCAACGCAGAATCCTATCGAATATCAGGGGACTTATCCTCTGCCGGAGGCTCAGCTTGACCGTTTTTCGATGTGCCTGTCGATTGGCTATCCTGATGAAAGAGCAGAAATGGAGTTGCTTTTCGATCGTTTGCATGATGATCCGATCAGGAAGATAGATGGGGTGATGGATTGTCAGGAAATGGTGGAAGTGCAAGCTGCGGTGAAAAGTGTTCGATTGGATGAGAGTGTTGCCCGGTATTTGCAACAGTTAGTTCTGGTAACGCGCAATGACCCGCGTTTGCGTCTGGGCGCCAGCCCGCGGGCCCTTCTGGCATGGAGCCGCGCTGCTCAGGCAAAAGCGTGGCTTGAAGAACGGGATTTTGTTATTCCTGAGGACATTAAGAGTCTGGCACGTTTTATTTTGCCGCATCGGCTGGTTTTGGATAATGCCAGCGCTTTTTCCGGAGTAAAGACGATGGAGATTGTTACCGACATCCTGGCATTAGTAAAGGTGCCGCGGTAATGAAGAGGAAGCGGAAGATCCGTGGCGGCTGGATTCCCCGGTATGCGGGGAATATCCCGCCGCAGTTACCGGA
>ERZ1034917.1559-NODE-1559-length-13535-cov-8.664392_pt1 | contig 13535 bp, 12 predicted proteins | sample MGYA00520605_ERZ1034917 | MGnify/ENA primary metagenome ERZ1034917 (study PRJEB33766, sample SAMN09781784) | gut metagenome | biome: gut microbiome | host: Homo sapiens | place: Madagascar | study: EMG produced TPA metagenomics assembly of the PRJNA485056 data... | reverse complement strand
CTCTAAATTTTTTTCAAACTTTATTGACAATTTCAATTCACCTCAAATCTCATTTTTAGCTGATACTTTTTTATGGAGAATCTCCCCGCCAATTCGTGTACAAAACTTGTCACAATAAAATTTATTGCGTATATATTATTTTGAGGCTCATAACTTACACAATTATCACTTAACTTTTGCGTTCTGTATTCATTAGCTCCATTTAAATAACTTAACATTGATTATCTCTTACGTACGAAAAAGAGAGATAATACGTTAATATTCATGTTAGATATAACCTACACAAACTCAGCACTTGCAATGAATATCATAGGCAAGTAAATCATTTACACTTTGCATCTTTGTTAGTCTTATCATTGCTTTCTAATCATAAAATATCTGAAAAAAATTCAAGATCATATTCTGGCAGTGATTTTTTTATTTTCGTGTATGAATTAATCTTAGACTTCTGTGAATTTTGAGTTTCTTTTTGCGTGCTAGTACATATTAACGCTCTTTGAAAATCAACTCTGCAACAGGAGACTTTTATATCCATTTCACGTTCGTAGTGTATTTTCATTCTTTAGCGTGCGTTCTAAATTCTTAGTCTATTACTACATTATAATTGATAGCTTTGATGCGTTAGTAACCTAAATTTTATTTTCGTGAGTTTATTTCAAACATTTTGCCGCTATACTTTCACCTGAAAAGTTATTAAACTGATTCTTTAACCTCTCAATTTTACACATATACCAAAGTTTCATACCAGCATAATTTAATTATTTGCACTTTTATTCAGTGTATTTATAACAAAGTTTAACCCCTTGAATATAACTTGAAATATCAGGAAATCTATTCCTACCACAACAGCTGAAGACAAAATTAACAATATCGATACATTGCATAATGAAAACAACGACCTAAAAAGAGTAATTCCTATTACTAGTCCTGAACTCATAAGTATAAACAGTGTTTTTCTAATAAGATTAAAAGGCTGGCAAATTTTAAATAATAAAAGAAGCCCCAAAAAACCGGTCGAAATGACACATAAAGTCGAAATTTGAGAATTATCAAAACTTATGAACAGACTAGAAGCCATTATCAACAATATACTTAAAACTATTGACAAGGCACACGGTAAAGCTTTTGTTATTATATTTATAAATAATCGACCTTTTATTCTATCGTTGTTAGGCTCCAGAGCTAAAACAAAAGACGGGATGCCTATGGTAAGTACACTGGTCAATGTCATCTGTATCGGCATAAACGGGTATGGCATGTTTATAAACAAAAAAACAATGGCAAGAAGAGTAGCGTATATAGTTTTAACCAGAAACAAGGATGACGATCTTTGAATATTATTTATCGACCTTCTTCCCTCCGATACGACTTTTGGCATTGCATCAAAGTTAGAGTCAAGCAAAACTAATTGGGAAACATTTTTGGTAGCGGCACTGCCGGATGCCATTGCTATGCTGCAATCAGCTTCTTTTAAAGCCAAGACGTCATTTACTCCGTCACCCGTCATGGCAACTGTATGACCAGATTCCTTTAATGCACAAATTAATTTTTTCTTTTGGTCAGGCGAAACTCTTCCGAAAACTGTATAAGAGTTAGCTGCATTTTTTATCTCCTCATCTGTCTTTACATTTGAAAAATCTATAGCTTTGTCGTAGCCTTCAATGCCAACCTGCTTTGCTATGCTTGAGACAGTCTGTACATTGTCACCTGAAATAACTTTAATTGCTACGCCTTGATCCTTAAAATATTCTAAAGTATTTTTAGCTTGCTGTCTGATTTTATCTTTTATAAGTATAAGCCCCATAAGTTTTACGTTCTTCGGTAACTTATTGCTTTGAAACTCATTTTCAGAATGAGCAAGTGCTACCACTCTACTACTTTGCGAATAATTTTCAAGGTCGGTTTTTATTTTGTCTAATTCGTCATGTTCTAGAATAAACTCTGGTGCACCTAATATAAAACTTCCTTGTCCATTTTTAAAAAGCCCAGACCATTTTTTGTCCGACGAAAAAGGGATAACTATATCGGCATTTGAAAACTTGAAATGCTTAGAATGCTTAAATACGTTTTTAATGGCATTAAACGTAGAGTTGTTATCTTGAAGCGATGAAGAAAATAAACAGAGGGCTTGACTTATATCCTTATTGCTGTACGAGTTGTACGGAACGGTTTTACTTACTTCCATAATTCCCTCGGTCAAAGTTCCGGTTTTGTCAAGGCAAAGAGTGTCTACCCTCGCGAGAGTTTCTATGCAATATATCTCCTGCACTAAAACCCTCTTCCTTGAAAGCCTTATAACGCTCACAGCAAGGACCGTACTTGTAAGCAACACCAGTCCCTCCGGAATCATCCCTATGATGGCGGCACATGTGCTTATAACAGCGTTCTCAAAGCTAGAATGGTTACCCATCTGCTTAAAAAATAGCCAAGTTCCTATAGGTATTATCAGTATAGACAGGATTAATATTATTTTGTTAAATGTCTGCATTATTTCCGAGTTGACTTTTTTTATGTACTTGGCATCTTTAGAAATAGTAAATGCATAATTTTCATCTTTTATATGCTCAACTTTCGCATAACAAAATCCGCTTACTATAAAACTCCCCGATAACAACATATCAGACTTTTTTTTATGTACAGGGTCAGACTCTCCTGTAATTAATGATTCGTTAACTTCGCACTCGCCCTGTAAGATTATACAGTCAGAAGGAATCTGATTTCCCTGTCGCAAAATCAATAAATCGTCCAGTACAATGTCATTTATTCCAACGTTACATATTTCACCGTTTCTTAGAACTTCTATTTTAGATGCTGCAACTATAGATAATTTATCAACCGCTTTCTTCGCCCGGATTTCTTGATATGTTCCAATTATGAGATTAGAAATAACGACTCCCATGAAAAGTAAATTTTTGTAAGAACCAACATATAATATAGCAATAGCTAAAATAAAATTTATAAGGTTAAATAGCGTAAATAAATTATTTTTTATAATGTGCGGTATAGTTTTAGTGGGAATGGACATTTCTTCGTTAATTAAATGATTTTCTATTCGCTCATTTATCTGCTCTTCACTAAGACCAAAATCTATTTTAGGGTCGTATCTGACAATATTTTCAGTTGTACTAGGCACCTATTTCCCTCCCATATAATGTTTATTTAATTATAATACATACGAAATTAAAGTCAATCTATAAAGGAGACCGGTGATGTAACTTGAGATGCAGAGTAGTAGATCTTAGAAACAAAGAAGTCATAAATATAAAAACAGGAATGCGTCTTGGCTGTGTAGACGACGTGGAAGTAGACACCGAAAATGCAAAAGTTTTAGGTATTGTGATTTTTGGCAGATTAAGGTGTTTTGGTGTTTTAGGCAGAGAAGAAGATATATTTATAAGATGGGAGGACATAAAAGTAATAGGTGACGACACAGTGCTGATAAATTGCGGCATAGGAAGGCATAAAAGAAAAAAGAAATTTAAAATTTTTAATAATATGTTCAGATTTTAAAAAAATACCCTGTAAGACTCAAAAGCCATTACAAGATATTTTTTTACTTATCTTTCACCACATATCAAATATAAAATTAATCATTTCTTGCGGTCTTTATCTCTACCCCGCCGAATATTGTTGTTGATTTAATGCGTAAAGTGCAAAAGTCCGGATTGCTGTATGAAACTTTATCCGATACCCCTCCCATAAATCCATCATTTTCAACTTTTATATTTACATTCTCAGGCACTATAATTTTACACCCACCGAAAATCGCTACAGCTTTGATTTCGGTATCTTCATTTATAATCGCATCTCTTAAGTCAAGATCCACTCCACCAAAAATCGCTGTCATTGCGGCTCCACAAAATGGCTTATTCCCATATCTACATTCTTGACCACTAAATATGGCACTATATCTATCTGAATGTTCTCCATTACTCGATACTTCAATATATATGTTGTCCTCTTCCGACTTGTTCCTGCTAAATATAGTTTTGATTCCCAAAATAACAATGGCAAAAGCCAAAACTACTTTCCATATCATACTTCCTTCTATCAGCTCTTGTTGCTGCAAAAGCAAAGAAACTCCTATACTGAGCAGTATAAAACTAAAAGTCTTATTTCTTTTTTTAAACAAGTCTATAATTGCCGGCACAATAATAAATAAAGTCCACCAACCTTTAAAAAACAAAGTAAACAAACCTGTAAAACTTCCAAAAAGTCCTATCCCTAAAAAGACTAAACATAACCCCCACATAACATTGCTCATAAACGATTCACCATCCTAACATCAAAATTCTTAAAACTAAACATTTTCGTGACGTTTTATCACGCATAAATGTACAAATTATCCTTATAGTATAGCTGATAAAAGGCAAAAATGCAAGTACTTTCATTTTTACTTAAAACATACAGCAAACTACAATAACACTGTATAATTGCGCAAAAAAACAGGCGCACTTTTAAATGTACCAATATTAAGATTTATTTTGCTGAATCTAAATAATTTTGCAATATAATGGTAGCTGCTACAGAATCTATGACTTTTTTGCGTTTTTTTCCTCTTGTATCAGTCACGTTTAAATACACATTTGCTTCTTTTGTGGTGCATCTTTCGTCTTGCATTACTATTTTTACGTCAACTTTGCTTTTTATGTTTTCGGCAAATTCATGCGATTTTTGCGCACTTTTTCCTTCTGTGCCATCCATGTTTTTGGGCAAGCCTATCACAACTTTTCTGACATTGTATTTTTTTATCAAATTAATTACTTCTTTTAAAAGCTTAGCTCTGTCGCTTTCATTTATAGTGCAAACAGGAGAAGCTAAAGTTTCGCTAACGTCAGATATTGCCACACCAGACCGTACATCTCCTAAATCTATAGCTAAAATACGCATTTTAAATTTCTCCTTTTTAACTTAAAAGGCAAGTTCGTTTTCAAACTTGCCCATAAATTTTACTGAAGTTCTTCGATCGCTGACTTTAAACTTTCTATTTTTTCTTTATATGTTTCGTACGTTTTCTTCACATTGTCAACCACATTCTGCGGAGCCTTAGACATAAAACCTTCATTAGATAATTTTGAACTCGCAAGTTTAAACTCCTTCTCAGCCGTTTCCAGCGATTTTTTTAGCCTTTGCAGTTCTTCATTTTTGTCTATAAGCTCGTCCATGGGGATATAAACCTTAACTTTCGGTAAAATTATCGTAACTGCATCGTTTATATTTTCAAAGCGCTCCCCTATAATGACTTTCTCTCCGTATGCCAGCTTTTCTATAAATAATGCTAAATCATTAAAATCATCTACACATTCTGTTTCGATGTATATTTTGGCTTTTTTAGAAGGCGGTACGTTCATCTCTGAACGGCGATTCCTTATAGCTTTTATGGTTTCCATTATAAGCTCTACTTTTTCTTTCTCTATCTCAAAGCATAAGCTCTCTTTAAATTCCGGATATTTAGAAATAATCAGAGCTTCACCTTCATGCGGCAAAGTTTGCCACATTTCTTCTGTTATAAACGGCATAAATGGGTGCAGAAGTTTCAAAATTTCGGCCATAACGTAAACTAACATACTTCTTGTTACGTTTGATAATTTTTCATCATTTTCATTGTGTACAAGCCTTATTTTGGAAAATTCAATATACCAATCACAGAAATCATCCCATATAAAATCGTATAACTTCTGTGCAGCTACCCCAAGTTCAAACTTCTCAATGTTCGTTATTACTTCTTTTGTAACAGAGTTTAACTTTGACAGAATCCATTTATCTTCTTCATTTAGATCAAATGGAATGGCATTTTTCACCTGGTGTCCTGCTATTTTCATATGAATAAACCTGGCTGCATTAAATATCTTATTAGCAAAATTTCTGCTCGAGTTTACTTTTTCTTCAGAAAACCGCATATCATTGCCGGGACTATTCCCTGTAGCTAGTGTAAACCTCAATGCGTCTGCGCCATACTCTTCGATCACCTGCAATGGATCTATCCCATTTCCTAACGATTTTGACATTTTCCTTCCCTGAGAATCTCTGACCAAGCCGTGTATCAGTACATTTTCAAACGGAGCTTTTCCGGTATGTTCTATGCCTGAGAACATCATCCTTACAACCCAAAAGAATATTATATCGTAGCCTGTAACTAATGTAGACGTTGGGTAAAAATAATCAAGATCTTCCGTTTTATCCGGCCAACCAAAAACAGAAAATGGCCAAAGTGCCGACGAAAACCAAGTGTCTAAGGTATCTTCGTCTTGTACGACATTTTCAGAAACACACTTATCACAAACATTAATGTCATTTCTGCTCACCATCATATTTCCGCAATCTTTACAGTAGTATGCAGGTATTCTATGCCCCCACCAAAGTTGCCTAGAAATGCACCAGTCTTTTATATTGTTTAACCAATTAAAATATATTTTTTCAAACCTAGCAGGAATAAACTTCGTTTTGCCTTCTTTTACCCAATCAATTGCAGGTAAAGCCAATTTGTCCATCTTCATAAACCACTGCTTAGATATCATAGGTTCTATCGTGTCTGAGCATCTGTAGCACTCTCCTACGTTATGGGTAATCGCTTCTTTCTTCACAAGCAAATCTAATTTTTCTAATTCAGAAACAATTTTTTCTCTAGCCTCATATCTGTCAAACCCTTTAAATTCTCCGGCATTCTCATTCATCTTCGCTTTTTCATCCATAACTTTTATGACCGGCAGATCGTGCCTTAAGCCAACTTCAAAATCATTCGGATCATGTGCCGGTGTTATCTTCACTGCCCCTGTTCCAAAATCAATATCTACATATTCATCGGCAATGATTGGTATCTCTCTATTTGCAATCGGTAAAATTGCGGTTTTGCCGATTAAATTTTTGTACCTGATATCATTCGGATTTACCGCAATTGCCGTATCTCCCAACATGGTTTCGGGTCTGGTTGTCGCAATTTCAATAGATCCTGATCCATCTGAAAGTGGATATTTTATATGCCAGAAATATCCCTGTTTTTCGCTAAATTCAACCTCTGCATCAGATATTGAAGTCTTACATTTCGGGCACCAGTTTATTATTCTCTCGCCCTTGTAAATCAGTCCTTTTTCATAAAGTCTAACAAAAACTTCCTTTACAGCTTTGGAACAGCCTTCATCCATAGTAAAGCGTTCTCTATCCCAGTCACAAGAAGCCCCTAATTTCTTTATCTGCTCAATAATAGTTCCGCCGTATTTTTCTTTCCAAGAATATGCTCTTTCTAAAAATTTTTCCCTACCAAGGCTTTCCTTATTAATTCCTTCTTCTTTTAGCGCATTTACAATCTTAGCTTCCGTTGCTATAGCCGCGTGATCTACCCCCGGTACCCACACAGTGTTGAAACCCTGCATCCTTTTAAAGCGCACAAGTATATCTTGCAAGGTTTCATCCAGCGCATGTCCCATATGAAGTTTTCCGGTAACATTTGGCGGCGGAATAACCACTGAATATGGCTTTTTTGTTTTATCTACTTGAGATTTAAAATATTTTCCGTCTAGCCAGAATTTATAAATTTTATCTTCAACTAGTTTTGGATCATAAACTTTTGGTAATTCTTTTTGCACCTTAATTCCTCCATCATTTCATCTTATTTAAAGCTATTATCTCATTTGTGAAAAGCGTTGTCAACAAAACAAGCTCGATTAAGACTTATTAAAGCACAAACAAAAAAGCCACACTTGACATAAGCATGCTTTGCAAATACAATAATATATGGGTATTTTCTTATACCTCATAATAAACAGAGAAAAAGTTGAAATTAACAGACTTTTAGTTTTTCTCAAATTAACATTAACGCAAAACGAGGAGGTGTTGTAGTAAGTGGAAGCATGGCAAATACTATTAATTATTTCCGGCTCTGTAATTTCTATAATAATTGGTTTTTTGGCTGGAATTAATCATAGAAAAAAAGTTGCGGAAACTGAAATAGGTTCGGCAGAACAAGAGGCCAAAAGGCTTATAAACGAAGCAATGCTAGAAGCAGAAGCAAAAAAGAAAGCTATTATATTGGACGGCAAGGATGAAATAATCAAAAATCGTTCAGAAGTCGAGAAAGAGCTTTCAGAAAGACGTAAAGACGTTCAACGTCAAGAAAAAAGACTCCAGCAAAGAGAAGAAACTCTAGACAGAAAAATAGAAAATTTAGATAAAAAAAGTGAACTGTTGGAAAAGAAGGAAAAACTCGTTGATCAAAAATTAACTGAAGTAGATGAACTTAAACAAAATCAAGTTAATGAATTAGAAAAAATATCAGGGCTTTCGGAGGAACAAGCGAAGGAAATTTTGCTTAAAAAATTGGATGAAAGTTTAATACATGAAAAAGCTGTAAAGATCAAAGAATCTGAGCAGAAATTTCACGATGAAGCTGAAGCCAAGGCAAGGGAAATAATATCTTTAGCGATTCAAAGGTGTGCTTCTGATCACGTATCTGAAGCGACTGTAAGCGTTGTTCCTCTTCCCAGCGATGACATGAAAGGAAGAATAATCGGGCGCGAAGGTAGAAACATCCGAGCTATTGAAACTTTGACGGGTGTTGACTTGATAATAGACGATACACCGGAGGCTATTACTTTATCTAGCTTTGACCCTGTAAGGCGCGAAGTTGCAAGATTAGCACTTGAAAATTTGATTGCTGATGGACGAATTCATCCTGCAAGAATTGAAGAAACCATAGAGAAGGCTAAACAGCAGGTTGATAAAACTATAAAGGCCGAAGGCGAACGCGCCGTAATAGAAGCTTCTGTAAATTCGATGCATCCTGAGCTTATAAAGCTTTTGGGTAGGCTTAGGTATCGTACCAGTTACGGGCAGAACGTCCTAAACCATTCTTTGGAAGTTTCACATTTGAGTGGTCTTATGGCATCTGAACTTAATTTAGATCCTACTTTAGCCAGAAGAGCTGGCTTGTTGCACGATATCGGTAAGGCACTTGACCATGAAATAGAAGGCTCTCATGTTGATATTGGAGTTGAAATTTTAAAGAAATACAAAGAAAATGAAGCTGTCATACATACAGTGCACGCTCATCACGGCGATATAGAGGCAAAAACTGTTATAGATTGTATTGTACAAGCTGCTGATGCCATTTCTGCTGCCAGACCAGGTGCTAGACGAGAAAATATAGAAAACTACATTAAAAGGCTAGAGAAGCTAGAAGCTGTCGCATCTTCGTTCAATGGAGTTGATAGCTGTTACGCTATACAAGCGGGTCGAGAAATAAGGATTATGGTAAAACCTGAAAAAGTTTCTGATGATAAAATGGTTATATTGGCAAGAAATATATGTAAAAAAATAGAAAGTGAACTAGATTATCCCGGGCAAATTAAAGTCAATATGATACGGGAAAGCCGAGCCATAGAGTATGCAAAATAATATCGGTAAAACATTACATAAAAAAGCACCTGTTATTAGGTGCTTTTTTTACATTTAAACCACAGCTATAGCTTCTATTTCAACTAAAGCTCCCATAGGCAGTGCAGCAACTTGTATTGCGGAGCGAGCAGGGAAACTTCCAGGCTTAAAGAACTCTTCATATACTTTATTCATTTTTGAAAAGTTATTCATGTTGCTTAAGAAGACAGTTGTTTTTAAAACTTTTTCATTTGAAGAACCCGCTTCATTTAAAACTTCCATTAAGTTTGTAAGTGATTGCCGGGTTTGTTCCTCTATGCCACCCGGAACAAACTTTCCTGTAGATGGATCTATTGGCAATTGTCCAGAAGTGTAAACCACACCTTGAGATAAAACCGCTTGAGAATACGGTCCCACAGCTTTTGGAGCTTTGTTTGTATTTATAATCATAAAATATTACCCCTCTCTAACACCTATTCATATACTCATTTTATCATTTGCACCACTTGAGCACAATATGATAAATCATTTAATTTTTTAATTGCAAACACGCCATTAAAGCTAAAAAATAAACATTTTTCCCAAATCCTACAATCTGGCCTTTACATACATCGCTTATAACAGAGTGTCGCCTAAATTCTTCCCTTGCATATATATTGGACATGTGAACTTCAATACAAGGCGTCTGCACCGACAATATCGCATCCCTTAAAGATAAGCTATAATGAGACAAAGCTCCAGCGTTAATTATTATGTAATCGTAATCATTACTTTCAGCTTGCAATTTATCAATCAGTACACCTTCGTGGTTCGACTGTAATATTTCACAATCGATGTTATTGCTTTTAGCGTACTCCAGAATTTGAATTTTTATGTCATCGAAGGTTTCCGTACCGTATATACTTTTTTCCCTGAAACCTGTTAAATTGATATTAGGTCCAAGTAACATTAAAACTTTCATGTCGTCACACCTTAGAGCTTGCTTCATTCTTTATGAAGTTTTTCTTTAAAAATTTCTCAACTTTTCTTTTTATTTTAAAGCTAAGTATTTCTGGGTCTTTTGCTTGCGGGTTCAACAGGATGGATTTCATTCCTGATAAATTCGCAAGCAATACATCTGTAAAAATCTGGTCTCCTATCATCAATGTTTTCTTGATTTCTTTGCCTATTGCCTTTTTTACTTTAAAAGGCATTGGTTTTTTAGCATGATAAATTCCCATCAAATTTACAGTTTTTGCAAAGGACTCTACTCTTTCCTTTGTGTTGTTTGAGATTATAAGAAGTTTAAATTTTTCTTTTTCCATTTCTTTAAGCCAATTCAAAACTCCATCGAAAGGTTCCTTAGAGTCCGGAACAGCAAGCGTATTATCTATGTCCAACAAAATAGTTTCCACGTTAAATTTTTTTATTTCCTCCACGGAAATATCTGTTAATTTATCAAAGCACCTTGTAGGTTTAAGTAAACTCATAGACTAAAGGCTCCTTTTCAGTTTTCAAATAAAAAACAGGCTCGAAAGCCTGTTTTAATTATTAAAATTTACGCTTTCTAGCAGCTTCGGATTTTTTTCTACGTCTAACAGAAGGCTTTTCATAAGCCTCTCTTTTGCGGATCTCAGCAATAACGCCTGCTCTAGAACATTGTTTTTTAAACCTTCTAAGCGCGCTATCTAAAGATTCATTATCTTTTATTCTGATTTCAGCCATTTATATCCCTCCCATCCGCCAAAAGGCAGGGGTCTTATTCTTTACTTTACGAGTCACATTATACACCACAAAAACAAGATTGTCAACATGTATTTAAAAATCGTATTATTTAGCAACTATATTTACAAGTTTACCTTCCACATAAATTTCTTTTAAAATGTTTTTGTCTTTCAACAAGGGGACAATCTTTTCGTTGCTTTTGGCAAGGTTAATAACTTCATCTTTTGGCATATTTTTAGTTACAATCAACTTTGCCTTTATTTTGCCGTTAACTTGTATAGCTATTTCGACTGTACTTTGCGCACATTTGCTCTCATCAAACTTTGGCCAGGCTTGCTCACATACCATACCTGTACCCAAACTTTGAATTTCAAATATTTCCTCAGTTACATGTGGGGCAAATGGGTTTAAGAGCATTGTAAAAATCTTAAGTTCTTCGCATGTAATATTTCCAATTTCATAAATTTCATTTATTAAAGACATCAACGCTGCAATGGCGGTATTAAATTTTAAATTTTCTATATCGTAACTAACTTTTTTTATAGTTTTGTGAAAGCTTGCTTCAAGCTCTTTTCTTAGCTTTCCATCCACCAATATGTCTTGCAAATTCCAATATCTGTCGATAAATCTCCTACACCCTTTTATGCCAGAAGTGCTCCAAGGTGCTGATTTTTCAAAGTCACCGATAAACATCTCATAAAGGCGCAAAGTATCTGCTCCATATTCATTTACAATGTCGTCCGGGTTCACAACGTTTCCACGGGACTTGCTCATTTTTTCGCCATTTTCTCCAAGTATCATTCCGTGACTGGTACGCTTTTTATACGGTTCTTTAGTATTCACAAGACCAATATCATAAAGAAATTTATGCCAAAACCTACTATAAAGCAAGTGCAATGTCGTATGTTCCATGCCGCCGTTATACCAATCCACGTTTTCCCAATAGTCAAGAGCTTTTTTGCCAACCAGCTCTTCATCGTTATGAGGATCCATATATCTCAAATAGTACCACGAAGATCCTGCCCATTGCGGCATGGTGTCTGTTTCTCTTTTGGCTGCGTGACCGCATACAGGACATGTAGTATTTACGAAAGATTCTATGTTTGAAAGCGGAGATTCACCTGTATCAGACGGTTCGTAAGAGTCCACTTCCGGTAACTCTAATGGCAACTCGCTTTCTGGAATCGGCACATAACCGCATTTTTCACAATAAACAACTGGTATAGGTTCACCCCAATACCTCTGCCTAGAAAAGACCCAATCTCTTAGCTTATAGTTGACTTTTTTGTATCCTATATTTTTCTCTTCAAGATAGCTTAAAATTTTATTTTTGGCATCTTCTACGCCCATTCCGTTCAGGAAATCTGAATTTATCATTCTACCAGATTTACAGTCCGTAAAGGCGCATTTTGAAACGTCCCCGCCGTCTATAACGGCAGTTATTGGTAAGTTAAATCTTTTAGCAAAATCATAATCTCTGTCATCGTGCGCCGGAACCGCCATGATAGCACCTGTCCCATAGCTCATCAACACATAGTCCGAAACAAATATCGGTATTTCTTTAAGTGAGACAGGATTTATAGCTTTAACTCCATCAAGTTTCACACCTGTTTTTTCTTTAGAAAGCTGCGACCTTTCAAACTCAGATTTTTTCGATGTTTCCTCTACGTACGCAGAAACCTCATCATTATTTTTTATTAAGTCATTCCATTTTGACAAAATAGGATGTTCCGGCGATATAACCATATAAGTGACACCAAATATAGTATCAGGTCTTGTGGTGAAAACGTCTATGTTGTCTCCAGCACTGATGCCAAAACTAATTTGAGCACCTTCAGATCTTCCTATCCAGTTTTTTTGCTGCGCTTTCACCCTTTCAGGATAATCAACCAGTTCCAAATCATCTATCAATCTTTGAGCGTACTCTGTTATTTTCAGCATCCATTGCGACTTAACTTTATGTACAACCTCGCTGCCACAGCGTTCGCACACTCCATTGACTACTTCTTCGTTTGCCAAAACACACTTGCAAGACGTACAAAAGTTAACCGCCATTTTACTTTTATAAGCAAGTCCTCTTTTCAAAAGTTGCAAAAATATCCATTGTGTCCATTTGTAATACGCAGGGTTTGCTGTATCAATTTCCCTATCCCAATCGAAAGAAATACCTAAAGATTTTACCTGATTTTTAAAATGCTCTATATTTTGTTCCGTAACTACTCTCGGGTGTATACGATTTTTAATCGCGTAATTTTCAGTCGGCAGTCCAAAAGCATCCCAACCAATAGGGTACAATACATTAAAACCTTGCATTCGGCGTTTTCTCGAAACTACATCTAATGCAGTATAAGGTCTTGGATGCCCTACGTGCAAGCCCTTGCCGGATGGATAAGGAAACTCTATGAGCGCATAATATTTCGGTTTATCGCTGTTATTGTCTGCAGCAAAAACTTTTTTTTCTT
>ERZ1034917.1558-NODE-1558-length-13566-cov-6.082303_pt1 | contig 13566 bp, 9 predicted proteins | sample MGYA00520605_ERZ1034917 | MGnify/ENA primary metagenome ERZ1034917 (study PRJEB33766, sample SAMN09781784) | gut metagenome | biome: gut microbiome | host: Homo sapiens | place: Madagascar | study: EMG produced TPA metagenomics assembly of the PRJNA485056 data... | reverse complement strand
CGTCTATGCCCAGGAAGAAATCAAGGATAAATACTATACATTTCTTGTAGATATTTATGCCACGAAAAACCTAGCTGACTTCATTCAGGAACTAGGCAGAAGTATTCTGCAAAGTCTTAAACCTAAAGGCACCAAAGTAGTGGAACATTTTCTTAACTGCCTCCACTCACTCCGTTCATCCATCAGCTTCGATATGAACGGCGTGCCTTCGTGGGGAGTAGATTTGGGAGAAATCACCAGTCCAACCACAACGCTCGATGAAATTTTCCATTATCTGGAGAGTGCTGATAAGCCTTGCATCGTGGCTATTGATGAATTCCAAACCATCAGCAGCTATAGAGAAGCGAATGTGGAAGCCATACTGCGCACCTACATCCAGCACTGCCATAATGCCAGTTTCATCTTTGCCGGATCCCAACGCAACATGATGTCGGAAATGTTCTTGAGTCATGCCCGTCCTTTCTATCTGAGCACCTCTATCAAAACGCTGAAAGCTATTGATAGAGAGGTGTATGCAGACTTCGCCACTCGACTTTTCGAGGAAAGACAGAAGTTTATCAAACGAGAAACCATTTATCAGATATACGACCGTTTTGATGGCATCACCTGGTATCTGCAAAGAATGCTCAATAAGATTTTCTCGCTCACAGAAAAGGCTGATGACAAGATGATGGAACTGGCTGATGATAAGATGATGGAACTGGCGCTCAACTCGATTATAGACGAGAGTGCTTTTGCATACGAAGCACTTCTCTTTCAGTTGCCAGCTAAGCAAAAGGAACTTCTCATTGCCATCTGCAACGCTGGCAAGGCTCAAAACATCATGTCATCGGCATTCATCAAGAAACACAATCTTCCTTCCGCCAGTTTTGTACAAGGTGGTATCAAGGGATTATTGGAGAAAGATTTTGTTACTGAGACGGATGGAACTTACGAACTGTACGATAAGTTCTTCGGTGAATGGCTGAAAAAGGAATTATAAAGTATAAAGATAGAAGTATAAAGTATAAGAATATAAACAAAAAGAAGAATATGATACAGCAAGTAGAATTTTCATTGCGCCCGCTTCCTCGCGGCTTTCACCTCGTAACCAACGAGGTGATGAGGAATTTGCCGGCGCTGCCTAAGACGGGGATACTGAATCTCTTCGTAAGACATACCAGTTGCGGATTGTCGCTGAACGAGAACTTCGACCCGGATGTGAGACATGATTTAAAAGGCATCTTCGAAAGACTGGTTCCGGATGGCGACCCAAGGTATCTGCACCAGGATGAAGGACCTACGGATATGTCGGCGCATGCCAAATCGAGCATGGTGGGTGTATCACTCACCATTCCTATTACCAATGGCAGACTGAACCTTGGTACATGGCAGGGAATTTACCTCTGCGAATTCAGAGAGGGAGGCGGAAGCCGACACCTCATCGCAACGATTATCGGGGAATAAACAACCGTTGCGATGAATCGAAGACGCCTCTATTTCCTGGATGAATCGGAGGCGTCTTTATCAATTTCACGGAAAAGGCCGAAGTATCTCTTGCATACCCAGACGATACCTACTACCATTGCTATGACGAGGATTCCTCTTAAAAATCCACTTAATATCTTTGGCATACTATCCCAAATCGGCAGGAGATGCATCGCAAAACCTAAAACCGCCGTCAATACCAACACACCGATAGTCAAGAGTTTCTCGTTTTTGATAGCTGGCTCAGGATCCTCTACTTCTACCAGGTTTCTCAACTGGTATATCTTATAAAAAAAGAATACACCGTTCAGACATAAAAGAACACAGCAAACGATCACTCCACCCACAAATACAGGCTCACTTCCGATAAAATCCATACAACTAATCCATAACCAGAAGAGGGCTGACCATAAAGCTGCATAGCGACCCAACAGGGACAGGTAATATACCTGTCGGGCATTGACAATCTTGACAAAAGGAAGGTCATTGGCCTTTGGATGATAGCTGTGATGCAAACAAGCGATAGGGAAAGAAGTACCCATTCCAGCCAACAGAAGAAGATAAGGCAAATCATCAGATGTGGCATGAATGACATTCCTGATGGTGAACAGCCACATGGCAAGAACCAGGATTCCAACAATAATTTCAAAGACCCTGGCACTTGTAGAACGATAGATCTTGACTTGCGCAAAGATGCCAGCCTGCTCTTCCTTATCGCCATTCTTGAATAAATCAAGCACAAAATTAAATATTTTATTCTTCATCTTTCTTTTCCCCTCCTATTTGATTTGATTCACCTTCTTCCTTTGATTTCCTTGATGCAGCCTTCTTTTTCTTAGGCAGTCTGCCAGCCTTGCGCAGCGCTTCGGCGATGATCCATTGCAGTTGGCCGTTGGTTGAGCGGAACTCATCCTCCGCCCACGCTTCAATGGCACTCATCGTTTCCGAATCGATGCGCAATATAAAACTCTTCGTATTTGTTTCCTTTTTAGCCATACTTTTTAATGATTCAATGTTCCCGTATTTACTACAGGCTGGGCAGTATCATCGCCACAGAGCACTACGAGCAGATTGCTGACCATGGCAGCCTTCTTGTCGTCATCAAGCTCTACCACATCTTCATCGCTCAACTTCTGCAATGCCATCTTCACCATCGACACGGCACCCTCTACTATCTTCTCTCTAGCAGAGATGATGGCTGAAGCCTGCTGGCGACGAAGCATCACGGCTGCTATCTCCGGCGCATAAGCCAGATAGTTGATGCGAGCCTCTACTACCTCGATACCTGCCATTGCCAATCGCTCATCGATGCGAGCCTCCAACTCCTTATTGATTTCATCGCTTCCATCTCGAAGCGTAATCTGATTCGACTTTTCCCCCTCGTCATCATCGTAGGCATACTGTCCGGCTACCTGTCGGAGAGCAGCATCTGCCTGAATCTGAACAAAGCGGCCAAGCATATTCATGATCTGTGCAGCAGAAGCACCGATGCCTGCCTGACCCGTAGAACCCTCAGCCATGGTCTGGGTATCAATCTCGAAGATAGCCTTGTAGGTATCCTTCAGTTTCCATACCAGCACCATACCAATCATAATCGGATTACCCGTCTTGTCATTCACCTTGATAGGTTCGGCATCGAGGTTGCGCACACGAAGCGAAAGCTTCTTCTGACTGATAAACGGATTCAGCCAATAGTAACCCGGCTCAGTAAAAGTGCCACGATATTTACCGAAGAAAAGCAACACGCGAGCCTGACCAGGCTCCACCAGGATGAAACCGCAAACGCAGATGATGCTCAGGATGAGAAGCAGTACGCCACAAACACCACAGACATTTGCCAGCCAGCCCTCTTGCGAAACGCAGGCAAATATAAACAAGCCAACTCCAGCCAAAAAGCCGATGATGTTTAATACTAACATCAGGATGCCATTCAAGGTCTTTCCCTGATACGTAAATTCCTTATTCTCCATAATTTTACTTTATTTATTACGTTATTAATGTTGATATCATTTTGATATCGCAAATATACGATATTAAAATGATATCACAAGGGCAGAAGATAAAGATTTCAAATACTTTAACAGAAAAAGGTCGTTGGGACGATACCCAACGACCTTTTCTCAGATTTTCACCTATTTATATATAGAAAACAGTTTCTATCTTCATATAGAAATAGATTCTATCTTCTATAGAAATATTATTCTATCACTTCCATTTCTTCCTCTTCTATTTCTTCTTCCATCTCCAGTTCTTCTTTCTTTCCGAAGTTAGGGTCTATCTTCAGGAAGGCGGTAACCAGGAAGGTGATGATGCAGCAGACCATGACGATGATGAAGAACATGCGGTAACCCACCATATCCTTCAGATATCCCGAAACCATGCCCGGCAGCATCAATCCGAGATAGGAGATGCCTGTACAGATGGAATAATGAGAGGTCTTGAACTTGCCCTGACTGTAGAACAGCATGTAGAGGGTAAGAACCGTGAAGCCCAAACCGTAACCCAACTGCTCGATGAAAAGACAGCTGGAAACCACGATGAGGTTGCTGTTGAGCGAATAGCTCAGATAGATGTAAACCACATCGGGCAAGGTAATGGCGCAAACCAGCGGCCAGAGCCATTTCTTCATTCCGTCCCTGCTCACCAGGATGCCTCCGAGGATGCCACCCAGCAACAAACCGATGAGACCCACCGTGCCGTTGGCAAAACCATATTCCTGCGGCGACAAGCCCAGTCCGCCCTGCGAATTAGGACGGAGGATGAAGGTCTTGGTCATGGTGTTAAGAAGTGCCTCTGGGAATCGGTAGAAAAGGAGGAAGAGCATCACACAGATGGTTTCTCCAACCCCGAACTTCACGAAAAAGGTGCGGAACATGTTCTTCAGTTCATGAGCCACTTCGCCCACCGTTCTGTCGGTCTGCACATCCTCCTTCGGGCGCGGCATGAAGCGGCTGTGGTAGAGCCACAAACCGATGAAGATGCCTGCCAGTCCGTAGAAGATAAGCGCCCACGAGAAGCGTATCTGGTTGCGGAAGACAACCTGAAGTACACCAGCCAGCATCACCAGAAAACCATTTACAAAGATGATGGCGAGGCGGTAGAAGGTATTTCGCAAGCCTACAAACTTAGTCTGCGTATGCTCATCCAGCTCAATCATGTAGAAACCATCTGCCGAAATGTCGTGGGTGGCACTACAGAAAGCGATGAGGAAGAAGAAGCACATCGTGGCCTGGAACCAGAAGGCGGTAGGCAGCGAGAAGGCGATGCCGGCAAGGGCAGCTCCGATGAGAGCCTGCATGGTGAGCACCCACCAGCGCTTAGTCTTCAGCAAATCTATGAACGGACTCCACAAAGGCTTGATGACCCAGGGAAGGGCGAGCCATCCGGTATAGAGACCCACCTCAGCATCGGTCAGCCCCAACTGCATGTACATCACCACAGAGAGGGCGGTTACGATGACGTTGGGGAGTCCTTCGGCAAAATAGAGGGTCGGAATCCATGCCCATGGACTCCGACTGTTTTTCTTTGTTACCATTTTACATCACTATTTATAAAGTTTCTTGATTTCAGCACCCTGATAGTAGTGCAACAGGATGGCATCATAATGATAACCCTGCTCGCCCATCACGGCAGCACCAATCTGGCAGAGGCCTACTCCATGCCCCCAACCGGCTCCGATGAGTTCGAAACGCTGAGGCACTCCCTGTTCATCCTTATCATACTTATCCACCACGAAGGCTGAACTCAGCAGATGACTGTCGCTCAGCGTACGGCGGATTTCGAGTTCCTTACCGATGGTAAAGGTCTTCTCGGTTCCGATAATCTGGAGTTTGCTGATTCTTCCACTCTTTCCGCGCTCCACGGCCTTCATGTCCAGGATGGCACCCAGGTTCATCTTCAGTTTGTCGGCGATGAGCTGCTGCAATTTCTCCTGGCTGAGCGTTTCCTTCCAGCGGTAGAAGTTGACGGTTTCCTGATCATAGTCGTTGAGCACCTCGGAGAGGATTTTCTTATCCTGCGTGTTGCAGAAAGCAGGCGGATTGAAGCGGATCCATTTCTCTGCCTCTTCCTCCTTGGTCAGATTAGGCAGTGTATGTTCCACGCCCAGGGCGATGTCGCGAACCGCCGTGAGATAAGTCTTCGGCGTGTCCTCCCAGCAATACTGGAATTCCTCGGTTATTCCGCCGCAGCATTTCGAGAATCTTGCATCGCAGATTTCTTCGCCGTCCATCAGAATCTGCCCCTTGGTCTGGCGGATGGCTTCGGCTACATGAGGCGAAGTTTCCTTGGTGATGCCCTGGTAGCGCTGGCAGTGGTCGTCGGCACAGACATCAAAGAGGGTATGGTCTTCGCGGTCGTACCAGCGGATGAGCGTATCTTCCTTCCTGGTGAAGGAGAAGAAGTTGTTGCCGCTCTCAGCCACCTCTCTGCGCTTCTGCATCTGTGCCAGAAGCCATGAACGGGAGATGACGGCATGCGCCTTCAGGAGTTCGAGACTCGAAGTGGCACTCATCTCACTGCTGATGACGCTCTCCAGATATTTTTCTACAGGCAACTCATTGATTGCCACAATCTTATCCGATTCTACCACAAAGCGGAGCGTGCCCAGGAAGGTTTGGGTTTCCTTGCGCTCCCAGTGGAAGTTGACACCGATGGTTACGTCGCTCAGCGAGAACGAGGCGTCGGCACTCTGCGGATGGAAGGTGAGCTGGCTGTACTGGTTGCCGTTCCAGAGCACACCGCCCTCTGAAAATTCTACCACCTGTTCGCCCAGCACCTTTTCGCCCTTGGCAAGATAAGGTTTGTTGAGCGAGAAATGAATCTTCTGCGCACTCACGATGCCCACCGTTACGTCGGGCTGCTTACCATTATTATATAAGGTGGAAGAGGCTTCAGCTGCATCCTCGGCATCCTTAGATGCCTTCAGTTTGGCAATGATGACGTTCATCTTGTCTTCCGAAACGCCACACTCCTGCAGCAGCGAGAGTGCCTTCTCCTCGGTCAGCTTGCGGAAATCTTCCTCACGAGGGGTGATGATGAGTCCGCTCATGTCCAGGGCTCCCGGCGAAACTACAAACTGGGCGCAGCCTTCGGCAAAATAGGCTTCCGGACGGTGCTTTTCTCTCGGAATGACCACGCTGATGAATTCCTCGCCCTTGCGCCAGGAGATGATGTTCATCATCGGTTCGGTTTCGTCGCCACGCTGAGGCATTGCCTTGTAGAGACGGTGGAAGAGGGCTTCATCGCTCTCAGCACTCTTCGAGATGATGACGAAGGCGGGAACGAGGAAGTCACGAACCACTGCGATTTTCTCCTCATCATTGAGAGAGATGACATCGGTCAAGTTGCGGGAGAGGCGCTGCCAGTTGGTCTGAAGAGGAAGGATGCCGTTGGTTCCTGCCTGGAAATGAAGATGGTCTGGAGCCGAAGCACCACACTTCGGACCGTTGTAGAACACCATCAGGTCGCTGTGCAGACTGATGAAGCGGTGCATCTCGCCGTAGTTCTTGTAGATGAGCTGAGGCTGGTGCTTGCGTGCCGGAATGGTGAAGTGGACTGGCAGAATCGGGAACGGATTTACCAGGAGATGGAATTTCTCGTCTATCTGCTTCGACATCTGTTCCTTAGGACGGTTCTTGTCGCAAAGGAAGCAAGGGCGCTCGCCCAGGGTTTTCTTATCTATCTTGGCGCCCGTACTTACGATGCGGGCTGGGTTCCACTGCAGTTTCAGCTGGTCGGAGAGCTGGCGGGTTTCTACGTGCTTGAGGTCGCGGAAGCGGTGGCGGGCATCTGCCCACACTTCCAGCTGGCGGTTGAAGAAACGTGAGATGCTGCTGTCTTCCATGATGTCGGCCTTGCCCAGCAGCATGTGCTGGCGTGCCTTCAGTTCCATGGTGCGCAGACGGTCCTTATACAGGTTGTTGGCGTTCACCTTCTCTACGCTGAGGGCTGCATCACTGTTGCCTCCCCAGCGGCGGCAGAGGTAGAGTTCTTCGTAGATTCTGCCGATACGGTAACGGCGCGAGAATGCCAGTCCCAGCGCATAATCCTCACCATACGAGGTGTTAGGAAACTGGATTTGTCTGACCAGCGGAGTGAAGAAGGCGCGCGGAGCACCCAATCCGTTGATACGCAGCGCATTGTTGCATCCGTTTTCTTCGGTCCATTCCTTGTGGTCTATCAGTCCCGGTGGCAGGGTGTTGAGGTTGAAGTCGCACATGCGGTACGAGCCGATAATCATGGCTGCCTTCTGCTTGTAGAAGGCATCTACTATCTTCTGGAGTGTTTTCGGAGAAGAATAGAGGTCGTCGCTGTCAAGCTGGACGGCAAACTTTCCGCAGAATCTGCTGTGGATGGCTTCGTTCCAGCATCCGCCTATTCCCAGATCGGTTCTCTCCGGAACAATCTGTATCAGGTTGTCAGCTTTAAGTTCATCCAGTATTTCGCCGGTGCGGTCGGTAGAATGGTTGTTCACCACGATGACGTTGAACTTGAAGCTTGCTTTCTGTTCCAGGGCACTCTTCACGGCATCAGCCACGGTCTTTTCGCGGTTGAAGACGGGGATGATGACAGATGCCTCGTATTCAAACTCCTGCTCACCGAAGTCGGGCTGGCGGTAGAAGGTGGTGTCTATCAGGGCGCCCACCTTGCTCAGGTGCTGGGTGCATGCCTTTTCCATCTCTATCTGCACCTCGCGGTTGCGCGGGTTCACATAGTCAAACTGCTTCTCGCCACTCTTACGGGTGTCGAGTTCGGCTTCTGAATAGAGAAATTCGTTGAGATGGAAGATTTCGCCCACGCGGCTCAGATAGAGACGGAGGTCGTAGAGGGCGGCAAACTGATACGTTTCGCGGTCGGGCTGGGCGATGTAGTCGGCCAGTGCCTGTGCCTTGATGCACCAGAGGCTTCCGAAGTCGAAGTCATCACGCAAGGAACCTGCCTGGTAGTCAATTACGGGATGTTTCTCCATCTTGCCTTCCACCATCTTGTAGTGGTCGGCGTAAACCATGACGGCATCCGTATCATCAGCCACTCTGAGGAATCGCTCCAGCGTATTGTTCCCCCATCCTATGGTGGTGTGGCGGGTACAGATCATCACGTAGTCGGCATCTGTATTTTCAGCGATGCTGACAAGGGTGTTACTGCTTTCCAGTCGGTCGGTAATGACAAACGTGCATCCTTCCGGCACCTGATGATGAGCGGCAAAATCAGCACTCACCAGGAAGTGGATATGCTGTACAGTCTTGTACTCATGAAGCACCGACAAGGCATTCTGCGCATCGCCGATGTATTCGCAAGGCAAGAAAAGGTCTATTTTTTCTCTCATTTTCTTACGTTATTTTTGTTCATTTCAGCCCTTTTCGGGGGGCTAAATCTGTGTTTTTTATCTTTATTTTATCTTATTATATTAAAATATGTGGCAAAGATACTAATTTTTCGGCAAAAAACACTATCTTTGCAGTATGAATAATGAAAAAAAATATCTTTTGGGCCTTACACTTGCCGAATTGAAGCAGGTGGCAAAGGACTTAGGCATGCCCGCCTTCACCGGCGGACAGATGGCGAAGTGGCTCTATGAGCAGCATGTGAAGAGCATTGATGAGATGACCAATATCTCGAAGGCGAACCGTGCCAAACTCGCTGCCGAATACGAAATAGGATGCTTCGGATATTCCGATGCACAACATTCGGTGGATGGTACCATCAAGTACCTCTTCCCTACCCGAAGCGGCAAATTTGTCGAGACGGTTTACATACCCGACAAGGACCGCGCCACGCTGTGTGTTTCTTCGCAGGTGGGATGCAAGATGAACTGCCTGTTCTGCCAGACCGGCAAGCAGGGGTTTGAGGGCAGTTTGCCTGCCGGCGACATTCTGAACCAGATTTACTCGCTGCCTGAGGTAGACAAGCTTACCAACATCGTGTTCATGGGGCAGGGCGAGCCGATGGATAATCTCGACAATGTGCTGCGCGCCACGGAGATTCTCACTGCCGACTACGGCTGGGCATGGAGCCCGAAGCGCATCACGGTAAGTTCGGTGGGCGTGAAGAACAAGCTGAAGCGGTTCCTGGAAGAGAGCGACTGCCATGTGGCCATCAGCATGCACGACCCTATCCCTTCTGAGCGTGCCGAACTGATGCCTGCCGAAAGGGGTATGGGCATTGAGCAGGTGGTAGAGCTGCTGAGAAACTATGATTTCTCTCATCAGCGCCGCCTGAGTTTCGAGTACATCGTCTTTAAGGGCGTAAATGACAACATGCAGCATGCCAAGGCCATCATCAAACTGGTGAAGGGACTTGACTGCCGCTTCAACCTGATTCGTTTCCATCAGATTCCAGACATCCCTCTGCAGGGTGTGGATGATGAGAAGATGGAGCAGTTCCGTGATTACCTTACCCAGCATGGTGTCTTCACCACCATCCGTGCCAGCCGCGGCCAGGACATCTACGCCGCCTGCGGTCTGCTCAGCACCTCGAAGAAAATCGGAGAAATCCGTGAGCACGAGGATGAGGAGAAGATGAAGAAGTAAGGAAAGGAGGGGAAAGGATGGATATGTTTACATTTACAATGGTTACAGGTTGCATCATCTCATTATGTATATTGGGATGGTTATACACAAAACCTGGTCAGAAATGGCTTGATGGATTTAAATAGAAATTATGGATACATTCACATTTTCATTAATGATTTTTGCCATTGCTGCAGTAACCCTCGTCTGTTGGCTATACACGAAATCAGGTAAAAAGTGGTTAGAAAAACAATAAGAATTACCAAGACATGGAATACTTAGCGATGACTATGACTGGTTTTTTAGTAATTGCAGCAAGCTTTCTGGCTTGGCTTTATACAAAACCAGGAAAGAAATGGTTAGAGAATCTTTAAAGACTCTTCTTGCTGGCTGCCTCCTGTTACTCTTTCTGGCAAGCTGCAGCACAGGAGGAAGAAACGGAAAACTGCCCAAGAGCACAGGACAGCCTTACGAGGTGGTGCTCGAGGGAGATACCGACAGCATCGTTACGAAGATACTGACGGAAGAGGCGCCTGCCCTGCCCCAGCCCGAACCGCTCTGCCGGCTCATCCAGGTGAAGAGGGGAAAGACCCACGGCAGCTACCTGCTCGTAAGAACCCGAATCGTGGTGAACATCCCGGCAGCGGAATTCTCAGTCGGGCTGAGCCGCAACGAGAATGCTTCGCCGCAGACCGTCATCCGCATCTCTGCCCGCTCGCCGCAGCAACTCAGAGAGAAACTCAACCCCGAGAAACTGCGCCAACTCGTAGATGAGGCTGAACTGGAGCACTTCGCCTCCATCATCTCCACCAATCCGAGCAAGCAGAACCGCGAGATGCAGCAGCTGGTAAAGAAGAACTTCGGCATCAGCATGAACATCCCTGCAGAAATGCAGGCAAGCAAAAAGGCGAAAGACTTCATCTGGATTTCAAACAACGCCAGCTCGGGCATGAAGAACCTCATCATCATGAAAGCGAAGAGTGAAGAACGAAGAGTGAAAAATTCAGATGCTTTTTCACCTCAAGAGAAGCAGCAGATTGACAGCATTCTCCGAACCAATATGCCGGGCGAAACCGACAGCATGTACATGGTGATTCCCGTTCTTTCAGAAAGAGGACTCTGGGAGATGAAGGGCGACGCCATGGGAGGACCTTACGTGATGAGGCGCATCTGCCCCGGAAAGGGGAAGGATGAAATCATCATCATCGGCTTCGTATATGCGCCCGAAATGAAAAAGAAAATATTAATCAAGCAGCTGGAAGCTGCGATTTCTACTATAAAATATAAACGATAAATGGACAGCAAAAAGATTAGAGTGGCCATCACTCACGGAGATACCAACGGTATCGGATACGAACTCATTTTTAAGGCATTCAGTGAGCCAGAGATGTTGGAGTATTGTACCCCTATCATCTACGGTTCGCCTAAAGTGGCAGCTTATTACCGCAAGGCGATGAATCTGCCTGCCCAGTTCTCCATCATACAGAAAGCTGAAGATGCGGAAGACGGAAGAATCAACCTCCTGCCGGCTGTAGACGAGGAGGTGAAGGTCGACATGGGCATGCCTACCCAGGAATCGGGAGCAGCAGCCCTCAAGGCTCTTGACCGCGCCATGACCGACTACCGCGACGAACTCTTCGACGTGCTCGTTACCGCACCGGTAAGCCAGCTGAACGCCCAGATTGAGGGCTTCCAGTTCAAGGGTCACAAGGAATACATTGAAACCTGCCTGGGCGAAGGCGCCAAGGGCCTTTCCATCCTCTGCGGCGGCGACCTCCGCATCGCCTCAGTAACCGGAAAAACTCCGCTCAAGGACGTGCCGGCAGCCATCACCCAGGAACTCATCATCGAGAAGGTGAAGCAGATGCACACATCCCTGAAGCGCGACTTCATGATTACCAACCCGCGCATCGCCGTGCTCGCCCTGAACCCTAGCAACAACGGCGAGGAGAGCTGCGGAACTGAGGAAGCTGAAATCATCATCCCAGCCATTGACCAGCTTGCCGAGCAGAAAATACAGGCCTTCGGTCCTTACCCAGCCGACGAGTTCTTCGGCAACGGATATTTCGTAGAGTTCGACGGCATCATGGCCATGTATCATGATCAGGCCACTACCCCGTTCCATTCGCTCTACACCGAGGATGGCGTGCTCTTTACAGCCGGTATGCCACTCGTGCACACCGCCGCCGACACCACTCCTTGCTACAGCATCACGGGCTGCAACGAGGCCGACGCAACCTCCTTCCGCCACGCCATCTGCCTGGCGCTGGATGCCTTCTGCAACCGCGAAGACTATGATGAGGCCTACGAGAATCCACTGCCTAAACTCTACCACGAGAAGCGTGACGAGAGCGAGAAGGTAAGATTCTCCATCCCTAAGAAAAAGGGATAAACAGGAAGGCATCTCATCCTGGAAAGCGAAAGACGCCTTATCCCCCGAGAAAAGTGGGATAAAGAAAGATTCGGGAGGGCAGATGAGCCCCAAAACAGCAAATCTGCCCTGTAATCAGACCTCCCGAACGTTAAAATAAAGAAAAAATGCTGATAATTCAGAAAAAATGAGTAATTTTGGCAGCTAAATGGATACTTCCGAACTACAAAAGATAAAACAACGCTACAATATCGTCGGTAACAGCGACGGATTGAACCATGCGCTCGACGTTGCCCTACAGGTAGCGCCGACCGATCTTTCCGTGCTCATCATCGGCGAGAGCGGTGTGGGTAAGGAAATCATTCCAAGGGTGATTCACGACAATTCGCCACGCCGCAGAGAGAAATATTTCGCCATCAACTGTGGAAGCATTCCGGAGGGAACCATTGACAGCGAACTCTTCGGACATGAGAAGGGATCCTTCACCGGAGCCATTGGCGAGAGCGAGGGATACTTCGGCATTGCCAACAAGGGCACCATCTTCCTCGACGAGGTGGGCGAACTCCCGATACAGACGCAGGCAAGACTGCTGCGCGTGCTCGAAACGGGAGAATACATCCGCGTGGGCGGTACGGAGATCAAGAAAACGGATGTCCGCATCGTGGCAGCCACCAACGTAAACATGCGCAAGGCTGTGAGCGAAGGCCGGTTCCGCGAGGACCTCTACTACCGCCTCAACACCATCCCTATACAGATGCCTGCATTGAGGGAGCGAGGCAACGACATCCTCCTGCTCTTCCGCCTCTTCGCCATGCAGATGGCCGAAAAATACCGTCTGCCTAAGATTTCACTCTCAGAGGAGGCTAAGCAGATTATGCTGAAATACAAGTGGCCGGGAAATGTGAGACAGCTCAAGAACATCACCGAACAGATGTCGGTGCTGAGCCGGGAAAGAGAAATCGACGCGCAGACCCTCACCCAGTTTATTCCGAGAGATGAGGAGTCTACACAGCTCGCCACCATACAGAAGGATGGCAAGGACGACCACAGCTACGCCAGCGAGCGCGAACTGCTCTACAAGATTCTCTACGAACTGAGGGGCAACGTGAGCGACCTGAGACGAGAGATGAACAGCCTGCGCAAGCAGCTCGACGAGGCACGCCAGCTGGGCGGCACCAGCGGATATGTTTCGCCGGTTCAGCCGAGCACCCAGGTAGC
>ERZ1034917.1556-NODE-1556-length-13581-cov-3.824930_pt1 | contig 13581 bp, 12 predicted proteins | sample MGYA00520605_ERZ1034917 | MGnify/ENA primary metagenome ERZ1034917 (study PRJEB33766, sample SAMN09781784) | gut metagenome | biome: gut microbiome | host: Homo sapiens | place: Madagascar | study: EMG produced TPA metagenomics assembly of the PRJNA485056 data... | reverse complement strand
GCGAAACAACGGCGTAATTATTACCAATCCAAACGGTGAGAAATATGAAATTAAAGCGTAATCTTTTAAGCTGCGGTTTGTCAGAGCTGATAGAACGGCAGCTTGAAAATTCGGATATAGACTTTGATGAAGTCGCGGACAGCATGGCGATTTCCGCGCTTGATAAAATATGCGCGGTCGTCAACGATAAAACACTTTCCGATTTCGCAGCTATTGAAGAAATTATATATATTTTGCACTCTTTTAATATCGATACCGGCGAACGGCACGATTTTTAAAAGAAACCAACTCTTTATTTTGGCACAACTTTTCCTTTAAGACGTCACCGCTCCCTCGTGTGACGTCTTTTATTTCTGATTCGCCGAAAAACTCCTAAACTGCATAAAAAAAGGGAATCAACGCACAGAGCGGCGGATTCCCTCATTTAAAAATGTCAACTAAATAATATAAAATTCAAAGCTGAATTCCTTTTCGTCAAGACGGTATTTTTCCAAAAGACCCGGTCCGCAGCTGTTTGAGCCGATACCGGAAACCTTGTAGTCAATCCTTATATTGGTTTTACCGTTTTTGTGCAGCTCGTCAGTGTGCATTGCACGCGTCAGCTCATCGGCGGTATACTCCGAAACATTAAATTCAAACTCGCCGTTGGTCGCAAACGTAAGACCGCTGCCCATGCGCAGCAGCTTTGTGCGGATATGGTTGCCGTGCTCCTGCGGCATTACATACCCGACATACTCACGCTCCGCGTCACTTTCGTAAAGTCCCATTTTTGCGTGGCTGTTCATATCAATATAGCATTCGCCGTCGCCCATGCCGTAGTAGATAAAGCTGTCGTTAGGCACAGGAGATGTGAACTCAAAACCAAACCTCGGAAGGTAAACCTCCAATGTGTCGCGCTGCTTCGCGTTAAGGCTGATTTTTACCTCGCCGCCGCGGAAAAATTCATAAACCGCGGTATAACGCAGGAACGGCTCTCTTGCAACGCCCGCAAGCGACCCGCAAACCTCGATTTTGTTGCCGTTTACCGTGCAGGAGTAAACCTTTGAGAAGATACGGTTAAAGTTCTCGCCTGACCAGTTGTCGCCGTTCATGTATCCCCATTTTTTCTTTATGTTGCGGTCGTTGTCGGTCGGCGCTCTCCATACCGAAAGTCGGCTGAAGCCGTCAAGCAGCTCAGCTCCGTCACGGACAATGCTCTCAAACGCGCCGTAGTGCTTGTTGAAAATATATCTGTAATTCTCGCCGCCGATATATGCGCGGGTATCGTCCTCGCAAATGCCCGAGTGCGGCTCGCTTATTTCAAGCGGCTTTACAGGAACGCCCGGGTCAAGCTGCTTCATGCCTATTTCGTCACCATCGTCATTGTAGAGCGAAAGATTGAGGTATGCACCAAGCTCGCATGATTCCGGAACATCAAACGGAATTTCAATTTCGCAGCTGTCCTTAGGCGCAAGCGGTACGCGCAGCTCCTTTTCACCGACTGTTTCGCCGTCAACATCAAGCGACAGAACGAACAGGTACTCGCCGAGGTCGGTGAAGTCGAACAGGTTGGTTATGCGGAGCTTGCCGCCCGACAGCTCGCAGTCAAAATTCTGATATACATACTTTGTATTCAGCGATCCTGCCTTAAAGCTGCGGTCAGAGAAGGTCAGACCGTCACAGCAGAAGTTTGCGTCATCGGTCAGCTCGTCAAAATCGCCGCCGTAGCACTGAACGCCGTCCTTTATAACTGTATGGTCGGTCCATTCCCAGATACAGCCGCCGATAAGCTTGGGGTACTTTCTGTAAATTTCCATATAATCGCGGACATCGCCGGGTCCGTTGCCCATTGCGTGGGAATACTCGCACTGGAATACAGGCTTTTTAAGCTCCGCGTTCTCCGCATATTCAATCATGCCGTCAACGCTGCAATACATACGCGAGAAAACGTCAACGTGCGAATCCGGCTCGTGCTCCCATGCGCCCTCAAAGTGGATAAGGCGCGAGTTGTCGCGGCTCTTTGCCCAGTCAGACATAGCCATGTGATTTGCGCCGTAGCCGCTCTCGTTGCCGAGCGACCACATGATAACGGACGCGTGGTTTTTGTCGCGTTCAACCATTCTCTGCATTCTCTCGACAAACAGGCTGCGGAAATTCTCGTTTCCTGTCGGCCATGCGGGAGTGTTGGAATCACTGTAACCGAGCTTTGGCAAGCCTACGCGCTGGCAGAAGCCGTGAGTTTCAATATCCGTTTCGTCAATCACATAAAAGCCCATGCGGTCGCAGAGGTTGAGAAACTCCGGCGTCGGCGGGTAGTGGGACGTGCGCACGGTATTTATGTTAAGCTCCTTCATCGCGAGCAGGTCGGCATAAATCTCGTCCTCGGTCAGACAGTAACCGTTCTGCGGGTGCGTGTCATGGTGGTTTACGCCCTTCAGCAGCACGGGCGTACCGTTGATAAGCAGCTCATATTTGTCGGATATGCTGATTTCGCGCATACCTACCCTGAAAGGAATATACTCGGTCTTGCCCTTGACAACCACGGTGTAAAGGTGCGGCTTTTCCGCATTCCAGAGTATCGGCGAGTCAAGGTTTTCTACCCTTTCGCCGTCGGAATAGATTTCATAGTCCTCCGCGTCAACGCTGATTGTTTTGGTGTCAGCCTTGATAAATACGTCCTTTATGTGACCTTCCTCACGCGAGAGAAGATATACATCTCTGAAAATTCCGTTAAAGCGGAAGAAATCCTGATCCTCAAGATAGCTGCCTACGCACCATTTAAGTACCTTGGCGCAGATAGTGTTTTCGCCCTCGGTCACATAGGCGCTTATGTCAAACTCCGCCTGAAGGTGCGAGCCTTGCGTGCAGCCGACATATTTGCCGTTTATGTAAAGGTACATACACGATGAAACGCCCTCGAATACAACGTATGTTTCGCGCGACGCCCATGCCTTGTCAAGAGTGAATTTTCTTTCGTATACGCCGCATGGGTTGTCGTCCGGAACGAACGGCGGGTCAACCGGGTAAGGGTAGTTTACGTTTGTGTAGTTCGGACTTTCGTAGCCGAGCGCCTGCCAGCACGACGGAACGGGAACGGTGTCCCACGCGGTGATTTTTTCAGGCACGTCAACGTCGCGCTTGAAATACGCAAAGTTCCAGCGGCCGTTGAGCAGCTTGTAATACGGAGAGTTCTCCTTTATACCATCCAGTGCGCCCTCCAAAGAGTCATACGGTATGTAATAGGCTCTTTGCGGCTCGCGGTTTTCCGAGGTTTTGCTGAAATCCTCATAAATTCTCATTTTTTTCTTACCTCCTTAGTCTGTGTTGACTTTATATTTTAACTGTGTTAATATATTACTATATTGATAATTATATCAATGCTTTTGCTACATTGCAACAATAATATATTGATTAAGGATATAAAAATTTTGATATGGGCGGGTGAGAAAATGGAAAGGCATGAAAGCTTGTTTGTACCGATAGTGACCGAGCGCGAGAAGGGACTGCCGTTTTATGTGACAACGATAGGCAGAACGGAGGACGAAGCGGAGGTGTACCGACCGCGGGGAATTGACTGGTGGCAGCTGCTCTATTCGGAGGAAGGGAGCGGCACGGTTGAGCTTTATGACAAAGAATACACCGTGACGGAGGGGTCGCTGCTTGTGCTGCGGCCGAATGTTCCGCATAACTACCATAAAAACGGAGCGGTGTGGCGAACGTCCTGGATAACCTTCGGCGGCTGGGCGGCGGCACAGTTTTTTGATGTGGAGTCGGGTATAACGCGGCTGCCGGAGGGGTTTGGTTTTTCGGAGCGGCTCGACAAGATAGCGTCATACCGCTACAGCGGAAAATGGCCGCACGAAAGCAGCTCGCGGCTTTATTCGCTGTTGCTTGACTGCCGCGAGGTCATTTTGGAGGGCGCGTCGGCGGCGTACGGCTTGGGAAGTCGGCTGACCGAGTGCTTTCGCTATATAAACGCGAACTACGGAAAGCCGATTACACTGGGCGAATTGGCGGAGCTGTGCGGCGTATCACAGGAGCATTTTTGCCGACTGTTCAGGTCGTATACGGGTATGCGGCCGTTCGACTATATAACAAGGCTGCGTATTCAAAGGTCAAAGGACCTTCTTGCACGCAGCCGCGAAATGCGTATAGCCGAGGTCGCGGCAATGACGGGATTCCAAAGCAACAGCTACTTTTCAATGGTTTTCAAGCACAGCGAGGGCTGCACGCCGGACGAATACAGAAGGCGTGTGTCTGTCGGCTCAGACGGCTAAAACCCGCATAAAAATTTAAAAATCGTGCTTTGCTATTTCTTTGCCTCTTTTTTACCGTCTATCATTCCGTACAAAGCGTCCAGAGCCTCGGAAAGTCCGCCCACGCCGTCAATCAGTCCGCATTTGACAGCCTCCTCGCCAAAAAGAATTGTGCCTATATCGTTTGCTATTTCGTCTGTTTCGAGCATAATGCCGCGCAGTCTGTCGGCGGTAATTTTTGCGTGTTTTGTCACAAAGCCGATGACGCGTTCCTGTACTTTATTTAGGTAGTCAAACATCTGATACACGCCGATTACCGTTCCCGAGGTGCGGATTGGGTGAATTGTCATTGTGGCTGACGGAACGATAAACGAGCGTTTTGCGGACACGGCAAGAGGTACGCCGATACTGTGACCGCCGCCGAGGACGATTGATACGGTTGGTGTTTTCATGCTTGCGATAAGCTCCGCTATGGCAAGTCCCGCCTCGACGTCGCCGCCGACGGTGTTAAGTATGAGCAGAAGTCCATCGACCGAGCCGTCCTGTTCAATTTCCGCAAGCTTTGGTATAACGTGTTCGTATTTGGTTGTTTTTACATCAGACGGCAGATTGCTGTGACCCTCCACCTGACCGATAATGCTCATGCAATAGATTCTGCCGCGGCTGCTGTCCGTCATTACGCTGCCCATGTTTTTTATTGCGCTGCCGTCATTTTCGCGGTCTTTGCCCTCGGATTGGTTTTCTCCGTTTTTTGTGTTTTCAAGCTCAATCATAATTAAACGTTCCTTTCGGTGATAAAAATTTTGCTTTAATTTGTGCATTTTCGGTTGCTAAACCGACCGCACTATGTTATAATTACACTATAGTTTAACCTGAAAGGATGATACTATGCCGATAAAAGTAGCAGATTTTTTGCCTGCGATTGAAATTTTGAACCGTGAAAACATATTTGTTATGACCGAAACACGCGCCATGACACAGGACATACGTCCGCTTGAGATTGTTATTCTTAACCTGATGCCCAAAAAGGAGGAAACCGAAACGCAGCTGCTTCGCGTTTTGGGGAACACTCCCCTTCAGATAAACGTACAGTTTATCCACACAAAGTCGCACGTTTCGAAAAACACCTCAAAGAGCCATCTTGAAACGTTTTACAAGACGTTTGACGATATAAAGGATAAACGCTTTGACGGCATGATTGTGACGGGCGCGCCTGTCGAAACCATGGAGTTTTGCGAGGTTGACTACTGGCAGGAGCTGTGCGAAATTTTTGAGTGGTCAAAAACGCACGTTACCTCGACCTTCCATATATGCTGGGCGGCGCAGGCGGCGCTTTACTACCATTATAATATTCCTAAGGTGCCGACAGAGAAGAAGGTTTTCGGGGTGTTTAAACATCATGTAATACCCGAAAAACGGCATAAAATCCTGCTGCGCGGCTTTGACGACGAGTTTTGGGTACCTCATTCAAGGCATACCGCGGTAAGGGCGGAGGACGTTGCGCGCGTTGCCGCTTTAGAGGTGCTTGCGGCGTCCGATGAGGCGGGCGTTTATATAATCACCGACAAGAACGAGCGCAGATTTTTTATTACCGGTCATTCGGAGTACGACCCGCTGACGCTTAAACAGGAATATGAACGCGACCGCGCAAAGGGTATGGATATTGATGTACCGAAGAATTATTTTCCGTGTGACAACCCGACGCGTGAGCCTGTTGCGCTGTGGCGTTCACACGCGAATCTTCTTTATTCAAACTGGCTTAACTATTTTGTATACCAGACAACGCCGTATGATATCGAAAATATAAAATAAGCAGCGAAGGCGGAAAAGTAAAACGGACGGATACAAAAACGAGAAAGGAGCGTATTGATATATTTGCTGACAAACATATCAATACAGAAAAAAATATGACCGAATACAAAAATATTTCAGTATGCTGTCCCGCGTGCTGTGAGGAATCGGCGTTCAGAATATGCACAAAGGCGGACGTCTGTGCAAACCCCGAGCTGAAGGAGCGGATTTTCAGCCGCGACCTGTTCAGATTCGAGTGTCCGGAGTGCGGCGAGGAAATCCTTGTCGCGTACAACTGTACGCTTGTTGACAGCGACCGAAGGCTAATAGTCGCGCTTGTTGCGGACGGCGGCGAGGACAGAGAGGAAACGGCGGCTCGGCTGTCGGTTAACGGCTACACGCTGCGGATTGTACGCACGATAAATCAGTTTGTGGAGAAACTGGCTCTCAGCGAGGACGGAATAGACGACAGGATTGTGGAGATGTACAAAATCATGCTGGAGGATCAGTTTGAGGAGGAACGCCCCGGAGCGGACGCGCTCGGAATCTTCTACGGCGGTTTGAATACGGAGGAAAACAGCCTTACGTTCTTTATCATAACCTCAAATGCGGAGAACACGCGTGCGGCGCTGTCTATGGACGCATATGCCGCGATAGAAAATCAGCTTTCCGAGTCGGCTGACAAATTTGCTGATTCGTGCGAGATTGACCGCGACTGGGCGATTGCCGCACTGCAAAGCCGTGCGGCGGGCGGGGAAAATCAGCCGAAAGAATAATTTGTATCGGAAGCGAGCTGAACGGCAAAAATAACCGAAATCGGACAAGCGGTATTTGGCGCGTGCTGAGCGGCAAAAAATAACCGAAATCGGACAAGCCGTATTTGGTGCGTGCCGCGCGCGGCACGGTTGAGCCAACCAATAAAAATATCATATAAAAAGAAATTCCTTCATATATTTCATGTGTGAAGGAATTTTTTTGTTTGCTTGAAGGCAGGCGGAAAGCGGATTTTGGGTAACGGAGTAATTATATATGTTTATTTCATTCAGACTGAGCCGAAGGCTTGTCGGACTGCTTTTGGCAATATGTATGGTCGGCGCGGCGGTGTTTACAACAGTAAGAAAACCGACCGCGGAGACGGTGGAAACAGCGGCGGGCGCTGCGGTGCGGAAGCCCGGCAAGGACTTTATCAAATGGGTTGACTTTAATGTTTCGGAATCGGCGATGCGCCGCGCAATGCAGCTTGATACAGAAAGCCACAAAAAGGGCGGAAACGTGTGCTGGATTGACCTTCTTGCGGTACTCGGCGCAAGGTACGGCGGCAGCTTTGCCGCATACCGCGAAAAGGATTTGACAGAGCTTGCAAAGCGCATAGACGGCGGCGAGAAAATCGAGGATATAACGCGGGATATGAAGTATTATTCATACTACCGCGAGGCATACGGCGCGGTGCTTGACGAATTTGTCGGCGAGTTCAGCGTGTGCGAGCCGGACCCTCAAGACCCCGAAAAAACGGTGTGGAAAACCAAGTACGGCTTGAAGGCATTTTCGCCGATAGCCGAAGGGTACGGATATTCGCACTTTGACGACTTCGGAGCAAGCCGCAGCTACGGCTACAAGCGCAAGCATTTGGGGCATGACATGATGGGCAGCGTAGGTACTCCGATAATCGCGATAGAGAGCGGAGTTGTCGAGGCGATAGGCTGGAACCGCTACGGCGGTTGGCGAATCGGTATACGCAGCTTTGACAAAAAGAGGTATTACTATTACGCGCATCTGAGGAAAAATCATCCGTATCCCAAAACGCTTGCTGCGGGGAACATTGTCAAGGCGGGCGACGTAATCGGCTATCTGGGTATGACGGGCTACAGCACAAAGGAGAACGTCAACAATATCGATACGCCGCATCTGCACATGGGGATGCAGCTTATATTTGACGAGTCGCAGAAGGACGGAAACGGCGAGATATGGATTGACTGCTACAATATAGTCAAACTGCTTTCAGGGCATACCTCGCGTACGGTGAAGGACGAAACAACCGGCGAATATGTCCGCAAATACGATTTCTTTGAGAAATCCGTTGAAAATACAGAGTGAGGGTGAATGTGTATGTATGTTATAAAAATGAAAACCTTGATATGCTATTTTGCGGTGTTTGTGCTTTTGGTTTCGGCGTTCGGAATGGTACGTTTTTTTGACGCTGAAAGCGCGGAAACGGCTGCAAGCGCGTCGGCGGGCGAGTATTCGGGTGTGGACGTATCGTCTGCGGACGGCACGGAGAGCAATGAGCCTTCCGCAAACGGCGCGGAGGGTGATAAACTGTCAGCGGACGGCGCGGCGAGTGATGAGCTTTCCACCGCAAAAAAGGAGCGAATTGACGTTCCCATTCTGATGTATCACAATATATGCAAAAGCGGAGGTCGTACGGGGCGGTACATAATCTCCGTGACAGAGTTTGAGAACGATTTGAAATTCATTGCGGAAAACGGTTATACTACCGTAGTAATGCAGGATTTAATCGACTATGTATATAACGGAAAAAAACTGCCGAAAAAGCCTGTCGTGCTTACGTTTGACGACGGATATTTCAACAATTACGCATATGCGTTTCCTCTCCTTGAAAAGTATGACGCGCGCGCGGTGCTTTCGATAATAGGGTATTATACGGATTTGTACACCAAAACCCCGGACGAAAACCCTGCATATTCGCACGTTACATGGGATAATGTGCGCGAGCTGATGAAGTCGGGGCGGGTCGAGCTGCAAAACCATTCGTACAACCTTCATTCAACCGACAAGGGCAGAAACGGCAGCAAAAAGAAACGCGGCGAGAGCCTTGAACACTACCGCGCCATGCTGACAGAGGATTTGGGAACACTGCAAAAGGAGTTTAAGGAGAATACGAAGTACACGCCGACAACGTACACATATCCGTTCGGCAGCGTAAGCAACGATTCGTTTCAGATAGTCAAGGATATGGGATTTCAGGCATCGCTCTCCTGTGAGAGCGGAATAAATCATGTGTCGCGCGACCCGGAGTGCCTTTATATGATGAAACGGTATCTGCGCACACCGTCAAAGACGGCAAAGGATATATTAAAATGAACATGGCTCGGGTGTGATATGCACCCGAGCCGTTTTTGTGATATAAAACTTTATTTTTCCGTTATAATTACTGTGTTTGAAGCTCCGTCCCAATTGACATTGCAGCCCATACCCTCAGCAACCGCGCGGGCGGGAACAAGAGTTCTGTCCGAAAGCACAATCGGCGGTGTGTCAAGCGTTATTTCCGTACCGCCCACATTCATTGTCCTGCTGCCGACGGTAAGGCTGACGGTTTTTCCGTTCTTTGTGCCGCTTGCGGTTTGGGTGTTTTCGTCCCAGCTTACAGTCGCGCCAAGCTTCTCAAAAATTTTGCGCATGGGAACAAGAGTTCTGTCATTGTACATCACGGGGTTTTGGTCAAACGTGACTCTGCTGCCCGAAACTGTAACGGTTATATTCTCGTCCGAGCCGTTTATATAAACCGCCGACTCGGTCGAAAGCGTCTGACCGTCGGAAAACGCCGCAACCGCTTTAAGCGTGTGCGCGCCCGTGTATGCGTTCGCGTTTATATATGCGGTGAACGGAGCCTTATCCGCCGCAGCCGCGTATTTGCCGTCAATGTAATAGGTGACGTTTTGTGCGTCCACGCCGTATTTGTGTGTATAGCACGAAACCGGGAACACTCCGCCAAGGCTCATGCCATTGCCGATTTTACGATAGCAAAGACCTGTTTCCGAGTTATACCCGCCGTGGATAAAGCGGTCGCCGCGGGTAATGCTGAGGTACTCGTTTTGCAGTGCGGGGCATGAGGACAGCCGAAAATCATTCTTTTCACCGGGTTTGTCAACATGGTAGTCAAAGTATGCCATGAGCTTTATCTGCGGATAGACCATGGGCAGATACGAATAATACTCACGCAGACGGCGGAGCGCAAAGTCGCTTGTGTCCTCGCCTGTGGAGGTCAGTCTGTGGCCGCATCCCGATTCGGAAATCATAATCGGCTTTCTGTCACCGTAGGTATCGACAAGCCATTTAACCGCAAGCACGGGGTCGGAATTTATTCCCGTGCGGAAGAAAACCTGACTGTCGGGGTCGGAATTCGGGTCGCCGAGAAAATATTTTTGCGCATAGAGTGAAAGACCTACCCAGTCAACATACTCGTCACCGGGGTAAAAGTCGTTGGTATCGGTGTTCCAGCCGGAAACCTGGTTCGGACTCCATACAATCGCTACATTTGAGTTTTTACTCTTAAAATGCTGCGAAACGGCGCGGAATGCCGTCTTAAATTGCTCCGGCTCCGCCATGTCCGTCCACACGTCAAACTCCGCACCGAAACGGAGATAAACCGGGGTTGCGGGGTAGCGGCTGAAAAGCGCCGAAAGCTCGTCAAGGGTATAGGACAGCGCCGAAAAGCTGCGAATATCGCCGCCCTCGTTCGGACAGTTGAGCGCGAACTCAACCGCAAGACCCTTTTCGGACGCGTCACGCATGACGGTTTCGTTGTACGGAAGGAGCGGCTGACCGACTTCCTGATACACAAGGGTCATGGACTCGTTTTGCAGCTTGCTCCGCGTTTCGCCGTTTTGGCATACGCCGAACAGAACGCCGTTTTTCTTTTCGTTTTTTGCACCGTAATAAGGAGCTGTGCCACCCTCGGTGTAAAGCTCGATCGCGGGAGCGTATTGCAGAGCCTTTGCCCGTGCGCCCTTGACGTAGTCGGAATATTTGTCACCGAACGGCTCCGCATAGCTGCAAAGAGTGTTGAAGATGTACGCGCTGTTGTTATAGTCGCCGATTGCGGCGTATGCAAGGGCGATTTGATTGTATCGCGTCACGATAATATCGTGTTTTTCCGTACCCTCCGGCGCGCCGCTCATAATGTTTACAACTTGGCTGCCGAAATCGATAATACCCTTGTTGTCGCCGGAGTTTACTGCGTTTTCATAGCCCGCCTGCGCCGCCCAAAAGGCGTGCGGAAAGTCGTACGCGCCGACATTTGTGCCGAGCGTGCCGAGAAATATTGCCGCACCTACGGCTGCCGATAAAATTCTTTTTGTTTTCATAATTTCCCCCTAATTATATTTATACAAACAGCAACCTTTAAAGGCTGCTGTCTTTCACTGTTTAAAGCTCGTTCTCCGCCATTCTATAACCTATTCCCGGCTCGGTAAATATGTATCGCGGCGTTTTTGTGTCAGGCTCGAGCTTTCTTCTTATGTTGGTTATGTTGACGCGCAGTATTTTGTTGTCGTTCTTTGCGTACGGTCCCCATATGTGCTTTAACATATAGTCATAGGTTATGACCTTGCCCGAATGTTCGCAAAGCGTTTCCAAAATCTTATATTCTATTCTGGTAAGTCGTATTGACTTTCCGTCACGGCTCACAGTTCTGCCGCCGAAGTCGATGTAAAGACCTCCGCAGCGGTAGATACTGCCGTCACTTAACGCGCGGTCGGTGCCTATGCGGCGGAAACGCAGCGCGGCGCGCGCACGCGCGGCAAGCTCGGCTTTACCGAACGGCTTGGTTATGTAATCGTCCGCGCCCGCGTCAAGCGCCGCGACCTTTTGCGCCTCTCTGCTGCGCGCCGAAACCACGATAATCGGAACGCTTGACCAGCGGCGAATGTCGGAGATAACCTCCGTGCCGTCCATGTCGGGAAGTCCCAAGTTGAGCATAACAAGGTCGGGCAGATGGCTTGACGCCATGCTGCACGCCTCTTTGCCAGTGGTAACGCTCAGTACCCCAAAGCCGCTCTCTTTAAGCGTTATGCAGATAAGTCGGTTTGACGAGGGCTCGTCCTCGGCTACAAGAATAGTTTTCTTTTCCATAATACAAAGCCTTTATTTCAGATATTCGCGAATTTTGTCAAGTGCGGCAAGAGCCTCGCGCCTGCCCTCGCCGTAGATTTCGCGCAGCTTTTCCGGATTGCGCTCGGTGCGGCGGTAGCCGCTTGTGTCGCGCGGCGCGATAACAAGAGCCTTGCCCGCCTTTTCGTATTCCGCAAGCGAATTAAGCGTTCTGTTATATATATCGGGGCGGTTTAAAAATGTTTCCATAAACTGCGGATAGTCCTTGTAAATCCGCTTTACAAGCGGTGTTGATTTTTCGCCTGTTTTGCTGAAGCCGCGTTCGCGGGTAAGTATAACGATTACCCTGTCGCAGCCGTCGTCTATTGCCTTTTGGAACGGTATAGAGTCGGAAATCCCGCCGTCCATATACAGTTTTCCGTTATATTCCTGCGGCTGAAACAGTATCGGCAGCGCGCAGCTTGCGCGAAGGAGCTTTTCGGAGCCTTCTCTGTCGCGCGGTACGCTTATATACTCGGCAAGACCGGTTTCAAGATTTGTTACTCCCGCGTAAATCTCGCCCGGAAAGCTGCGAAACGCCTCATAGTCAAACGGAACAAGCTCGTCGGGAATCTGTCGGAAGGCAAAAGGAATGTTATAGATACTGCGGTTGCTGCGGTCAATGAGGTATTTTACGCCCATATAGCGTTTGTCGTGCATATATTCGGTCGCAAGGCGCAGACTTCTGCCAGCCTGCCCCGCGGCATAGTCGATACCGTAGGAAATCCCGGCAGAAACGCCGATAAGGTAGTCGGCGCGGATATTATTTTCAAGAAGTACATCTATTACTCCGCAGGTAAAAAGAGCACGGCTTGCGCCGCCCTCAAAAACAAGTGCTGTTTTCACAATATGACCTTCTTTCGGTTTATTTTACGGGAAGCGTATAGAACAGAATAAAGAAGAAGTGAAGGACACTGCCCGCAAGCACAAACAGATGCCATACCGCGTGCATATACCTCGGCTTTTTCATTTTGTAGAAGAACACGCCGCCGGTGTAGGCAAGTCCGCCGCCGACAAGCAGTGCAAGTCCCGCTGCATTTACGCTTTTGATAACGGGCATGAATGCGGCAACCACCGACCAGCCCATGATTATGTAAAGGAACATGGAAAACTTCTGCCACTTTTTCATATTTACGGCGTTAAGAACGATACCCAAAACGGTACAGAACGCGTTTATGCCGAAAAGAGTCCAGCCGAGCGCACCGCGCAGCATAGAAAGACAGATGGGTATATACGAGCTGAGGATAAGAATGAATATGGAGCAGTGGTCAAAAATCTGGAACACCTTTTTTGCCTTGATGTTTGTGATAGAGTGATAAAGGGTTGAAAAAAGGTACAGAATTATCAGCCCCGCACCGTAAAGAGACGCGCTGACAATGCTGCGCGCATCGCCGAAAAAGCACGCGTAAACAATGGCGATTACCGTTCCCGCGATAGCAAGAAGCGTACCCACGCCGTGAGAGATTGCGTTTGCGATTTCCTCACCCATACTCTGATTGTTGAATTTTGCAATTTCTTCCTTATTAAACATATGTGTCACCTCGGTAAATACATTTTATCCTATAATATATAATAACCGAAAATGCGGTATTTGTCAATAAGTACAAGAACGCATTTTTATGCAAAGCCCTTGGGGCGGAATTAGGTTTCTGATTTATATTTTACA
>ERZ1034917.1554-NODE-1554-length-13591-cov-8.476138_pt1 | contig 13591 bp, 15 predicted proteins | sample MGYA00520605_ERZ1034917 | MGnify/ENA primary metagenome ERZ1034917 (study PRJEB33766, sample SAMN09781784) | gut metagenome | biome: gut microbiome | host: Homo sapiens | place: Madagascar | study: EMG produced TPA metagenomics assembly of the PRJNA485056 data... | reverse complement strand
GCGCTTTCATGGGTCACGATGGGTCACGGCTTTACTGGAAATTCTTTGTGTAGGATCACGCTGCCCTTGCCAAGGAAAGGGCAGGGCAGTGCAGCATCTGCAAATTCTCTCCTATTGCTTGAGATGATACCTTTGAGAATGGCGCGGCCTCGGTGAAAGCCTGGAGGCGATACAGCCAGGTCTGGCGGAATGAGGCATAATGACCCGAACGGGACCTCTTTACGGCAGAGCCTATCTTGCAGAGCAACGGACTACCTCGCACAGCGACGCACGATCCTCGCTATGTTTTACGCTATTTTTACTGCCCCCTATTCGCAATCGTCTGGTCAATAAGCTTGTCGAGTGCCGCGCGTTGTTCGGCGGAGCTGATGGCGCCCACGATGGGCTCCCCTACGATGTTGCCGTTCTGGTCGATAACGTAGGTGGTCGGGAACGAGAACAGGTTTGACGTGAACTTGCCGGCCTCGCTATCCGACTTGAACCAGATGTTCTTGTACGTCACGCCTTTCTTGTTCAGTACATCCTTGGCATCTGCAATCTCGCCCTTGTTGCCATCGAGCGTAAAGGAATTGACACCCACGACCTGACCGCCCTTCTCGGCAAGCTCCTTATTCAGCTGCTCCAGATCGCCTAGCTCGCCCACGCACGGCTTGCACGTGGTAAACCAAAAGTTCATGACGGTGACCTTGTTCTTGGAGAACAGCTCGTCGCTGCTCACGTCGTTGCCGTCCAGGTCCTTGCCCGTAAAGCTGGGGAACTTCGTCGCCTCGCTCGAAGCATTGGCGCCAGCTGTCATGCCCGCGGTCGAAGCGTCGACGCTCTCGCCTGCGCTCGGCGTGCTTCCACAGCCGGGGAACTCCTTCTCCAGGCTCTCGAGCTTGTCCTCGATCTCCTTGATCTGTTGCGCGCCGGCCTTGAGCGTCTTAAGCTCATTCGCCGTAAACTCATCCTTGGCGCCCTCGATGGTCTTGAGCAGGAAATCGCCGTAATTGCCGCCATCCTCGATCATTGCCGAGTCTTTATTTGCCGCATTGAACACCTTTTCCCACAGCGCGTTATCACTCGAAAGGATATCGTTCTCCTTCTGCATGAGCTTCGCGTACAGCTCGGCGGCCTCGTCGGCGTTGGCCGGCTCTTGCGCAATGAGCTCCTCGATCTTAGGATCGGAGCTCACGGATTCGCTCGCGTTGCCACCGGGGGCCGAGCACGCCACAAGGCACAAGGCCAGTACCGACACCATAAACAGGGCCGCAATCTTAGAAAGCTTCATGGTCATTCCTCCGTTTCTCGAAGCTTGTTTTACTTTTATCGGCGGTCAGGGGGAGCTTTTCTGCCGACGCATCCAGGCCGTAGCGATAGCTGATGGCATCGACGGGACAGGCCCCGATGCACTTTCCGCAACGGATGCACTCGGCATGGTTGGGCGCGCGGGTCGCATCGACGTCCATCTGGCAAACCTTCGAGCACGTGCCGCACGAGACGCATTTGCATGCGTCGACTCGAATTCCCAGCAAGGACACCTTGTTCATGAGCCCATAGAATGCGCCGAGCGGACAAATCCACTTGCAGAAGGGGCGGTAGAACAAAACGCTCAGCACCACCACGGCAACGAGAACGACAAGCTTCCAGGTGAAGAGCTGGCCCAGCGCAGATCGGATGCCCGCATTAGTGATTGCCAGTGGAATGGCGCCCTCGAGCACGCCCTGCGGACAGATATACTTGCAAAAGAACGGGTCGCCCATCCCCACATCGTTGACCACCAGCGCGGGCAGCACCACCACGGCAAACAGCAGCACAAAGTATTTGATATACGTAAGCGCCTTGAGCCCTTTTGTCGAAATCTTTTTGCCGGGAATCTTGTGAAGCAGCTCCTGCAGCCAGCCAAACGGGCACAGAAAGCCGCATACAAAGCGTCCCAGCAGCACGCCGAGCAAAATGAGCGTACCGGTAACGTAGTAAGAAAAGTTGAACTTGGACGAGCCCACCACCGACTGAAATGCGCCGATAGGACATGCACCCGCAGCCGCGGGGCACGAATAGCAGTTAAGCCCAGGTACGCAGACTGTTTTTCCCGCACCCTGATAGATGCCGCCTTTGGCGAAGTTTGGCAGGTGAATGTTGGTGGCGAGCGTCGCCGCCGCCTGAATGAACCCGCGAAATCGGGCTAAAATATGCGACGCGGTGTTTTCTCTTTTATCCAATTCCGATACACTCCAAGCACAGCCTAATCGCTTTGGCCAGCACGGCATCCGCCTCGCCACGCATAACGCCAAAGCACACCATGGCAATTCCGACGATCAACAAAGCGACCTGTACCACGGGTTTTACCGCTTTGAACAACCCGACCACTCCTTTCGTTACGCGGCCATTGGACCATATCGACCATAAAATCCGTGTTAAGCGCGATTTGGAATGTGCAAGGAGACTGTTATGCGTATTTTAATCGTCGAAGACGAGCGAGCTCTGTGTGACGCAATCGCGCGCAGCCTGCGAAACCTGGCATACAGCGTCGACTGCTGCCATGACGGACGGGAGGCGCTCGACCTGCTGGGCGTCGAAGTCTTCGACCTCGTGGTGCTCGACCTCAATCTCCCCAGTATCGACGGCATGACCGTGCTCAGGGAACTTAGGAAGACCGACTGCGAGACCAAGGTTCTGATTCTGTCCGCGCGTGGCGAAGTATCCGATAAAGTCGCAGGACTCGATGCCGGCGCCAACGATTACCTTACCAAGCCGTTTCATCTGGACGAGCTTGCGGCAAGGATCCGCAGCCTTACCCTCAGGCGCTTTGCGCAAAGCGACATAGTATTAACCTGCGGAAAGCTCAGCTTCGACACCAAGGCGCGCATCGCCTCCGTGGACAGCGAGGCTTTATCTCTTACACGCAAGGAAACGGGAATCTTGGAATACCTGATGCTTAATCAGGGGCGACCGGTAAGCCAAGAGGAGCTTATCGAGCACGTTTGGGATAGCACCGTGAACAGCTTTAGCAACGCAACCCGCGTTCACATCTCGTCGCTCCGAAAAAAGTTGCGCAGCGCTTTGGGATACGACCCGATTCGCAATCGGATTGGAGAGGGCTACGTTATGGAGGATGGAGAATGAAAGGGCTTTCGCTGCAATGGCGCATAACGATCATGACGGCACTGCTCACGTGTGCGGCATGCGTGCTGACGAACTGCCTGGTCGGCTATACGGGCATGCGCTACATGGATGCCATCGGCAGTGACATCTCGGCCCTTAACGCTGCCGGCGTGGATTCGCCCCAGGCGTTTGACCCAACAAAAGCAGACCTCGACGACGAGGTTACGATCGTCGTAAACGACGCACAGGAATCATTTGGCGCGACAGCCTGGTGCATCACGGCTGGAGTCACGCTGCTTGGCGGCGTGCTGGCATACTTTGTGAGCGGCCGCGCGCTCAAGCCGCTGAGGGATTTTGCCGCCCAGGTAGAGCGCGTGCAGCCTGACAACCTAAGCGAAATCAGACTTAGCGAAGATGCGCCCGCCGAGCTGCAACGATGCAGCGCCTCTTTCAACGACATGGTCGCCCGTCTTGGCGAAGGGTTCTCTGCACAGCGTCAGTTTACCGGCAACGCCGCACACGAGCTGCGCACCCCGCTCGCCCTTATGCAAGCACAGATTGAACTGTTTGTCTCCGAACACCCCACGTCGCAGCCCCAAACAGCCGAGCTGCTCGGCCTGTTACAAGAACAAACCGAGCGGATGTCGCGAATGACCAAGGTGCTGCTTGAGATGAGCGAGCTCCGCAGCGTTCCCTGTGAGGACAATATTGAGCTTGGCCCCCTGTCCGAAGAAGTCCTCACCGACCTCGCTCCGCTTGCCGAGCATAAAGACATCGCCCTCAATTGCAGTGGAGGCGCTCTGATAATCGGAAGCGACACGCTCCTCTATCGGCTGGTGTTTAACTTGGTCGAAAATGCCATCCGTTACAGCCGCCCTGGCTCGACTGTCAACGTCTCCATCCGCGACAACGACAGCCACGTGTTCCTGAGAGTTGAGGACCAGGGCCAGGGAATACCCAAGGAGTACCGTGAGAGCATCTTCCAGCCGTTCTTTCGCGTCGACAAATCCCGCAGCAGAGCATACGGCGGTGCGGGGCTTGGATTGGCGCTTGTTTGGGAGATTGCGACGCTTCATGGCGGCTCCGCGGAAGTCGAATCAAGTTCCGAGAACGGAACCGTGATGCTCGTGGACCTTCCAAAACGGACTACAGCGCAATCAGATCGCTAAAATGGCGATACCGCGAGGCATGGCGCGGGCCTGCATGATTGCACGGCCTCGCATCCTTTGCTATTGCGGATTTGAATTGTGCCATTCAATGGGAGAGACGTCCTGTAGACCGTTTGATTGCTTGGGAAAACGTTGAGCAGCGCGTCCAGCCTAGGCGTGTCGTACCTGCGCAACGGAGCAACACCCGACGAGCATGGTCTTAGCGCGCTTCATGCGACGCGCCCTGGCGGAGTTCAGAAGCCAGTTCCTGCTATTTCCGCTCGACTGGAAATTCGAGGACTGCTGCAGCTTACTGTATCTCTACTTACTCTTTCATGTTCTGTTGCCTACGCAGTATCCAATTTGTTTGCACTCATTCCGTACTCACGAACAGGATTACTCCCAATGCACTTAAGAGGAAGCTTTCCCGGTGTTTGGGCCTAGGGTTTTAACCAGGTTGCCAGCCAAATCTTAGAGCGAATTCTTACCCTGATCGTTGCCAGCGAAATCTTCAATGATCTCGTCACTTTCCTGACGAACTCGTTGTCCAGTTTCTGCTCCTTGAAGTCGCGAATCGCATCAACGTCCTTCGCGCTCATTTCGCCCAGACACACCTTCTCGAAGGCAAACGCCGAGCCTTCGCCAATGGCTGCGACGATGGCTGCCGCGACGATGGCGTTTATAACTTCTCCTGCAAGGTTGACACCAGGTATCGCTTTCAGTGCGCTGATCGCGGCCTTGGCCGCAATGCTTTTGTTTGGCTCCGATATAGACCGCGCTTGTCCCAGATGCTCAGCTCACGGCCGCTTATTTGGCAAGCAGACCTATAGCTGCGTTGAAATATTGGCCGAACCATGGTCACGACGATTCCGACATCGAGCCCGCAGTAGCCATAGTACGAAAAGGCGCCCGTGGGTTTTAAAAGGTTGCTATCTCATTTTTCGGGCAGCAAGTTACTGAAGTACTCGGTGCGGCCTGCCAGTACGTCGTCGTAGAAGCCCTGCTTCCAATCGATGTATTCCACGCTGGCCTCTAATTCGGCAATTTGCTCGACAAGCCTGCTGCGTTTTTCGGCCAGCATCGTTTTTCGTTGAGGAATCGATGTCTCACCTTGCAGGCATAGTGCTAGGTATTCCTTCATTTCTTCGATGCTCATGCCGCATCTCTTTAGGCAAATCAGGCTTTTCACCCATTCGACGTCGTGCTTGTCGAACACGCGACGATTGTTTTTATCGCGTTTCACGTTGGGCACGAGCCCCTGGTTACAGTAGAACTTCAGCGTTTGGTACGTCATGTCGGCTTCGCGACATACTTGCATCATCGTGAACAGGTCGCCTGTTGCTTTTGCTCGGTTGGGCGCGTGTTCGTTTTCGCTCGCGTTCGCCATCTTCACGATTCCTTCAAGTTCCAAATAACAATGCTTGACCGTTAGTAACTATCGGTTGTTATAACAGCGTCAGATCAATAAAGCAAGGGGGTTGTGGTGAGGAGTCGCCGCTCCCGATACGCGAGGAAGGAATCAATATGGCAAACGACATGATGTACGTGACGCTTTCGAACGGCGTGAAGATGCCCCAGCTGGGCTACGGCGTGTATCAGGTGACGCAAGACGAGTGCGAGCGCTGCGTGCGCGACGCGCTCGAGGTAGGGTATCGCCATATCGATACGGCGCAAAGCTATTTCAACGAAGAGCAGGTGGGCTCGGCCATCGCTGCCTCGGGCATCGACCGCGGCGATATCTTCCTTACCACCAAGGTGTGGATCGAGCATTTCGGCGAGGGCTCCACGCGCGCGTCGGTCGAGGATTCGCTGCGCAAGCTGAAGACCGACTACATCGACTTGCTGCTGCTCCACCAGCCGTTCGGCGATGTGTTCGGCGCGTGGCGCGATATGGTGAAGCTCTATCAGGAAGGCAAGGTGCGCGCAATCGGCATCTCGAACTTTTACGTTGACCGCATGGTGGAGTTCTGCGAGTTCAACGAAGCGAAGCCGATGGTGAACCAAATGGAGCGCCATCCGCTGAACCAGAATGTCGAGCTGCAGAAATGGGAGACCGAGTACGGCATCGTGCCGGAAGCCTGGGCTCCCTTCGGCGAGGGTCGCGGCGGGTTGTTCGAGAACCCCGTGCTGGTTGAAATCGGCCAGGCTCATGGCAAGACCGCGGCGCAGGTGATGCTTCGTTGGAACCTGCAACGCGGTGTGGTGGTCATTCCGAAGTCGGTTCATCGTGAGCGCATGGAGCAGAACCTCGACGTGTTCGACTTCGAGCTTTCCGCCGAGGAGATGGCGCGCATCGCCGCGCTCGACACTAAAACTTCCAGCTTCTTCAGCCATGCCGACCCCGCTATGGTGCAGTGGTTTGCAAAGATGGTCGAGGAGCGCAAGCATCAGCACGATAGTGCCAAGGAGAAGAAGAGTTGGTAGGAATTACGGGAGGTTTTATGATGAATCGGATTGTTGCACGGCGCGATTTCGTGAAGATGGGCCTGTTGGCGGGTGCGACTATGACGACGGGCGGTCTTCTTTCAGCATGCGCTTCGAATGGAGAGGGCGCAGCGTCGCAGTCGGCAGATGGGCTTGGCGTTGGGTCATCAAGCGGGGCAAACCAGGCGGTGCAGGCCGACCCCGCCACGCCACCGCAACCCGTCGGGGGCAAGGTTCTTGTGGCGTACTACTCGGCGCAGGGCCATACACGTGCTGCAGCTGAGCGCATCGCGGCGGCGACGGGCGGTGACATTTTCGAGATCACGCCCGAGAATCCCTATTCGGACGCCGATTTGGATTGGCGTGACGACAACAGCCGCGTGACGCGCGAACACGACGATCAAAGCCTGCGCGACATTGTGCTGTCTCAGGTCACACCCGACGCGTTTGAGGAATACGAAACGGTGTTCGTTGGTTATCCCGTCTGGTGGCAGATGGCTGCATGGCCAGTTAACCGTTTCGTGCGCGACAATGGCTTCGTGCGTAAGACGGTTATCCCGTTTTGCACCTCGACCTCGTCATCGATGGGCTCAACCCGTCAGACGCTCGAGCAGCTTGCCGGTTCGGGTGAGTGGCTTGATGGTCAGCGTTTTGGCGAAAACCCGCAAGATGGCATGGTTGAAGACTGGGTCGAATCGCTGAACATTTGATAGAGACGTTGCGTCGATTTATTATCGGATACGGAAAAGACGAAGGCAGGGCAGTTTTCTTTTGCCCAGTGATTCGCGATTGATTCGAATCACCTTCGAACAGCGCGACAATCGCCAAAACAATAGTTGAAAACTATCTCCAGTTTGTTCCAGTTTGCCGCAGTTTGCTCCAGTTCGTCCCATTTACATCCAGTCTCAAAATTTGCCGCGAATCCATGGGGTCAAATCTGGGTCACGGATTTCGGGGCGGGGCAGTGCGCCTTCATGGGCCACAGTGGGTCACGAAGGCTGGCGAGTGGGCTCTCAAGGTGCTTTGATTGCATGGCAAGAGAGAAGCGGTAGACAGGCCCCGTTCCTGCTGCGCGCTTTCCCAGGCCGGCGCCGCCCGTCCGCTTCCGCCCGAGCCTACCGGGCGCCGTCGATCCTGGCGACGAATTCGTTGGCCCACTGAATCGCCTCGTCAACATCCTGAAGCACAGGCAGGCCCTCTGCGAGGGCGGCGTACATCTCGTCCCATCCCCTTTGCTTGGCAATGGCAGGCGGCCAGGCCTGCGCCCGCCTATAGGAGAAAAGCCTCCGGCAGGCGGCCCTCGCAGCCGTAAGGTCAACCTCGGCTCTGGTGTCGATCAGCTGGAGGTCGATGAGATCGCGGGCTCGATCGCCCGGGCCGGAGACGGCGTGGAGCTTCTGGGCGATCTGGTGGTCGAGCGGCATGAGGGGAGCCCTGCCGGGCGCGGGGAACCCCATCGCCTCGAAGAGCTCGCCGGCGTCCGCCAGCTCGGCCCAGTCTGCGGCGTCTGCGTCGCCTATCTCGTTGTGGCCGACCTCGAGCGGCACCGTGCACCAGGGCTTCCCGAGGTAGTCCAGTTTGACGTCGTACGGCTGCATGACGTACTGCTCGGGAATCCCATCGGGCGAGGCCGGGTCCTTTTCTACCACGCGGCCGGAGAACCCCTCCCACCCGGAGCGGAGCCTCGAGTCGAGCTGGGCGGCGTAGGCTGCGGGATCGGTCGCCGTGGCGGTATCCAGGTCCGTGGTGAACCGCGTGTTCTCCTCGCCGAAGCGCATCTTGAGCGCACTGACGCCCTTGACGACCCCGTCGGGGAGCATGCTCGCCACGATCGCGTTCGCCATCACGGTGCGCGCCCTCACGAAGTCCTGCGGCGCGCCCCCGCAGAGCCTGCGTATCGCGTCGTCGAGATGGCGCATGCTGTTGGGCCTCTTCATCGGGTTATCTCCTCCTTGATCCGCTCTTCCTCCTCTTTGGTTATGTAGCCGCGCGCGAGCGCCTCGCTTACGGCCTCGATGGCCCTGTCGACCCCCATGGTCTTCGAGGCTGCCGCGATGGCGGCCGGCAAGGGCTGGCAGGCGATGCCCTCCAGGTAGACGGGGACCGTCCCACCCATTCGCTCCAAGATGACCCCGGGGCCCAGATTGCGCCGGCAGCGCCTCGGCGATGCAAGACGCATTTTAGTAGGGTCCGTTGGCGCCAACCCCAGAAGCGCCACAACCGACTCTCCGCAGAGGAAGGCCCCTTCACCCGCCGCCTTCACGGCGATGGCATAGGGTGCCTGCGGCTGTGATGGCCAAATGGGCATGCGGTACACGCCGCGCGCGACGCGCACGAGCTTCCCCAGTTTTTCTTGCTGGACCATCTCCGCGCTGGACATGCCGAGCTCAGCTGCCTCGGCAGAGGTGATTAGGCCGAAGTCGTCTACCGCCTCATATATGTCGTCGATTTTTGCCATGCCGAAAGTATAGCGTATTTACTATACTTTTGACCTATCAAAAGTATACAACCATGAAATGGAGGCTGGCCTAGCCGCAAGGCGCTGCGGCGGCCGACGCGATGGGCGCGCGTGCCTACTTTTCCATGCTCTCGCTGCCGCGCTCGAGGGCGGGCCTTGCGCTGACCTCGAAGGGTATCCTCTGCTCCCTCACGGCTTGCTTGAGGAACATGTTGATCGCCTGGGTCGTGCTTATGCCGAGCTCTGAGAAGAGCTTCGCGCGTCGTCCCTCGTCTGCCTCTCCATGCGTACGGTGACGTTGACCGTCTCCATGCGGACCTCCTTGCCTCGTGTGTGCGCAATGCGGCGATTCTACGCTCGGCAGGCGGTATGTTCCTGGAATCCGTCACGTGGCGACCGGGAATATGCCGTGACCCTACTTCCATACACAAAGATGGCACCCATGGTGCAGTGCGCCATGGGTGCCATCTAGGTTGTCATGCACGTATATTGCACGTATTTTAACTATTCCCACTCAATAGTTAAAAACTCTCTCCAGTTTGTTCCAGTTTGCCGCAGTTTGTTCTAGTTCGCCCAATTTATACCCAGTCTCAAAAATTGCCGCAAATCCATGGGGTCAAATTTGGGTCACGGTTTTTCGGGTTATCTGGGTCAATCTCTGGGGTCACGGCGATCGGACTGTCTGTGACTATCCCTGGCTGCGCAGGTGCTCCTTGTAGCTTTCTCCCCAAGTCCACATAGCGTCCAAGACGGGTTTCAAGCTTTGGCCGAGCTCCGTCAGGGAGTACTCAACGCGGGGCGGCACTTCTGCGAACACCTCGCGGTGTACGATGTCCGACTCCTCCATGGAGCGCAGGTTGGTGGTGAGCACCTTTTGCGAGATCTTCCCGATTGAGCGCTGCAGCTCCTTGAACCTCATGGTGCCATTGAGGTTGAGGTCGCGAAGAATGAGGACCTGCCACTTGTTGCCGATGAGGGTGAGGGTTGTTTCCACGGGGCAGGCAGGAAGTGATTCGAGCTTCTCGTTCATAAGCTACTCATTTCTATATATGCAGGTTAAGACCAATAGTTACTCTTTGGTACCTACAGCACTTTATTGTGCCTACTTCCAAACGGTATGCATGGATTCTACTATTCGAGCTGTTATAAGGCAACGTCGCAAGGTGCGACAAGACAGAAAGGAACTCTCCATGACCAAGAAGATCGCAGTAGTGGCCGCAAACGGCAAGGCAGGAAGGCTAGTAGTCAAGGAGGCCGTCGAGCGAGGCATGGACGCCACGGCGTTCGTCCGCTCCGAGAACACAACCGCAACCCAGAAGACCGTCGTCAAGGACATCATGGATCTGACCGCCCAGGATCTTGCAGGATTCGACGCCGTGGTGGACGCCTTCGGCGCCTGGACCCCCGAGACCCTGGGCCAGCACTCCACCACCCTCGAGCATCTGTGCGACGTGCTTTCCGGCAGCCAGACCCGTCTTCTGGTGGTGGGCGGCGCAGGCAGCCTGTATGTGAACCCCGAGCACACCGCAACCGTTTCCGAGGGACCTGACTTCCCGGAGATGTTCAAGCCGCTGGCATCCGCAATGGCCGCGGCCCTTTCCGACCTGCGCAAGCGCGACGACGTCAACTGGACCTACATCAGCCCCGCAGGCGACTTCCAGGCCGACGGTGAGCGCACGGGCGAGTACATCCTTGGCGGCGAGGAGCTGACCCTTAACGAGCGCGGCGAGTCTGTGATCTCCTACGCTGACTACGCCATCGCCATGGTGGACGAGATCGAGTCCGGCGATCATGTGCGCCAGCGTATCAGCGTCGTGCGTAAGTAAAATCATTGCAGGAGCGCGCGGCCGGGAGCCCGGACTCGCAGCTGTCTGAAGGGGGTCTTGATGGTCGACAAGGCAATAGCTGCTGAAATCGAGGCGTTCTCGAGGTTCGAGGAGCTCGATTTGAGCGTAATTCCCTGCGAAGAAGACGTAGACGCCACCTGGTGTTTGCGGTTCTTGCGCGCTGTTCGCGATGTGTCGTTCGCAACGGTAGATGCCAACGGCTTGCCCAGCGTCCGCATCATCGACGTCATGGCGGTTACGGGCCAGGCGTTGTACTTCCTTGCGCCGCACGGAAAAACGTTCCATGCTGAAGTTATGCGCACGGGGCACGTTGCTCTAGTGGGCATGACTCCAGATTATCGTACGTGCAGGTTTCGTGGCCGTGCGGTGAGGCCGGAAGGGGAGGACACCCAGCGAGCGCTGGTGGATGCGCTGTTCCGCCTTAACCCGGGCATGAATCAGATTTACCCTGGAGATGCTCGCTACATTTGCGATGTGTTCCGCGTTGAGTCGGGCGAAGGAGAGTATTTCGACCTTGGTCAGAAACCCATCTTTAGGCGCCCTTTCGCCTTGGGCAAGGCCCAGGTGGTTGCTGGCCCTTTTTCAATCACTGAGGTATGCACCGGGTGTGGCGTATGCGTCGAGATATGCCCAGAGTTATGCATCAAAGCGGGATTGCCCTTTTCGATTGACCAGGCCCATTGTCTGCGCTGTGGGCTTTGCCAGGAGACTTGTCCTTCCCAGGCCGTATGCAAGGTGTAAGGGGTCCAATAATGAAAAAGCATGCTGTCAACGACCTAACGCGTCTGCTTGAAGCCATTAAAGAATCTGATGCCATCGTGGTGGGCGCGGGGGCGGGGCTCTCCACTGCCGCGGGCTTGACTTACGGCGGCGAGCGCTTCCAGCGCTACTTCGCTGACTTCATCGAGGCGCGCAGATTCACCGATATGTATTCCGCGGGCTTCTATCCCTTCGAGACCTCCGAGGAGCGCTGGGCCTATTGGAGCCGCCATATCTGGTACAACCGCTACGTCGACGCTCCGAAGGACACCTACGACAAGCTGCTCAGGCTGCTTGAGGGCAAGGAGTACTTCGTGTTGACCACCAATGTGGATCATCGCTTCCAGCTGGCGGGATTTCCCAAGGAGCGCCTGTTCTGCACGCAAGGAGACTACGGTCTGTGGCAGTGCAGCGTGCCCTGCCATGCTGGCACCTACGACAATTACGAGACGGTGAAGCGCATGATGGAGGAGCAGCGCGACATGCGCGCGCCTTCGGAGCTGGTGCCGCGCTGCCCCAGGTGCGGGGCCGAGATGTCCATGAACCTGAGGGCGGATAACACCTTCGTGGAGGATGTGGGCTGGCATGATGCGGCCAGGCGCTACCGCAACTTCGCGGAAGCCTGCTGTCAGGGCAAAGTCCTTTACCTGGAGCTGGGCGTGGGCATGAACACGCCCGTCATCATCAAGTATCCCTTCTGGCAGAGCACCCTTGCCAACCACCAGGCCACCTACGCCTGCGTCAACTACGGCGAGGCCCATGCCCCCGTCCAGATCCGCGACCGCTCCATCGTGATCAACGACGACATCGATGCGGTCCTCACGGAGATGCTTTCGATGCTGGGATGCAGGGAGGCCTAGCATGGACCAAGGGAGCAAGAGGGAATTGCTGGAGCACCTGGTGGAAGGCCTGTGCGCCGAGCGGGGGCATGCCGTTCCGCCGGCAGAGTCCGTCAACGGGCTGTGGCGAACGTTTCGCGCCCTGGTGAACACCAGGCCGCCCATCCCTGCGGATGAGGGATGGGTCGGCTTGCAGGACGAGCTGCTGACGGGGCTCATCGAGGAAGCTGGCATCACCTCGCTCGAAGCTGTCGCGGCAAGCAAGGCCGACGGCGGGATCAGGCTGTGGCAAGGAGACATAACGACCCTTGCCGTTGACGTCATCGTCAACGCCGCGAACAGCCAGATGCTGGGCTGCTGGGCGCCTGGCCACCATTGCATCGACAACGCAATCCACACCTTCGCCGGCGTTCAGCTGAGGCTTGAATGCGCCCGCATCATGGAGGAGCAAGGCATCGAGGAGCCCACGGGCTTCGCCAAGATCACGGGCGCGTACAACCTCCCCAGCAGGCATGTCATCCACACCGTGGGGCCCATCGCCAACGGAAAGCCCACGGACCTCCATCGCGAGCAGCTCGCCAGCTGCTATCGGAGCTGCCTCGACCTCGCGTTTCAGGAGGGTCTTCACTCCATCGCGTTCTGCTGCATCAGCACCGGCGTATTCGGCTTTCCGCAGCATGAGGCGGCGGAGATTGCGGTTAAGACGGTGCGGGGATGGCTCGACTGCACGGACGCGCCGATAACGGTGGTGTTCAATGTTTTCTCGGACGAAGATTACGGCATCTATGCGGGCTTGCTCGGCATGTAACGTCGCAGGTTAATGTGCTTGATACGATGCAATCACGCGATGTAATAAGCACGATAGCTCAGAAAACAAGACGAGCCTCGCGTGTGCGAGGCTCGTCAATTCGGGCTGTGTAGCTAGAGGAATTACTCCCACTCAACGTTAACAATCGTTCATGACAAAATGGATTCTGGCCACGCTCATAGGGAGAAGTGTCCAGCCGCGGAATCGCGGAACATTTTCATGAG
>ERZ1034917.1553-NODE-1553-length-13591-cov-368.078679_pt1 | contig 13591 bp, 17 predicted proteins | sample MGYA00520605_ERZ1034917 | MGnify/ENA primary metagenome ERZ1034917 (study PRJEB33766, sample SAMN09781784) | gut metagenome | biome: gut microbiome | host: Homo sapiens | place: Madagascar | study: EMG produced TPA metagenomics assembly of the PRJNA485056 data... | reverse complement strand
CAGCCATCATTCAGAACCTTCGATAAGGTTCTTGTGCGTAACAGCGATGAACATAAATGGAGACCAGCAATCTTCGCACGAACACGTATAGGTGAATCCCCATACAAATACAACGCTTTGCTATTATGCACTGGGCACGTAGGTGACTTTATCCAATGCATCCCATACAAAGGAAATGAGAAAATGGCATTCACCACAGACCCATTTTAGGTAACAAGATTAAGCAATATGAATCACGCTAGTTTATTCAGCGGAATCGGTGGCGCAGAGGTCGCGGCATCCATGATGGGATGGCAGAACCTCTTTCATTGCGAGATACAGGAGTTTCCTCGCAAGGTGCTCGACTACTGGTTTCCTAATTCAGAAAGTTATGAAGACATTACCAAAACAGACTTCACAAAGTGGCACGGCAAAGTCGATGTTCTCACTGGAGGATTCCCCTGCCAACCTTTCTCCCTCGCTGGCAGAAGAAAGGGAGCGGACGATAACCGCTACCTCTGGCCACAGATGCTTCGAGCGATACGGCAGATACACCCAACTGGGGTCGTTGGTGAAAACGTTGCTGGAATCAAGACGATGGTGGAGTCCTGCCAAGTCACTCAGATGGGACGCTCAGACTATCTTTTCGAAGAGAATCACCTATACCGAGAGGAAAGCCGATTCACCCTCGACAAAATCTGTGCAGACCTCGAAGCCGAAGGATATTCCGTCCAACCGCTTGTTATTCCAGCTTGTGCCATCGGAGCACCGCACAGAAGGGATAGAGTCTGGATTGTTGCCCACACCCAATGCGATGGATATTCCTCACAAGGACATGGAAATCAACGAGCGAGGGAGAAGAAATCCAAAGAAGGGCAAGACCGACCACAGCCTGGGGTTAGAAGACATGGCAGTAGCAAAACTTCTTCCTACTCCAACAGCCATAGACAAAGGAGGAGGGCGAATAAACAGAAGTCCATCACCGAATGCAGCAGAACGCCCAACCTTGGCACTCGCCGCTCGAAAAGGCTTGCTTCCCACACCTTGCAGCATAGAAGCCACGAAGTTCACCAAGACCATCAATGCCAATTCCCAGATGGGGCAAGGTCTAACAGCCTTGGCGGTCAATGGTCTTCTTCCTACTCCTACGGCAATGGAGGTAAAACACTCCAACCGAGTGAAGGGACTGAAAGAACAGGGTGTAAAAGGAATGTACAGCCGAAAGAACGGAGCACTTCGCCCGAATGGACTGACCGACTTTCTCGACTTCAACGGCATGATGCCCACGCCATCAGCGAGAGACTGGAAGGGATGTACCAATCCTGGGGTGAAGAAAGTGAACGGAAATGTGTATGGCGAGACTTTGCCCGACACTGTGAAGAAGGTCACTGGAAGCACTTCCCAACTCAATCCCCTGTTTGTAGAGGAAATGATGGGATTCCCTTTGATGTGGACAGCCTTATCATTTCTTTCCCCAAGTGGCGACAAGAATCCATAAAGGCTTACGGCAATGCCTGGGTGCCACAAGTGGCTTACGAGATATTCCGTGCCATCGAGGCAGAAGAAAACAAATAAATGATAGAAATCGTAAATTCTACATTCCAAATAAAAGAAGAATAAATGAAAACAGATGGCTACATATTTACTCCAGAGCTGTTGCAGTGGCGTTACTTCCATCGTCCTGTGGTCGTTCAGGTGCTCATCCATGTGCTCCTCTCCTCCGCTCACAACGAGGCTTCCGCTGCCACCCTCTCCTATCGTGATTTGGCTCTACAGCTCCATACCACGGTCAAGACCATCCGTGTCGCCATCGATGTGCTCATAGCCGAGAAAATCATCACCAAGTGCTCTGCTCCAAGAGCCTCAACTAAACTCTACGTTAACAGTTCTCACCCCCTATCCCACTGCATCATACCGTGGCAAAGAGACCAAGGGGCACAGGTTACGGCACACTTCGGGGCACAGATTGGGGCACAATCTAGGGCACAGATTCAATCTTCCGAAGTTCCTTTAAATAAAGGCGATTCCGAAGATTCAGAAACTAGCAAGGGCACAGATAAGGGCACAATTAAGGGCACGAATAGGGCACAATCAAGGGCACAGACAAGACAAGGGGCACAGCCAAGGGCACAATCTGGGGCACAGATTTCACACACTGAAACCCCTTTAAATAAAGGTGATTCCGAAGATTTAGAGATAGTCAAGGGCACAGATAAGGACATAGCAAAGGGCACAGAAGTAAGAGAAAAGAAACAAATAAAAGAAAATCTTTCCCCTGAAACCCCTATAAAAGAAAACAAACAAAGAAAAGAGAAAGCCCACCCCCAAACACAAGAAAAAGAAAAAAAGTCGGGGGATGCTGAAACTCAATTCTCGGAAGTGTTAAGGCTCTTCAATCGCCTCTTCCTGGGCACGCAGGTAAAGCCAATCTCGAAGATGACTCCCGACCGCAAGAAGCTAGTCGCCAAGTTTATCTCTGATTACTCCTTCGAGGACATTGAGCCGATGCTTCGCAAGGCTCTCGATTCCGACCTTCTATCCGGTCGCAAGGATGGTGGATGCTATATCTCCTTCAACTGGCTCTTCAATCCAAAGAACTACGAGCCTCTGATGGAAGGAACGTTCGACAACCCTACGATTGCAGCCTCAGCTGAAAAGAAGCCTTCCAAGCCTCAGCAGAAGAAGACACCTAGCCCACCATCATCTGATGGCAGTCTGTCAATAGGCGAACGCTGGAAACTTGCCCAACAGTCTCAGCAGTCAGCAGAAGCCTACAGAGACAAGGTTAATCGTTCCATCATCTTGGGGCATATCGACAACCTCAAAAAGCATCCGCAAGACAAACAAGCCTTGCAGTCGCTCGAAAGATTCTATCGAGCCGGAACTATTCAGCGTCTTGGCATCGAATGGACCCCACCTGTGGAAGAGGAAACGAAAAACCTTCTCGACTTGGACGATAAGACACAAAACTATCTCCAGTCCATCCTCAGCGACTAAGTGCAAACATAAAGTGACAATTCAAAAATTCCAAAAGTTATGGACAAACAAGAATTAATAGACCGTCTCAACGGCAATTATCACGAGTACACGCAAAAGCCTCAGCACAAGAAGGTGCAGCGTGAAGGTCAGTTGCAGATAGCCTGTGTACGATGGTTTCGACTACAGTACCCGGCTTTCTCCACCCTCCTCTTCCATCCCAAGAACGAGGCAGACGGTGCTACCAGTGGCAAGAAGCTAGCCATCAATGCAGCATCGGGCGTGGTCCCAGGCGTTCCCGACCTCATCCTTGCTCTCCCTTCTATGAAGGATGGCAAGACAGGCATCATCTACGAGAACCCAGAAGTTTACTTCGGCTTGGGCATCGAATTGAAGTATGGCAAGACCAACAATCAGTCTGCCAACCAGAAACGCTTCCAGGGCTATTGGCAGTCCGCTGGCTACAAGTACGCCCTCTGTCGTTCTCTCGAAGATTTCATCGAAGTGGTCAAGGCTTACATGCAAGCAGCCGAAGTCAACGCCTTCGAGAAAGTTCGCTCCTATCACCTCATCAATGATGATACTGAGCACAACAAGCAAGTATTAAACAAAATCATTAAAAACAAAAAGTAATAGGGAAATATCTATGGGCAATTACATCAAACAAAGCCTGATGCAGCCAACACCATCAGTTGCTAATCAGGAGAAAATGAGAATGTGTAAGTTCTGTGTACATAGCCACATCAGCGACCTCGGCTACAACCATTGCTGGAAGTCTGATAGTGTTACTTATGATGGAGATTCCCCTACAGGCATCTGCTGGGCTTTCAGAGATAAGCGAATATGGAAACCCTATTATCGCTCTCGTCTCACCTCAGCCTATAGAGGAAACATCTGCTGGGCAAAAGCGGTTCATAGTTCTTCAGCAAAGAGAAAGAGCCGCATCTTTAAATATGAGGTCATTGACCCGGTTGGCTCAACGATGGCAACCCTCTCTCCTAAAGAGTTTGCTAAGGATTACATTCCTGCTCCACCAGGCTCCAAGCCTCCATACGAGATGAAGGATTATGAGAATTTCGATACCATCTGCTTCGGTAGATATAACCCACATCTCACTGAGGACCAGGAGAGAAGAAATAACCATGAAGCTCACTGGCAGCAAATCCTAGCCCAGGAAGCAATCGAAGAACAATTAAGTAAAAAGCCACCGTTCCCAGCGATTCCATCGCTGGTCCCATAATATAACAAAGTAAAAATATTAAGAAATGGAAAAAACAATTTATATTCCAGGTGATTTGGTTATGACCAACGGCATTCCTATCGGAACGAAAAAAGGAATTGTTTACCAAGTCACAGAAAGCAATGCTGATAAATGTGCAAAAGTGAAAGATGGAAATGCTTTCACTGAGCTTAAAGGTTCCGTCACTCTTTCCAACTTAAAAGGAAAAACCATTCATGATGATGGATTCCTGTTTTGTGACAGTGGCGCATGGGTGAAGGATATTGTTCCGATTCCTCTAGTTCCTGCTATCCTCGAAAAGAATGGGTGGAAGGTTTCATTAGAAGGTACATGGATTTATGAAAAAGAAGATAGTGTTAAAATTTTAAGGCTTTTAGACAATAAGCATTACGCTGCTTATATAGGATATGTAAGACTATTAGAATTTCAATATACTCACGAACTCCAGCATCTTCTCTTTGGTTTAGGGCTTAATTCAGAAATGGAGGTATAGCGTATGACAGAGAAATTGTTAAAAGTCAAATTAAGAGTTGACATGTTCATCTTAGAGATAGAATCCGCGTTAACTGTTTCTGACTCCAAGTTTATCAATGCAGAGCATGTTTTATCACAGTTGAGAATTATTAAAGAAGAATTAGAGCAATGAAAATTCATTTATGGAAATCCTCATCTTGTTGCGCAGCAGATGAGCATGAAACAGGATGTTATCCTCGTTCTTCATTCAAGCCGAAGCCTGAGCTTCCGGCTGGAACAATACTCACAGTCAAGGAGAAGTGGCAAAACTTCTACGGAGTATACTACCGCTGCTATCTCCCAGACGAAATGAAGGACAAAGGATATTCCACCCCTTACTACGACATCCCTGCCGACATAGCAGAAGTAATAGAACTATAATTATTTTAAATATTTACAATTATGGAAGTAACAATAACATTAACTATTTGCCTGAGCCTGGTCTTTGTAATCACGCTTGGCATCGTCTCTTGCACGCTAAGAGACAAAAACTTCAAGGTCCGCTTTGATGACAGAAACAAGCGTATGATGCGAATTATCGCAGAGCAGCGTGATGAACTTATCTCATACAGAGATGCTATCAAGAAAAATGATGCCAATCTAGAAAAATCTCTAGAGGTATTAGCTTCTGCTTCCGATGTTATCAAAACCAGAATATCTCGGTTGAAAGATACGGAAGAACTTTTATCAATGGTCAAGGCCGAACTTGCAGATTTGAATTTGGGAACAGATAAGGTTTCTAAGAAAATGGATGAAGCTATTCGGTCATTCTCTTCATGCGTAAAGAAAATTGAGAATAATAATGAGGTATCATTCAAACACTTTGAACAATATCTTGTCAATCGTCCATCATATCTCTCCCCAGACGAGAAGAAGCATTTCAAGAAATATATGCTATCATGTGCAAGAGGCTATACATATATTAGCAATATGCCAAACAAAATGGACTTAGATTTTGTCCGTCTTGAAGATGTAGTAAAAGCACTTGAATATATAGGAAAAGGCGAATGGGATTCACAATACTATTTAATCCCTGCCGAAGAAGATTTAGCCAATGGACAGAATACAGAACGAAATCAGTAAGCTTCGTCATGAGCAGAATTTGCACGAAAAACTGCAAGCAGCCCAGCTTCGACAGATAAAGCGTGAGCACGATGGCCTCCACAAGTGGATAACCATCACCCCACGCCTCAAACTCCTCTGCCGAATAGACGAGCAAGGCAACCTCCTCCCAAAGGAGCTAGACCGCATTAAGAAAGTTAAACAAACATTAGATATCAAATAAACTATGAGTGAAGAATCAGCATTATCCTTTCGCAAGCTAGTTTCAGCTATGCGAACCACCGAAAAGGAGTATTGGGCACACCGAGACAAGAAGATGCTTCGCCAATCCATTGAACTGGAAAAGCGTGTCGATGATATTATCTTGAAGGCAGATGGCTCATCCGTCCCTCAGAACGACAACGGCACATTCTTCCTTCTGGTGGCAGAACTTAGAGCCTCAACCATCCAATACTTTCAGGAGAAGAAGAAGGCACAGCCCGACAAGGAGCTGGTCAACACCCTCTTCAAGACCATCAAGGAGAAAGAAGCCAAGCTAGATAAGATGCTCATCCGCCTCCAAGATGAGCAAATTAAGAAAGATGGCTACAGCATCCACTACCAGGTGATGGAGCGACTGCCAAGAGCACATCAAGCTCGCCCAGTCTTCAGTTCCATGAATGAGCAACTTGCCAAGGGAGAGTTGGACGACCTCTACCGCCATCCCGACCCTCCTGGCACAATGTATTTCATGTGCAAGAAATATCTTGGCAAAGACGGAAAACAACTATCTCAGGAAGAGGTAGACAAAATTATTAATAACAAATTAAATTCTTAAGATTATGAACAAGAAAGAAAACAAGCCTCAGGAAGAGGCTAAGACACAAGACAAGTCTCAGAACCAGCCAAAGGAGTCCTTCGTTGGCACAGGTAACGGTTCTTCCCTCCGTTCTCGCACAAGCACCTGGTTCGAGTGCAAGGTGCGCTATGAGAAGACTCAGGACGATGGTAACGAGAAAATAGTAAACGAGCTGTACGTGGTCGATGCCCTATCCTTCACCGAGGCAGAAGCAAGCATCATTGACAACATGCAGGTCTATGTCTCTGGAGAGTTAAAGGTTGCCAACATCAACCCGACCAACTACAACGAGATTTTCTTCTCAGATATTGATGACGATGATTTATGGTTTAAGGCACGTTTGGCTTTCATCACCATTGACGAGAAGAGCAACAATGAGAAGCGTTCCTATGTCAACTATCTTATCCAAGCCAAGTGCATCGAGCGTGCAAAGCGTTATGTAGACGAGGTTATGGGCAAGACCATGATAGACTATGAGTTGAAGAGCCTCAGCGAGACCAAGATTCTTGATGTCTTCGAACATAAAGCATAAGTTGCGCAAGTTATCACTTCTGTTCCGCACAGAAGTGGTAACTTAGCCCACATTATTAATATATAATATAGTACAATATATGAAAAAGTTGAAACGTTTCATCATTTATCTCCGTCTCTGGTTCATCCGCAAGATGGGCTACACCCTCCCATCTCTCAGAGAAGCTACTAGCGTTGTGCCTGGAGAGTTTTACGACCTCTTCGGGCGCATTGTCCGTGCTGTACCCAACAAGGAATCAGCCTCACCACTGGCAAAAGGCAACTTTGAGTATGAGGAAGTACCAGAGCATTGCCTTAACTGCGATTTGTTCAAAGAGCACATTCCTTGCTCCTTCAATCATCGTATGCCCAACGGCTGCGATATTTGCGAGAATCATCATTTCGAAATCATCTGCATTAACAGAGGTAACATCTAAAGCATAATGAATATGAAACAGCAGAAGTCAAATTACAAGCTCGACAAAAAGACTGGGCACCTTCTCGAAGTTCCTTCCAAGAAGCAAGTTCGTGAACATGTCAAGAAGGTACGTGAGCAGCAGAGCCAAGAGGCTCAGGACCCCATCACCGTGCATGAGACCCATGCCGATAAGAATTTCAAGAAGGTCCAGAAGGTTCTCGACCGAATGCACGCCAAGGCGAAGCTCCCCGACTTCCTTCACATGGCACGCAAGAAGTTCCTTTCCACCGTCTGCGTTATCAACCACCCAGGCAAGCAGCGTAGCCTCCTCCCCGACAAGAAAGGGCGTTATGTCATGCTCTGCCACCGTAAGATGGCAAAGGTCTTCACTGCCGATGTCTGCCTTCTTGTAAAGATTCAAAAGTCCTTTGTTGAAATCATAGATGATACACTTCTTGAATGCACTGTACACAAAGGGGAACGCTGGCAAGATGGTAGCTGGAGCATCGTTCCTTGCCGAGTAGACAAAAGCAACTACACCACCATTCAGGAAGTCCGTCTTCGCCCATGGTTCTTTCTCCACCGCTATTGGTACGAGATAACCTTTGATGGCAGGGTAGAGCCAGCTATGATGCTCCACGATTACAACCTCAACCCTACCCTACGCAAGAAACATTTCTATGTCACCCGAGAATATGTAAAAGTACGTAACCAGGATGCCGAAAACGACTACTTCCGTTTCTGGCTCCACAAACCTACAGATTATGCAGAACGAGACTGAAATATTTATCCTCAACCGTCCACGCCCTCAAAAGCGTGGACTCACCCTCAACAAGAATGGGCGCATCACCTTGCGTTCCTACCCTGTAAAGCTCTTGGGGCTACAGCGAGGCGACAAAATCGTGTTCTTCTGTCTCGGCTCTCAGATGTATATCACCAAGTCCTCCTCGCTTCCTGATGCCATACCTCTCTATGGGCGCAAGGCACAGCTTCACGGTTGCAGTGCTAGCACTGTCAAATGCCTCTTCCTCCACACCCTAGGCGTTCCACCCAACGTCCAAAAAATAGACTTGGTAGTCTCTGACCGTCTAGAGACCATCACCGTAGGCAACGACACCCTACAGGCATTGGCTGTAGTCAATCGTGCAGACCCATCCCATTGCCGATAATTAAATATTAAACAATACACATTAAACATTAATAAAGATGCAACAATCAATCAGATACAAAGGTCTCAGCCTCACACCCGATGAAATGGCAGTAGAGAATGGTGCGCTATCCCTCTGTGGCAACCTAGAGCTGCACGATGGCGCATTGCGCCCTGCCATCGTATCGGGCACACCTCTATCTCAGCCCCTCACCGTTAATGGTGAGGTGGCTAAGATATTGTATGTTCACGAAACAGGTAGTTATCACCACCTCATAGCCATAGCCTCATCCTCCATTTATTGGTTCATGCAGGATGGCACGCTAGGCTCGTCCACCCCTATTAAGTCCTTCGACTACGAATCCACCGTGCTTTCTATCGACTCCATCGGTAACACCCTCATCATCGTGGCTACCGATGGCATCCATTATGCCCTTTGGCAGGATGATGGCTACCTCTTGCTCGGGCAGAAGCCACCATTCATAGAACTCGGCTTTAACATCGATGCTGGTAATACGCCTGAAGATTACGATTTGGGCGGCATCGAAGGAGATGGAAGTAAAAATGGCTTCTATGAGACCTTTCAGCAGACCACATATAGCAGTAACGACCTCTTTAGTTCCGTTGGTAGTTCCACTTGGAAACATGGAGAAATCTGCCTCAACGTGAAAGAAGATAAGCAGTCAGACCTCACCCAGAGTGTCTATGCTTTGCTTAATCGAACCAATAATCTCATTGCTCGTCAAGGGCGATTCTATGCCAATTTCTTCATCCGCTATTGCTATCGCATGTTTGATGGTAGCATGATCATGCACTCCGCTCCTGTCTTCATGCCCGTCATGGTTCCAGACAACTATTCAATTTCCTGTGTCAACGCTCGCCTTTCAAGCCAAGACCCATTAAATAGCACGCTTGATTTAAAGGATGCAATATCATTTAATCGCTTAGATTCTAAAAATGAAGAAAAGGGCGTAAAATTTAGCAAGGCTGGCTTCTGCTACCGTCCACGAAATACAGAGCTTATTTATTCTCTTCATGGCAACATAGATGAGTTGAAGAATTGGAATGACATCATCAAGTCCATTGATGTTTTCATAACCCCTCCAATCACCAATATCGATACTTCCGAGAAAATTTCAAATCTCATTATAGCTCGATATGGTTACAGTCTTTCTCGTGGTCGTGAGCTATCCCAGATTTGGGATAATGGTGAATACAAACTGGGCTATGCAGTTATCAAATTCCCTACGATTTCAGATGAAGCTTATAGGAACAAACTGAAGAGTCTATCAGCGTTCTATCGGGTGGCATCCTTGAAGGTCTCCGACATTCAGGAAACTAATGGTAAAAAATTGCCAGTTGATAAAGTAGCAGTGTACAACACTTCGATGCAGGAGCAAATGAAGGATGATTACAAGACCCACAACCTTATATTTGCAAATGGAGGCTATTCCTACAACCATCGACTAAACCTTTATGGGGTCAAGGAGCAACTTTTCAAAGGCTTCGACCGTTACATGTTTCCTAGTGGTAGAAAACTATTCGGATTCAGCGAAAAAGATGAGGAACCTAGTTTCGAAACGAATCTTAAAATTCAGAAGATTGTCACTGTCCTCAATACCACATCTGGCAAAAAGTACGTGGAATCGGTCAACATGTACGATGATATAGTACTTGAAGCACCGATGATTACCAATCTCGTTAAGTTCTATCCAGATACACGAGCCGAGAAAATGGTTATTTTCACTACCAATCAAGAGGACAAGGAGATTATCTATTCCTTCGACCTCGAAGAATGCCAAGAACTCAACGGTGCCGTGCACATGGGCACGTTCGCCAACAATGGAACAGATTCTAGCAGATACATTGTTTCTTCCTACGATTACTCCGTAGATGATGTAGTCGATATGAGCAACAAGATTTACACCTCCGAGTCCGATAACGCCTTCTACTTCCCTCTGAACGGCATCAATACCGTGGGTATCGGCACGATCCAGGGCATAGCCTCAACCACAAGGGCACTCTCCCAAGGTCAGTTTGGTCAGTACCCATTGATGGCATTCTCCACCGATGGCATCTGGGCGATGGAAGTTTCTTCCCAAGGCACCTATAGCAGCATCCACCCCATCAGCCGTGAGGTTTGCAGCAATCCGAAGTCCATCACTCAGCTAGACCAGTCCGTGCTCTTCGCCACCAATCGCTCCCTCAGTCGCATAGCTGAGTCACAAGTGGCTTCCATGTCCGATGTCTTGGATGGACCAGGCTTCAATATAGCAAGCAATCTTGGCAAGTTCCTCAACTTCTTCAATGATGCCGAAGGAGATGATGCTGCCACCAAGACCATCAAGACACAGATGCGCCAACTCATAGATTTCACCTCCTCGCCAATCGACTTCTTTCAGCGTTGCCAGGTTATCTATGATTACAAGAACTCTCGCATTTTCTGCCTAGATGTCAGCCAACTGTCCAAGGAAGCCTCAGCCGATACCGTAGCCCTCTGCTATTCCATCAAGGATGAAGCCTGGAGCACCTTCCTCATCAAGAACGTGCTCACAGCCCTCAACTCCTACCCTCACCCATACATTCAGTATCGAGACGGTAGCGTAATAGTTTTGGATAGCGGTTACGATTACGAGGACGAAACAGAGTATCACGGCATCATCGTTACTCGTACCTTGAAGTTCGATGAGGAGAACGCTCCCGATGCCATCACAGGCTACATCCATTCCCTCACCTCTGGCACCGTGCCAGTCATGTGGCTGTATGGTAGCAACGATAACCAAAATTGGCATTACCTAGGTCGCCTAGGTGGCATGAAGTCCAACTATATGTCCTCCCATAGCTATCGCTTCTTCCGCATAGCCCTCTATCTTAAGATGAAGTCAATGAATCAGTACTTTGCCACTCGCCTCGAAGTTATCAGGCGTTTCAACAAGTTCTAGAAAAAACAGAGCCTTCGCTTTTTCAGGAATCCATCCCGATTTAGCGAAGGCTCTTTCCATAAACACCCAAAATAATGAAGAAAAAGAATAGCCACCGTTCCAGGCGATTCCATCGCCTGGTCACAGATAGCCTCTTAAGTGAAGCTAGGTCTTCTCAGCGTATAGTTATCCCGGCTCAGCAAGTCGCTCTTGATGTTATTGTAGTCTGCCGTTGCGCTTTCCCCATACGTTCCTGCCTTGTCGGCAAACTGGTCCATCAGGAATTGGCTCATCACGTAGTCCACGATGTAGCGGTGGCAATGGCTCTTCAAGGCATCTGTCACAGCCACGTTCCAGTTCGGAATCTCTAGGTTCAGCGTCACGGTCTCATAGATGTTTTCCTCCCTGTCCTTACCAGCCTTGTTTACGGTAGCGGTCGTTTCGTTCTCCTCACCATCAATGATGGTGGTCACTACCTCCGTCCACGTACCGTTTTTGTTGTCCGTATAGGCATACTTTCGTGTGCCCTTCACCAGTCGTTCCAAGTTGTTGTTGTCCTCCACTCTACCAGTGGTCAGATAACGCTGAGCTGCCAACTTGATGTTACCGATGGCTTCCGTCACGGCACGATTGATGATACTGCGAGTCTCGTCACTGTCCGGGCTTTCGATGTTGGCTCTGATGTCCTTCTGGGCTTCGTCCACCATTCCCTGGCTCACTACATAGCATCTTGCAAGCACATCATTACATACCTGCTCCATGCCAAAATTCAATGTAATCAATTTTCTATCCATAATTGCAATTATTTATATTGATGAAAAATTATCTTAGTTCGTAAGGTGGTCTGCCTCCGCTCCAGTCCACATAGTCTTGGTGGAAATGCTGCGAAACAAAATCAGGATTTCGCTCAGAGCCTTTCAGTCCTCTCTGCTCATCCTTGGCTACCTCGTCCTCTTTTCGAGCCTCAGCATCCAATGAATTGCCATTCTTGACCGCTCCATCGGCACCTCTAGCCTCAGCGTTCAGAGCATTTTGAGTTTTGCCCTCATCATCCCCAACTCTCGCTGTTGTACCAGGAGAAGCAACGTTCTTGCCTACATTGTCCGAAGTTCTGGTTTCAGCAGATTGGGCATTCATCTGTTTATCAGAATCATCCCCAACTCTCGCTGTTGTACCAGGAGAAGCAACGTTCTTGCCTACATTGTCCGAAGTTCTGGTTTCAGCAGATTGGGCATTCATCTGTTTATCAGAATCATCCTCCACTCTCATTGAAGTAGAAGATAAATTACTATCCTTTTCTGCTGCATCATCTTTTCTCTCGGAAGCAGAAGAGGATGAAGCATTCTTTGCAACACCATCCACAGCCCTTCTCTCTGTAGGCGAGAAGCTGCTATTCTTTTCAACTCCATCCCCTCCTCTAGCTACTGCATCCACAGCCGAAGAACCATCTTTCACGGTATCGTCAGCAGTTCTTTCAGCCTCAGCAAAGCTAAAGTCCTTCTTTAGCAAAACCTCCTTGATGGCTTCCAGGTCGCTCGCTCCCATGCTAGCATAGTCAGTATGGTTCATGTCTGGGAAGTCGCTCAGCCATCCTGCTATGATAGCATGTACCAGATAGTTCTGTATTTGATTGGTCAGCACACCGCTCAATCTAGGTGGCCAAGATGCCAAGGTCTTGATGGTGATTGTGAAATCATCAGCCAGTGCCTGTAGGTCAAACTGCCGTGTGGTCGAAGAAGAGAATCTTGCCAAGAAGTTCTCTAGGTCGGTTATTGCTTCCCTATAGTAGATGTCCAACTTCGCCTCCTCGCCATCACTCGCCCAGACGGTCTGAAAATCCACCTCGGGGTTATGCTGCGCAATGGTGGCAGATAGTCCCTCTACCACGCCCATCACGCTCTTCTTCACTATTTTTATCGTTATTGTCTTCATACGCTCATTTCTTTCTGTGCCATAGCCAAATCAACAAACCAATCACTGCTACTAC
>ERZ1034917.1552-NODE-1552-length-13594-cov-5.001182_pt1 | contig 13594 bp, 16 predicted proteins | sample MGYA00520605_ERZ1034917 | MGnify/ENA primary metagenome ERZ1034917 (study PRJEB33766, sample SAMN09781784) | gut metagenome | biome: gut microbiome | host: Homo sapiens | place: Madagascar | study: EMG produced TPA metagenomics assembly of the PRJNA485056 data... | reverse complement strand
GGATGCACTGGAGGTCGACCAGCCCGAGTTGCCGGCATACGGATCGGCTGAAAGGGGTATGCGGGTCTTCCCCGTACGGTCTTCTCATCCCGGGTCATCTCCCCTCATTTGAACGGCGACGGGCCCGCGCCGTCCTCCACCCGCAGGTAGCGGAGGCTCTCGGGGAGCCCCTGGCGCTCGATGACCCTTCGGCAGCGCTCGTAGGCGACCTCGCGGCAGATGCCGTTCTCGTTGCTCGTGACGAGCACGAAGCGCCGCTTGCCGGAATCGGCGTCGTTGCGCTCCATGACGGCCTGGCCCGTCGTGCCGCTGCCCGCGAAGAAGTCGAGCACGAGGCTGTCGGGCCCCGTCGCGAGGTCGACGATCCGGCCGATCAGCCTGACGGGCTTCGGGCTGGCGAACACGGCGTCGCCGTCGAAGATCTTCTTCAGGTCGCGCGTCCCCTCCCCCGTGTCCCCGACCTCGTCCTTGCGCCAAACGGTCTTGCACACGGCACCCGGGCGCACTTCCGACAGGAACCGCTTCAGCCTTGGGACGTTGTTGCCAGACGCCCCGAACCAGATGCGATCGTCCGCCGCCAACTCGCGAAAGCGAGCCTCCGATACCCTCCAGCACAGTCCCTTAGGAGGAGAAACGACACGTCCCGACGGCAACTTGATGGGGTAGTCACCCACAGAGTTGTAGGTCTTGGCGAGCAGGTTGTCGTCGCGCCATGCGCCACGCGGGTCTCCGTCGGGGTTGCGGTAGCCGGCGTCCATCTTCGCGGTGCGCGGGAGCAGGTTCGGGCGCCATATTCGCTTGTCCTTCGCGTAGACGAGTATGTTCTCGTGGTTGGCGGAGAGCCAGCGCGCATCGTTTTGGGCGTAGGCCTTCTTCTCCCACACGACGCTCGCCACGAAGTTTCGCTCGCCGAAGAGCTCGTCGCACAAAAGCCTCAACGGCGCCGCCTCGCGATCGCCGATGGAGATGAATATCGAGCCCATGTCGGACATCAGGCCGCGGGCGAAGCGGAGCCGCCGCTCCATGAAGGAGAGCCACCTCGCGTGGGGGAAGGCGTCGCCCGCGCGGGTGAAGTCGTCCGAGTACGTGAGCGCCCTGCTGCGGGTGTTGTGGGGCGGGTCGATGTAGACCAGGTCGAAGGCGCCCCCGTGCGTCCCCTGCAGCAGCATGAGCGCGGCGAGGTTGTCCCCCTCGATCAGGTAGTTGGGCATCGATTCCCCGTCATCGCCGACGCGCAGCGACTCGATTTCCCGCAGGCAGAAGTCGGACCACGGGGAAAGCGACTCGACGGGCTCCGGCGGACTCTCGAACACGAGTCCCTGGGGGTCGCCTGGTTTTATCGTCGGGAACGAGGGCATGCGGCCTCCTGGCAAGTTGGACGGTTCGCTGCTCGTTTATAGGCAAATATGCGGGTACGTAAACAGTCGGCATCTGTCGCCGCATGCGTTTTAAGGTCGCCGACTTCCTTCTATCCCCTCCTCGGTTTCGGCTTGCGATCAAAGGCGAACACCCACCATCTCAGCGTCTCGAGCTCGCCGGTCATCGGGCGCCCGTCGCGCCGCTCCAGGTAGAGCTCCGTCTCGTGGTCGCCGAAGCGTATCCGGTACCTCATCTCCCGCTTCCCGTGCTTCGGCGGGCCGAAGACCCCCGTCTCCATGATTTCGTCGATGGGAAGGTCCGCCCATCCTTCCAGCACACGGCGATGGGCTCGAAGCTGCCGCCCTTTGTAAAATGGGCGACTACATCCACGTACACCTTGTGGATGCGCCGTTGCACGCCATCTCTCACTCGATAATGATCCATAGGACCTATTATCGAACAAAGGTTCTTGCTTGAATAGCGAACAGACGCCGTTATTTCGCCGAATATCGCTCGCACGAGGATGCAACCCTGTCGAAATGAGCGAAAATGAATCGAGGAAACTCGAGACGCAAGGAGGGTTCCTTCAAGCAGCAGGGACTCGATCCTGGCTAGGAGCTCGGACCCCGGCGTCGCGCGCCTCGCTCGCGCGCATCGCACGTATTCATAGGAGAGCAGATTGGAACAACCGGCACCGCTCGACGGGACCGAATGGCAGGAGATCACGAAAGGAAACTGGTTTTGCGGCGTCTACCGCTACCGCTTTGACTTCGAAGCCATCATCCGACTGAACGAAAACGGCCGTTACGAATGGGCAACCCGGCTTGTCACCGAGGCGAGCGGCGAACCCGATTGCGAAGATTCCGGCGACTACGCCACCCTCCCCCGCGCTGAGAAGAAAGTGCGGGCCATCTTCGACGAGCTCATGGCGCTGCCGTCTTTGCAAGGGGATATACTTCATTAGAAATCGTGGCTGTCGCAAGCCGGAGCATGATACCGCCCAAAAAAATGAGCAGGAGAACCGTTGTGGCATCTTCGACGAGCTTATGACGCCGTCTTTACAGGGAGGTATACCATTAAAAACAACAATTATCGAGTGTGAGTTAGACTTGGCAAAATAAAGTGAAACCATAATAAAAGTGGCCGATTCAATAACTATATCGAATCGGCCACTTTTCTAGTATGTCATCGTTAAGCTGTTGAAGCTTACGGGCGCTGCCCCATGCCTCCCTCGAGCGTGATCGTCTCGCCGCTCATGAACTGGAAGTCGGGGCCGCACAGCTGCACGACCGCGCGCCCGATTTCGGTTTCCACGTTGCCGTAGTGGCCCATCGGCGGCATATGCACGTTGGCCTTGTATGCGTCGGGGTACTGGTCCTTGAAGTTCTCGAGCGCAGCGGTCCAGGCGAGCGGGCACACGACGTTCACGTTGATGCCGTCCGGGCCCCATTCGGTGGCGGCCACGCGGCTTAAACCCCGGATGCCCTCCTTGGCGGCAGCGTAGGCGCATTGCCCGTAGTTGCCGAACAGCCCCGCGCCACTCGCGAAGTTGACAACGGACCCTTTTGTCTCCTTCAAGTGCGGGTAGCACGCTTGCATATAGAAGAACGCGGCATAGAGGCCAGAATAGATAGCAAGGTCGAACTGCTCGGGAGTGTGGTCGGCGAGCGTCACGCCCGAAGCGGATGCCTGCGCGTTGTTGACGAGCGCATCGATGCGCCCGAACTTCTCAATCGCGGCGTTCACGACGCCCTGCGCCACGGCCTTGTTGTCGGCTTGGGCGTTTACGTCGGCCTGCGCCGTCAGCACCTCGATGCCGAATTCGGCCTCTAGTCTTTCCTTTGCGGCGTCGAGCTTCTTTACGTTTCGTCCCGTGATGACGAGGTTCGCGCCTTCCTTCGCGAACGCGGTCGCGATGCCGTACCCAATGGATCCGGCCGACCCGTCCTTAAGCGTGGCGAAACCTGCGCCTGTGATGATGATGGTTTTGCCCGTGAAGTAACCCATATCCGCCCTTTCCGCTGTCTGCTTGCAGCATTTTAGTAGCTCCATATCGAGTCAGTCATAATGCAATACAAATACCGGTTGAATAGGTAAGCTACCCAGAGCAACATCCCGAGATTGAGCTTATCTTTTACGATAATCGATTACCCCCATACCGCATTTGCTTTACGGAACTCTTTATACGGCTCTTCGTGGTAAGCGTCGGACAGAAGCGCGCCATCGTACTTGAAGAAGCCATCGGTCATGCCGGGCTTCCTGCAGTGCGCACCGACGAACGCTGCTCGTCTTCGGATACGTTCTCGGATACGGCGCGCCCAGGTCCAATTCATGGATGCGGTCAGTCACCTTGCGCATCGTCAGAACGATATGCTTTCAGACAACATCGGGATGGAAGAAGCCGTCCTTCTGGCCGCCCCAGTCATCGTACAAATAGAACCCGTCAACCTTCCCGTCATTGTATTCGCAGATATGATTGATGGTGTCGATGCACGCGTCCGGCAAAGCCATGAGATGTTCATCGATGGCGTCCGTCTAATCCTCGTCGACCATGGCGACATCGACGTTTTCTTCAGTGCTTCCCACCCATTCTCAGGGGTCGACATCGGGGAACGTGACCAGGTCGCGCCAATCGTTCGCATCCTCCATGAACTTCGAGCCGCGCACCTCCATTGACCCGCCAGCTTCGAGGTTCCAAATCCACTCGACGCCAAAGTTGTCGGCGGCACCCGCCATATCGTCCTTGTCGAATAGCTTGGCTTTATTGATCAAGCCTCGTACAATAAGGTCGGGCATGATAAATAGATGCGCTCCGTTTCCAGAATAGCCCGTATGGGTTTATGACAGAATACGCTTTCGTGACCCCTTTTCCACCACTGGGTATCGATAAGCGACGATGTCCGGGTTTCCATGACCTTGGACATGCTTCCCCACCACTGTTAATTCCTCTTCTGAAAACGAGATTCCCATCTCTTCATTCAAACAGCGGGAGGTGCTCCGCAAAAAACAGGCATCTGCGGAGCACTGTCGATTAGCTTCTAACGGCCCCAAAAACGCAAGGACTATTCCCAGGTCATAAGGTCATTTAGGATTCGAACGTCCTCGCATTCATCAAGCTTGGAACAAATTTCGATCATCTTCTCTACGCTCCCGGCAGAAGGCGTCGAATCAGCATAGTCGACATTGCCTCGAAATTTCTTGATTACATCATCGTACGACTGCGGCATCTCCTCGGACCCCATCGCTTCGGCAAAGTACTTCTCGTAAACTGTGCCATCGTTCATGGTAACGATCACGACGGCTCCTTCGTAAGGCGATTTCTTGACATCCTTGGGGTCGCAGCGCGGATCGTACTCGAATGTCTTGATCTTGTCGGCAACTTCTCGAAGCATCGGGTTCCAGATGCCAGTCTCGCTGTCGGCGTACTCCGCCAAAGTCGCGCGACCGTAAACCAACCCGCAGACCGCGCCCCAGGATGAGCTGAATTGGACGTCGACGGGGGTCTTGGGATGGGCCTTGACCTCGAGCGGGAGGCCAAGCAGGTTCAACGTGCCCTTGCCCGATTTGATATCGATTCTCTCTATTTCGTGCGGGTCGATATTGTAGTTGTCGTGTAGATAGATGCCGCAGTCGATAAAGTCATGCGTTCCACGGCAGCACGGATACGGCTTGCAGAGAACGCCTTCCGCGAACCAGAAGTCCCCCAATCGTTCGATGACTAGATCGCGGTCGTAATCGTTGCGATGATACTGCCTAAAATAGCCTTCCTTGCCCTCGAGCGCATGGTAGCCGGCAGTGACGCCCGCTTGCGCGAGCTGTGCCGAGTTGATTCCATTGCGGACGGCGAATCCAGGGCCAACGCGCTTTGCGCAGCCGCCATCTTTGGTGACCTGCCCCGTGCCGGAAGCCTGATGCAGGCCTAGTCCCATTGCGTTCACTTGTTGCATGAAATCGAGGCCAAGCGTGTTCGCCGCTAGGTTCGCAGCGACCAAGTTCCCGTTCAGCGTCGTCGTATGCCATCCTTGGTCGGGGATGGGCGTCCCCGGCTCGGACCCGCGGTTCATACGAAGCAGCATCTCCGCACCGAGGGCCACATTCAGCATCAGCTGCTTGCCCGTCATGCCGCCCATGTAGTCAGCGAGAGCCAGGGACGTCGAAACAGAGATGACACCCGGATGCATGACGAGGTCGTGGACGTCGTCGAAATCTAGCGCATGGCCCGCTGTCGCGTTGGACTGCGCAGCGTAAGCCACGGGAATCTTCGTTCCAGAACCCCACACATGCGCCTCGGGCGTACCGCCGTTGCGCAGATTGAATTCGCGGACCTGCTTAGGTCCAGGGTAGTTGTAGCCGGCCATGGCACAGCCAAGAAAATCGATGACCTGCTGTTTGATTTTCTCAGTATGCTTTTCCGAAAGGTCTTCGTATTTCGCGTCCCTGAAGAAATTCGCGAAAACGAAGGCCAAATCCTCGTTGTAGTCGATTGTCATGTGTTGCTCCTCCGATCAAAATCGCTCGAAACGACCTGCTCCCCCTCCAGGACAATGGAAAACGGGCGTCTTGGCAGATGTCGTAGCCTTAGCAGAGAATGAAGCAGCCGATAATGCCCGCAGCGATAACCATGCACGCGATCGGCGCGTTGCGCTTGATCAGCGTCATCAAATCGACGCCGGCTGCCGTGCTGACCATGATCGTCTGCGGATGAACCGGGCACATACAGGACGAGACACCGAGCATCACGAGAACAGCCATGAAGCAGACGTTGACGTCCATGCCTGTTACGGCGGCGATGCTTGTCATCAAAGGAGCAGCAATCGCAATCGTCGCGGTGACTGACCCGCAGCAAATGATGATCGGCATGCAAAGTACACAGCCGACGGCGCAGATAAGATAGCCGTTCCCGCCCGCGTTCGACAAGAGCTGGGCGATAGCCTGGAGGCCGCCCATGGCGCTGAGCACAGTAGCGAACATCGCGGCCGGAATGATGAGCCAGCCGCCATTGCGCATGAAGTCAGCCATGGCGAGGAAGAAGTTGTTCGCATTTTCGAAGCATGTCTTGAAGCTCTTAGTGTGGATGAGGTCGATAATCATGGTCAGTATAATCGATACGAAGACCGCGCCGATAACGCTGAGAACGATCGTACCGAGGACGAGCTTCGAGAAGACGACCACGAAAACAAGCGGGAAAATCGGGAACAATGCATAGTAGGCGGGGCAATCGGGGACAGCGATCTCGACGTCGGTGCTGGCGTTACCTTCGACGGTGAGGCCTTTCTTCGCCGCACGCTTATCGCAGATCATGGAGTAAATCGGGAAGGCGATCATCGCGAAGGGGACCATGACAGCCATGGTCGGAACGTGGTACGCCGCGAAGAACTCGGGCACAGACATCGCCTGAATACCCGACACAGAGAAAATCTGCGCAGTCATCGTGTCTGCGGGGCCCCAGATGAAGCCGGTCGCTATCATGATGCAGGAACCCGACGTGAGAGCGGAGCAACCTGCGGCGCGGAGTACCGGATACATAGTCGCCAACATAAGCGCAGCGAGAGAGGTGGCGCTCGGGATGCAGAGCTTCAAGATGAAGACGAGCAAGATGACGCCCGAGCAAAGGATGTACGGGTTCTTCAGCTTGGTGAAAGGCTTGGCGCAGATCAACGCGAAGCGATCGGATGCGCCGATTTTGTTCATGTAGCCGACGTAGCCGAGAACGGCAAGAATCGTCAGAAGGGCACCTGACATCTGCTTGGTGAACGTGCTTTGGAATAACTCGAAGCAATCAAGGAACGCATTGCCCGTCCCCTTGTCCCCTAGGAGGCTCTGCCCCCCACTGAAGACGGTAAACAAGATTGCGCCGAGCAAGGCGGTGAGCATCAGAACGATGATTGTCGGCTTCACATTCTTGACCAGGCAAACGATGAAGATTGCCAGAAGGACAAGGGTAAGCGCGATGGAGATTGCGGTACTCATATTCGTCCCCTTATGATTGACATGAACAGAGAGCGCACACGCCCACTTCCCCATAAGGACGCATGCAAAGAAGGGTAAGTGAAAATAGATTCCTGGCTAACTACGTTTAATCAGTTTGAGCAGCCTCGATGAAGAGGACCGTGGAGACGGTTGAGCGAGCGTTATCTGCTATCAGAGCCCGCGCGCCTGCTTTTCGAGGATTGGTGCCGTCATCAAGAGGGCATGCCGGGAATCTTCGGTTTGGGCTTGGCGACTGGCGCGCCCGGCACGGTCGGCGCTGCGGGCATGCCGGGAACGCTCGGCGCTTTCGGAGCTCCGGGAGCCGAAGGGGCTTTGGGAGCGGGGGCCTCTCCAAGCCCCTCGAATGAAGTCTTGCAGAAAGGGCATTTCTTCGGCAGCACGCCGTTGGTGGAATTGATCTTCTTGCCGCAGTTGGGGCATTCCAATCCGCCGCTTGCATCTGGTGGTCTAAAACACATATCGGACTCCTAATCGCATTGAATATCACTTTGGAGAGCGAGGCAACGCCGAATAACATGCAACAGTCGGCCTATCCTTAGCCTTCCTTTGCCATTCGGCAATCGCCTCATCTTTGGCTTCGGCTGTTAATTCCGCGCCGCATTTCTTGCATTTGCCCATAACCAGGAAATTCCGAGTGCCGCAGTTCGGGCAATCGACGTATTTCGGTCTGCAGTTGTCACACGTGCTTCGGCATCCGTAAGCCATGAATCCTCGCCTCTCCAACATCGAAGAACCGCTTAAAGGCTATTCCTCGTCGGATTTGAACTCGAACTTCGTCTTGCACCAAGGGCACTTCGTCGTGAAGCTGCCGAATTCGCGGCTCGTCACGATCTTGCGAAGAGGCTTGCCGCAGTTCGGGCACACCTTCGGCGCCTGGTCTTTGAGCTCGTTGATCCCCTCGACGTCTTTTTGGTCAGGACTGTAGGCCATGGTGGTCTCCCTTCTTGCGTAAACTGAAACGACGCCTCGGGCGAGATCGGGGAGCGACCGCCCGAGGCGTTTGCCGACGATTACGGCAGGAAAACGGCGACGCCCTTGCCGCCGAGCTCGGCCATGCGCTTGCCGGCGTCCTCGAGGGGAACGGCCTCCATGCACTTTGCCAAACAGTGGTGCACGCATGCGGGCTTCTTCCCCGCCTCAATCCGCTCCGCGCACAGGTCACAAAGCGAAGACGGGACGGGCACGTAGTCCCAATACCATTCGCCGTCAAGCTTCTGGGGACCGAACTCGGCGAATTTGATTCCCCACTCATCGAGGTTCTTGATTCCCTTTTCCTGACGACAGGCAATCTCGCAAGTATGGCAACCTGTGCAGTACTTGTAGTCAATCAGCAGTGCGTAATCCATAACCCTGCCTCCTTTCGAATGTGTTGGGGTTACTCACCCGGATGGATGTTCTCGTAGATGTAAGGGGACTTCTCACCAGCATCGGGCCAGCTGTTCGGCCCGCGGTCGTCGCGGGGCACGTAACCCGCCGGATTCTCCATCGCGGCGTTGGGGTCGTCGACCTTGTAGATCTTGCACAGCACGTTCTTGTACGGAGCCCCGTAGCCGAGCTTGCCGACCTTGTACATGGGAATAAGGCGGTTAATGTTCGACTTCCAGACTCCGAACAGGTTCGGCGCCTCGCCCTCTTGCTCGGGGAACCACCAACCGTGCGTCGCATGGACGACGCGCTCGTCGACCTCGTTGGAGACACGCGCGCGCTCGCAGCACTTGCCGAGGGGGTTCTCAATCATGACCCAATCGCCGCTGTTGATGCCGAGCTCCTTGGCGGTCTTCGGGTTGATGGTTACCAACGGGTCGGGCGTGCATGCCCGAAGCGCAGGGAGCTGGCGGTGCTCGGAATGGAACGAAACGAAGTCGCGCCCTCCCGTGGTAAGGACGAGCGGGTATTCCTTGTAGAGCTCTGGCGTCGAGTAAGGGCTCATGGCGGGCTCCATGAAGAACGGCAGGTCCTGCTCACCGAAGTCGTCGTAGATGGAGGAAGCGACCTCTATCATGCCGGTCGGCGTGTTGAAGCCAGGCTCGCCGTCGGGGCGCAGCAGGCCCTTCTCATACTTGCGGTAGACCTGATGTTGCTGGTGGCATCCCTCCTCACGAAGCTCATTGAATCCCCACTCGTACTGGGTGTGGATCTGCGCGTCGAAGAACTCCTCGACAGTCTCCCACGGCCACGCCTCGGGATTGAGTTTCTTTCCGATGAGCATGTCAATCTCGATATCCGACTTGCACTCGCCCTTCTGAATTGCCTTGTTGATGGCGCCGATGAAATGCGTGTTGCGGCCGAAATGCGGAAGTACGACCGAATCCTGCTCGGCGAAACCCGCCAGAGGCAGCACGAGGTCGCACACGCCCATGACAGTCGGCGTCATGAAGACCTCGTGGGCGGCGTTGAAGTCGCACTTCATGAGCGCGTTGTACCAGCGCTCAGGCTCCGCGTAACACGTTGGCGAGATCGGGTTGGAACCGTAAAAGTAGGTCATCTTGATCGGATAGGGCTGTTCAGTCTCGAGCGCGGTGAGGATGGAGTCCGGGTGGCACATGGGGCCGGTCGCGTAGGCGGGATGCGTCTCCTTGGCATCGATGCGCTTCGCGAAGACCTCCTTGTCCACGTACTGACTAGTCTCGAAGCGCCAACGTCCCATGAAGGATGACGGTAGCGCGAGGATAATGCCGCCGGGAACGTCCATATAGCCGCAGATTGCGGCGATGGCGAGCATGGCCTGGCCAGCCTGGGCGCCGTTCTGCTGCGTGTCGAACGCGAGGCCCCACATGATCGACGAGGGCGCGTTCGTCGCGAACGCCCTTGCCGCCTCACGAAGCGTGTCGGCGGGAACCCATGTAATCTCCTCGGCCCACTCAGGAGTCGTATCCTTGACGCGCTCAGCGAGCTCATCAAGGCCGAACACCCAGTTCTCGCAGAAATCATGGTCGTAGAGGTCTTCCCCGATGATAACATTGAGCATTGCAAGAGCCACAGCCGCGTCAGTGCCTGGACGAAGCTGCAAATGATAGGCAGCACGGGAGCCGAGCCAAGTCAAGCGGGGGTCGATGGTGATAATCTTGCTACCGCGCTTCATCAAGTCAACGATAGCGTGCCCATAGAAGCCATCGGGATTGGATTGAAGCGGGCTCTTGCCCCACAGGATGATGTACTTCGGAAGCTCGTATTCGGGGTCATCGTAGCGATCCTCGAAAAATTGAGCGTAGTCAAGCTCGGGATAGCCCGCGCCCAGAAGGAAGTCGGCGACAACCGTGCGGGGACCGTAGCAAGAAGATCCGGACATCATGAACGAGATGTTCGGAGTCTTGAAGCACGCGTTGGCCAGCGGGGGACCGTAGATACTCGCCTGACGTCCGGTACCCTGCGACACGAAGATGGATTCCGGTCCATAGTTGTCCCAAATCTTATGGACTTCGTCGTAGATGATGTCGAGAGCCTCGTCCCAGGTGACGCGCTCCCACTTGTCCTTGCCGCGATCCTCTTTGGCACGCCTCATCGGGTAGAGAATGCGGTCGGGGCTGTTCTCGAACTCGACGAGGTCCATGCACCTTGCGCAAAGGCGACCCTGGGAGATGGGGTGCTCCTCGTCACCCTCGACCTTAACTATCTCCCCATCCTTGACATGAAGAATCATGCCACACCCAGTGGGATGGCATCCCGGAGGAGACCAGCCACAAGTCCTGATCAAGGTTTCCCCGTTTTCCTCGGTCTTCCAACCTTTCTTCATTTCCTCTCCTCTCTCTAACGCTCGTTTTCAACTCAAAAGCCCCAACTTAGGCTTAAGATGCTATTCATCAAGCTCCTCGATGACGAGTCCCCTCGTTTCATCGCGAATAAGAACCCTCGTGAAGACCAACGTAAGGAGCAGCGGAACTACGAACACCACCAACACGATGGCGAAAGTCATGCCGGATTGCATCAATCCCCCGATGAGCATCGGAGTAAGGATGCCCCCTATGCGCGCCACCGTGGTTGTGCAAGCCTGCCCCGTGGCTCGGATCTCAGTCGGGTACACCTCGATCGTAATCGGCTGGGGCGTGGTGAACGCGTAGTTAATTGCGAACCCCATCACGATCACCGACGGAACCATCAAACCGAGACCGAACCCGCAGAGCACGAGGAACAGGACGGCGAAGACGGAGGTCGCGACGGCGATGTACGTGCTCCTGATGCGCCCCACCTTGTCCGCCATGAACCCAGCAAACACGGCGCCCAAGCAACCGAGCGAGTTCATGAGCGTCGTCAGAGCGTAGCTCGACGAGACGGAGTAGCCGCTATGCACGAGAACCGTCGGCATCCAGTTCGTGAGCCCATACGACAGCGCGCACGTACTGAAGGCAACCAGCCAAATGCCCAGCGTTACCCTCAGATACTTCCTCGACACAAGCGCCTTGAGCTGCCCTTGCCGCTCCGCCCCAGAGCCCTCGGCGGGAACGTGAATCTCACTTGCCGTGTAATCCTTCTCGCGCGGGTCATCGAGGCCGTGGTTGATCTTGTTGAGAATCCGCGCCGCCTCTTCCATCCTGCCCTTGCGGACGAGCCAATGCACCGACTCGGGAACGAGAAAGTACATGGCGATTGCGTAAGCAAAGGGGAACCCGCCGATCAGATAGCAAAACCGCCAGCCGAATCGAGGCACCACGTACATGGCCACCAGTCCCGCAAGAACCCAGCCGAACATCATGAACATCTTGGTGAGCGTGACGAACTTCCCTCGATGCCTAGTCGGCGCGTATTCAGACGCCAGCGTCACACTCAGCGGAATCACCGCCCCCACGCCCATACCAGAGACGATTCGGCAAACCGCGAATGCATCGAAGGTGTGGACGAAGAATATCGGGATGGTGAGGAGCGAATAGACCATGATACTCACGTTCAGGACATGCTTTCGTCCGAACCGGTCGGCCAGATATCCAGCGAAGAACCCTCCGACGAGCATCCCAATGACGCTAAACGACGACAATGACCCCGTTGCGAGAAGACCTAACTCCATTTCAGCCATTATCTGAGGCATGGTAAACGACACAATCATGAAGTCGAAGCCGTCAAAAATCATCGCAATGCCCACCAGAACCAAGATCCTGATTGAGTACCGTAGCCCGCCCTTATTCTCCAAAATCTCGGTCACCGTTGTGTTGCCCATCATCTTCCCCCCGAATCCGAATGCGCAGCCCAATGTTTCCGTTCGATGCATTCATGATAAGGGCTGTCCAAAGGGTCGATAATTGCCCAATCGAACAAAAAACGCGCAAAAATATAGCGCGGCCAACAGTAGCCAGCTCTTTCGCCTCTCACCATAAGAAAGCTACCGAATGCCGATTGATTGCTCCATGACACGAAAATCGCGCCCTGCCCTTGGGCGAGTTCTCGCCCAAGGATTCAGAGCGCGACCATCTACTAGAATGCGCCTTTGGCACGACAAGCTAATTCGCCTTGAATATTTCCCCGTTTTCGCATTTGAACCCATATTCGCGGTCGAGCAGCAACGAGAAATGGAATATGGGCTTGTCGACTTTGTTGACGTACAGCGGAAGATGCAACACCCCGGCTGGAATGAGGATCAACGAACTTTTGGTCAAGATGTGCTTCTCCCCCTCCAGCCAAATCTCAACCTCCCCGCCAAGATCGTAGGGGTTGTAGGGGTCCGATCCGTAAAAGCACAGAAGCTCGTCGACATCGTGGACGTGGGGCTTACCTATCACCCCCTTCTCGCCCTCCTCCACGGCCCATTTATCCATGTACTCGTGGTTTGCGGAGTAGTACCAGGCAGTGTTTATCTGAAAAGGAGCCGGCAGGACGCTGCCGTCCATCCAGAGAATCCTTTTCCTGCCAGCCTTCTCGTATTTCGCGATGGCGTCCGGAGTCGCATGTACCGCCGGCAACACTAGTTCTTGGAGGATGTACTTACCGTACTCGCCTTCGTTGTTCAAACATTCTTTCACTGCATCTCCTTTTACAGCAGGCTGGCGACGTTGAAGCCGTCATGAACGGCCTTCATGACGTTCGCCACTCTTTCGCAATCTCCGATTCTGTATAAGTCGGAGGAGATTCCCTCGAATTCGGTGGAGAGCGCGTTATTCGGCGAGAATCCGAGCGAGAGGATGACCGTGTCGGCGGCAACGGCCTTCCGGCGCCATCTCTTGTCCATGAGGACGACTCCCGATTCAGTCACGCTGTCGAGCTGGTGCTCGAACACGAGCTCGACTCCCGATTCCCTCAATTCGAGATCGAGGCTTTT
>ERZ1034917.1551-NODE-1551-length-13599-cov-5.108092_pt1 | contig 13599 bp, 12 predicted proteins | sample MGYA00520605_ERZ1034917 | MGnify/ENA primary metagenome ERZ1034917 (study PRJEB33766, sample SAMN09781784) | gut metagenome | biome: gut microbiome | host: Homo sapiens | place: Madagascar | study: EMG produced TPA metagenomics assembly of the PRJNA485056 data... | reverse complement strand
TCGTGCACCACTGCTCGTACAGCTCCGGCGGCGCAGACGGGTGCGGACAAGCCGCACCGAAAAAATTTTGGAATGAGAGACTTTTTATGATTGAATTTAAAAATGTCACAAAGACATATGAAGATACCGGCGTTATGGCGCTGAATGACGTTTCGTTTTTTATCGACAAGGGCGAATTTGTATTTCTTGTCGGACCGTCGGGTGCAGGCAAATCCACGCTTACAAAGCTGATTATAAATGAAGAAAAAGCAAACGAGGGTGAAATCCGCGTCAACGGGTTTGAACTTTCAACGCTCCCGAAAAAGAAGGTGCCGTACCTCAGGCGCAGTATAGGAATGGTGTTTCAGGACTTCCGCCTTCTTCCCAACAAGACGGTTTTTGAAAATGTCGCGTTTGCCATGCAGGTTATCGGTGCGTCACGCGGCGAGATTCGGCGCAGCGTGCCAAACGTACTTTCGCTTGTCGGGCTTGCTCACAAGGCAAAGATGAAGCCGGGACAGCTGTCGGGCGGCGAGCAGCAGAGGGTATCCCTTGCGCGCGCACTGGTGAACAAACCGCCGGTGATTATCGCGGACGAGCCGACCGGAAACCTTGACCCGGACACGGCTTGCGAGATTATGCAGCTTTTAAGCGACATTAACAAACGCGGAACGACCATGATTGTCGCAACGCACGCAAAAAATTTCGTTGATGAAATGCACAAAAGAGTGCTTGCCATAGAGGACGGCGTTCTTGTGAGAGACGAGAAAGAGGGAACATACGGCTATGATATTTAGAAATTTGAGATATTTTTTCTCACAGGGCATACGCGGGCTTGTGTCAAACAGCCTTATGACACTTGCCTCGGTGGGAATCGTCATCGCGAGCCTTGTGCTGTTCGGCACGTTCGTACTCCTTGGAATGAACCTCAACTACATAGGCGAGCAGATTAAGGAGCAGTGCGAAATCAACGTCTATCTGCCGCGGGATATGAGCCGCGACGATGTACGCAAAATCGGCAGCGAGCTTGCAAAGATAAAATACGTCAAGGAGGCGCAGCTTTACACCAAGGAGGAGCGCTTTAACAACTTTAAGGACAGCAGCTATGAAGAGCAGGCGGACGTTATCGATATGCTGGAACAGGATAACCCGCTCAGAGATTCGTATATTCTTGTGCTGGAGGACGTGAGCCGTGCAAATGAGGTTGCCGCCGCTGCGGGAAAAATCGACGGCGTGGAGGAGGTCGTGAACAGTCAGCACCTTATCCAACGGATAATCACGCTGACAAACGCGATAAGGCACATAAGCATATGGCTGATACTGGTTTTGGCGGTTGTGTCGGTATTCATTATATCCAACACGATAAAGCTCGGAATGTTCTCGCGGCGCAAGGAAATAAATATAATGAAGTTTGTCGGCGCGACAAACTGGTTTATACGCTGGCCGTTCATCATCGAGGGAATGTTCCTCGGTATTATCGGCGCGCTGATTGCGTCGGGAATCGTCCTTCTCGGCTACGAATCGATTTACAAGGGTATGCAGGACTTTATGGGAAATATACGTTTTCTGGAGCTTTACGAGGTTTCGGGAGCGGTTGTTTTGGGCTTCCTCATCATGGGCGTCGGAATGGGCATGATAGGCAGCGCCATGTCAATCAGAAAGCACCTGCACGTTTAGGATTTTAATACGGTGAAAGCGGAAATCCGCCTTTTATATGCGGAGTTTGGGATTTCCCCTTTCGGTAAGGAGACTGGTATAATGAACAGGAAAACGCTAAAAATAGTTTCGGCAATTATCGCGGGGATATTTATATTCGGACTTTTTACGTCCGTGATATTTGAGCTTGCGTACGCGGAAACCTCGGTCCAGCAAAAGCTGAACGAGGCGCAGAAAAAGAAGAAGGACGCGCAGAGCAAGCTGAACAACGCAAAGCAGCAAAAGACGAAATCGCTTGCCGAAAAGGAAAGACTTGAAAACGAGGCGGTCAGCCTTCAGGCGAAAATCGACTCTCTTGAAAAACAGGTTGAGTCAACAAAGAGGAGTCTGAACGAGGAGGAGCAAAAGCTTGCGGACGCGACCGAGAAGGCTGAAACTCAGTATCGGACGTTTCAGGAGCGTTTCCGCGTGATGTGCGAGCAGGGTAATGCAAGTTATCTTGATATGCTGCTTTCGTCAAAGAGCTTTAAGGACTTTGTGGACAAGGCAGAAATTATAAAGGAAATTGCGGCGTATGACAAGGGCGTTTTCGACAGAATGGAAGAGTCGCGCAAAGAAATCGAGCAGTCGCGGAATGAGATAAAAAATCTGAAGGACAAGCAAGAGGGCGCGCTGACAGGACTGGAACAGCAGCGCACCGCACTGAAGGCAAAACAGCAGCAGCAGGCTGACTACATAAAGTCGCTCGAGAGCGACGCGGCGGCATACCAAAAGGTGATAGATGAGGAGGACAGGGCTATGGAGGCTCTGAAGGCGCAGATAGCAAGCTCGCTCAGCAAAAGCACCGGCGGCGGTCGCGCATATGTTGGCGGCGAGTTCCTCTGGCCTACGCCGAGCTGCTATACGGTAACATCGTCATTCTCACCGCGCAGAAAGAATCCGGTTTCGGGCATTTACAAAAGGCATACAGGCACTGACATCGGCGCAAGATACGGCGCGTCTGTCGTTGCGGCGAACTCCGGAACGGTTACGCTTGCGGGGTGGAACTCCGGCTATGGCAACTGCGTAATAATCGACCACGGCGGCGGCAGAGCCACGCTCTACGGACATCTCAGCTCGTATAGTGTGTCAAAGGGTCAGTCGGTCAGCCGCGGACAGGGAATCGGCAGGGTCGGCTCGACAGGCAACTCAACGGGACCGCACCTCCACTTTGAGGTGCTGATAAACGGCTCGGCGGTTGACGCAATGCAGTATTTTAAATAGGAAATCCAGACCCGCCCGAAAAGGTATAACGGCGGCAGCCTTCGGCCGGGCGTTTGACGGCTTTGCAAGGCTGAAAATATGAGGTAAAAAACGGACATTACGCGTCTCAAAGGGTCAGTGCGCCTTTGGGGCGCGAGCCTATATTGCCTTGCAAGGACAACGGTTCAAAAAGATTGTGATTTTTTTAATTACAGGGCATATAGTGCTCAACTCCCGTGTGCCTATATTATGTATTATGTAATGAAACGGCGCGTTTGCACATATGATAGTTAAGGACGGTTGAGCAGAACGGCGGCGGCTTGCGCTCGGTTACGTCTGCGGCAACAGCCGCGCTTAGCGCGGCATAAAGGCTTTTTTGAAACAGAATATAAAAGCAAGGACGGTAAGGTAGAGAATGTATATAAAAAAATCGGTTTTGGCGGTTTGTGCCGTGGTTTTGGTTATAGCTACGGCAGTGGGGACGGTTATGGCAGTCAATCCGTTCGGTGTTCTCGGTTTTGGTGATTTTTTCAAGTTCAATACGGGCGTTGCCGTACTGAAAAGGTATTTCTATAAGGACTTAGACAATAATGATTTGGTTGACGGTGCGCTGACGGGGCTTGCCTACAGCGCAAATGACGCGTATACCTTGTATATGAATACCGATGTGGCGGAGGACTTTATGGAAAGCGTTGATTCCGACGATTATTCCGGAGTCGGACTTTATATCACAAGCGACCCGGATGACAACAAGGTTTTGGTTGTTTCGCCGCTGTCCGACTCTCCGGCGGAGAAGGCGGGAATTGTCTCGGGCGACAAGATTGTCGCGATTGACGGCAAAAACGTAAACGGCGACAACATTGACGAGGTTGCAAAATCCATGAAGGGCAAGACCGGCACAGAGGTAAAGCTGCGCGTACTCAAAAAGAGTACCGGCGAGGAAACGGACATCGTGCTGAACCGCGCCACAATAAAGCGCGAAACGGTCGAATCCAAAATGATAAACAGCGAGGTAGGATATATCGCAATAACCCAGTTTGGCGTACACACCTATGATGAATTTGTCGAGCAGTTTAACGCGCTGACCCCAAAGGGCATGAAAAAGCTTGTGATTGACCTGCGCAACAACCCGGGCGGCTATGTGGATATGGCGGTCAAAATTGCCGATACGTTTATCGACAGCGGCGATATTGTGTACACAATGGACAGAAAAGGCAAAAAGCGTTACCACAAGGCAGAGAAGGGCGCGGTTGATATTCCGATTGTCACGCTGACAAACGGCGGCAGCGCAAGCGCGAGCGAGATTCTTATCGGCGCGCTGAAGGATCACGGCATTGCAAAGAGCGTGGGCGAAAAAACCTTTGGCAAGGGAGTAACTCAGATACCGTATCAGTTCTCGGACGGAAGCATTATAAAGGTTACCGATTCAAGATACTACACGCCAAGCGGCGTCTGCATTGACAAGGAGGGCATAAAGCCGGACATTGAGGTCAAGGTTGACGCGGAGAAATACGCGGATATTTCAAAGATGAGCTTCAGCGAGGACGAACAGCTCCGCGCGGCGGTCGGACTGCTCGAAAAGGAGTAATCTCCGAATTGCTTGCGGCGGTTGTTTGCGCGGGTGCAGAGGATAAAGGCGGCTCATTCGGCGACAAAATATTTATGCGGCTTACAGAGGGCGCGATGGTTTCGGTGTGCAAAAGGCTTACTCTTATGCCGGTTTACCTTCCGTACAGTGCGGCGCGGCTTAAGAAAATGCCGGAGCGGCTTGTTGCGTATATACTCGGAAAAACGGTTTCGGAATATTCGGAAGGCGGCGCGGAGATAGTGTTTTCATCACAGCTGCGCGGCATCGTTCGCGAAAACGCGCGGCTAAGCCGCACATTCGGCGGGTATATCAGCTCCGACAAAGGCTATATGCACACTTTTATGCCCGATATATTAAGGAAAATCGCGCCGCGGTGCGGAATCGACCCCATGCGTGCAAGGGTGTGCATATCCGAGCGTAAGGCGGGGAGAATAAGTGAGTATCTTATGCGCGAGCTGTGCTTTGACGTAAAACGGCTCACGCTGTGTACGGAGGATTTGCCCGCGGCGGAAAAAATGTGCGCCGATTTTGCGGCGGAAACGGGATTTTTTCCAAGCATTGCGGATTTCAGCGACGGGGAGCGGCGCGGCGCGGACATTCTGCTTGACGCGGACGGCTGCCGCGTCAGAATCGGCAGGGATTTGACGGTTGACGGCGTGGAGTTAAGGCTCGGCGGGCTTGCCGCGGCGGTCGAAAACGCGGATGTGCTGCGGTTTGTCGGACGGTCGGATATACGCGGTCTTGCGGCGGCATATTTAAGCGGAAAAAATAGGTTGACTTTAGACGGAAATTGATTTATAATAAAAAGTAATTGTTTTTAATATCTTACAGGTTCGCAGTGAGGTAGGCGCACGGGAGTCGAACACAATATGGTTAAACAGGCAAATTTCTGAAAATACAGCGTTAAAATGCTCGACAATACGTAAAACGATATTATGCGGACAGAAAGGTTAAGGGAATATTATGGATAACAAACAGATTGTCCTGACGGACGAGGGACTTTTAAAGCTGGAACAGGAGCTGGAAAGCCTTAAAACCGAGAAACGTCAGGAGGTTGCGGAAAAAATAAAAATCGCGCGCGGCTTCGGCGACCTTTCCGAGAATGCGGAGTATGATGCTGCAAAGGAGGAGCAGGCGCAGGTTGAGGCAAGAATAGTTCAGCTTGAAAAAATGCTGAAAAACGCGAAGGTAATTGATCAGGACGATATAGACCTGAACAAGGTAAGCATCGGAACGCGCGTTAAGGTGTACGACGAGGAATTTGACGAGGAGGTCGAATACAGCATTGTCGGCTCGACCGAGGCAGACCCGTACACAAACAAAATTTCGGACGAATCACCCGTAGGCAGAGGTCTTATCGGCAGAAATATAGGCGAAACCGTTGAGATAGAGACTCCCGGAGGAATGGTTTCTCTTAAAATTTTAAGTATAGATAAGTAAAAAGGAGCAGTGAAACAGATTGAGCGAAAATAATATACAAAAAGAAAAGCCGCAGCAGAATATAGGCGAGCTTTTAAAGATAAGAAGGGACAAGCTGGCGGAGCTGCAAAACGATGGCGAGAATCCGTTTGCACTTACGTCATACGACCAGGACACACACACGGCTGATATTATCGATAATTTTGACAAAATGGACGGCAAGACGGTCAGCATTGCGGGCAGGCTTATGTCAAAGCGCGTTATGGGAAAAGCGTCGTTCTTTGACCTCCGAGACAGGACGGGCAAGCTGCAGCTTTACGTTGCTCGTGACGAGCTGGGCGAGGAGCCGTACAAGAAGTTTAAAAAGCTGGACATCGGCGACATAGTAGGCATTAAGGGTGAGGTATTCAGAACTCAGAGAGGTGAAATATCCGTCCGTGCGAAGGAGTATACTCTCCTCAGCAAGTCGCTTTTGCCGTTGCCGGAGAAGTTCCACGGCTTGAAGGACCAGGATTTGAGATACAGACAGCGTTACGTTGACCTCATAGTAAATCCGGAGGTTAAAAGAGCGTTTGAGATAAGAAGTAAGGTAATCACCGCAATTCGCAACTACCTTGATTCAAAGGGATTCATGGAGGTTGACACGCCGATTCTGAATACGATTCCGGGCGGCGCTGCGGCGCGACCGTTCATCACGCACCACAATACTCTTGACATCGATATGTATATGAGAATTGCGCCGGAGCTTTATTTAAAGCGTCTTATTGTCGGCGGACTGGAGCGCGTTTACGAGATGGGCAGACAGTTCAGAAACGAGGGCATGGACGTAAAGCACAATCCGGAGTTTACCACTATGGAGGTATACCAGGCGTACACAGACTATGAGGGCATGATGAATCTTACGGAGGACTTAATCAGCACCGTTGCGCAGCAGGTACTCGGCACCACCAAGGTTACATACGGCGGTGTGGACGTGGATTTGGCTCCGGGATGGGCAAGAATGACGATGATTGAGTCGATAAAGAAGTTCTCGGGCGCGGACTTTGCACAGACCAAGACAGACGAGGAGGCATACGCTCTGGCGAAGTCGCTCGGTATAGAGGTCGAGGAAGGCTTGTCACGCGGCGAGATAATCAGCCTTGCGTTTGAAGAGAAGGTCGAGGATAACCTCGTTCAGCCTACGTTTATATATGAGTATCCGGTCGAGGTATCGCCGCTTGCCAAGAGGTATAAGGACAACCCCGACTTTACTGAGAGATTTGAGATATTCATTACGGGGCGTGAGTTCGGAAACGCGTTCAGCGAGCTGAACGACCCGATTGACCAGAAGGAGCGTTTTCTGAAGCAGGTAGAAAAGAGAGAAAAGGGCGACGACGAGGCGAACATGATGGACGAGGACTTTGTAACGGCGCTTGAGTACGGTATGCCGCCGACAGGAGGTCTGGGCATCGGCATAGACCGTCTTGTAATGTTGCTTACGGACAGTCCGTCAATCCGTGACGTGCTGCTATTCCCGACAATGAAGCCCCTCGACAAGTAAAAGTCGAAAAAAACCAGTGTTTATGCGGGTTTCGGGACTTTCTAAACCGAATAAATTTACCTCTTTACACCAATTTTACACCAATCGGTGCTAAAAACGGTGCAGAGACTAAAAAATCGCATAATTTTGAGTTTCACACAGCTCCTGAGAAGTTACGGCTTTTCAGGAGCTTCTTTCATTTCTCATAGTTTTCGGGCTACATCGCAAACTACACCAATCCCGTTTTTCTCAATATAATGAGGATAATCACAGAGGAAGGGGTGGTTGTACTATGAGCAACAGTTTAGCAAGCGTTCACCCGGAGCTTATTTCTGAATGGTCAGAGAAGAATTTACCGCTGACACCGGATAAGATAACCTTCGGTTCAAATAAAAGAGTATGGTGGAAAGGTGCTTGCGGACACGAGTGGGAAACGAGCGTCAAAGCTCGCTCAAAGGGCGAGAAATGCCCGATATGCTCAGGAGCGAGAGTAATAGAGGGTATCAATGATTTAGCCACATTGAAGCCCCTGCTGGCTCAGGAGTGGTCTGAAAAGAACGAATTAAAACCTACTGAGGTTTCTGTTGCTTCTCATAAGAAGATTATTTGGAAATGTAAACACGGACACGAATGGGAAGCAAGCGTTAAAAGCAGAACGGTAAACGGCACAGGCTGTCCATACTGCTCACATAATAAAGTCCTTGCAGGATTCAATGACCTTGCTTCACAGTATCCCGATATTGCTGCTGAATGGTCTGACAGAAATCTTCCGTTGCTGCCTACAATGGTAACAGCCTTTGCAAACAGTAAGGCTTGGTGGAAATGCAAAAATTGCGGAAACGAGTGGCACACTCTTATTTCAACCCGTTCCGGTGGGAGCAGATGTCCGTATTGTAGCGGATATACATTGCTCAAAGGATTTAATGACTTGGCGACTACGCACCCTGACCTTGCCGCCGAGTGGTCAGAAAGAAATCATCCTCTATTACCTGATGAGGTAAACGCAAAATCAAGACGCAATGTTTGGTGGAAGTGTAAGACCTGCGGTAATGAGTGGAAGTCCGTTATCAATGCCCGTGTAAAAGGAACAGTATGCCCGGTTTGTGCGGACAGGGCGGTTCTTGAAGGATACAATGATTTAGCCACAACGGACAGGAAACTGCTTGCTGAATGGGATTACGAAAAAAACTCTCTGCTCCCGACACAAGTGTCAAGAAAGTCGATGAAAAGTGTGTGGTGGAAATGTTCACTCGGACACTCTTGGAAAGCAAAAATCAGCGACAGAACAATTCTTAGAGAAAAATGCACCGTATGCGAAAGCGAATATCGCTCCGTATTCCCCGGCTTGGCTGTTGCCTATTACGCAAATCAAAAAGGACTAAAGGTGCAGCTCGGTTCGGATAAACTATTAGGAATACCACTTGAAACCTACATTCCGTCAGAAAAGCTGGCGATAGAATTTACGAGCGGCTCAGAACAGATGGAGGTTCTCAAAAGCCACTTATGCAAGCAGCGAAATATAAAACTCGTAAAACTCCCTTTTAAGACAACCGAAACGGAAGCGGAATATTCCGACAGAGTAAAAGCAGTTTTCAAAAGCGTACATATCTTTATTTATTCTGACACCGAAGCAGATGTTTCGGTAATCAGAGAAAGATTCGATGAATGGAGGAAACGACTATGAGAGAAGAAAAGTTCCATATCTATCTAAATGATGACGAATACAGCAGAGTGATACAATCACTTATCCGTTTGAAGAACAGCCTGATAGCACAAGGCAGATACACCGATGGTGTTGACGATGTTCTCTGCAAGGTAATGTTAGCCAAGAAAAGAAAGCTCAAAATCAAATATATCTAAACACGAAAAGAGACCGCCTACACGATGTAAGCGGTCTTTGTTTGTATAGGACTTAGTTCGACAAACTGATATTGATACTTTCCCTATTTATTATCAGAATCGCTTTTATATTCATTCCATTTACCGCCGTAAATATGGTCTTCTACATAAGCTAACATACGATTATTCAGTACACAATAATATATAATTGCAAGCAGACTTCCAATAGTACCACAAAGATATGCTTCAACATTTTGAATTATCAGGGCTGCTATTAAAACAATCCAAGCAACGGTACAGGCAATAATTGTTGATATGTGTTCCCTACGCCATTTTTTCTTAAAGAACTCTTGCTTCTCTTTCAGTTCAAATGTACTTGCTTTCAGTGTTTCTCTAATATTTGATTCCGCCATCTCTTTATATTCCTCCGTGGTTAATTTTCTACCACTCAAGATTTCGTTAATGGTTAAACCATAAAGACGGCTAAGTTCCTCCAATATCTCTACGGGCGGCATATAAATTCCGGTTTCCCACCTTGAAACAGTCTTATTTGTGACACCGAGTTTTTCTCCCAATTCAGCCTGTGTAAGTTTTTGTTCTTTGCGAAGCTCTGCAAGAAAGCTTCCCATCTTTACCATATCCATTTATCTTCCTCCACCTCTGTGATGGTATTAGTCTATCACTTAGCTCAGTAAAAGTCTTTACCATAAACAGCGATTCCTTAAATCAATCAGCAAAAGCAAGTTATCGCTGAAAATGTTCACTACATACTAATATAATTTGCACTCAAAAAATCAGTAGGTTCAAGTTATCCGTTCTGTTTACAACATATTGTAAATCAAAGTTATGAATATTTCTACCCGCCGTCTATTGACCTCAATTTTGAGGAAAATAGGCGGCTTTTTTTCGTTCAGAAAAATTTTTTCAAGAAATTTTGGAAAAAGGGGCGATTTTGGGTGTGCATTTTGACCCCCTTTGTCCAAATGAGTGAAGGGGTTAATTCCGAACCACAAAAACGGAAGCCTTTCACTTGTACTTTGACAACTGAATAAATCATTCACTAAGACTTTATTTCTGATGATTTTAGCCACCTTATCGGGTACGCCGTGACTTCTGCATTGCAGAACAGCGAGAACTCCCGGTATAGGTAACAGGTTGCCCCTGTTACGGCGATGACAGTCAGAAGGATAATGATACTTCTCTACGGAGCTGGCGGAGAACCCGGCAGAGGTGAAATTCCTATGATACAGATTAGCAATCTGTTCCTTAGTGACTTCCCGTGAGCTTATTGCTCGGCAAGGGGTGTTGAGAACAAATATTGCCCGACCGGTTAGGAAATGAGCCGGTCAAGTACATAGCCATACTGCGATGGCTATGAATTTCACGAAAGGAGGACGCACAAAGTGTCGAACTGCAAAACGATTGCGATATGCAATCAAAAAGGCGGAGTTGGAAAGACGACCACTACGGTAAACCTCGGCGTCGGTCTTGCAATGCAGGGAAAGAAAGTGTTGCTCATAGACGCAGACCCACAGGGCGACTTAACCACTTGTCTCGGTTGGCAGGATACGGATAACTTGGGTATCACGCTTGCAACGAAACTCACAGATGTCATAAACGAAACGATGAATGACCCTACGGTCGGTATTCTGCACCACGACGAAGGTGTTGACCTTGTTCCGGCAAACCTTGAGCTTTCTGCAATGGAGTTTAACCTTGTCAATGCAATGAGCAGAGAGACGGCATTGAGAAACTATCTCAGCGAAGTGAAGGACAAATACGACTATATCCTTATAGATTGTATGCCTTCTCTCGGAATGGTAACAATCAATGCTCTATCTGCGGCTGACAGCGTTATTATCCCTGTTCAGGCTCAGTATTTACCGGCAAAAGGAATGACGCAGCTTGTTCAGACCATTTCACGAGTAAAGAAGCGTATCAATCCGGGCTTAAAGATTGACGGTATGCTTCTCACTTTGGTGGATAGCCGTACCAACCTCGCCAAAAGCACGATAGAAGCTCTGAGAGAGAACTTCGGTAGTCAAATCAAGATGTATAGAACATATATCCCGATTGCCGTAAAAGCCGCAGAGACTTCTTCCAAAGGCAAGAGCATTTTTGCCTACGAACCCAACAGTACGGTGTCAAAGGCGTACACCGAATTTACAAAGGAGGTGTTAGCCGATGGCAGGAAGAAAGAGCGACTTCACTCTCACGAAGCTCGATGACTTATTTTCTACGCAGGAACAGAGAGATGAAGAAAAGCTTTCAAAAATCCGAGATATTCCCTTGACTGAGATTGACGATTTCCCCGACCACCCTTTTAAGGTGCGTGATGACGAGGATATGGCACAGCTCATTGAGAGTATTAAGGAACGAGGGGTAATCACTCCGGCGACGGTAAGGCAGAAAGAGGACGGCAGATACGAACTCATTTCAGGACACAGGCGAAAGCGAGCCTGTGAGCTTGCCGGGTTTGATACGCTCCGTTGTGAAGTCGTTGAACTGAACCGAGACGAAGCCACGATTTTAATGGTTGAGAGCAACTACCAAAGGTCGCAGATACTTCCCTCGGAAAAAGCCTATGCCTACAAAATGCGTTTGGAAGCAATGAAAAGGCAAGGAGAACGCACGGATTTAACTTGTGACCCACTGGGGGACAAGTTGGTGGGAACAAAATCTGTAATGTTGTTAGCTGATAAATCAGATGACAGCAAAACGCAGATTCAGCGATATATTCGCCTTACAAACCTTGTTCCCGAACTTTTGGAATATGTGGACGAGGGGCGAATTAAAATGCGACCGGCGGTTGAATTGTCTTTTCTCGATGAGGACAGTCAGCGTGATGTGGTTGATGAAATCGACCTGAACGACGCAACCCCGTCCCACGACCAAACAATCCGTATGCGAAAGTTCTTTGAGGAGGGCAAGCTAACAACCGAAGCAATCCAAGCGATTATGTCGGAGGAAAAACCAAACCAAAGGGAGAAAATTGTTTTGAGGGGCGACAGGGTTCGACAGCTTATCCCGAAGAATATTCCCATAAGCCAAACGGAGGATTTTGTGTGCAAGGCGTTGGAGCATTACAACAAGTTTCTGCGAAGCAGAGCCGACCGTGACAGCCGATAGCCTTCCCCCTTTCTCACACTCTAACCCCTATATATACCGGCTATTAACCTGCTGAAAAATATACTCTATCTCCCTTGAGTATATCTATCTCTAATAACATATAGCTGTCTATAAAAGGGTTCGCACATTTGGAGCAAAAGCAAAATGTCTGCTACGATAAAAAGTTCAGCCAATCGCACCTTTGATGTTTTTTGCCTGATTGAGTACGATTAAGGCGAAAGGAGCGATGGATATGAAAAACAGGCTAATACCTTGTGTTCTTGCCTGCCTGATGATTTTTCTCGTAGGTTGTAGCGGTAACACAGCCAAAGAAGCTGCACAGGAGATAACGAAAACAGAGACTTCTTTTCCGGCTGGTAATACCGAAACAAATTCTCAGGAAGAAACGGCAGAAGAACCGGAAAGCACGGCAGTTCAGGAAGAAACACCATTTACGGCAGAAGAAAGCCAGTCAACCGCTGAAAGTCAAACGGCTGAGACTGTTCAGACAAAACCGGCGGAAGAAAAAACGGCTGATACTCCCGCAACCGAAAAGCCAAAGGCAGAGCCACCGAAGCAGACAACCACGCAGGCTGAATCCGAAAAACAAACGGAGCAGCCGAAAGAACAGACAACTGCCGAACAAAAGCCGGTTGAAAAGCCGACTGAAAAGCCGGCAGAACCGAAACCGACAGAGCCGCCCAAGCAGACATTCGATGTCAGCCCTTATGTAAGTTACGCAAAAGAGTATGCGGTAAGCATAGGACTTTCTCTTGACAGCACGGCGACAGAATGTTGGGACAATCCCATATCCGCAAATCCTAACCGAAGCGGTATCAAGTCTGATATTGAGAGCAGACTTAACCGATACAAGAACAGCGAGGGTTTTACCGCTGTGTGGATATGGACAGAAAAGCTATCCGATACGGAGTACAACATCTATATCGGCTACTGCTAAAACAAAATAATTTTAAGCAGACGCACTGAGTAAAATCGGTGCGTTTTTGCATTTCAAGGAGGAAAACGCAATGGTTAAAACAAAATTCAAGAAAGCCGTCTCGCTTATGTTGGCGGTGGTTATGAGCCTTACTGCTTTTATGGGCATTGGGGCAACGACAGCCTTTGCAGCCGTTGGAGAAAAAGCCGATGTGTACCTCGTCGATTATCCCCGAAGCGGAGATACCAATAACAACGGCGAATGGGGACACGGCAATCTCAACTATATGAACGGTTGGAAAGGCTTGTCCAC